>Ga0207652_10000021_pt1 | contig 159712 bp, 137 predicted proteins | sample KBSC63BmetaG_FD_184334 | JGI IMG/M metagenome (GOLD analysis project Ga0207652, IMG submission 184334) | Corn rhizosphere microbial communities from Kellogg Biological Station, Michigan, USA - KBS C6-3B metaG (SPAdes) (version 2) | ecosystem: Host-associated > Plants > Roots > Rhizosphere ...
GACGATGTCCTGCCCGAAGCCGCGCGAGAACTTGTAGACGTCGTTATTGTCCGAGCCGCGCAGGAAGTCGTCGCCGGTCCCGCCGGTCAGAACGTCGTCGCCGCTCTGGCCGTAGAGGCTGTCATTGCCGGCCCCGCCGTTGATCGCCTCGCTGTCGTAGCTTCCGTAAAGCGTCTGGTCGCCCGTCGTCGCCGCCAGCGCCTTGGTGACGAGATCGGCGTGAGTCCAGATCGTCGTGCTTCCGTCGGCGGCCACGAAGCGGACGCGCTCGATCCGATAGTCGCCGCTGTTCAGCGTGTTGGCGATCGTGATCCTGTCGTCGGTTCCCGCGATCCTGATCACAAGGCTCGCCGAATCCAGCTCCTCGACGATGATGTCGGCGGGGGCGATGGTCGAATCGAACTCGATGACGTCGTCCGGGGTGGTGGCGGACCAGCCGGCGTCGGAGACGATGTCCTGCCCGAAGCCCCTCGAGAAGCGGTAGACGTCGCTTTCGTTCTGGCCCTGCAGCGTATCGTTGCCGGGGCCGCCGATCAGCGTGTCGGCGCCGCCGTTGCCCGTGATCGTGTCGTTGCCCCAGCTGCCCTTGAGGACGTTGGCGTTATTGTCGCCGTTGAGCGTCAGGTTGGTCGAGAATTCGAACGGCGCGCCGTTGAAGTTGCCGAGCGTCAGCGCGGAGGCCGTGACTCCCTGAAGGCGGAAGAGCAGGCGGGCATTGTCGAGGCTCGAAGTGCCGGTCTCGGCGAAATAGACATAGGCGTCGGCGCCCTCCTGGCGAGTGACGACCGATCCGGTCAGCCCCGCGGCCAGGCGGATGTCGAGTATGTCGCCGGCATCGCCGGTCTGGAAGGAAAGGACGGTGACGACTCCGTCGTCCGGCACGAGCGGAACGAACATCCGGAAGGTGTCGCGCCCGGCGGTTCCGGTGACCGTCTGGGGGCCGCCGCTGGCGGGGATGCCGTCGCCGCCCGTGGTCCCGCCGCCGGTGTCGCCGCCGGTGGCGCCGCTGCTGAAGACCGGGACGGTGAAGGGGTCGGCGCTCGAAGACGGATTGAGCAGCCGCTCGGCCGCTTGGGGCGTGACCGCCTTGGCGGTGAGATCGGCGGCGGTCCAGCGGGTGCCGTCGTTGAAGACGACCTGCTCGATCGGAGTCCAGCTGCCGAGCCCCTGGTTGACGAGCGTGATCCGGTCGTCCGCGCCCTTCAGCCGAAGGACGAGATCGTTGCCGTTCTTGACGACGACGACGTCCGCCGCGGCGATGTTGCTTCCGAGCGTGAGCGTGTCCGACGAACGGCCGTCATTGACTTCGCGGATCGTGTCGCGGCCGTCGCCGCGATTGAAGCTGTAATTGTTGTCCCCGAAGCCGCCGGCGAGCATATCGTCGCCCTTGCCGCCGGAGATGGGCGCGGAGATTTCGATCGTGTTTCCGAAGTCGATGACGTCGTCGCCCGCCGTCCCGGCTGCGGCGCGGGCGTAGATCTCGTTCAGGCCCCAGACGGTGCCGTCGGCGAAGGCGAACTCCTCCACCCCATAGTCCGTGGTCGACGATCCGGCCGTGAACATGTTGCGAAGAGTGAGGCGGTCCTCGCCTCCTGCGAGGCCGACGACCAGGTCGGTCGGGCCGACCGAAAGGAAGCGGATGTCGCTGGGAAGGATCCCGGCGCCGAAGCGGATTCGGTCGAGGCGGGTCGCGCTGGTCTCGTCGAAGTCGACGATGACGTCCTGGCCGTCGCCGCGGTCGAAATAATAAATGTCGGCGCCGCTCTGGCCTTCGAGCCGGTCGTTGCCCTTTCCGCCGGTGAGGATGTCGTTGCCGCGGCCCGCTTCGATCCAGTCGTTGCCGAGGCCGCCGAAGAGATCGGCCGACCCCGAGCCGCCCGCCGAGAGCGCGATATGATCGTCGCCGTCGGTATAGGCGATCGACTGGGCAAGCGCGGCGAAGGACAGGCTGCGCCCATCGACGAAGGACAGGGCGCCGACCACCGGGTCGACGTCGCCCGCCAGATCGACGAGGGTGACGCTGTCGCTGGTGCCGGCGATACGAAGCACGATGTTGCCTGCGCCGTCGCGCGTCGCGACGATGTCCTCGAGCGCGATCCCCTCGCCGAACTGGAGGGTGCCGAGACCGTCGGCCGAGCCGTTAGACTCGATCCGGTCCTGCCCGTCGCCGCGGTTGAAGCGGTAGACGTCGTTGCCGCCGCCGCCGATCAGGCGATCGTTGCCGCGCCCGCCGGTGAACACTTCCGCCGCCGAGGTGCCGACCAGGCGGTCGTCGCCTTCCGTCCCTTCGCCGTTGACGCGGGCGAAAAGCTGGTCGCGGGTGAAGCGCGTGCCATCGCCGAATTCGACGCTGTCGACGCCGTTCAGGTTCGAATCGTAGCGCAGCAGGACTTCGTCGCCGCTGTCGCCGAAGCTCAGCACGAGCTCGTTGCGTCCCGGCGCGGAGCGTGAGACCCGCATCTCGTCGGGCCGGTAGCCGCTGACGGTGAGCTTGTCCGTCCCGCTGCTGTCGTCGATCACGTCGCGGCCGTCGCCGCTGGCGAAGACGTAGGTGTCGTTGCCGCCGTTGCCGGCGATCTGGTCGTCGCCCCGGCCGCCGGCGATCGAGTCGCCGGACGAGCTGCCGCGGATGAAGTCGTTGCCGCGGCTCGACTGGTCGGCGACCGAGCGCTGGATGAGGGCGGCCGAGTCCCAGCTCGTCCCGTCGCCGAACTCGATCGTCGGGACGACGGCGCCGCCGAGCGCGCCGACGATCGTGATCTCGTTGCCGCCCGAAGCGAGCGCGACGATCAGGTCGTTGCTGTCGGTGGACGAGAGTCGAACCACGACGTCGCCCGGCGCGGCATCGGCGAGGACCACGGTCGCGCGGGTGACTCCGGACGGCATCTCGATCCGGTCCACCCCGTCGCCGGCGTGGATGATCGCGCGCCCGTCATTGGCCATGATGACGCGGTCGTTGCCGCGGCCGGGCGTGAGCTCCGGGAAGGCGCCGAAATCGCGCAGGTCGACGATATCGTCCCCAGCGTTCGATTCGGCATCGCGGATCAGCTTGTGCACGTCGGTGAGGGAGAGGCTGGTCCCGTCCGCGAAGACGAAATTCTCGATCGGCGCGGCGCTGTAGCCGTTGAGCACGACGATCCGGTCGTTTCCGGTCGCGAGCGTGATCAGGAGGTCGCCGTCGACGTTGCGGAAGGCCACCCGGTCCTGGGTGACGGTGGGGCCGAACACGATCCGGTCGATTCCGCCGGTGTCGCTGATGCTGTCGTTGCCGTCGCCGAAGCCGAATTTGTAGGTGTCGTTGCCGCGGCCGCCCGCCAGCGCGTCCGACCCGGCGCCGCCGGAGAGGGTGTCGTCGCGCGTATCGAAGCCGGTCAGTTGCTCGTCCGCGGCCGTCCCGGTCAGCATCCGGTCGAGCACCTGCTCGAGCGTCAGCCTGGTCCCGTCGGCGAAGTCGAACGCCTCGACCCGGGTCGAGGCGAGGCCGCCCACGACGGTGACGACGTCGGTTCCGTTGCCGAGGTCGATGACGAGGTCGTCGCCGCTGCGCAGGAAGCGGAGGGTCTCCTGCTGCACCGAGGCGCCGAACACGATCCGGTCGATGATCCCCGCCTGGTCCGGGCGCTCGATGATCCGGTCGAAATCGTAGCCGGCGGTGAAGGCATAGGTGTCGGCCGCGTTGCCGCCGATCAGGGTGTCGTCGCCCTGCCGCCCGTCCAGCGTATTGGGCGCGTTGAGCGAGCCCTGGATGATGTTGTCGCCGTAATTGCCGCCTTCGATGTGGAGGATCTCCTCGACGTCGGAGATCGACAGGAAGGTGCCGTTCTTGAACTCGAAGCGCTCGATCTGGTCGTCGGTGCTCCTGAACTGGTTGCGGATGCGAAGCGTGTCGGTGCGGTCCTTGATCGAGATGACCAGGTCGTCGCCGCTGCGGGTGAAGACGATGTTGTCGCGGGTGATGTCGTCGCCGAATTCGACCACGTCGTTGACCGGGACGTGGACGCCCGGCCGGTCGGCCCAATAGGCGCGCGTGCGCCGGTCGACGATCACGTCCTGGCCATAGCCGACGTCGAACAGATAGGTGTCGCCGCCGTCGCCGCCGATCAGCGTGTCGTTGCCGCCGCGGCCGTCCAGCGTCTCGGCGAAATCGGATCCGGTGATCGTCTCGCCGGCGTTGGTGCCGACCAGGTCCATGTCTTCCGGATTGAAGTCGGTGAAGACGAGGGTGCGGTCGGTGAACTCGAAGGTCTCGACGGCGAAATGCTGCCCGTCGTCGCGCACGTACTGGTTCTCCAGAACGATCCGCTCGCCGGTGGACTTCACCGTCATGATGAGGTCGAGGGCGGTCCTCGAGAAGGTGACGTCGCCCGAAGCGATGTCCTTGAAGACGAGGCGCTCGTCGCCGCTGTCGTCGAGGATGGTGTCGGTGCCGTAGCCGCGGCCGAAGACGTAGCGGTCGTTGCCGCTGAGCCCCTCGAGGCGGTCGTCGCCGGCCCCGCCGTCGATCGAATCGGAGATACCCTCGAAGCCGTATATCGTATCGGCGGCATCGGTCTTGGCGATGTCGACGTAATGCTGGAGGAGCTTGAGGTAGGACCAGTCGGTGCCGTCGGCAAACTTGATGTCCTCGATCAGGTTCACATAACCGACGAGGAAGATTTCCTTGAGGTAATCCTTGAGGATCACCTGATCCGTCGTGCCCTTGACCTGCAGGGTCAAAGTGTCGCTCTTGCCGTCGCGCAGGAAGTCGAAGTCGGTCCAGCGCAGATCGTCGGTGAACTGGAGGATGTCGTTCTTGGGGCCGAACAAGGAAGACGAGTAGTCTGCGTCCTCGATGACGTCCTGGCCGTAGTTGCGGCCGAATTTGTAGGTGTCCAGCCCCTCGCGGCCGGTCAGATAATCCTTGCCCGCGCCGCCATCGAGCGTGTTGTTGTTGAGGAAGCCGTAGATCGCGTCGTCGCCTGCGGTCTTGGCGTTCTCGAGCACCTTCTGGGTGATCTCGGTGAACTCCATCGACGTTCCGTCGCTGAAGATGAACCGCTCGATGAGATTGGGCGCGATGTAATCCAGCCCGTCGCTGCTCCCCAGCGCCTCTCCGAAGGCACCCAAGTTGAGCCGGACGCCGCCGAACTGGCCGACGATCTCGATCCCGTCGTTGGTGATGTTGCCGGCGGCATCGCGGTTGATCTTGCCGTCCTTGTCGCGGACGTAGAGCTTGAGGTTCTCGCTCGCGCCGTCGCGGATCAGGTACAAGTCGCCGGAGGTTATGTCGCCGCGGAACTGCAGGATGTCGAGCCCGGCTTTCACCGGCCCGAAGGAGAAACCGCCCAGGTCGTTGATCACGTCCTGGCCATCGCCCCGACGGAAGACGTAGATGTCGCCGCCGACATTGCCGCTGAGATAGTCGTTGCCCTTGCCGCCGAATAGCACGTCGGCGGAGCCGGAGCCGGTCAACGGATCGTTGAAATTGCCTTCCGCGCGCTCATAATCGACCACCTCGAGCGCCATCCGGAAGCGGTCCCAGATGACCCCGTCGGAAAAGACGATGGATTCGACGCCGCTTTGGAACTGCTTCCCGCTCGTCGCATATTCGTTGAGTTCGCCGAGGAATTGGTCGGTCAGGCGGACGAAGTTGGTCCGGCCGCGGATCTGCAGGATGAGGTCCTGTCCGTCGCGGATCGCCTTGACGTCGCTGGAGGAAACGTCGGTGAATCGCAGCTGGTCGTCGCCGCCGAGATCCTTGTCTTGTATGTAATCGTTGCCCGAATTCTTGCCGACGAAGTAGTAATCCGCGCCCATGCCGCCGACCAGGGTCTGGTCGCCGCCGGTCATGTAGAAGTAATCGATACCGTCGGTCCCGGTGACGGTGGTGTCGGAAGCCGAATGGGTGCGGATCCGGGTTTCGTCGACCGAGAGCGCGTGGGCGACGCCGCGTATGTCGAGGTCGACGCCGACATTCTCGTAGGCCTGGATCAGCATCTGCATGATGAAGGCCTGGTCGACCCCGGCCTTGCCCTTCAGGACTCCGCCCTCGTCCTTGGCGGCGAAGTCCGGATAGATCTGCCAGAGCAGCTCGTTCCAATCGGTGAGATAGTCGAGGACCGCGTCGTTCGCGTTGGAGGCCGGAGCGCCCTTGAAGATCGCTTCGAACATCGGCGCGAGCTGGCGGTCCGTGGTCGCCGCAAAGACGTTTCGGGCGGCATCGTAGGCGATACCCTTGGCGAAGTCGGCAAGGCCGCCTTGCAACGCCATCCGAACCGAGAAGCGCCGCGACACGGTGACGTATAGCTCCATCACCGGCTGGAGCATCGAGATCATCGTCTTGATCGACGAGACGTAGCTCGTCGTCGAAAGGCTCGCGCTCCCGCTGTCGTTGACGCTGTAGGAGAGGTGTCCGGTCCGGTCGTCCGCGACGGCGGTCAGCATTTGCGGGTGGAAGTCGATCCCGCCCAGGCTGGTGGCGAAGTGGAACTGGGCCGGAGTGAGGAGCTCGACCCGATAGGTGGAATCGTCGGTGGAGCCGACCTCGTCGAGGTGCTCGAAGTCCACCGCATAGTTGCGCAGGTTGAACTCGCGGTAGTCGCCCGTCTTGGCTTCCAGCTCGAGCGCGCGATCGAGGTTGCGCGCCCACACGTAGAAGGTCCCGTCGCGGTCGGTAACCTGAACGGTGTAGTCGACCACTTTGCCGTCGGTGAAGCGCACTCCGATGGCATCGACCGCAAGATTGGCGAGCGGATTGAACTGGAGGTCCTCGCGGCGCCATTCCGTGCCCGCGGCATGCGGAAGAGCGAGGATGTCGTCCACGCTCGCATAGGTCGTGCCCGGGGCGGAGGCGAGCGCCCAGCGGCCGTCGGCGAGCTTGATGCCATGATCGAGGATGACGGCCCGCCCGTTCACGATCTGGGCGAGGTACGGCGCCTCGTCGCGCTTGGTGAGCGCCGTGCCGCGGGACGCGGGAGACCAGGCCTGCTCCAGCCGCCAGCCGGAGCCCTGCGCCACCACCTGCTCGAGGGTCGGCCGGGCGATTGCCGAACCCGAGCCGTCGACGACCGGCGCGCCCGAGCGGAGCTTCCAATAGCCGCCGGACTGGTCCTCGACGTAGATGGCGCGGTCGAGCATCTCGCCCTTGGCGTCGAGCTTGACCGCGACCAGCTCGCGGCTGGTCTCAAGCGTCTCGCCCCACTGGCCGAGCACGTCGCCGGCCTGGGCCACGAGGGTCTTGATCTTCGGCACCGTCATCGCCGCGGCGCGGGCCTGGGCGAGCTCGGCGAATTCGGGATCGTTGGCCGCCGCCACGGCAAGGTCGGTGATCGTTCCGAAGCCCTTGGCATTGAGAACGCTGTTCGACTGCCACGGCGCGAAGCCGGCCTCGCCGGCGAATTTGGTGTCCACCTCGTTCGCGCCGAACACGGCCTCGAACATTTTGGTGATGTGCCCGTCCGCGAAGGTGACGTCGGAGCGCGAGAGCAGGGTCGCGTTCTGCGGCGTGGACACGTTGAGAGGAGTCGAGCCGAGGCTGAGCGACACGATGCCGAGCGCGCTCAGGCTCTTCAGCTCGCCCGCATCGGTTTCGCCGTCGCGATCGCGGTCCTGCCAGACCTGGAGCTTGCCCCAGATGACGTCGGCCACGCTGATCTTGCCGTCGCCGTTGCTGTCGTAGGCGGCAAGCTCCGCGAAGCCGCCCTGCGCACGATCCCCGAAAAGCTCCGAAATGCCGTCGATCCGCCCGTTGCCGTTGGAATCGAGCACGAGGAAACCGTCGTCGCCCTTGAGCCAGCCGGTGCGCTCGCGGAACATGTCGCCGTCTATGTCGAAATAGGCGCTGCTATAGTCGCGCGAGATCGTCTCGATGCCGTCGCCGTCCAGGTCGATGACCAGCGGGTCGACTCCGGCGGCCCATGCCAGGGACTTGGCGAAGCGGGCGGTCGCCGCGACGGTGGAGATGACCGCGTCGGCGAACACCGTGTAATATAGCGCCGCCCCGATCAGGCCCGGGACGAGGTTGATCACCGGGAGGAGCGCCTGGAGCGGATTGACCGCCCGGAACACCATGCCGAGGTCGCCCTGGCTGTTTCCGGAAAGGACGTCCGCGGTGAGCTCGGCCTGGAGGGCGCCGAGCCGGGAGCCGACGACGTCGACGTTCTCGACCTTCATCCACCCCTTGTTGATCTTGTCGGAGCTGGGCGGCGCCTCCTCGCCGATCGCGGCCATCAGGCCGCGGAAGATCTGCTCGAACGCGTTCGTGATATACATGTCGAGGTTGCCGTCCTCGTCACGCTTGAACGTGTAGATCATCCACGGCTGGATGTGGTCGATGTAGATCTCGTCCGACCAGTCCTTGGCTTCCCCGCTGAAATAGCGGGCGATATTGGCCATTCCGATCGCCGCGCCGAACAGGCCGTTCATGATGGCAAGGCCCGCGACGCCGCCGTTGGCGTCGCCGCCGGTGAGCGGAATTCCGAAATATTTCAGCACGTCGTGGTGCTGGGCATCCATGATCGTGGTGTCGGCCCAGTACCAGAAATTGTCCGAATTTTCCTTGGTGTCCGGCGCCGGCTGGCCGTCCGGGCTCAAGCCTCCGTAATAATCCCCGTAAAGCTCGCCGTCCTTCGACGTGTTGAAGATCCAGTCGCGGCCGAGACCGCCGGCGGTGATCACCTTGTCGCCGCCGAGCGCGATGACCCAGTCCTTGCCTTCGCCGCCGTCGAGAACGAGATTGAGGTCGGAATCGGCCGTCTTACGATTGTCCTGCTCGCCCGCGGCCGGCGCCGGGCCGATCTTCTCGCCTTGCTTCAGCGCCTTCGAGAACAGGCCGACCAGGACGTCGTCGCCCTTATCGCCATAAGCCTCGCCATAGCCGGTGTGGAACAGCCAGTCGTTCCCCTCCCCGCCGATAATGATCCCGTTATGCTCGCCGAAGAGCCAGACGTTCTTCTCTTCGTAAGTATAGGCTGCCGATTCGACACCGGCCATTTCCACGCGATTGACCTGGAGCTGGTCGCGACCCCGGTCGACTTCCGCCGCCTGGGCCGTGCCGACGAGGTAGCTGGCCGCCCCGTCGAGCGCGTTCCACGCCCCGCTCTCGAACGAGTGCATGGCGTCGAGGACGGTCTTCGAGGACTTGTAAAGCCAGCTGTTCGGCTCGTCGGCATAGGCTTCGACGAGATTTTGGGCGACGCTCCGGACACCGAGGTAAAGCCCGCCCACGGCAACCGTGATGACGGCAGCGGTTCCCCAGACCGGCGAAGCCGCGACGGCCGCTTCGGTCAGCGCTCCGACGACGGGAATGGCGACGGCCGTCACCACGGCGGTCGTCGCCGCCCACTGGAAGAACTGGGCCGTGAAGCCGCCGGCCTTCTTATATTCGGCGATGCCGTCGAGGACGCCGAGCATCACGCCGGCCGCCGCTCCGGTCAGCTTGAGGGCATAACGCGAGGCGCTGCCGCTGTAGCGGAACAGCCCGAGCGTATCGTCCCAAGCGTTCTTGTAATGCCCCATGATGCCGCGGCCGACCTTGGCCAGGCCTTCGGGCAGACCGTCGAGGATATCGGGAAAGGCGTCGAGCAGGCCTTTCTGCCAGCCGGCGAGGTCGCGGACCAGCGCCTCTCCCGCCGCTTCGACGGCCCCGGGGATCTTCGAGGTGATCTCGGTGAGGCGGCGCCAGCTATTGGTTATCGACCTTCCGGCGAGGTCGACGATCTCGTCCGCTGCGGTCTTCGCCAAGTCAGCCGTTCGGGTGATGGCGCGCGCAAGCGCTTCGACGGAGCGCTCGAACGCCTCGTCGGCGCCCGCCATTATCCGGTTGAGGCGCTCGTCCGTGAACTTCTCGCCAAGCTTCTGGATCGAGCTCCAAAGCGACTTCCAGAAGCTCTGCTCCTGCGCGGCCACCTCGGGCGTGATGGAGGCTTTAAGCGGAAGCCCGCCCCGCAGACCGTCCAGGTGCACTCCGTCGCCGGCGACCTGCTTCACCCAGTCCTCGTTCACCTCGATTCCGCCGATGATCTTCCGGCTTGGGATCACCGGGTCGGTATCCGTCGCTTCATAGACGGTCACGCCATGACGGCGGTTGGCGTCCGAGAGCGCGTCCGCCACGGCGCTCATCCGGGCGAGATCGGCCTGCTTCTTGTCCGTGGCCCCCGCGACGGCGTCGGCAAGCTGCTGCCGGCTGAGCCCGTCGAACTTCGCGTCGGCCGGGGCGGTCTCCATCAAGCCCGGCAACTCTCTGTCGCGCAGGATCGACTTCCGCGTCGCGTCGAACGACGCGCGGTCCGGCGTGAAGATGACGTGCTCGGAAACGGGAATTCTTTTGGCGAAATTCTCCGAGAGGTCTGAGTTGATTCTATAGGCTTCGTCGTCGTCAAGCCCGATTACGATGTCGCTCAAACGTGAGCGGAAAAGGAATTGCCCAAGCTTCGTCTTGTCGAGACTGACCGCCGTCGGCCCGGCCCGCTCGACGAAATCGTTCGCGATAATGCTGTTGAAGACGCCATTGGTCTGGCCGTCATAGAAGACCTTGATCGTCGGGCGTACCGTCGTCCCGTCAGGCATAAGCCTGTACAGGTTTTCGTCCGCCTTCAGCGCCTCGCCAATGAACTTTTCAAGCTGCGCGAGCGTGACCTTGTTGCCGTTGAACGAAGGCACCTTGTTCGCGTCGAACGACACCCCTAGCTTGAACTCGTCCGAGAAAAGCTGAAGCAGCGGATTGGGATAGTCCCGAATATCAGTCATGGAACTGTTCCCCCGCTTTGATAGTCACGTAAAGTTTCCGGTCCACATCGTAAGGACAGAAGTAGATTTGATCCGGGTAATAGCCCTCTCCGGATCCTGGGTAATCAGGATGATTATATTTATATGATGCCTTCATTTCCAAATACATGATGCACAAACGGCGAACCAGGTCTTCCAAGCTGAAGTGACCCTGTTCTACTATTTCGAACAAGATGACTTCCATCCGATTGCCGAATTCGTCGGCGAACCTTTGCTGGTATTCCCTTCTCTCGTCGCTGCTCATCGCGGAGAAGTTCAATCCTTCGCGCTCGGCGGCATCTCTTGCATCGGAATAGGTCACCGTACGGATCCGTGCGCGAACCTCGGCCTCTTCGCCTGCGTCCCGAACCCGGAGCAGGTAATTGCTACCGCCGAGATCGTGGCTGGTGTCGAGCCCCTCGTAGGTGAGGACGGCGGAGCCGTCGTCGCTCTGGACGTGATCCACCCTCGGCGTCCGCAGTCTCATCGTATCGAACCTTCCCTCACCGAGTATCCGCCACGGCGGCGCGCTTGCGATTTTCGCCGGGGAGCGGGCGGCATGACCCGGCACGTCGGCGCTCATCGGACGGCCCCCGGGGCCGCCGCGACGAGGCCGGAGCCCGCGAAGCCGTCATTCCGGGCCAACCACCAGGCCATTGCGAAACCCCCAACCGCGAATTCCTGCAGCGCAAGCACGGAACCCGCCCAACCACGTATCGAGGACAGACACGCTTCATCGCCGCCGAAAGCGCGTTTCGACGCTTCGGCGCACCTCCGGCGCGAGCCGGATGGAATGACTCGGGAGTCCCCCCCTTGAGCCTCCAACCTTCAATGAAACGGGCGTATCGTCAATGCCCTGAATGACGCTGGCGACCGTCAATCCGAAAAAATTCAGAAGGCGAACCTTCTCCGCCCGCGCAGGCATAGTTAACCAGCCGCGGGTCCGTGGTAGCCCGTCCGAATTCGCCCTCGGGTGCGTTGACAGCCTGCCGGCGCCATCTAAGACTCGGCCTGAAAAGCGAACAGGGAGTAGAACAGGTGGCGGGTACGGTCGACGAAGCGACGGACGGCGGGAACGGTGCGGCCGCGGTGAACGGAACCATCTCGGCGGCGGCGGCGACGCAGCCCGACCCGGAGCTGGCGGCCAAGATCGCCGCTCTTCGCTCGCACGTGCGCGAGAGCTTCGGAAAGGCCGCGATGGCGATGATGACGCTTCCGCGCTACCGCCACCAGACCCTCGGCGACCTGCAGCACCTCATCCTCGAGCCCCTGCTTCGCGACCGGATCGCCGTCGCCTACCCCGGCGATGCCGCGGGCCCAGCCGCGGACATGACCGGAATGGCCATCTGGGCGAGCGTCTCCGAGGACGGGGATGCGCGGATCCGCGACCAGATCCGCGCCGGAGTCTTCCCGATCCGCCTCAAGCCCGAGGACTGGAATTCGGGGTCGATCAACTGGCTGCTCGATGTGATCGCTCCGGACCCGCGCACCGCAGCACGGGTTATCGCCAACTTCAAGCAGGTGGTGAAGGAAGGCAGCCTTCGCCTCCACCCGCTCATCACCCGGCTGGTCGACGAGGAAACGCTGAAGAAGATGGGCGCCGAGCGCCTGGGTGACTCTCCGGCCGACGCTTCGCCGGCTGAGGAGACCGCCGGCTAGGCGGCCAGGTCGACGAAGGACTCCGCTACCGGCCTGCCGGGCGGAGCCGGCGCTCAAACATAGATCCGAAGGGATGACTCCGCCGTGGAGCGAGCAGCCTCGATAGACGAGCGGCCGTCCGGACCGCGCATGCGGATCGTTATCGCCGGAGGGGGCACGGCCGGCTGGATGGCGGCTGCGGCCCTCGCCCGCTTCTTCCGCCGCGGTGCCGACATAAGGCTCGTCGAATCGGAGGCGATCGGAACCGTCGGCGTCGGCGAGGCCACGATCCCGCAGATCCGGCTGTTCAACGACAATCTCGGCATCGACGAATATGATTTCGTCCGCCAGACCCAGGCGACCTTCAAGCTCGGCATCGACTTCGTCGACTGGCTCGAGCCGGGCTCGCGCTACTTCCACGGCTTCGGCTCGCTCGGCCGAGGGCTCGGGATCCTGCCTTTCTACCAATATTGGCTGCGCTACCGGCAAGGCGGCGGAGCGCTCGACCTTTGGGAGTTCGCGGCGAACAGCATCGCCGCGCGCGAGAATCGCTTCGGCACCCTGCCCTCCCACGTCAACGGCCAACCGACCGGCCTCGGCTACGCCTATCATTTCGACGCGAGCCTCTATGCGCGCTTCCTGCGCCGCATCGCGGAGGTCAACGGCGTCCGGCGGACCGAGGGGAAGATCGGCTCGGTCGCGGTGAACGGCACCACCGGCTTCATCGAGGCGCTGGCGATGGAAAGCGGCGAGCGGATCGAGGGCGATCTGTTCATCGACTGCAGCGGCTTTCGGGGCCTTTTGATCGAGCAGACGCTGGCCAGCGGCTTCGAGGACTGGTCCGGCTACCTGCCATGCGACCGTGCGCTCGCCGTCCCCTGCGCCTCGGCCGAGCCGCTGACGCCCTACACCCGATCGACCGCACGAAAGGCCGGGTGGCAGTGGCGGATCGGGCTCCAGCACCGGACGGGGAACGGCCACGTCTATTGCAGCGACCATATGTCCGACGAGGAAGCGGCGGAGACCCTGCTCGCGAGTCTCGACGGAGAGCCTCTCGCACCCCTCAATCCGCTGCGCTTCCGGGCGGGCAAGCGGCGGCAGGCGTGGAAGAAGAATTGCGTCGCCTTGGGCCTTGCCGGAGGATTCCTGGAGCCGCTCGAATCGACCAGCATCCATCTTATCCAGAGCGGAATCGCGCGCCTGCTCCTGCTCTTCCCGAACCGGAGCTTCGACGAGGCCGATATTGCCGAGTTCAACGCGCAGACCGATTTCGAATGGGAGTCGGTGCGCGACTTCATCGTTCTCCATTACCGGCTGAACAGGCGGGACGGCGAATTCTGGCGCAGGTGCCGGGAGATGAAGCTGCCCGATAGCCTTGCCCACAAGATCGAGCTGTTCCGCTCCAGCGGCCGAATCGTCCGCTTCAATCAGGAATTGTTCAACGAGATCAGCTGGCTGCAGGTGATGTACGGGCAGGGCCTGACCCCGAGCGCTCACCACCCGCTCGCCGACCAGCTGTCCGAAACGGAGCTTTCGAGCCTGATCGACGCCGCGAGCCGCCAGTCGCGGCGGGAGGCGGACCTGCTCCCCCTCCACTCGGATTTCATCCAGGCCCATTGCGCGGCCGCCTGACGCCCGAGGGACCGAGACAAAAAAAGGGGGCGCGCCGAAGCACGCCCCCTGGTTTTGCAGTGCGGCGGCTTAGCCGAACAGGATGTCGGCGACCTGGATGGCGCCGGTCTGGCTGACGATGGCGAGGTCGGCGACGCCGTTATGATCGACGTCGGCGAACATGGTGTTGCCGCTGTAGGACAAGTCGGACGCGTGGATGTGGAACGCGCTGAGGTCGAGCTTGTCGACCCCGGCCTGGAAGTCGGTGATCGTGTCGGTGAAGCCCTTCTGGGCCACTACGAACACGTCCGCTCCGCCGCCGCCGGTATATTTGTCGCTGCCGGCGCCGCCGTCGAGGCGGTTGGCGACGTCGTTGCCGATCAGCGTGTCGTTGCCGGAGCCGGTCTTGCCGTCCTCGATCACCGTCCCGTAGGCGATCCCGATATTGTCGGTGAGAAAGCCCGGATTGCCGGTGCGGCCGTCGAAGATCGCGTCCCACGTGGCCTGGGAGAAGCTGGTCCCATAGAGGCCGTTGAGCTGGGTCGCGCTGACTTCCTGGCCCCAGCCGGTGCTGAAATGCCCCTCGCGGAGATCGAGCACCGAGGCGCGGTTGAAGCCGCTCATGTCGAGCGTGTCGTGACCGCCGGCATCGTAGATGGTGAGGAACGGATTCTTGTTGGTCGAGAAATCGAACACGTCGCGATCGGCGTTCGAATGGAACCCGTAGGTGGTGTCGCCGGTGCGGGTGGTGAGATCGGCGCCGTACATCTTCTGAACGGCGGCGATGTCGTCGAGCATCGGCGTCTGCGGGGTCTGGTAATAGCCGGTCACCCAGTTGACGTAGCCCACCGCGCCCGTCTTCCCGGCGTCGAAATAGGACATGATCGAATACTGGTACGAGTCCTGGAAGTAGCTGGCGTCGTGGGCGTAGGTGATGTTTCCGCCGACGGCGAAATTATAATCGCCGGGATGCTCGAGTCCGAGCGCATGGCCGGTCTCGTGAACGAGAGTGGTCTGGCCGTAGCCGCCCGGCTGCAGGTCCAGATTGCTCGGCTCGAGCTGGTTCACGTAGACGTCGCCCTGGATCTTGGCGAACTGACCATGGGTGCCGTTGTAGAACGGCGTGTAGGCGGAAGCCTGAGCCGGCCCGGTGCCGGTGTTCATGTAGACGATGTCGGCGCCGGCGCCGTTCTTCTCGACGAACCGGATCGAGACGAGGTCGTCCCACAGCTGAATCGCCTTGCGCGCGGCGTCGCGCTGCTCGGGCGTGAACGACTCGAAGCCGTCGGTGTAGGAACCGAGGAAGCCGTAATTGTGCGGGTTGTTATACTGCCCGCCGGGCGCGTTCTCGGCGAAGGTGTAGGTGACGACGCCGTTGTTGGTCGGCCAGATCGCGCCGTTGCGGTCGAGCTGCGCGGCCGCCTGGTCCAGCGTGTAGATCGGCTTGCCGTTATAGGCGATGCCGTCGCCGTCCGGATCGGGATTGAGCAGGCCCTGCGGCTGGCCCGGATCCTTGGGAGTGGCCGTATCGCTGATCAGGACGCCGTTGAAGCGCGCGTCGTAGGTAAGGACTCCGCTGCTGGTGTCGGTGCTGGTGTCGGTGGCAGTCTTAGCCGTCTTGGGCATTACAGTCCCCCCTGGCAGGATGTGTGAAACAGGCCGCTTCGGCGACTCGCCCGCCGGCCCCAAGAGCTTCTGTGTCCGTAATTATCCTAGTAGTGTCAAATGCTTATGCATCCATTTCGGAAGAGTCGGAGGGACCGTGCAAGCAACGCGCTTAACCGAGCGACACGGGTCGCACGGCCAGGCCGGGCCTTGGCGTCGGGCACCGGCCGGTCGGCAGGATCGGTTCTGGACTGGAAGACCTTGCGGAGCGTGAAGCTTATCAGCCGGCCGATCGGGCGGCCGCCTCTTGAAGCCTGTACCGAAAATCTTGCGCCGGCGTGCGTTGGTCAATCTTGGCTTTCGCTATTCGACCGTGACGCTCTTCGCCAGGTTCCGGGGCTGGTCGACGTCCGTGCCCTTCGCCACCGCGACGTGATAGGCGAGGAGCTGCACCGGGATGGCGTAGACGAGCGGTGCGATCAGCGGGTGGACCTTGGGCATCTCGATCGTCGCGACGAGCCGCTCGTCGCTCGCCGCGGCAAGGCCTTCGGCGTCCGAGATGAGGATGACCCGTCCGCCCCTGGCCTGGACTTCCTGCATGTTCGAAACCGTCTTTTCGAAGAGGGGGCCGGACGGGGCGAGGACGATTACCGGCACGTTGTCGTCGATCAGCGCGATCGGACCGTGCTTCATCTCGCCGGCGGCATAACCCTCGGCGTGGATATAGCTGATCTCCTTGAGCTTGAGCGCGCCCTCCATCGCCATCGGATAATCGGGGCCGCGGCCGAGATAGAGGACGTCGCGTGCCCGGGCGACGATCGGCGCGAGCGCGGCGATGTCGTCGTCATGGTTCAGCGCCGCGTTCATCGCCGCCGGCGCTTCGGAGAGATGGGCGACGATCTCGCGCTCCTCTTCCTCGCTCATCCGCCCCTTGTCGCGGGCGACCTTGGCGGCGAGCGCGGCGAGCACCGCGAGCTGGCACGTGAAGGCCTTGGTCGAGGCCACCCCGACTTCCGGCCCGGCATGGGTAGGAAGGAGCAGGTCCGCCTCGCGCGCCATGGAGCTGGTCGGCACATTGACCACCACGGCGATCCGCTGGCCCTCCGAGCGGGCGTGGCGAAGCGCGGCGAGCGTGTCGGCCGTCTCGCCGGACTGCGAGATGAAGAGGGCGAGGCCGCCCGGCTCGAGCACCGGCTCGCGGTAGCGGAACTCGGAGGCGATATCGAGCTCGACGGGCACCCGGGCGAATTGCTCGAGCCAATATTTGGCGACCATTCCCGCATAGAAGGAGGTGCCGCAGGCGACGATGGTGACTCTCGGCACGTCCGCGAACGACCAGTCGATGTCCGGCAGCGCGACCTTCTGCTCGAACGGCCGGATGTAGGAGGAGAGCGTCTGGGCGACGACGATCGGCTGCTCGAAAATCTCCTTCTGCATGAAGTGGCGGTAATTGCCCTTTTCGACGGTCGCGGAAGACGCGCCCGACATGACGACCGGCCGGGTCACTTCCTCGTTCGAGCGGTTGAAGATCGTCGCGCCGTCGCGGGTGACGACCGCCCAGTCGCCTTCGTCCAGATAGGCGATGCGCTGGGTGAGCCCGGCCAGCGCGAGAGCGTCGGAGCCGAGATAGGTCTCGCCCTCGCCATAGCCGACGGTCAGCGGCGCGCCCATGCGCGCGCCGATCAGCATGTCGGGATAGTCGCGGAACAGAATGGTGATGGCGAAGGCGCCGTGGAGACGCGGGAGGACGGCGGCGACCGCCTCGCGGGGTTCCTTGCCCTGCTTGAGCTGGTGGTCGACGAGGTGGGCGACGACCTCGCTGTCGGTTTCCGATTCGAACGTCCGCCCTTCCGCGATCATCTCTTCCCGCAGAGGCCGGAAATTCTCGATGATGCCGTTGTGCACGAGGGCGACGCCGTCGACGATGTGCGGGTGGGCGTTGCCGAGCGTCGGAGCGCCGTGGGTGGCCCAGCGCGTGTGGGCGATCCCAAGGGTTCCGGACAGCGGCGCTTCGGCAAGCTCGCGGGCGAGATTGTCGAGCTTGCCCTCGGCCCTGCGGCGCTCGAGCCTGCCGTCGACGACGGTGCAGATGCCCGCCGAATCATAGCCGCGATATTCCAGGCGGCGAAGCCCCTCGAGGAGGCGGTTCGCCACCTGGTCCTGGCCGACTATGCCGATGATTCCACACATGACGCGCCACAAGCCTTTCGGAAGATCAGGGAGGGAGGCGCAAGGGCCGCCGCTGCGATCCCCTTTGCGCAAATAGCGGTAAAAGAAAAGAAACTGCGGCTTATGGCGACCGGCGCGCCTCCTTGCGCGCGCGCATCATGGTCCGAAAGCGGGTCGCCCAACCCGCTTTCTCGCGCTGCTCGCCCCGGGCGATGGCAAGGGCGTCGGGAGCGACGTCGCGGGTGATCACCGAGCCGGCCCCGACGATCGCTCCGGCACCGACGGCTACCGGGGCGACCAGCGCGGAATTGGAGCCGATGAAGGCGCCGGCGCCGATCTTCGTGCCGTATTTCAGGAAGCCGTCGTAATTGCAGGTGATCGTGCCGGCGCCGATATTGGCTCCCTCCCCCACTTCGGCGTCGCCGAGATAGGTGAGGTGGCTGGCCTTGGCGCCCGCCGCCAGCTTGGCCTTCTTGGTTTCGACGAAATTGCCGACCTTCGCCTTTTCGCCGATCTCGGTGCCAGGGCGGAGGCGGGCATAGGGGCCGATCTCCGCGCCCGAAGCGATCGACGCGCCTTCGATATGGCTGAACGCGCGGATCCGCGCGCCTTGGGCGATCCGAACCCCCGGCCCGAAGACGACGTTGGGCTCGACGACGGTATCGCGGGCGATCGCGGTGTCGTGGCTGAACCAGACCGTCTCCGGCGCGAGCAGGCTCACTCCGTCCGCCATTGCGGCGGCTCGGCGGCGGCGCTGCCAGGCGAGTTCGACTTCGGCCAGCTCGGCCCGGCTGTTGATCCCGGCCACTTCCTCCGGGTCGGTCTCGATGACGACGCTATGGCCGTCGCCGCGGGCGAGCATGACGATGTCGGGAAGGTAATATTCGCCGGCCGCATTGTCGTTGCCGACCCGGCGGAGCAAAGGCCAGAGCTGTCCGGCGGCGACCGCCATGAGGCCCGAATTGCACAAGGTGATCGCCCGCTCCGCCTCGCTCGCGTCCTTATACTCGACCATCTTGTCGATGACTTCGCCGTCGGAGGCGACGATCCGGCCGTATTGGGCGGGGTCGGCCGGGTGGAAGCCGACGACGACCGCCGTCGGCGCGTCCGGGCCGCGCAGGCGGTCGAGCATTCTCGCCATGGTTGCGGAGGAGACGAACGGCGTATCGCCGTAGAGGATGAGGACGTCGCCTTCGAAGCCCGAGAGCGCCGGCTCCGCCTGGAGCACCGCATGTGCGGTGCCGAGCTGGGGATCCTGGACCACCAGGGCACCGCCATGCGCCTGGACCAGCGGCTCGAGCTGCTCGCGCCGGTCGCCGACGACGACGACGATCCGCTCCGCTCCGGCCTCTCCGACGCTGGCGAGGAGATGCTCGAGCATCGGGCGCCCGGCAATCGGGTGGAGCACCTTGTGGAGATCGGATTTCATCCGCGTCCCCTTGCCGGCGGCGAGGACGATGGCGGCGACGGGCCTCGAACGGGTCATGGCGGCGCCCATCGCACGAACCGGTTGAAACTTCCACACCGCGCCGTGCAGGGCGAAGCAATGCCGCCTTTCCCCTTCGACGTCGTCGCCTTCGACCTGGACGGCACCCTCGCCGACACCGCCGCGGACCTGGCGGCGGCGCTCAACCACGCCCTCGGCGCAATGGGCCGGCCGCTGGTGCCGCCCGAAAGCGTCCGCCACCTCGTCGGCCACGGCGCCCGGGCCCTGCTCCGCCGCGGCCTCGCGACCGGCGGCGAGGCTACGGAAGCGCTGGTGGACGAAGGCTTCCCCCACTTCATCGACTATTACGCCGCCAACATCTGCCGCGGGACGCGGCGCTACGAGGGCGTCGAGGCGGCTCTCGACGCTTTGGCGGCGGAAGGCGCGAAGCTGGCCCTGTGCACCAACAAGCCGGAGCGGCTGACCCGCCTGTTGCTCGAGGCGCTCGGCTGGGACGAACGGTTCGATTCGGTGGTGGGCGGCGACACGCTGGCGGTGAGGAAGCCCGATCCGGCGCCCCTCCACGCCGCGATCGCCCGCGCCGGCGGCGGAACGTCGGCTTTCGTCGGCGATTCGATCACCGACGCCGACACGGCGCGGGCTGCGGGCATTCCCTTCGTCGCCGTGAGCTTCGGCTTCTCCGACCGGCCCATAGCGGCGCTCGGCGCCGACGCGGTGATTGACGATTACGGGCGGCTGGTGGAGACGCTCCGGCGGCTCGGACGGTGAAGGAGGCAAGGATGGCGAAAAGGTTGATTGCGGCGGCGCTCGGAGCGACTCTCCTCGCGTCGGCAGGCGCTGCGGCGTTCGCTCAGACCGATCCGATGGCGACGGACACGATCGCGCGCTACGATCCCGTTCGGGCGCAGGCCGACTATGTCCGCCGCGAGGTGATGATCCCGATGCGCGACGGGACGAGGCTCTACACCGTCATCGTCATGCGCAAGGGGACGAGGAACGGCCCGATCCTGCTTAGCCGGACGCCCTACAACGCCGCCAAGGCGACGTGGCGCAATCCGAGCCAGAAGATCGAGGAGATCCTTCCGGTGATGGACGCGGAGTTCGTCGACGACGGCTATATCCGCGTCTACCAGGACGTTCGCGGTCTTCATAAGTCCGAGGGCGACTATGTGATGACCCGGCCGCTCCGCGGGCCGCTCAACCGCACCGCGGTCGACCATTCCACCGACGCCTGGGACACGATCGACTGGCTGGTGAAGAACGTGCCCGAATCGAACGGGCGGGTGGGGATCACCGGTTCCTCCTATGTCGGCTTCACCGCCCTCATGGCGCTGGTCGACCCGCACCCGGCGCTCAAGGCGGCGGTTCCGCAAAGCCCGATGGTCGACGGCTGGATGGGCGACGACTGGTTCCACAACGGCGCCTTCCGGCAGCCGAGCTTCGACTATGTCATGGAGCAGACGGCGAAGGAGGGGGACGGCCCCGCGCCCTACGGAAGCGGCGACGATTACGACGCCTATCTGGGCGCCGGATCGGCGGGAGACTTCGCCCGGCGCTACGGAATCGACGCCTTCCCCTTCGCCCGCAAGCTGATGGAGCACCCGGCCTACGACAATTATTGGCAGGGGCAGGCGCTCGACCGGCTGCTCGGCGCGCGAAAGCTGACCGTTCCGACGATGCTGGTGGTCGGCCAATGGGACCAGGAGGACAGCTACGGCGCCCCGGCCGTCTACCGGGCGCTCTCGCCGCAGGTTCCGGCGGGAAGCGACCTCCTCCATCTGGTGATCGGCCCGTGGCGGCACAGCGGGGTCAATTACGAAGGCCGAAGCCTCGGCGCGCTCGACTTCGAGGGCGACACCGCCCTTCACTTCCGCCGCGAGGTGATGAAGCCGTTCCTCGACCGATATCTCAAGGACGGCGCCTCGAGCCCTGCCACGCCGCGGGTGATGACCTACGCGACCGGCGACAATCGCTGGGAGGCGAGCGATCGCTGGCCGCTCGGCACCGCCACCCCGATCTATCTCCAGCAGGGCTCCCGGCTGGGGTTCGAAGCGCCGTCCGGCGGCCACGACGACTATGTCTCCGACCCGGCCAAGCCGGTGCCGTTCGTCCCGCGGCCCGTCCACGCCCGCGAGGCCGACGTGTGGAAGCCGTGGCTGGTCAGCGACCAGCGCTTCGCCGAGAGCCGCACCGACGTGCTAAGCTACACCAGCGGGCCGCTGACCGCCGACGTCCATATCGCCGGAGCGCCGATGGTCGACCTGTTCGCGGCAACGACCGGAACCGACGGCGACTGGGTGGTCAAGCTGATCGACGTCTATCCCGAGGAGCAATCGGGCCAGGCGAAGCTCGCCGGGTACGAGCTGCCCATCGGGATCGAGATCTTCCGCGGCCGCTACGTCCACGGCTTCTCGAACCCGGCGCCGCTCCGGCCCGGCAAGGTTGAGGAATATAAATGGGCGCTGCCTAACGTGAACCATGTCTTCAAGCCGGGGCACCGGATCATGGTCCAGATCCAGTCGAGCCTCTTCCCGCTCTACGACCGCAACCCGCAGACCTACGTCGCTAACATCTTCGACGCCAAGGCTTCGGACTATCGGGCGGCGACCCAGAGCGTCTGGCATGCTCCGGGGCGGGCAAGCGCAGTGTGGCTTCCGCTCGTCCGCTGATCAAAGGCTCGGCTCGGCCTCGGCTCGCCCACGGCGGCCGAAGGCGCGCTTGGCCATGCGGACGAAGTGCGTCTCGACCGTCCGGTGGAAAAGCCAGGCGCCGACGAGGGAGACGGCGACCGCCGCGGCGATGATGAGCAGCTTGGCCGGCGGGCTTTCGGGGCGGATCAACCGCATCAGGAGCAGGGCCGTGCCCGCTCCCACCAGCGGATGGACGAGGTAGAGCGAATAGGAGATCCGGCCGAGGAAGCCGCCGAGGGGATTGCGGGTCCGGACGAAGGCGATGGCAAGGGCGGTGGCGAAGCCGAAGGCGGCGGCGAGCGGGCCGACCTGCCGCCAGGCGAGCAAGACCAGAACGGCGAGAAGGACGAGATAGGCGCGCTTCCCGAACCAGCCTTCGTGATGGGCGAGAGTGGCCCCGCCGATCAGGAAGAGCGGCGCCTGATTCATGAAGATCAGTCCGGGCGGCCACGGCGCGTCCTGAAGGCAGGCGACGGCCAGCGCCGCGGCGAGGAACCCCCACCGCCCGCTGAAGACCAGCGGAAAGACCAGACCGATCAGAAGGTAGAATTGGAACTCCACCGCCAAGGTCCAGAAGATCAGGTTGATCCAGGCGTAATGGGTGAAGGGAATGGTGTAGGCGAGATTGTGGAGGAGCCTCGGCAGGCTCATCCCCGCGGACCAATAGGGCCCGGTCCCGCGGATGAAGTCCAGGGCGTAGAAAGCGGCGACGCTGGCCAGCGCGACGATCCACGAGGGCGGCCCCACTCGAAGAAGCCTTCGGCCGACGAAGCGGCCGTAATCGCGGAGGCGATAGTGGTCGCGCATCATCGTGTAGGGGATGATGAAGCCCGATATGACGAAGAAGACGTCGATGCCGGCCCAGCCCCAAGAGAAGAGCCACCGCGCCGCCTCCCAACGGAAGCGGGGAATGCCTTCGGCGGTGAGGTGATCGAGGCAGACCGACAAAGCCGCGAACCCGCGAAGGCTGTCGAGCGTGTACAGATGCCGGCGCTCGCTACGTCCGTCCGAAGCTTCGCCCGCCGCCATAGCGCCCCCTAGCACAGACCCGCGGGGACGAAAGGCTATCGCCGCGCCTTGGTCCAGAGGTGGCGGGCGAGCATCGCGGGAGGCATCCTAAGCCAGTGGGAGCGGACGTAGAAGGCGAGCCGGATCACGCGGCGGCGCTCGCGTCCCCATTCGTCTCGGGCGAGGAGCCGGCGGATGAAAAGCCGGTCCGACAAACGCGGACGCCCGGCGAGCCGCGAGTCCACCTCCGTCCCGAACAGCGCGCGCGCCAGCCGCAGCGCGCGGGCGACGGCGGGTATCAGGTCATGCGCCGAGGCGCGTTCGCGAAGCTCGGCGGTGAATTCGTCCCCGCGGGGCGCGAAGTCCGACAGGAGCCGGTCTATGTCCCAAAGGTTGCGCAGGCCTCCCGCAAGATCGCCGTCGGCGAACAGGTGGGCGGAGGCGTGGACGATCATGTCCGCCGGACTGAGGACTCGCAGGCCGTTCTCCAGCGGAACGCTCGCGGCGACCAGGCCTTCCGCGTCGGGAGTGGGCCGCGCGGTAAGCGGAAGGATGGTGTGGTGGACGTCGATCATCCGGTCGCGCTCGCGATGGATGAGCGGCGGCAGCTCGTGCATCCAGCGGCGATAATAGAGATCGTCGTAGCCATCCTCCTTCACCCACTCCCACCCGGCGGCGAGCAGCGCCTGCTCGACCCGCGGCAAGGCGGCGCGCGGCACCAGGATGTCGAGATCGCCGATCGACCGCCCAACCGCCGGCGAGAGGCCGGCGGCCGCATAGGCCGTGCCCTTGAGGAGGATCACCGGGACGCCCAGCGGCGCAAGCGCGCGACGGGCCATCTCCGCCTCCCAAAGCGCCTCCTGCCGACCTTGCTCGGCGGCTCGGCGGGCGTCCTCGAGCAGGAGTGCGACGCCGGCCGGCAGGTCCAGGCCGCGCAGACGGAAGGCGAGACTGCCGGCGAGGGCTTCGGCGCGCGCTGCGGAGAGGAGCGCCGTCCAGTCCCGCACCTCGAGGGCGCAGGACGGATCGCGCAGCAGGCGGACGAGGAGTCGGGCATCCCTCATCCGCGCCAATGTTCCTCGACCAGGCGAACGCCCTCCTCGCTCGTCGCATAGTCGATCGCCCGCGCGGGCACCGAGGAGACGAGCCGAGTCAGCGCGACGAACCCGCGACGGCCGAGGGCGACGTAATTGGTCGATGCCTGGGTCAGGCGGACGAAGACCTCCGCCGCCCCCACCTCGCGCGCGTCCCGGGCGGCGTCCGGGTCGAAGCGGGGAAACAGGATCCGGACCGGCTGCGCCGGCTCGAGCATTCGGGCGACCGCGCCGGCGGGGGGACGGAGGTGGCGGATCGTCCCCTTCGGCGTTCCGTCCATCACCGGGCCGAGCCGGGCCGGGTCGACCCCGCCGAACAAAGCGAGCGACTCGTTCTTGAGGCTGACGGCCCGGGGAAAGGGGTGGAGCAGGCCCGACTCCGGGTCCAGCAGGGCGAATTCATCGCCCATGAAGCGCCAGCCCCGTTCGCCGAGCAGCGCCGCCAAGGTCGACTTGCCGGCACCGGAATGGCCGGTGAGGAGAACCGCCTTGCCCTCCCGCTCGACCGCCGCGGCATGAAGCAGGAGGAAGCGCCGCTGGCCGAGCGCCATCTGGAGGTTCATGCCCATCTCGGCGGCGAGCAGGCCGTGGGCGAGGGCGAGCGGAGCCGCGCCGGGCAGCATATAGTCTCCGCGAAGGGCCACGGACGGGCGAAGCGCGCGGCGCCACGGCCTTTCCGGCTCCAGCCGGACGGTGAAGTCGCAAACCCCTTCCGGCTGCGGATAGCCGGCGTAGAGCCGGCGGAGCGCCTCGACCGGGCCGCGCCATGCCGAACCGATGCGGAAGCCCACCGGCCCGACGCGCAGCTCGAACCGGTGCTTCATCCGGAAGGCTGCCCGCAGGCCGTCGCCTTCGCCCCGGAGGTCGGCGAGGACGGCGATTCGCGCCAGACGAGGCCGGCGGCCTCGAGCTCGGCGAGGCGCGCGGAGATGGCGGCCGCGGGATCCTCCTCAGCCGCGAGGTCGAAGCCCGCCGCCAGCCGCGCCGCGATTTCGTCCGCGTCGGCCGGGCCGGCGGCGAGCGCCTGCAGGATCTGCGGCGCGGGCGGAGCGAGGATGTGGGTGGTTCCCGACCGGGCGTGGAACAGCGCCGTCAGCCCTTCCAGGTCGACGCTTGCGATCGCGCCCGGCGGATCGGCGACATAGCGGGGACCGGCCATGCCGGCCCGATCGGAGGCTTGTCTATCGCGGCATCTGCAGCGAGGCGAAGCAGGTGAAGCCGCTCGTCCCCGCCTGCAGACGGCGGATGTAGTTGAGATAGGCCTGGCCGGCTTCCGGGTCGATTCCGGACGGCGTCGGCCCGTGGTTCATCATCGCGCGCACCTCCTCGCCGGTCAGCGGGCGCGGCGCGGGCGCGAAGGCGCCCGGCGTTCCCGGAGGGACGAGAGTGCCGTCGGAAGCGATGTAATTGCCGACCTTGTCGGGCGACGGCACCGGAATCTCGCAGTTGAGGACGGACCCGGCGGCCTGGGCGAAGGCGGGACGCACCGTCACCACCGTCGAGGCGGCGACTGCGCCGAGCGCAAGGACGGTCCGCCGGCTCGGCACGAAGCCCCCGGCGGAGGCGCCTTCTTCCTGTTTCAATTCGCTCATCCCGTCACGCACTATGCCCATGCTGTTTCATAAGCGTAAAGGGCTCGATTGACGAGCGCCGCGCGCTCCGGGATCGTCCCGCGCGGGGACGCAGGCCGACCCGCTGAACGCACGGCGAGGATCGCCCGCCGCCCGGCTCGTCGCCACTTACCGTTTTCCTCCAAAGACTTGGCCGATCCTGGCGGCATCCGGGGAAAATAGTGAGCGTGGCAGCGGGAGAAAAATCGTTTCGCCCTCGTTTACGCGCCGTGCTGCCGATGTAGGGCGGCCCCCACTCCCAAGGAGAGCTTGACATGAAAATTGTGATTTTCGCGGCCGCGCTGATGCTCGGCGGCGCCGCGATGGCGCAGGACACCACCGGCGGAACCGGCACCACCGACACGACGGCGAGCGGCTCGATGCAGGGCATGCAGATGGGCAACGGCATGGCCCAGCCCGCGAGCAACCAGGCGCCCGAGCGCGACGCGCGCGGAGTCGCGGTGATCTCCGCCGACGCCTCGGCGCCTCCGGGATACAACCAGCCGGCTCGGACCGGGCCGGCCGGCTCCATCCAGCCGACGGCGACGGTGAACAGCATGGGCTCGGCGGGCGACCTTCCGCCGTGCAGCCGCAAGGTCACCGATCACTGCACCCAGACCTATGAGCGCGGAGTTCGCGCGCCGCGCTGACCTAGCGTCGGGGCGCCCGCCCGGGCGCCCCGCACTTGGGTTCCTGCTCCCAACCGTTCATTTTCGACCTTTCATCCCGACCTTTCACTCCGACCATTGTCGGCGCGACCCGGCTTCTGCCATGGGAGCCGCATCCAACGGCCAGGCGGGAATTCTGATTCATGACCATCAGCTTCGAAGGGCGCGTGGCGATCGTCACCGGCGCCGGCGGCGGCCTCGGCCGCGCCTATGCGATCGAGCTCGCGCGCCGCGGCGCCAAGGTGGTGGTCAACGACCTCGGCGGTGCCCGTGACGGCACCGGCCACTCCGATTCGGCCGCCCAGGTAGTCGCGGAGATCGAACGCGCAGGCGGCGAAGCGATCGCCAACGGCGCCTCGGTCACCGACGTGGGGCAGGTCGAGGCGATGGTCGCCGAGGCGAAGGCGCGGTGGGGCGCAGTCGACATCCTCATCAACAATGCCGGCATTCTGCGCGACAAGAGCTTCGCCAAAATGGGGCTCGAAGACTTCCGCGCCGTCATCGACGTTCACCTGATCGGATCGGCCAATTGCACCAAGGCGGTGTGGGAGACGATGCGCGAGCAGAATTATGGCCGGATCCTGATGACCTCGAGTTCGACCGGCCTCTACGGCAATTTCGGACAGGCCAATTACGGAGCGGCAAAGCTCGGCCTCGCCGGCTTCGCCAAGACCCTGAGTCTCGAAGGCGCCCGCTACGGGATAAGGGTGAACAGCCTCGCGCCGACCGCGGCGACTCGGATGACCGAGGACCTGTTTCCGGCCGAGATGCTCGCTGCGTTCAATCCCGACAATGTCGTTCCGGCGGCGCTCTTCCTCGTTTCGGAAGACGCGCCGTCGAACGCGATCGTCGGCGCGGGGGGCGGGGTCGTCCAGGCGGCCTATGTCACGCTCACTCCCGGCTATGCCCTTCCGGAAGGCCGCCGGACCGTCGAGGAAGTGGCTGCGAACTGGGAGCGCATCGCTTCGCGCGAGGGCGAGATCGTACCCCAGTCCGGCGCCGAGCAGGCGATGCTGATCCTGAAGACGCTGAAAGGCTGACTCCTTCCGGCTCACCGTATTGCACACCTAATACACCTGTGGTAACCAGCCTCCTTTCCAGGGAGGAAGAACCATGTACAGCGACAGCGATCTGGAGGCGGCGGTGGCGGCCGGGGCGCTCAGCCCAGACTCGGCGGCGGCGCTCCGCAACTACGTAGCGGGACGGAATGCGCTTCCGGCGGTCGACGAAGAGCATTTCCGGCTGATCACCGGCTTCAACGACATCTTCGTCTCGGTGGCGGCGGCAATCCTGCTGTTCGCGCTGGCGTGGATCGGAAGCTCCTTCGCGCTTCGCATCGACGGCAACGGCCCTTCGCCGATCTCGGGCGTGCTCGTTGCGGCCGCGGCCTGGGGCCTGGCCGAATTCTTCACCCGCAAGCGGCGGATGGCGCTGCCTAGCATCCTTCTCCTCCTCGCCTTCGTCGGCGGCATCTTCGAGGCGGCCGGTGCGGCGCTGGTGCTCATCGTCGGTCCCGAATCGGTCGAGCATAGCCAGCCGCTCGGCGGGATGATTGCCGCCGGTGCGGCCGCGGTCGCCGCAGCCGGCGCCTGGCTTCAATGGCGCCGGTTCCGGGTTCCGATCACCATCGCCGCGGTCGCCGCCTCGGTGGTCGGGCTGGTGATGGCGCTGATCGCCTCGGCGCTGGGCGAGCGGCCGAACCTGGACGACATCATGCTCGGCTTCCTGCTGATCTTCGGTATCGGCGTGTTCCTGTTCGCGATGTGGTGGGATTCGTCCGATCCTCGGCGCGAGACCCGCCGTTCGGACGTCGCCTTCTGGCTCCACCTCCTCTCGGCGCCGATGATCGTCCATCCGATCTTCAAGCTGCTCGGGCTGAGCGACGGCGGCGGATCGGCGATGGGCGCCCTCCTCGTCATCGGAGTCTACGTCCTGTTCGGGATCGCGGCGCTCGCGATCGACCGCCGTGCCCTGCTCGTCTCCGCTCTGGCCTATGTGCTCTGGGCGCTCAGCCGGCTGTTCGAACAGGCCGGCGCCTATGAGCTCAACCTTGCCCTGACGGCGCTGGTGATCGGCTCGGCGCTTCTGCTGCTGTCGGCCTTCTGGCACAGCGCCCGTCGGATCGTGGTGAGGCCGCTTCCGCCGCGGCTCCAAGCGAAGCTTCCGGTCGTCGACCGGGCGGTCGTCCCCGCCTCCGCCTGACCGGCGCTAAGGGAACGAAAGGGCGGCGTCCCTCGCGGGGCGCCGCCCTTTTGGTTGCCCGTCACCGGCCGGAGGCGAACCGGATCGACCGGGCGACCGCCGCAGAGGCAAGCGCCGCGTCGCGCCGCGCCGAAGCCGCCCGCGCCGTCTGCGCAAGGCAGCGCCGGACGACGTTCTTGCCGTGGAGGTCGGCATCCGAGGCGCTTCCGCACACATCGCGGACGGCGAAGGCGAGACGATGGTCGAGCGCCGACCGGCCCTCGCGGGTGCCGAGATCGAGGTCGGCGTAGCGGACGATCCGGACTTGGACGGGAGCGGGAGCGAGGTCGCGGGCAGGCGCCGGCGCGGCCCCGAACGCCGCGACCGCCGCGGCGATCGCAAGCAGGGTCTTCATGTCTGTCTCCTTGGGTGTCGCGTGGGGCGTCAGCGCTGGCGCAGCTCCCGATTACGCGCCGCGGCCGGAACGGCCTAACAACGATGTTGCGCTGCCGTTCTGCAAAAGTGCAGAATGGGGAGATGTTCGACTGGAACGATCTGCGCGCCTTCCTCGCCGTCGCCGAGACCGGAAGCACGCTGTCGGCGGGGCGGCGGCTGAGGGTCAGCCAGACCACCGTCGCCCGCCGGATCGCCGCGCTCGAAACCGCGCTCGGGCTCGGCTTGTTCGAGCGGCGGCCGGCGGGCTATTCGCTTACACCTGCCGGGGAGGCGCTCGTCGCCCCGGCTCGGGCGGTGCAGGCCTCCGCGGAGAGCTTCGGCGAAGCCGCCGCCGCCGTCTCGCGGGAGGCGAGCGGGACGGTCCGCCTCACCGCACTGGAGATATACGCCGCCACCCTGCTCCCGCCGATCCTTCGCGAGCTTCACGAGGCGCATCCCGCGATCATGATCGAGCTCGACACCGCCGAGGAGCTTCGCGACGTGGCAGGCGGTGCGGCGGACATCGCGCTTCGGGCGAGCCATGCGCCCAAGGGCGGCGGCCTCGTCGGCCGGAAGATTGCGTCGGATCCCTGGACCCTCTTCTGCAGCCGAGGCTATGCCGCGCACCACCCCAAGCCCCAGACTCGCGAGGACCTGCGCGCCCATCCCTTCATCGGCGGCGGCGGAGAGGGCCTGTGGCGGCGATACCGCGCCTGGCTTCGGCGGCTCGATCTCGAGGAGGCGGTGGCCATGCGCCACGACACGGCGACGGGAATGCTCGCTTCGGTCAGGGCAGGCTTCGGTATCGCCGCCTTGCCCTGCTTCGTCGCCGACCGCGACCCGGATCTGGTCCGCTGCGTCGATCCGATGGCTGGCGACGAGAGCGGCATCTGGCTTCTGACCAGCGAGCGGCTGCGCTACACGCCCCGGGTGCGGGTGGTGATGGATTTCCTCGCCGACCGCCTCACCCGCATGGCACGCACGCCGATACCTGAGCAGCCCTCGCCGTGGCTGCCTGACCCGGCCTAGGACTGGAGCGTCGCCCGGGACGCCGCTACTCGCCGACCACCTTGAGCAGCTTGCGCTCCAGCGGAGCGAGCAGCGGCCCCAGCTCGTGGCCGCGGCGCAGCACCGTCCCGCTCTCGCCGACCAGCGCCCACATGCCCTGCTTGTGGCGGAGCGCCGGCCATTTCTCGATCCGGTATTGCGGCCGCTCGGCGGTCCGCCGGAAGGCCCAGAAGGCGGCGTGGTCGCGGCCGAACTCGACCGCATAATCCTTCCACAGCCCGGCCGCGACCATTCGACCGTAGAGATCGGTGATCCGGCTGAGCTCGGTCCGGGTGAAGCCGATCTGCGGCGAGGAGGAACCCGGAAAAGGAAGGATCTCACCCATCAGGCGCGACCGCGCTCCTTTTCGCCCTTGCCGCTCTTCTCGCCCTGTTCGCGAAGCAGCTCGGCGAGCCGGGCGCGAAGCCGCTCGACCTCGCACTGGAGAATCTCGAGCTTCTGGGTCGCCGGGTCGAACGTCTCCGAGCAGGGGGTGCCGTAGGGCAGGAAATGTCCGGAGCTCTGCTCGGCGGTGACGAGGGTCGAGCGGGCCGGGATCCCGACCATCGTCGCGCCTTCGGGAACGTCCTTCGTGACCACCGAGTTCGCGCCGATGCGCGATCGCGGACCGACCATGATCGGGCCCAGAACGGCGGCGCCCGAGCCGATGATCACCCCGTCGCCGATCGTCGGGTGGCGCTTGCCCGGCACGCCGTCGGCCGGATTGGTGCCGCCCAGGGTGACGTGCTGGTAGATGGTGACGTCGTCGCGTATCTCCGCCGTCTCGCCGATCACCACGAAGCCGTGGTCGATGAAGAAGTTGCGGCCGATCACGGCGCCCGGGTGGATGTCGATCCCGGTGAACGAGCGGGCGATATGGTTCACGAACCGGGCGAGGAAGAAGAGCTCGCCGCGGAACAGCCAGTGCGCGATCCGGTGGAAGCCGAGCGCCCAGACGCCCGGATAAAGCAGGATTTCCCAGCGTGAGCGAGGCGCCGGATCGCGCGCCTTGATCGAATCCAGATAGGCCACCAGCCCGTTCAGCATCGGCAAAAGTCCCTCGCCCCTTCGCCAGGTAAGATAATCGGGCGACGGCAAAAATCCAGCAAGCCGGCAAAGAATCGTGCCAAGGCGCTTTTTCGCTTGCGCGCCCGCCGAGGGGTGACGCTATTCGGCGTTACTGGTTTAGGGGCAGGCATGTTCGATCTTTCCCATGTGACTGTGCTGGACATTCTGCCGTTCGTGCTGATCGGCTTTGCCGCACAGCTGGTCGACGGTGCTCTCGGAATGGCGTTCGGACAGATTTCCAGCACCTTGCTGGTGACGATGGGCGTTCCGCCCGCCGCCGCCTCGGCCGGCGTTCACACCGTCGAGACCTTCACCACCGCCGTCTCGGCGATCAGCCATGTCGCCCATAAGAACGTCGACTGGCGGCTCTTCTTCCGGCTTGCCATACCCGGAGTGATCGGCGGGATCCTCGGCGCCTACGTGCTCACCCGGATCGACGCCGCGACGGCCAAGCCGTTCGTCCTCGCCTATCTCACGATCCTTGGCCTCTATCTGTTGTGGCGCGGAATCACCCACAAGCATGTCGAGCGGGAGCCGAGGATCGTCGAGCCGCTGGGCCTCGCCGGCGGCTTCCTCGACGCTGCAGGCGGCGGCGGGTGGGGCGCGGTGGTGACCAGCAACCTGCTCGTCCAGGGCATGTCTCCGAGGAAGACGATCGGCACCGTCAACACCGCGGAATTTTTCCTGACGGTGACGATCAGCGCGACCTTCATCGCCACCTTGGGCTGGGCCGCGTTCACCGTGAAGACGTTCGGCCTGCTGATCGGAGGCGTGCTCGCCGCGCCGTTCGGGGCGTGGATCGCCAAGCGCGTCAACGCCGACTGGCTGCTCACCTTCGTCGGCGTGGTGCTGACTCTGAGCAGCCTCTACGGCCTGTATCGGGCGCTGCTGTGAGCCGCCCCCTCGCCGTCCTCGGGATCGCCGGGAGCCTGCGTTCCGGATCGCTCAACCGGTCCCTGCTGCGCGCCGCCGCCGACCTTGCTCCGCAGGGGCTCGCCATCGAGCCGTGGGCGCTGAACGACATCCCGCTCTACAACGGCGACGTCGAGGCGGCCGGAGATCCGGAGCCGGTGGCCCGGTTCAAGGCCGCGATCCGCGACGCCGACGCGATCCTGTTCGCCACACCCGAATATAATCACGGCGTTCCCGGCGTGCTGAAGAACGCCGTGGACTGGGCGTCGCGGCCGCCGGGCGGATCGCCGCTCAACGGCAAGCCGGTGGGGATCGTCGGCGCCTCCCCCGGGATCGCCGGAACGGCGCGCGGCCAGTCCCAGCTTCGCCAGGCCTTCGAGTTCACCAACAGCTTCTGCATGCCGCAGCCCGAGCTTCTCGTCTTCAAGGCGCACGAGAAGTTCGACGCCGACGGGCGGCTCGCCGACCGGGCGACCGGCGAATATCTGCGCCGCTACCTCGAAGCGTTCGAGGCCTGGGTGCGGCGCTTCGTCAATCCTCCTTCGCCCTGACCGGAGAAGGCCCTCCGCCCGCCTCGTCTCGGCCGTAGCTGTCCGGCTGGAAGGTCAGGCCCTGCGGCCCGCCCGGGAGCACCGTCAGATAGGTGATGTAGACCGGCACCGGCTCCGGCAGGTCGGCGCGCTGCTCCAGCGCCGAACCGCTCGGCGCGGGCGGCCGGCCTCGGAAAAGCCAAGCGGCGAGGCGGCGGTAGTCGGAGAGCCGAACGCAGCCCGAGCTTAGGCGCCGGTCGCCCCGGGAGAACAGCGCCTTGTCCGGGAAATCGTGGAGGTAGATGCCGAGCCGGTTGGCCATCATGAACTTCATCGCACCCATCACATTGGCCCCGCCTGGGAGCTGGCGCAGCCGCAGGCTCTCGCGCCCCGCCGCGACCGCCTTCCAGTTCACCGCCGAGGCCGGGATCGGACGGGCGGCATCGCTCCAGTCGGACAGGATCTGGAGACGCTCGCGGGCGATCAGCCCCGGGCCTTCCCGGACCACCCGCTTCGCCCGGCCTTGGGCGAGATCGGGCGGCATGTTCCAATAAGGGTTCAGGACCGCATGGGTGATCCGGCTGGCGAGCATCGGAGTCTCCATGCCGCGCTTGCCGACGATCACCCGCATCGGCCCGTCCACCCGCCCGCCGTCGATCATCCACAGCCGGGCCGAGGCGGTATCGACGACGATGTAGCGCCCGCTTCGGGCCGGGATCGCCCGGGCGCGGTCGAGATTGGCGCGGATCAGCCGCTCGTCCCCGCGACCGCCGTTCGACGCCCAGCGCGCATAGCCGCGCCGAAGCGCCGAATAGAGCGGGTTCATCGCGACGGCGTCGGACACCCCGTCAGCGAGCGACGGCGCCTCCGCCAGCGTCTGCAGGACGTCGGTCGGCGAGAGCGGCTCGGGCGCCAGCCCCGGCTCGGCGAGGACCATCCGGTTGCGTCGCGGCGTTCGCAGGTCGCGGACATAGGCGGCAAAGCCGCGCGAGAGCAGGAGCTCGAGGTGCGCCAGGGCGCCGGGCTCGCCGCTCCGTGCGCCTTCGACGGCGTGGGCGATGTCGGTCCAGCCATAGTCGGTGGGATCGAGGCCGTCGAAGCGCGCCTCCGCGATCCGCCTTAGCGCCTGATCCGCTCCCGGGCGCAGGCCGGCTTTGGCGACCCACAGCGGGCGGTTGCCGCGCCGGGCGTAGAAAGCGGCGACGTCGCGCCCGACGGCAACCGGCGCGTAGGACTCCGTCGCCGCCGTCGCGGGCCTCGGCTGCGGGTTTCCCGACGGTTCGGGCGCCCGCCCGCATGCGGCGAGCGCAAGGAAGAGAATAAGGCTGAGCCGTCGGCGTGTCACGGCGGCCACCCCACCCGTTTCAGACCTTCCACGCAAGACGGCGGCGGCGCCTGTCCCGGTCTGGGGCGCCTAAGGCTTGGGGAGGATGAGGCTGGCGCGCAGCCCCCCCTCGGCGCGATTGTCCAGCGTCAGCCGTCCGCCATGGGCACGCGCGACCGCCTCGGCGATCGCCAGCCCGAGCCCCGCCCCGCCGCTTTGCCGGCTTCGCGATTCCTCCAGCCGCCGGAACGGCTCGAGCACCTCGCCCAGCTTCTCCTCGGCGATCCCAGGCCCCTCGTCTTCGACGTCGATGCGCACGGCGCGCCCTTCCTCGGCCACCGCGACCCACGCTCGCCCACCATAGGCGACCGCATTGTCGACGAGGTTGCGAACCGCTCGGCGAAGCAAATTGGGCTGGACCGGAAGGACCGCCCGAGGCGACGGGCGAAACTCGGCGGGACGCCCCATCTCCCGCTGCTCCTCGACGACGGCATCCGCGAGGGCGGCGAGATCGACCGGCCGGACCGTCTCGCGCGCCCGGCCCGTCCGCGCGAGGACCAATATGTCCTCCAGCGTTCCGGCCATCTCTTCGAGCGTGGCGACGAGCCGCTCGCGCTCCTCCTCCGGCTCCAGGCTTTCGGCGCGGATGCGCATCGAGGCGAGCGGCGTGCGCAGATCGTGCCCGATCGCGCCGAGCATCCGGTCTTTCTCGTCGAGCAAGGCGAGGGTTCGGCGGTTCATCGCGTTGAACGCCTCGATCGCGGCGCGGATGTCGGCGGGACCGCGAGGCTCGACCGGCTCCGGCGGGGCCCGCCCCTCGAACCGTTCGGCGGCGTGGGTAAGATCCTGGAGCGGCCGGGCAAGCCGCCGGGCGGTCCAGAAGACGGCCCCGAACACGATCAGGAACAGCAGCGCGGTGGCGACGAGGATCTGGTGGAGAAGCCAGTGGTCGAGGCGCGGGGCGACGATCCGGCCGTTGAACCAGCGACCGTCCGGAAGGCGCGCCGAGAGGATCAGCACCTTGTGCTCCACCGGCCCCAGGCGGCGGGGCGGCGGCGGAAAGAGCGGCGAGGGCGGCGGCGGGGGAAGCAGGCGCTCGCCGGCCGAGGCCGCCTCGAGCCCGGTGACGGCGACTCCCGCCTCCTTGAGAGCGCCGGCGAGGCGGTTCTCCAGCGCGGGATTGCGGCTTAGCCCGCGGGACGCCACCAGGCTGGCCGCGCTCATCGTGAAGCGGACTCGCATCGGGTCGCGATGGAGCGCGATCAGAGCCGGCCGCTGCTCGGCCGGCAGGTGCGAGACCACGCCCGCGGCCTGCGCGAACCGCCCGAGCGCCGGCCCTTCCGACTGGGCGAGGCTAAGCTTCTGCTGCTCGCTTAGGATGAAGGCGAGGTTGACCAGCTGCGCGACGAGGAGCGCAAACCCGGTCAGGAGAAGCATCTGACCGAGCAGGCTGTTGGGCAGCAGCCTCCTCACAGCTTCGTGACCTCGGCCGCGAACATGTAGCCGCCGCCCCACACCGTCTTGATCAGCGCCGGCTGCTTCGCGTCCGCCTCGATCTTGCGCCTAAGCCGGCTGACCTGGTTGTCGACGCTCCGCTCGAACGCGGCCAGCTCCCGCCCCTGGGCAAGATCGAGCAGCTGGTCGCGGCTCAGCACCCTTCGCGGGTGAAGGACGAGGGCGAGGAGCAGGTTATACTCGCCGGTCGAAAGCGGCACCGCCACGCCCGAGCGGTCGACCAGCTCCCGCTCGCCCGTGTTCAGAACCCATTCCCCGAAGCCGTAGGAATCGGCCGTGGGCCCGCGGTGTCGGGACGGCCGGTCGCCCGCGCGGCGAAGTACCGCCTTGATACGGGCGAGAAGCTCGCGCGGGCTGAACGGCTTCGTCACATAGTCGTCCGCGCCGATCTCGAGCCCGACGATCCGGTCGGTCTCCTCCGCCCGGGCGGTGACGAGGATCACCGGCACTCCCACGCTCTCGCGCACATGGGCGCAGAGCGACAGCCCGTCCTCCCCCGGCATCATGACGTCGAGCAGGATGAGGTCGAAGGCGTAGGCCGACAGAAGTCGCCGAGCCTCTGCCGAGTCCTTCGCTTTGCTGACCCGAAGGCCCGAGCGCACGAGATATTGCGCGAGCGGATCTCGGATCGACTGCTCGTCGTCGACGAGGAGGATATGGGGCTCTCCGGCACTGGCCATGGCGGGACTTGTCGGAAGCGCTTGGCGCGGGTCAAGGCCGGCGCGGGAAGCGAGGCCCCGCGCCGGCCCTGGCCGCCTCCTAGCGCGGAGGCCCGTCGCGGCCGTGCGCCGCCGCCATCTCGTCGCGGGTGACGGCGCCGTCGCCGTTCGAGTCGGCAGAAGCAAAGTGCCGCTCGATTCCGGCGGTGAACTCGGCCAGCGTGACCACGCCGTCCTTGTCGGCGTCGAGCGCCTCGGGCGGCGGAGGTCCGCGATGCCCGCCCGGCGGCGGACCGCGATGCTCGCCGGCGCCCGGCGGCGGCGGCGGACCGTCATGCCCGCCGCGCATGCCGTGCTCGGCGCGCATCTTGCGGTGCGCCGCCTCGAAATCGGCGAGCGAGGCGCGCCCGTCGCCGTCCGTGTCGACATGGGCGAACATCCGGGCGGCGTGCTGGCGCACCTCGGCGAGGGTCACCCGACCGTCGCCGTCGGCGTCGAGCATGGCAAAGGGATCGTGCCCCCGCGGCGGCTGGGCGAGCGCGGGCGCCGCCGAAGCGGCCGCAAGGGCGGCGGCGAAGACAAATCTGAAGCTCATCACGGGGATCTCCTGTCGAAGGCGCCGCGTTGGCGCCGGCCGCTTGTCTCGACCCCTTGTGTCACAAGCCTGTGCCGGCAGGAGCGCCAAATTGTCGCGATTTGTATCGGGAGCGCTTAGGCGAGCCGCGGGAGCGATTGCCCGCCCCGACCCCAGCCGCGCAGGGCCCGGCTGCGCGCGCGGCGAAGGAGGAGGCCGCGGTCCTCGATCCCGAAGTGGCTTGCGCGCTCCAGCCCGGGCAGCTCTTCCCAGGTCACCGGAGCCGCGACCGGAGCGCCGGGGCGGGCGCGCAGCGACCAGGGCAGGATCGCGGTGGCGCTACGCTGGTTGCGCAGGAAGTCGAGGAAGATGCGGCCTTGTCGCTCCGCCTTTGGAAGACCGACGGTGAAGCGCTCCGGCTCCGCCTCCGCCAGGACGGTGCAGATCCGCCGCGTGAACTCGCGAACCTGCGGCCATTCGGCCTCCGCCGCGAGCGGCACGACGACGTGAACGCCCTTGCCGCCGCTGAGCAGTGGAAAGCTTCGCAGGCCGAGGGCGAGGAGGAGGTCGCGCAACTTCAAGGCGGCGTCCTTCACCTCTCCGAACCCCTTGCCCTCGCCGGGATCGAGGTCGAGCGCGATCCGGTCCGGCCGCTCGACCTCGTCCACCCGGCTTCCCCAGCCGTGGAACTCGATCGCATCCGCCTGCGCGCAGGCTACCGCCCCGGCTTCGTCGTCGATCTACAGATAATCCTCGGTCCGGCCGTTCTTCTGGACGATCGGCAGGAATCGCACCGGAGGACCGAAGGCGCCGCCCGAATCCGGGTGGTTGCGGTTGCGCTGGAAGAAGCAATGGCCGGCGGTGCAGCGGAACAGGTTGAGCGGCCGGCGGGCCGCGTGGACGAGCAGATGGGGCGCCATCAGCCGATAATATTCGACGATCGCCGGCTTGGGCGGAAGCTTCGGCTTCCGGTAGCTCGGCTCTCCGCCGCGCCGCGCGGTGCCGGCTATGGCCTTGGGGCCGATCGCAGGATCGTCGGCGGGCACGGAGGAGTGAACCGGACGCGCGGGCGGCGGTTCCCCCTCTCTCGTCGCCCCAGCGAAGGCTGGGGCCCCAGCGGGTGAAAGGCGCCGGTGTTCATCACCCCCTGGGACCCCAGCCTTCGCTGGGGTGACGGAAGCGCTCATCACCCCCTGGGACCCAGCCTTCGCTGGGATGACGGAAGCGCTCATCACCCCCTGGGGCCCCAGCTTTCGCTGGCGTGACGCAAGCGCCCTTCACCCCTTGGGGCCCCAGCCTTTGCTGGGGCGACGGTTCACGCCGCGACCGCCTCGATCGCTTCGGACGCTTGGAGCCAGCGCGCTTCGGCGGCGGCGATATTCGCCTCGAGCTCGGCGCGGCGCTTCATCAGCTCGGTCATCGTCAGCTTCGCAAGCGCCGCTTCCGCGGACGAGGGATCGAACATGGCGAGGTCCACCGCGCTGCGCTGTGCGGTGAGCCTTGCAACCTCGGCCTCCGCGGCCTTGGCGTCGCGGCGGAGCGACTGGCTCTTCTCGCGCGCGGCGGCGGCGGCCCTGCGGTCGTCCTTCCGGCTGGCCTTGTCGGCCCCCTTGGCGGTCCCGTTATCCTTCTGAAGGACAAGGGACGTGTAGTCGTCGAGTGAGCCTTCGAACTCGGCCGCCGTGCCGTGATCGACCAGCACCAGCCGGTCGGCGGTGAGCTGGAGGAGGTGGCGGTCGTGGCTGACCACGACGACGGCTCCGGAATAGGCGTTGAGCGCCTGGACCAGCGCCTCGCGCGCGTCGACGTCGAGGTGATTGGTCGGCTCGTCGAGGATGAGGAGGTGGGGCGCGTCGCGGGTGATCAGCGCGAGGGCGAGCCTCGCCCGCTCGCCGCCGGAGAGCTTCCTCACCTCGGTCGTCGCCTTGTCGCCCGAAAAGCCGAAGCGGCCGAGCTGGGCTCTGACCGCCGAGGGCGTCGCGCCCTTCATCAGCCGCGCCATATGCTGGATGGGCGTGTCGGCGCCGTCCAGCTCCTCGACCTGATATTGGGTGAAATAGCCGACCTTCATCCGCCCGCTGGCGTTCATCGCGCCCTCCATCGGCGCGAGCTGCGCCGCGAGCAGGCGGGCGAGCGTCGTCTTGCCGTTGCCGTTGCGGCCGAGCAGGGCGATGCGGTCGCTCGGGTCCATGCGCAGGTTGAGCCGGCTCAGCACCGGCGTTTCGCCATAGCCGACCGCCGCCATGTCGAGCGTGACCAGCGGCGGGCGAAGCTCCGGCGGGTCGGGAAAGCTGAAGGAGAGCGAGGGATCGTCGGCGAGCTCGGCGATGGGCTGCATCCGGGCCAGCGCCTTCACCCGGCTCTGCGCCTGCTTCGCGGTCGAGGCCCGGGCGCTGTTGCGGGCGATGAAGTCCTTCAGCTTCTCGCGCTGGGCCTGCTGGGCGGCGCGCGCCGCGGCGAGCTGCGCCTGCCGCTCGGCGCGCTGGCGCTCGAAGGCGTCGTAACCGCCCGGGTAGAGGGTGAGCTTGCCACGCTCGAGATGGAGGATGTGGTCGACGACGTTGTTCAGGAAATCGCGTTCGTGGCTGACGATGACGATCGTCGCCCGGTAGCTCTGGAGAAAGTCCTCGAGCCACATCACCGCCTCGAGGTCGAGGTGGTTGGAAGGCTCGTCGAGCAGCAGAAGGTCGGGGCCGGAGAAGAGCAAAGCGGCGAGTGCGACGCGCATCCGCCAGCCGCCCGAGAAGCTGTCGAGCGGCCGGTGCTGGGCCTCCTCGTCGAAGCCGAGGCCGACGAGGATCCGGGCGGCGCGCGACGGCGCGGCATGGGCGTCGATCGCATTCAGCCGCTCGTGTATCTCGCCGATCCGGTGAATGTCCTGGCAACGCGCCTCTTCCTCGAGCAGGGCGGCGCGTTCGAGGTCGGCGGCGAGCACCGTTTCGAACGGCGTGGTGGTGCCCGACGGAGCCTCCTGGGCGATATATCCGATCCGGGAGGCGCGCGGCATTTCGGCCGAGCCTTCGTCAGGGTCGAGCAGCCCGGCGATGACTCGCACGAGGGTGGACTTTCCGGCGCCGTTGCGGCCGATCAGGCCGATCCGCCCACGCGGCGGCAGCGACGCGGTGGCGCCGTCGAGGATGGTGCGCCCGCCGAGGCGCACCGTGATGCCTTTGAGATTGAGCATGGCCGGGCGCCTAGCACGGCCCGCGCGCTAGCCCAAGCTCTGGCGCGCCAGCCGGCAGGCTTCGAGCCAGCGCCGGCGCTCCTCTTCGGCATCGTCGACCGCGCGGTGCGCCACCGGACGCGCTGCGCCCTCCCCCCGCACTTCGGCCATGATCCGCGCCGCCACCTCGGCCGCCCCGGGGCGGAGTATGGCCGCGATGCTTTCTTGCTGGGCGATTTCGGTGTCGCGCAGGCGCAGGGTGTGGCGGGGAAAGCCCGAGGCACGGAGCAGCAGGCTAAGCCACTTGCCGTCCCAGGAGGGCGCGCTGGCATAGAGATCGTGGGCGGCGAGCGCCTCGACCATGCGCCGGGCCACCGCGTCGTGCGGTGTTCCCTCGCGCTCAAGCCGCTCGCGGGTAAGGCCGTGAATCGCTTCGGCCGAGGGATCCCAATCGGTCCAGCCGGGGGCCGGGCGAATGAGGTGCCCTTCCGATGCGCCGTCCTCGAACACCCAGCCGACCTCGACCGGGAAGCCGTTCTTGCGAAGCGACGAGGCTTCGAAGTCGAGGAACACGCGCATGGCGGGGCAACGCGCGGGGGAAGAAATCGTCGCCGCAGCGAAGGCTGGGGCCTCAGCGGGTGAAAGGCGCCGAGGTCTTCACCCCCCGGGGCCCCAGCCTTCGCTGGGGCGACGGGAAATTACAGCGTCGCGTGGACGGTCGCGACGGCCTTCATCACTGCGCCGACGCGGGCCGCGGCCTGGATCGTCTCGGCCTTGACGCCGTGCTGCTGGAGGACCCGCTCGTGGCTGTCGATGCACATGCCGCAGCCGTTCATCGCGCTGACGGCGAGGCTGAACAGCTCGAAATCGTCCTTCTCGATGCCGTGCGTGCCGATGGCGTTCATCCGAAGCTTGGCCGGCATCGTGGCATATTCGGGGTTCGAGGCGAGGTGGACGAAGCGGTAATAGACGTTGTTCATCGCCATGATCGCCGCCGCGGCACGGGCGGCCTCGGCGACTTTGGGATCAAGCTTGCCTTCCACCTCGGCTTCGGCAGCCGCGACCACCGGCCGGTAGCCGGTTCCGTGGGCGCAGGCGAGGAGAAGGCCGTATTTGCGCCCATCGCCGAGCGTCTGGTCGTTGAGCAGCGAGGAGAGGTTTAGCCGAAGGTCCTTGGCATAGTCGGGCAAGGTGTCGGCGAATTGCTTGAGGGACATGTTTGATCTCCAATCCTCCCCTCAAGGGGAGGGGAACCACTCGAAGGGTGGTGGAGGGGTGTCAGCGGTTGAGCAAGCTCTCCGACGCCGACACCCCCCCGTCGCGCTTCGCGCGCCACCTCCCCTCCAAGGGGAGGATTTCAGTGGTTACGCCGCCGGGCGGAGCGGCTCCTGGCCTTCCTGCCAGTTGCACGGGCACAGCTCGTCGGTCTGGAGGGCATCGAGGATCCGGAGCGTCTCCTGCGGATTGCGGCCGACGTTGAGGCCGTTCACCGTCACGTGCTGGATGACGTTGTCCGGATCGACGATGAAGGTCGCGCGATAGGCGACACCCGCGTCGGGAGCGACGATCCCCAGGGCGTTGGCGAGCTCCTTCTTGTTGTCCGCGATCCACGGGAAGTCGGCGGCGGCGAGCCGCTCATCGGCCTTGCGCCAGGCATGGTGGACGAAGTCGGTGTCGGTCGAGGCGCCGATCAGCTGCGCGTCGCGATCGGCGAACTCCGAGGCGAGCTCGCCATAGCCGACGATCTCGGTGGGGCAGACGAAGGTGAAGTCCTTCGGCCAGTAGAAGAGGATCTTCCACTTGCCGCCCGTATCGCCGAGATCGAGCGTCTCGCCGTTGGGAAGGGCGCCGCCCTGCTGGACGGGAACGGTGAGGGAAGGAAGCTTGTCGCCGACGGTCAGCATGTTGGAATTTTCTCCGATGGGAATGGGGGCACTGCGTTGTGCACCGCAGCATCTAGGGCGCTGGCCATGATCGTTCAAGGCATTTAGGACGATCGGATTGATCGGAAAAAACGATGACGGTTTACCTGCCTACCCTCAAGCAGCTTCAATATCTGGTCACCCTCAAGGACACCGGCCATTTCGGCCGGGCGGCGGAGAGCTGCTTCGTCAGCCAGTCGACCCTGTCGGCGAGCCTTCGCGAGCTCGAATCGCTGATCGGGGTGACCCTGGTCGAGCGCAACCGCCGGGTCGTCGGGTTCACGCCGCTCGGCGCCCGGATCGCGGAAAAGGCCAGACGGGTGCTTCGCGAGGCGGAGGAGCTGGCGGACATGGCGCGGGCCGCCGGACAGCCGCTCACCGGCGAGCTTCGGATGGGGGTCATTCCGACGATCGCCCCGTTCCTCCTTCCCGCCTTGCTGCCCCGGCTCCGCGACGACTGGCCCAAGCTCAAGCTCTACCTGCGCGAGGAAACCAGCCAGGCGGCGTGCGAGGCGCTTCACCGCGGCCAGCTCGACTGCGTGCTTCTTGCGCTCCCCTATGGCTGCGGAGACGTCGCGTCCCAGGATCTGTTCGACGACCCGCTCTTCGTCGCCTTCCCGCGCGGAGAGGAGCCGGGCACCCCGGACGTCGACGTAGAGGCCATCGACGAAACCCGATTGCTCCTCCTCGAGGACGGCCATTGCCTGAAAGACCATGCCCTTTCCGCCTGCAACCGGCCCGACCTGCGGGCGCATGCGGCGATGATGGGGACTTCGCTGCACACGCTGGTCCAGATGGTCGACAACGGCCTCGGCGTGACCTTCGTCCCGGCCATGGCGATCGCCTCGGGGATCATCGAGGGCACCGGAATCGTCGCCAAGCCGCTCCGCTCCCAGCACGGCTTCCGCCGGATCGCGCTGATCTGGCGCCGATCCAGTCCGCGCGAGAGCGAGTTTCAGCTTCTCGCCGCGGCGCTCCGCCAGATCATGGGCACGATTAGTCCAGGCCGAGAAGCCAGCGGTCGAGCGGGACGGGACGAAGGCTGACTCCGTAGAGGGTGCGGCCGAGCTGCGAGCGGTGGCGCGCGATCCAGGCGAGGCAGGCCAATTCGCTGTCGAACGTTTCGAACGCGTCCCGGCTCGGCCGAAGCGTGCGGGGATCGACCAGGAAGCGCGCGCCCCTTCGGCAGCCCGGCGAAGCGGCCCAGTTGCGCTCCGGCGACACGACCGTCGGGACCCAGTGCCGGCGGGCCGGATCGAGACTTTCGATTTCCGAGCGGCGCATCGGCCTCTCCTCTCAACCGACGCCAGGATGGACCGCGGCGGGCCTCCTGTGAAGCCCGCCGCCCGCCGTTACCGGGCGCCCGCCGGGTCGGCGACCCCGATCGGCTCGACGCTGTCCTTGTCCTGCGTGAGATCGAACCGGTCGGCGTTCATCACCTTGGTCCAGGCGTCGACGAAGTCGCGAACGAACTTCTCCTCATGCCCCTTCTCGGCATAGACTTCGGCGACGGCGCGAAGCTGGCTGTTGGCACCGAAGATGAGGTCGGTGCGGGTTGCCCGCCACTTCTCCTGCTGGCCCCCGCCCGTCGCGGCGCCGCGGTCGAAGCCGATGAACTCCTCGTCCCCGCTTTCGTCGACGACCTGCCAGAAGGTGTCGTTGTCGAGCAGGTTGACGAAGAAGTCGTTGGTGAGCTGGCCCTTGCGCCGGGTGAACACGCCCTCCGGCCGGTCCTGGTAGTTGGCGCCGAGGACCCGGAGGCCGCCGAGCAGCACCGTCATCTCCGGAACCGACAGGCCGAGCAGAGAGGCGCGGTCGATCAGAAGCTCCTCGGTCTTCACCGAATGCTTGGTCTTTAGGTAGTTGCGGAAGCCGTCCGCCACCGGCTCCATTACCGCGAAGCTTTCGGCGTCGGTCCAGTCCTGGGTCGCGTCGCCGCGGCCGCCGGTGAAGGGCACCTCGACGTCGAAGCCGGCGTCGCGTGCCGCCTTCTCGACCGCTGCGGTGCCCGCGAGAACGATCGCGTCGGCCACCGACAGCGATCCGCGCAAATCGTCGATCCGGGCAAGCATCCGGCCCAGCTCCTCCGGCTCATTCACCGCCCAGCCGATTTGCGGCTCGAGACGGATCCGGGCGCCGTTGGCCCCGCCCCGGTGATCGGAGCGCCGGTAGGTCGACGCCGAGGCCCAGGCGAGCTTGACCAGTTGCCCGACGCTGAAGCCGGAATCGAGGATCTTCGAGCGGAAGGCCGAAATGTCCGACTCCGACGGCGCGGTTCCGGCCGGGACCGGGTCCTGCCAGACGAGATCCTCCTGCGGCACTTCCGGCCCCAAATACCGGACCTTGGGCCCCATGTCGCGATGGGTGAGCTTGAACCAGGCGCGCGCGAAGGCGTCCTTGAACGCCTCGTGGTCGTTCCTGAACTTCTCGGAGATGGCGCGGAATTCAGGGTCCTCGCGAAGCGCCATGTCGGCGGTCGTCATCATCGTCGGGACCCGCTTGGAAGGATCGTGCGCAGCCGGGGCCATGTCCTCCTCGCGCTGGTTGATCGGCTGCCATTGCTTGGCCCCCGCGGGCGAGCGGACCAGCTCATATTCGTAGTCGAGCAGGAGCCGGAAGTAATTCTCCGACCATTCGGTGGGCGTGTTCACCCAGGCGCCCTCGATCCCGCTGGTGATCGTGTGCTCGCCGAAGCCGCTTTCGTGGGCGCTCGCCCAGCCCAGGCCTTGAAGCGCGATGTCGGCCGCCTCCGGAGCGGCGTCGACCAGGCTCGGATCGCCGGCGCCGTGCGCCTTGCCGAACGTGTGGCCGCCGGCGGTGAGGGCGACGGTCTCCTCGTGGTTCATCGCCATCCGCTCGAACGTCACCTTGATGTCGCGGGCCGACTGGAGCGGATCGGGCACTCCGCCCGGGCCTTCCGGGTTGACGTAGATGAGGCCCATCTGGATCGCCGCCAGCGGATGCTCCAGCTCGAGCTCCTCCTCCGGCAGGATCCGGGTCTTGTTGTCCGGGTGGCCGACGAACTGCTCTTCCGAGCCCCAATAGATGTCGCGCTCCGCCTCGAACACGTCCTGGCGGCCGCCGCCGAAGCCGAACACCGGTCCGCCCATCGATTCGATCGCGACGTTGCCGGCGAGGATGAACAGGTCAGCCCAGCTGATGTTCTTCCCGTACTTGCGCTTGACCGGCCAGAGCAGCCGGCGCGCCTTGTCGAGATTGCCGTTGTCCGGCCAGGAGTTGAGCGGGGCGAAGCGCTGCTGCCCGCTATTGGCGCCGCCGCGCCCATCCGCCGTCCGGTAGGTGCCCGCGGCATGCCACGCCATCCGGATGAAGAGCGGCCCGTAATTACCGTAGTCCGCCGGCCACCAGGGCTGGCTGTCGGTCATCAGAGCCCGCAGGTCCTCCTTGAGGGCATTGTAGTCGAGCGCCTTGAACGCTTCGGCGTAGCTGAAGTCGGCGCCCATCGGGTCGGGCGAAAGGCCGCCCTGGTTGAGCACTTCGAGCGGCAGCGATTCGGGCCACCAGTCGCGGTTGGTGCGTCCGAGAAGCGACCGCACCGTCGTCGGCTTGCCCACCGGGCAGCCGCCCATCTCACCCGTCTTTGCGTCCATGTCCGGCCTCTCCTTTTTCTTTCCCAAAGGCGTAGGCGCTGCCCATGATCGAAGGAAGCGAGGAAACCCGGTCAGCTTGAACGGAAATATCGATCACGGATCGCGCAACATCGGAGATTTCGCCAAGAGCTTCGCCATCGTCGCCCCAGCGAAGGCTGGGGCCCCAGCGGGTGAAGGGCGCCGGCGCCTTTCACCCACCGGGATCCCAGCCTTCGCTGGGATGACGCGAAGAGAAAAGAAGATTGGCCAGCCTCCAGGCGCTCAAAGGTGCTCGGGCAACGCCGCTAAAAGTCATTGCCCCCGTCGCGGCGCCGCACGGGGATCGCTCCGCGGCAGGATGAGCGAGGCGCGCAGCCCCGGGCCGTTGTCCTCAAGCACCAGCTCGCCGCGGTGGAGGTGGGCGACCGCTTCGGCCAGCGCGAGGCCGAGGCCGGCGCCGCTGGTCGACCGCGAGCTGTCGAGACGGCCGAACCGCCGGCGCGCTTCGGCCCGCTCTTCGGCCGGGATACCGGGCCCGCGATCCTCCACTCCCAGCCGCACCGCGCCTTCCTCGGTGCAGGCGAAGACCAGCACCTCTCCGCCGGCGGAGCCGTAGGCCAAGGCATTGTCGAGCAGGTTGGACAAGGCCTGGGCGAGTAGCTGGCGATGCCCGTCGAGCGGCGCGGGAGGCGGATCGGCCCGGGCTTCGAGGCGGACTCCGAGTTCTTCCGCGGTCGGCTCGTACATCTCGGCGAGCTCCTCGACGAGCTCGGCCGGCGAGAGGGAGGCGAACTGGCTTCGCGGCGCGAGCGCCTCCGACCGGCCGATCTCGAGGACGGTGGCGAGGATCCGCATCAGCGCGTCGGCTTCCTGGAGCACTCCGGCGAGGAGGACGTCGCGCTCCTCGTCGTTCGCCCGCGCGGCCGCCTCCGCTCGCGCCCGGAGCCGCCCGACCGGCGAGCGCAGATCGTGGGCGAGGCAATCGGTAAGCATCCGAAGCTCTCCCATCAGGAGAGCGATCCGGTCGAGCATCGCGTTGATCTGGAGCGCCAGCGCATCGAACGCGTCGCCGCTTCCCGACACCGCCACCCGGTGCGCCAGGTCTCCGCCGGCGATCCGGTCGGCGACGACGGCGATCGCGTCGACCCGCCGGCCAACATAGCGGGCGACGACCAGCCCACACAGAAGCCCGAGCAGGATCGACAGGGCAACGGCGATGAGCAGCGAGCGCTCTACCGTCGCCTGGAAGGACAAGCGCTCGCCGAAGCCGTGGCCGCTGACCAGCCACAGGTTGCGCCCGACGGGCTGCGCCATCACGCCCGCCTCGACGGATGCGGCGTGGCCGCGCAGGCTTACCTCGCCGGTGCGGTAGCCGGCCTTGGGCGGCCCCGGCGCCAGTGAGACGAGGTTGCCGCTCAGCGGCCGCCCGTCGGCGCGAAGAATCCCGGCGAAATAAAGCGTGTCGCCGCTCGCCTCGCTGTCGGCCACCGCGTCGTCGAGCGCCGCCGCTCCGCCGGCCCCGTAGACGTCCTCCAGCGCCGCCGCCTGCTCGACGACCTGGCGGCGAAGCGCCTCGGCGTCGTCCCCGTGGGTGCGCCAGAAGATGAAGCCGATGACGGCGAAGTTGGCGGCGAAGGCAAGCAGTGCCGCAAGCAGCGCCACGCGCAGCGTGATCGAGCCTCGCACCCGTCAGTCGCTCGCGCCGAGCCGGTAGCCGGCGCCGCGCACGGTGTGGAGGATCGGCCGATCGAACCCCTCTTCGAGCTTGCGCCGGAGCCGGCTGACATGGACGTCGATGACGTTCGTGCCCGGATCGAAATGATAGTCCCAGACCTGCTCCAGGAGCATGGTCCGGGTGACCACCCGGCCCTCGTTCCGGGCGAGGAATTCGAGCAGGCGATATTCGCGCGGCTTGAGCTCGATCCGGCGGCCGCCGCGCCTCACCGTCCGCGCCAGCGGGTCGATCTCGATGTCGGAGACATTGATCCGCAACCCTTCGGCCGGAGCGCGCTGGTCGCGACGGCGAAGGAGGGCGTTCACCCGGGCGAGAAGCTCGCCGAAGCTGAACGGCTTGACCAGATAATCGTCGGATCCCCCGTCCAGCCCTTCGATCCGGTCGCTGACGGAGCCGAGCGCGGAAAGGATGAGGACCGGGGTGGCGATCCCCGCCGCGCGCAGCGCCCGAAGGACTCCCAGGCCGTCGAGGCCGGGAAGCATCCGGTCGAGAATGACGAGGTCGAAGCTGCTGTCGCTCGCCCGGAACAGGCCGTCGCGGCCGTCTCGGGCGTGCTCGACGACATGCCCCTCCTCGCCGAGGCCGCGCTGAAGATAGGCGGCGGTCTCTCCATCGTCTTCCACGAGAAGGATACGGCGGCCCATGGTTCTTTCTCCGCGTCGATCCTGGAGCCGGCGCGCGATTGCGGCAAGCCTTGTGAAAAAAAGGACCGCCCGGCGAGGGCTGCCGGGCGGTCCCACGAACCGAGGGGGAGTTTCCCGCGAGGGCGGCCCTCAGCCCGCTTTCTTGGTGGTCTTCGTCTTCACCGTGGCGACGCGGCGGTGATGAGTCGTCATCTTCTTGTGCTTGGTCTGGGCCGCGGTCGCGGCGGGCGAGGCGTTGGCCGAGGCCGGGGTGGTCTTGGCGGGCGTTCCGGCCATGGCGGGCGCGGCGACGACGGCGAGGGCGGCGAGCGGCGCGAGATACAGGGACTTCATTCGGTGATCTCCTCTTACACGGCGGAGGGAGGTCCCGCCGACCGGAAGAGGTTTAGGCGGCGCCGCGTAACGCCGAGCTGGCCGCCGGATGAAACTTTGTTCATGCCACCTTTTTTCCTCCCCTGCTTTTGCAGGGGAGGGGGACCACCCGAAGGGTGGTGGAGGGGGCACTTTTCCCAAAGAAGCCCCTCCACCCTGCTTCGCAGGGTCCCCCTCCCCCGGAAATCCGGGGGAGGAGAAGGACCCTAGTCCATGTGCCTTAGGCCGGTGCGCAGATAGTCCCAGCCGGTGACGACGGTGAGCCCCGCCGCCGCCCACAGGCTGGCGAGCCCGACGAGATGAACCCAGGGCCATTGCGGCACCGCGCCGCCGAGGATCAGGGCGCCCAGCGCGATGAACTGGAGGGCCGTCTTCCACTTCGCGAGGCGGCTCACCGGAACGGAGACCTGGAGCCCGGCGAGGAACTCGCGAAGGCCGGAGACGGCGATCTCGCGGATGAGGATGATGAGGGCGGGAACGATGTGGAAGCCGTGGATCACCGGCTCGCCGCTATGCGCCCGGGTCGAGACGAGCATCACGATCACCGCAGCGACCATGATCTTGTCGGCGATCGGATCGAGGAAGATGCCGAGCTTGGAGACGGCGCCGCGGGCGCGGGCGACGTAGCCGTCGAAATAGTCGGTGATCCCGACCAGGCAGTAGAGGCCGAACGTCACTCCATAGTCGAACCACCCGGGACGCCAGAGCAAGGCGACGAGCAGCGGCACCGCGACGATCCGCGACAGGGTGAGGAGGTTGGGCAGCGTCAACATGGGCTTGGCGGCCTTAGCCTTTAAGCGGCAGCGTGTGGAGTGCGGATCGCGCCGGACCGTCGCCCGCGCTCGCCATGGCCGTTTGACCCGGGGCGATAAGCGGCTATGGACCCGCGCTCATGTCCGCGCCGCACCGATCCGCAAGAGCCTGAAGTCGTGCAGGATTCGATGCACCTCATGAAGAAGCGGCGATTCCTTCCGCTGTTCGTCACCCAGTTCCTCGGCGCCTTCAACGACAATCTGTTTCGCACCTCGATGGTGCTCCTGGTCATCTACGGGATCTACCAGGACGAGGCCCAGGAGGCGACGTTCAGCGCCATCGCCGGAGCCCTGTTCATCGCGCCCTTCTTCCTCCTTTCCGCGCTTTCGGGACAGCTCGCCGACGCGATGGACAAGGCTCGGATCGTGCGCTGGGTGAAGACGGCGGAGATCGGCATCATGGTCTTCGGCGCGGCTGGCCTCATCCTGCACAACGTGCCGCTGATGCTGGTGGCGCTGACCGCCATGGGCGTCCATTCGACCTTCCTCGGCCCGATCAAATACGCGATCCTGCCCCAGCATCTGCGCGACGACGAAGTGCTCGGCGGCACCGGCCTGGTCGAAGCGGGCACCTATATCGGAATACTTGGGGGAACCATCGCCGGCGGCCTGCTGGTGCTCAAGGCGCCCGACGGCAGCTACCACGCCCAGTGGGCGGCCCTGGCGGTGCTTGGAGTCGCTCTGATCGGCCGGGTCGCCGGCCAGTTCGTGCCCGCCGCGCCACCGGCGGACGACGCCCCGGTGGCCGAGATGGACTGGCACATCGTCCGCTCCTCGATCGCTTTGGTGAACGCGACGCTCCACATCCCGCGGCTTTTCCTGGCGATCGTCTCGATCAGCTTCTTTTGGGCGATGGGGGCGATCCTCGCCGCTCAGTTCCCGCCCCTGGTCAAGAACGTGATCGGCGCCAACCAGGGCGTCGCCACCCTCTTCCTCGCCATCTTCTCGGTCGGCGTCGCGATGGGGTCGGTTCTGATCAACCGGCTGTTGAAGGGCCGGGTCGCGGCCGTCCACGCGCCGGCCTCCGCAATCGCCATGGGGCTGTTCGTCGTCCATCTCTACCTGAACGTGCGGCACTGGCCGAAGCCCGGAGCCGAGCTGATGGCGCTGCGCGAATTCATCCTCCTGCCCCGGGCGGAATGGGTGATGTTCGACCTTTTCGGAGTCGCCTTGTCGGGCGGCATGTTCGTCGTCCCGCTCTACGCGTTCCTGACCACCACGGTGCCCAAGTCGCAGACGGCGCGCACCGTCGCGGCCAACAATATCGTCAATTCGGGCGCGATGGTGCTCTCCGCGCTGATCCTCACGATCCTCGTCCAGGCCGGGGTCTCGGTCGCCGAGACGCTTCTCATCGTCTCCGTCGCGAGCCTGGGCGCCGCCGCGCTCGGCTGGCGCCTCCACAAGGCCTGCGACTAGTCACGTCGCCCCAGCCAAGGCTGGGACCCCCCGGGGGGGGAGGCCCTCTCGTCGCCCCAGCGAAGGCTGGGGCCCCAGGGGGTGAAAGGCGCCGCGTTCTTCACCCCCCGGGGTCCCAGCCTTCGCTGGGACGACGGAATTGGCTCAGGCCAGGAAGGTGCCGAAGACGATGAGGCCGCCGACGAAGGCGGTGGCGAACAGGCGCAGGTCGCTGCCCGTCGGCGGCGCGGTTTCAGCGGCGCCGATCGCCCAGGCACGGGCGGTGCCGGAGCGGGCGGGGGCTCGGGTGACGAGGGGCGACAGGCGGTTCATGGCGACCGGTTAACGCGGTCTTCACCATCCCTTCAAGATGCCTTCGTTCAGCTTCCCCGCCGTGTCCCGGTTCGACACTAATCGAGATCAGTACGTTTCCTGTTTTGCCCCCGTTCCAGCCGCTTGCGAGCCACCGTAAAGCTGACGTAACGAACGCTCGAAACGGGAGGGGTGGACTGGATGGCGAACCGGCACGGCGCGCATTTCCTTACTCCGATCCTCGCCGCGCTCCTGCTTTCCCTGGCCGGCTTTGCTGCGCCCCTTGCTGCGCAGCAAAACGGCGCTCGGCCGGCCGCCGCCGCTTCACCGGCCGAGGACGGCCAGTGGACGATGCCGTCCAAGGATTATGCAAGCACGCGCTACAGCGGCCTCAACCAGGTCAATCGCGCCAATGTCGGCCGGCTGAAGCTCGCCTTCACCTTCGACACCCATAACCGCAAGGGCCACGAGGCCGCACCGCTCGTCGTCGGCAGCATGATGTACCTGACGACGCCCTACCCTAACCATATCTGGGCGCTCGACCTCGCCAAGGGCGGACGGCCGATCTGGGTGTTCCGCCCGCACCCGCAGCCGGCCTCGCAGGGCGTCGCCTGCTGCGACGTCGTCAATCGCGGCGCGGTCTATTCGAACGGGCGCCTGTTCTTCACCACTCTGGACGGGATGGTCTATGCGATCGACGCCAAGTCGGGGCGCCAGATCTGGGGCACCAAGCTCGGCGACATCTCGCGCGGCGAGACGATCACGATGTCGCCTCTGGTCGCCGAGGGGAAGGTGCTGGTCGGCAATTCCGGCGGCGAGATGGGGGTCCGCGGCTGGCTGGTCGCGCTCGACGCGGGGTCCGGACGGGTCGCTTGGAAAGCCTATAGCACCGGGCCCGACAAGGACGTCCTGATCGGCCCCAACTTCAAGCCCTTTTATGCGAGCGACCGGGGAACGGATCTTGGAGTCCATAGCTGGCCTCCGGAGCAGTGGAAGATCGGCGGCGGGACGGTGTGGGGCTGGATCAGCTACGACCCGAAGCTCAAGATGATCTATTACGGCACCGGCAATCCCGGGCCGTGGAACCCGCAGCAGCGGCCCGGCGACAACAAGTGGACGACGGGGGTCTTCGCCCGCGACATCGCCACCGGCGAGGCGCGCTGGTTCTACCAGTCGAGCCCGCACGATCTGTTCGACCATGACGACATCAACGAGCAGGTGCTGCTCGACATGCCGGTCAACGGCAAGCTGACCCCGGTGCTCGTCCGCCCGGGGCGCAACGGCTACATGTACGTGATCGACCGGCGCACCGGCCAGGTCTATTCGGCCGACGCGTTCGGCTTCATCAACTCGATGGACGGGGTCGACCTCGCCACCGGCCGGCTTCGGATGGTGAAGGACAAGGAGCCCAAGGAAGGCCGGGTCACGCGCAACATCTGCCCGACCGCCTCGGGCGTGAAGGACTGGAATCCGTCGGCGTTCAGCCCGCGCACCGGCCTCCTCTACGTCCCGCACGAGAACCTCTGCATGGACGAGGGCGTCTTCGAGGCGAACTACATTTCCGGGACGCCCTACGTAGGCGCCGACGTGAAGATGTACGCGGGCCCCGGCGGCCACCGGGGGGTGTTCACCGCGTGGGACCCGGTGCGCCGCAAGGCGGTGTGGGAGTTCAACGAAAATCTGCCGCTCTGGTCGGGCGCGCTCGCAACCGGCGGCGACGTCGTCTTCTACGGAACCATGGACGGCTGGTTCAAGGCGCTCGACGCGGTCACCGGCAAGCAGCTCTGGGCTAAGAAGCTCGACAGCGGGATCATCAGCCAGCCGGTCACCTATCGCGGCCCCGACGGGCAGCAATATGTCGCCGTGGTGAGCGGGGTCGGCGGCTGGATGGGCGCGATCGTCTCGGCCCAGCTCGACCCGCGCGACCCGACCGCGGCGCTCGGCGCGGTGAACGCGATGAAGGACCTGCCGGGCCTCACCCAGCCGGGAGGGAAGCTCTATGTCTTCACGCTCCCGCGCTAGCCGCACTTCAATCCTCCCCTTCGAGGGGAGGTGGCAGCCCGGAGGGCTGACGGAGGGGTGTCAGCCCCGGAGTGAAACCACTATCGCTGACACCCTTCCACCATGCTGCGCATGGTCCCCCTCCCCTCGAAGGGGAGGGTTTCTGGCCCTCGCGGCCCTCCTCCTCGCCCTCCCCGCCTGCGACCGGGAGCAGCGCGACATGGCGGGCCAGCCCAAGGCCGAGACCAAGTCCTTCGTCACCTCGGGCGATCCGCGCTCGGCGGAATATGAGAACAACGCCTTCCACATCGCCCAGGGGCAGAAATGGTATGGCTGGTTCAACTGCTCGGGCTGCCACTTCCACGGCGGCGGCGGGATGGGCCCGCCGCTGATGGACGAGCAGTGGCTCTATGGCGGGCGGATGGAGGATATCGTCGCCTCGATCCTCTACGGGCGGCCGAACGGCATGCCGGACTGGCACAACAAGATCACCGAGCAGCAGGCGTGGGAGCTCGCCGCCTACGTCAAGTCGCTCTCCGCCCAGCCGAGGCAGGACGCGCTCTCCGCGCGGGCGGACGAGATGAGCAACAGCGAGCCGCAGACCCTCCAGGGGCGCAAGAAGGTGGTGCCGGAGAACATGGCGCCGCCCGGTTCGGAAGATCGATGATGCGGCGGCCCGCGCTCCTTCCTCTGCTCGCCGCACTCGGCGGCTGCGGCGGCCTCCAGACGATCGGCGGGCGCGAAGGCCGAGACGCCGCGATCATCAACGACCTCTTCTCCGTCTTCTGCATCGTCACCGCCTTGTTCTTCGTGGCGGTGATGGCGTTCCTGTTCGCCGCCTATTGGCGCCGCAAGGGCCATCGCCGCGACAATCTGCCCGACCCGCTCGAGGTGCCGACGAAAAGCGGGGCGCTCCGCGTCGCGCTCGCGGTGTGGACCGGGGCCGTGGTCGCCGGCCTCGTCGGCCTCGCCCTCGCCAGCTACTTCACCGACCGAAGCCTCGCCCACCCGAACCCAGGCAACCGGCCGGTGGTCAGCATCGAGCTGATCGGCAACCAATGGTGGTGGGACGTACGCTACCACTTCCAGGATCCGTCGAAGAACTTCCGAACCGCCAACGAGATTCACTTGCCCGCCGGAAGCCCGGCGATGATTTATCTGAAGGCGAACGACGTCATCCACAGCTTCTGGGTGCCGAACCTCGCCGGCAAGCAGGACCTCATCCCCGGGCGGGTCAACGACATCGTCCTCGTCCCGACGAAGGTGGGCCATTATCGCGGCCAGTGCGCCGAATATTGCGGCCTCCAGCACGCCCACATGGCCTTCGACGTCTTCGTCGACACGCCGCGGGATTTCGCCCGCTGGATGGCGTCCCAGTCGCAGCCCGCCACCACGCCTTCGACGCCGCAGCAGATCGCCGGCTACGAATTCTTCATGAACCGCCAGTGCAGCGCGTGCCACGCCGTCGCCGGCACTCGCGCCGGCGCCGGAACGGGCCCAGACCTCACCCACCTGATGAGCCGAAAGACGATCGCCGCCGGGACCCTGCCCAACGGCACCGGGCCCCTCCACGCCTGGATCGCCGACCCGCAGGGCGTGAAGCCGGGAACCAACATGCCCTATATCGGCCTCAACGCCGACGAGCTCCACAACGTGGTCGCCTATCTGGAGACTCTGAAATGACGCGCCTCCCGTCATCCCGGCGAAGGCCGGGACCCATGAACACGGCGGGGGCAATACGGGCGCGGCGGTGTTCCTGGGCCCCGGCCTACGCCGGGGTGACGTACAACCCCCTCCTCCCGTCATCCCGGCGGAGGCCGGGACCGATGAACATGGCGGGGGCAAACCTCGCGAGGCGGTGTTCCTGGGCCCCGGCCTGCGCCGGGGTGACGAAATCCATTCCACTACTCCCCGCCGCGGTGGCGAAATGACCGTGCTCACCGGCCAGGACCTGCCGCGCGACGGCGAGGATCTGCAGGGGGCGGCCCTCCATGGCCGGCTCGAGCGAACCTGGGGCGATGCGCCCGGCCTGTGGGGCTGGCTGACCACCACCGATCACAAGAGGATCGGCAAGCGCTACGTCGTCACCGCGATGATCTTCCTGGTGCTGGGCGGCCTGCTCGCGCTGGCGATGCGGATGCAGCTCGCCAGGCCGGAAGCGGGGCTGATGACCCCCGACCGCTACAACCAGCTCTTCACCATGCACGGAACGACGATGATGTTCCTCTTCGCCGTTCCGGTGATGGAGGCGTTCGCGGTCTACCTCGTGCCGCTGATGATCGGGACCCGGAACATCTCCTTCCCGCGGCTCAACGCCTTCAGCTATTACATGTACGTCGCCGGCGGGATCCTGCTGTGGGTCGCCTTTTTGCTCAACATCGGGCCGGACGCCGGCTGGTTCGCCTACGTGCCGCTCTCAGGGCCGGAATTCTCGCCGGGCAAGCGCACCGACATCTGGGCGCAGATGATCACCTTCACGGAAGTCGCGGCGCTCGCCGTGGCGGTGGAGCTGGTCGCGACCATCCTCAAGCAGCGCGCGCCGGGCATGACCCTGGCGCGCATGCCGCTGTTCGTCTGGGGCGTCCTGGTCACCGCCTTCATGGTGATCTTCTCGATGCCTTCGGTCGCCCTTGCCTCCGGACTGCTCATCTCCGACCGGCTGGTCGGCACCCACTTCTACAATCAGTTCGAGCATGGCGACCCGCTGCTGTGGCAGCACCTCTTCTGGTTCTTCGGCCACCCCGAAGTGTACATCATCTTCCTTCCTGGCGCGGGCTTCGTCAGCCAGATCACCGAGACCTTCTGCAGACGCCCGGTCTTCGCCTATCCCGCGATGGTCCTGGCGCTGGTGACGATCGGGCTGCTCGCCTTCGGGGTCTGGGTCCACCACATGTTCGCCACTGGCCTGCCGCGCATGGGCTATGCTTTCTACACCGCCGCGACGATGGCGGTGGCGATTCCGTCCGGGGTCCAGATCTTCTGCTGGATCGCGACGATTTGGGACGGCCGGCCCCGCTTCCAGGTGCCCCTGCTCTACGTTGTCGCCTTCATCATCACCTTCGTCATCGGCGGCCTTTCGGGGGTGATGCAGGCGAGCGTCCCGATCGACCTCCAGGTCCACGACACCTATTTCATCGTCGCCCATTTCCACTACGTGCTGATCGGCGGCGCGGTCTTCCCGCTGCTCGGCGCGATCACCTACTGGTTCCCCAAGTTCACCGGCCGGATGATGGGCGAAACGCTCGGCAAGATCGGCTTCTGGATGATCTTCCTGGGCTTCCAGGTCGCCTTCTTCCCGATGCACCTGCTCGGCATGTGGGGCATGCCGCGGCGCGTCTACACCTACCCGACCGGTATGGGCTGGGACGAGATGAACCTGCTTGCGACGCTGGGCTCCTTCATCCTCGCGCTCGGCTTCCTGCTGTTCATCGTCAATGCGGCGAAGTCGCTCTATCTCGGACGGATCGCCGAGCCCAATCCCTGGGACGCGCCGACGCTCGAATGGGCGACCGCCTCGCCTCCACCGCAGTACAATTTCGCGCATATCCCGGTGGTCACCAGCCGGGTTCCGCTGTGGGACAATCGCAACCACTTGCCCGTCGTCACCGGCCTTCGCGTCGACGATCGCGAGCTTCTGCTGACGACGGTGATGGACGCCCGTCCCGACGTCCGCGAGCCCTCGGCTCTGCCGTCGATCTGGCCGCTCTGGGCGGCGCTTTCCACCACCTGCCTGTTCATCTCGTCCATCTTCACGCCCTGGGCGGTCGTCATCGGAGCCTTCCCCGTCGGAGCGGCGCTGATCGCCTGGTTCTGGCCGAAGAGCGGGCTAAGCCCGGAGCCGGTGATCGAATGACCCTGCCCGTCAAATTCACCGAGGACGTCCGGGCGCTGCCCACCCACGCCTTCGGCCACCGGAGCCTCACCTGGTGGGGAGTCGTCGCCTTCTTCCTGATTGAGGGCACCGCCTTCGCGCTCGCCATCGGCGCCTATTTCTTCCTGGAAGGAGTCGAGGACAATTGGCCGCCCGACCCCTGGCTTCCGCCGAAGCTTTTGTGGGGGACGCTCTTCACGATCACCATCCTCGCCAGCGAGGTCCCGAACACGATCGTCAAGCGGGCGGCGCAGCGGCACGACTTTGCGACCGCCCGGCGCTACATGCTGATCCTGCTTCCGATCTTCGCGCTTCTGCTGCTTTTCCGGGCGCTCGAGTTCACGACGCTCAACGTGCGGTGGACCGACAACGCTTACGGTTCGATCATCTGGGCCCTGCTCTTCCTCCATTTGACCCACATCCTCACCGACATCGTCGATTCGCTGGTGCTGACGGCGCTGATCCACACGAAGCATGGCGCCGAGAACCGGCGGATCGTCGATATCGCCGAGAACGCCATGTACTGGCGCTTCGTCTGGCTGACCTGGCTCCCGATCTACGCCTTGATCTACTGGGTGCCGAGGTGGGTGGCATGAAGATCGAGGGCGAAGCGCGCGATACGCTCATGTCCTGGGCCGCACTCGCGGCGGCGGCGGCAGCCTGGTTCGGATCGCAGCAGCTCGGCTCCAACGTCGCCTTCGCCGCCTGCCATGCGTCGGACGATCTCTTTCCCTTCCTGCTGCTGCTGCTCGCCGGCCTGCTGCTCGGGGCCGGCATCTTCTTCTCGTGGAAGATCTGGCGGCGCGGGAGCGAGGCGGAGGTGAGGCCGTTCATCGCACTGGTCGGGATGGGCGCCGGCTGCGTCCTCGCAATCGCCATCCTGCTCGACTTCCTCGCCGGGCTCATCATCCCGGGCTGCTTCGCATGAAGCGCTTCGCCGCCCTGCTCCTCCTGGTCGTGCCCACTGCCGCGGCGGCGCATGGCGGCGGGGCGCACGAAGGCTGGCGGCCGGAATTGTGGGCGACCCTGCCGCTGCTCCTCCTCGGCGCCCTCTACGCGATCGGCTTCGCCCGGCTTCGCCGCCGTTCGGACCAGGGCCGGCCGAGCCTCGATCGCGCCGGTCTCCTCTTCGCCGCCGGCTGGGTGGTGCTCGCCGGCGCCGTCGCCTCGCCGCTCCACCAGGCGGGCGAGCATAGCTTCGCGCTTCACATGGTCGAGCATGAGTTGATCATGCTTCCGGCCGCGCTCCTCCTCGTCCTGGCGAAGCCGGGACCGGTGCTGCTCTGGGCCTTTCCCGCCGCCGCCCGGGGGAGCCTCGCCGGCCTCACCCGCTCGGCGCGGCCGCTGTGGAGCGGGCTTGCGCTCCCGGTCACCGCCACCTTCCTCCAGTCCGCGGCCTTATGGATCTGGCACATGCCCGCCTTGTTCGACCGGGCGCTCGACAGCGAAGGCTGGCACATCGCCCAGCATATGAGCTTCCTGGTCACCGCCCTCCTCTTCTGGTGGGCGATGGCGCACGGCCGCGACGGCCGGGCGGGCTACGGCCTCGTCGCCCTCTGCCTGTTCGTCACGACCCTGGTCGGAGGCGCGCTCGGCGCTCTCATGGCCTTCTCCACCAGTCCTTGGTATTCAGGCTATGCCGCGCTCGGGATTACCCCGGCCGGGCTCACCGCCGCCGAGGACCAGCAGCTTGCCGGCCTCATCATGTGGATCCCCGGCGGCCTCTTCCACGCCGCCGCCGCCCTCTATTTCCTCTACCAGTGGCTGAAGGCCAGCGAGGTGCCCCATGCCGTCGCCGCGCAATAAGGCGCCGCTCGCCGCCGTAGCGGCGGTCGGAGGCGCCGCCCTCCTCCTCTGCTTCGGCTTCTGGACGGAATCCCGCTACGAGGGACAGGAGCTGGCCCGGAAGGCCGAGGCGATGACTCTCGGCAATGTCGAGCACGGGCAGAAGGCCTTCGGCAAATATAGCTGCGGCGGATGCCACGCCATGGCCGGGGTCTCGGGCGCCGGAGGGACGGTCGGGCCGCCGCTCGACGGGATCGCGGCGCGCGGAATCATCGGCGGCCGCCTCGCCAACAATCCGGACAACATGCGCGCCTGGATACAGCGGCCGCAGTCGATCTCGCCCGGGACCGCGATGCCCGACCTCGGCGTGAGCGACCAGGACTCCCGAGACATCGCCGCCTTCCTCTATACCCGGACATGATCCGCGCCGGGGCGCTGGCCCTTCTCCTGCTCACCGCCGCGCCGGCGGCCCGTGCCGAGACCGTCTATGTCACCGACGAGGAGGCGAGCGTCGTCCACGTCATCGACGGCGCCACCTTGAAGGAAACCGGCCGCCTCGACGCCGGCAAGCGGCCGCGCGGAATCGCCCTCTCCCGCGACGGACGGACCCTGTACGTCGCGGCCGGCGACAGCGACGACATCGCCGCCATCGATGTCGGGACCGGCAAGGTGACCGCGCGCCTCCCGTCCGGACCGGATCCGGAAACGTTCGCGCTCTCCCCAGACGGCAAGCGCCTGTTCGTCGCCAACGAGAACGACAATCTGCTCACCCTCGTCGACATCGCCGCCCGAAGGAAGGTGGCGGAGGTGCCGGTGGGCGGCGAGCCGGAAGGCACCGGCGTGAGCCCCGACGGCCGGCTGGTGATCCAGGCTTCGGAGAGCGGGTCGTCCGCCCATGTCGTCGACGCCCGCACGGGCGAGGTGATCGACAACCTCCTCGTCGACGCCCGTCCGCGCTTCGTCGCCTTCACTCCGGACGGGAAGCAATTCTGGGTCTCGTCGGAGGCGCGCGGTACCGTCTCCGTCTTCGATTCGGCGACTCGCCGCCGCCTGGGCAAGATCGACTTCCAGGCGGCCAAGCTGGTCCAGGCGACCGCGGACGTCTTCGTCCAGCCGGTAGGCATCGTCTTCAGCCGCGACGGCCGACGCGCCTTCGTCGGCCTCGGGCGGGCGAAGCTGGTCGCGGAAGTGGACCCCGCCACCTTCAAGATCGTGCGCACCTTTCCCGCCGGCTGGCGTGCTTGGAACGTCGCCCTCTCCCCCGACGGCAAGCGGCTCTACAGCGCCAACGGCCTAAGCGGCGACGTCACCGCCATCGACCTCGTCGCCAACCGGGCGATCGGCACGGTGCACGTGGGGGGCAAGCCCTGGGGGATCGTCGTCGCGCCGTGAAACGGACCTGGGCGATCGCCGCTCTCCTCTGCCTGGTCCCCGCTGACGGCGGAGCCGCGCCGCCGCAGCGCGTGCTTCGAGTCTGCGCCGACCCCAACAACCTGCCTTTCTCGAACGACAAGCTTGAGGGGTTCGAGAACAAGCTGGTCGCCCTCGTCGCCCGCGACCTGGGCGCCTCGGTCGCCTACACTTGGCACGCGCAGCGCCGCGGCAACGTCCGCGAGACTCTGAACGCCGGGCTTTGCGACGTAATCCCCGGGGTCGGAAGCAGCGTCGACATGCTCGGCACCACCCGCCCTTATTACCGCTCGACCTACGTCGCCGTGACCCGCGCCGACCGCCGGCTGCACATCGACACGTTCGACGATCCCCGCCTCGAGACCCTCAAGATCGGAGTCCAGCTGATCGGCGACGACGGCGCCAACACGCCGCCGGCGCACGCGCTGACGCGGCGCGGCATCGTCGCCAACGTGCGCGGCTTCATGGTCTATGGCGATTATGACAAACCCGCGCCCCAGGCCGAGATCGTAAGGGCGGTGGCGGCGGGCGAAGTGGACATCGCCTTCGTCTGGGGCCCGGTCGCGGGCTGGTTCGCTCCGAGACAGTCGGTGCCGCTCACCGTCACCCCCCTCGCCCGCCCCTTCGACGGCCCGCAGCTCCCAATGGCCTATGACGTCTCGATGGGCACCCGCCGCGCCGACCGCGCGCTTCGCGAGGAGCTTGAGGGGGTGCTGGAGCGGCATGCCGGCGAGGTTCGGGCGCTGCTGAACGCGTACCGGGTGCCGCTGGCGCAGGACCGCGGCGTACCTTAGGTTCGCACCGGGACCCATACCGGCCGGAGGGCATTGCGCTTGCACACGGTCGTGCCCCACCGCATGATGCGGCTCCGCAGCCAGGGGGATGCCGATTGCGCCAGGAACATTCACCTCCGACGAGCGCCATGCGCATCCTCCTCCCGCTTTCGATCTGGGCGGTAGCGGCAGCCTCGGCCTGGCTCCTCGGCCTCCTCAATCCGGTCGTGATCCTGCTCCTCCTGATCGCCCTCGCGGCGCTGCTGGGAATGATGTTGCTCGGCAAGGCGAAGGGCCACGGCCCGGTGGCCGATGTCGTGCGCGAGCACCCGCCCCATACAGCGCCTGCAACCAGCCTCGCCGACGACCTGAGCGCTCTCGCCGATCTGCGGGACAAGGGAGTCCTGTCCGAGCAGGAGTTCGAAGTCCAGAAGGCCAAGCGGCTGCGCGCGGACTTGTGACGGCCGAGCAAGGCGAACCCTGTACGGTTTCACGACGAATTGGGGGGTAGGGCATGTCTGATCTGACGGACGAGCTGACGAAGCTGGCTTCACTTCGGGAGCGGGGCATTCTCACCGATGCCGAATTCGAGGCGCAGAAGGCCCGCTTGCTGGGGAGCGCCGCGCCGGTTCCCCCTCCGCCCATGCCTCCCGTCGCTCCGTCTTCCAGTCCCCCGGCGGGTTTTCTCGCAACCTCGAAGGGGAAGATCATGGCGGCGCTCGGAGCCGCGCTTGCGGCGATCGTCGCAATGGTCGCGATGAGCGGTGGAGCCAATCATCCGGACAGCGACCCCATGCCGGCGACGTCGCCGCTACCGGCCTCGCAAGCGGCTGGCGACTCGCCGGCCGTCGACGGCGCAGTCACCCTGATCCGCGACGATGCTACCGGGGCCCGCTATTCCGCCCCCGGCCCGCGCCGTTGCTCGCCCCCCAATGTCAGCGGGCCACTGACGGCGCAAAGCGCCGCCGCCTACGTCATCTGCTCCGCCGAGGGCGAGCATAACGACTATCTCTACCTGCTCACCCAGGTGCGGATCGATTCGATCTCCGCGCGCCCGTACAATGGCAGCTCGGACGCGCGCGACAATGTCGATCCCAGCCTTCCCGTCTACGATATCGCCGGAAGCGCGGTCAGCTATCAGTGCAATCCTCCCGGCGGCTACCGGGAGGTGCCCACGAACCAGGCGTGCAAGCAGATCGCCATGCCGCACGCCCAGGGCCTGTGCTATCAGGAGCATGGCGGCAATTGGCAATGCCTGTTCCTGGACGTCAATTCGACGCCGGTCGGCGCCCCGCTGACCGCCGCCCCCAGCTCCGACGAATAGGCGCCTGCGACGCCTTCGGCAGGAAGGCGGATGAGCGCGATCCCGGCTGCGGGATCGCGATAAGCCGTTGAGAGAACGAATGTTTTTGAAATGGTGGAGCCGAGGGGGATCGAACCCCTGACCTCTGCAATGCCATTGCAGCGCTCTCCCAGCTGAGCTACGGCCCCGAACCTTTTTTCCGCCCCCTGGGAGGGGCGATGCGGCGCCGGACTTAGGCGGGGCGCCGCCGCTTGGCAAGCAGGTCGCGGACCGCTGCCGGATTTTCTTCGTCGCCCCAGCGAAGGCTGGGGCCCCAGGGGGCGAAAAACGCGGTGTTCTTCACCCGCTGGGGTCCCAGCCTTGGGTCCCATCAAAGTAGTACTTTGATGGGTGCCCTTCGCTGGGACGACGGGATCAGACCTCCTCGTCGTCGTCGCCGGCGCCCGGAACTCCGATATCGTCGTCACCGCCGAGATCGACCTCGTCGTCCGGATTCTCCTCGGCGTCCTCGTCGATGACGAGATCCTCGGCGGCCAGATCGGCATCCTCCTTCTCGTCCGCGACGACCTCCTTCTTGGGGGCGTCGAACGGAAGCGGCTGCTTCGACTTCAGCACCGGCTCCGGATCCCAGGCGATACCGCACTGGATGCAGGTGACGGGATCTTCCTTGCCGAGGTCGTAGAAACGCGTGCCGCACTTGGGGCAGGTGCGCTTCGTGCCCCATTCAGCCTTCACCATGGGTGAAATTCTCCGGTATGTATCGATTGGAAACGGCCGCCGGCCGCAGGTCGGGGCGCGCCTTGCCACATGGGTAGGCCGCTGTCAAAAGCCAAGCCCATGACGAAGGACCAGGCCCGTGCCGCGGCGTTCGGAGCCTCCCCGCCGCTGCTCGGGACCGTCCGGGTCCCCGGCGACAAGTCGATCTCCCACCGGGCGCTGTTGATCGCCGCCATGGCGACCGGCCGGAGCCGGATCGAAGGCCTTTCGGACGGAGCCGATGTCCGATCGACCGCGGCGGCGCTCCGCGCCCTGGGAGTGCGGATCGAGTGGGCGGGCGACTCCTGGGCGGTGGACGGAGTGGGAACCGGCGGCCTTCGCCAGCCGGCGGCAGCGCTGGACCTGGGGAATAGCGGAACCTCGGCCCGGCTGCTCATGGGCCTGATCGCGAGCCACGGGCTGGTCGCGGCGTTCACCGGTGACGAATCCCTTTCCAGCCGTCCGATGAACCGGGTGATCGCTCCGCTTCGACGCATGGGCGCCGAAATTGCGGCGAGCCCCGGCGGACGGCTTCCGCTCCTCGTCCGCGGCCTGTGCCCGGCGGTGCCGCTCACCCACGTCATGGCGGTCCCGTCGGCGCAGGTGAAGTCGGCCTTGCTCCTCGCAGGGCTCAACATCCCGGGGACGACCCGGATCGTCGAGCCGGTCGCGACCCGCGATCACTCCGAGCGGATGCTTCGCGCTTTCGGCGCGGACATTCGGGTCGACGGGGAGGAGATCGCCCTTACCGGCGAGGCGGATCTCGCCGCCCGGACCGTCGTCGTGCCGGGCGACGCCTCCGCCGCCGCCTTCCTCGCCGTTGCGGCGCTCATCGTGCCAGGCTCCGACCTGCGGATCGAAGGCGTCGGGCTCAATCCGGGCCGCACCGGCCTGTTCGACATCCTGCGCGAGATGAGCGCCGACCTCGCCTTCGACAATATTCGGGAGGAGGCGGGCGAGCCGGTCGGCGACCTTCGGATCCGTCACTCCCCGCTTCGCGCCGTCGAGGTGCCGCCCGAGGCGGTGCCGGCGATGATCGACGAATTCCCGATCTTCTTCATCGCCGCCGCCTTCGCCGAGGGCACCAGCCGGGCGAGCGGCCTGGCCGAGCTTCGGGTCAAGGAATCGGACCGTCTCGCCGTCATGGCCAGGGGCCTCGATGCGATCGGAGTCGAGGCCCAGGAATCGCGCGACGGGCTCGCGATCGTCGGCAGCGGCGGGTCGCCGCGTGCCGGCGGAGCGAGGATCGACCCCCGGCTCGACCACCGGATCGCGATGAGCTTCGCCGTCGCTGGCCTTCACTGCGCCGCGCCGGTAGAGGTCGCCGACATGGCCCCCGCCGACACCAGCTTTCCCGGATTCGAAGCCCTGATCACCGGCCTCGCCCAATGATCGTTGCGGTCGACGGCCCCGCGGCGAGCGGCAAGGGTACGATCGCCCGCGCTCTCGCCGCGCATTACGGCCTCCCGCACATGGACACCGGCCTGCTCTACCGGGCGGTGGCGCTCAACCTGCTTCGCTGGGACGGGGATCCGGAAAGCGAATTCTCCGCGGTTCGGGCCTGCGATTTCTCGCAGCTCGACTTCGCCGATCCGGAGCTCAAGAGCGAGGCGGTGGGCGGAATCGCGTCTCGGATTTCCGCTTACCCCCTCGTCCGGAAGGCGCTCGTCGAGCGGCAGCGGGCTTTCGCCACGCAGGCCGGCGGCGCCGTGCTAGACGGCCGCGACATCGGGACCGTCATCGCTCCGGAGGCCGACGCCAAGCTGTTCGTGACCGCCGCTCCGCAAGTCCGGGCCCGGCGCCGTTTCGAGGAGCTGGCGCGGATCGGCCTTCCCGCCCATTACGAAGACGTGCTCGCCGACATTCGCGCGCGCGACGAGCGGGATTCGACCCGGGCGGCGGCGCCGCTGGTCGCCGCTTCGGACGCGCTTCGCCTCGACACGAGCGAAATGACCGTCGAGCAGGCGATCGCCGCCGCCATCGCGGCGGTCGAGGTCCGGACCGGCGGCCCGCTTTAGCCTCGGTCCGACCCGCTCTACTCGCTTCCGCACCCGGGGAAGTTGCCGACTGAACCGGATCGACTTCACAGCCGGAACGGATAGCGGAGTCGAAAGAGTTTAATCGAGATTAAGTCTGGTTTGGCAAACCTCTGTTAGCAGGGCGCAACGACACCGTATCCTGGATGATATATGCCGCCGGAAGACCGTGACGCCCTCCACTGGCTCACACGGAAGCTACAAGCCCTCTCCCCCCTCGACGAAGCAGACCGCGCCGCTCTCGCGGCCCTGCCGCACACCCGCCGCCGCCTCCCCGCCGGCGCCCACCTCGTCCGCGAGGGCGCTCGCGTCACGGAATGCTGCCTGCTGGTCGAGGGCTACGCCTGCCGGCACAAGCTCGCGGCGACGGGCGGGCGCCAGATCGTCTCCTTCCACATTCGCGGCGACCTGCTCGACATCCAGCACCTTCTGCTCGCCGTCGCCGACCATAACGTCCAGACGATCACCGAGGTCGAGGTTGCCTGGATCCCGAAGGCGGAGCTCAAGGCCCTCGCCCGCGCCCGGCCGGCGATCGCCGACGCCTTGTGGAAGGACAGCCTGATCGACGCCTCTATCTTCCGCGAATGGGTTTTGAACGTCGGCCGCCGGGACGCCAAGTCGCGGATCGCCCATATGCTGTGCGAGTTCATCGCCCGCTGCGAGACCGCCGGGATCGGATCGCCCGAGCGGATCGACCTGCCGATGACGCAGGAGCAGATCGCCGACGCCACCGGCCTCACCTCCGTGCACGTCAACCGGATGCTAAGGGCGCTGGCGGAGGACGGAGTGATCGTCCGCGACCGCCGGCGACTCCAGGTCGCGGACTGGCCCGGGCTTCGCCTGATCGCGGACTTCGACCCGATGTACCTCCACGCCGCCGCGGCGTGACGACTTTCTCCTCCCCCGGCTTTCCGGGGGAGGGGGACAGCGCGAAGCGCGGTGGAGGGGCTTCTTCTAAGAGAGGGCCCCTCCACCATGCTTCGCATGGTCCCCCTTCCCTGCAAATGCAGGGGAGGAGAAACGCCGCTAGCTCCCCGGATAAGGCTGCGCCTTGAGCAGGGCGGCGAGGTGGGCGGCGTTCGAGGCCGCCATCGCCGCGCTCTCCTGCACCTTGTCCGGGACTTGCGGAAGCTCGCGAAAGTCGATCTTCCCCATCGCCTCGCCGACCCAATAGGCGATGGCCGAAGCCGGGATCGTCCAGCCCGTGTCGGACAGCGCCTGGTAAAGCTGCGAGGAGACGCAATGGGCGCCGTCCTCGTTGCCGACGACCGCGAGGAGGGCGACCTTGCCGAAGCTCGGCATGCGGCCCTGCTCGTCGGTTTCCGAGAGAAAGGCGTCCATCCTCTCGACCACGCGTTTGCCGACGCTGGAGAGCTGCCCCATCCACACCGGAGCGCCGAAGATCAAGATGTCGGCGGCGAGGATCCGCGTGCGGATTGCGGGCCATTCGTCTCCTCCTCCCTCGTCGGAGCTTACGCCCGGCTTGACGTCGTGGTCGGCGATCCGGATCGTCCCGGCGAAGTCGACGCTGCGCTTTTTCAGCTCCGAGACGAGGAGGCCGATCATCTTGTCGGTCGACGATTCCTCGCCGCTCGTGGGCTTGAGGCTGCAGTTCACGGCGACGGCGCTAAGCGGCATGGCGCTTCCTTTCGAGATTCGATCCAGATCAGGAGACTCCGCTGGCGCGTCGGCGTTCCCCGCGCCACGCGGCTCTGCTATCGCCGGCGCCGAAAACCCCCTGAAGGAGCCGAGCCGATGAAGCCCCTTTCCAAGACCGCCGTCCTCCCCGCTCTGGCGCTGCTCGCGCTTGCCGGCTGCCAGGTCAACGTCGACAATCAGAGCAAGGCCAATCTGGACCACGCCGCCGACAGCATCGGCGACGCGGTCGGCACGGCCGCCGACGCGGTCGGCAACGCCGCCGACCGGGCGGGCGCGACGATCGAGAAGGGCGCCGACCGGGCCGGCGCGACGATCGAGAAGGGCGCCGACTCCGTCGGCAACCATATCGACGTGAACGTCGACCTCCACCGCGACGGCAAGGACAAGAACGAGGACAAGAGCGAAGCCAACACCGCCGCCGACGGAAACCGCCACTAGGATGGCGAGCGAACCGGAGAACGTCTGGAACCTTCACTGCGAGCTCGGCGAAGGGCCGGTCTGGGTCGACGGCGCCCTGTGGTTCACCGACATCAAGAGCCGCAAGATCCATCGCTTCGATCCCGCCAGCGGGGCGCGGCGCAGCTGGGATTCGCCGGAGCAGGTCGGCTTCGTCCTCCCCGCGCAGGGAGGCGGCTTCGTCGCCGGGCTCGAGAGCGGGCTGCACCTGTTCGACCCGGCCGACGGTGCCTTCTCCCTCCTCGCGGCGGTCGAGCCCGACCGGCCGGGCAACCGGTTGAACGACGGAGCCGTCGATCCGGCCGGGCGCCTGTGGTTCGGAACCATGGACAATGCGGAGAAAGCGAAGAGCGGCGCCTTCTACCGGTTCCAGGGCGGCGCGGCGATCCCTGCGGGTATCGACGGGATCGCCATCACCAACGGGCCCTGCCTCTCCCCCGACGGGCGGATCCTCTATTTCGTCGACACGCTCGCCGGAACGATCGAGGCGGCGGACGTGGCGGAGGACGGCACTCTCGGCCCGCGCCGGCCGTTCGTCCGGATCGACCCCAAGGAAGGGCACCCCGACGGGCCGACCATCGACGCCGAGGGCTGCGTCTGGATCAGCCTCTATGCCGGCTGGGAAGCGCGCCGCTATTCGCCGGCCGGCGAGCTGGTCGGGCGGGTCCGATTTCCCGTATCGAACATCACCAAGATCGCATTCGGCGGCGACGATCTGCGCACCGCTTTCGCCACCACCGCGCGCCAGCTCCTCAAGCCCGACGAGATCGCCCGGCAGCCGCAGATCGGCGACCTGTTCGAGTTCCGGGTGGACGTTCCCGGCATTCCCTGCCCCCGCGTCGCTCTGGTCTAGGCTCGTCGTCCCAGCGAAGGCTGGGAGCCCAGGGGGTGAAGAACACCGAGCCCTTCACCCCCCCGGGGCCCAGCCTCCGCTGGGGCGACGCTGCTTAGGGGGCCGCGCGCCCCACCGGATAGGCGGTGGTGAACTTGACCCGCTCCATGGCGAAGCGGGAGGTGACGTTCTTGAGCGGCACCGTTGCGATCAGCTTCTGGTAGAAGGTGTCGAACGCCGCCATGTTCGAGACGGCGAGGCGCAGCAGATAGTCGACGTCGCCGGCCATGCGGTAGACCTCCATCACCTCGGGCATGACGAGAACGCTCGACGCAAATGTGTCGAGCCATTCGCGGCTATGGTCGCCGGTCTCCACCTCGACGAAGACGGTAAGTCCCAGCCCCACCGAATCGGGATCGAGGAGGGCCACCCGCCGGGCGATCACCCCCTGCTCCTCGAGCTTCTGGATCCGCCGCCAGCACGGCGTCTGGGAGAGGTTCACCCGTCCCGCCACCTCCGCCACGGACAGCGAGGCGTCCTCCTGAAGGATGGCGAGGATCTTGAGGTCGGTGGCGTCCATCTACGTTCATTCTCCCAACGAGCATAATCTTCTACAATATCGCTCCCGCCGCGCAATGGCCGTGCTTTCTCCGCCGCCGCGTTGATCCTCCGTCAAGCCCGTCTTACTCTCTCATTCCCTAGCGTGGGCCGTGCCCGTGCGGAGGCGAAGCCATTTCGCCGTCGCGCGGGCACGTAGAATAATTTTCCAAGGTCTCGATAATATGGTGGATGGGGAGGGGCCGCTCGACGGCCGGGTGGGATTGCCGGAGGAGCGCGATGCGCCGGCCTCCGCGCGCGCCCCGTCCGACTCCGTAGCCGACCGTCTCCGCGGTCTGTGCGACACCGTCCCGGGCCGCCGCGTCTTCACGACCAGCTTCGGGATCGAGGACCAGCTCATCGCCCATCACATCTTCGCCGGCGGCCTGCCGATCGAGGTGGCGACCCTGGACACCGGCCGCCTCTTTCCGTCGACCTACGCCCTCTGGCAGGAGACGGAGGAGCGTTACGGGATCCGGATCCGCGCTTATTACCCGGACTCCGAAGCGGTCGCGGCGATGGTCGCCGATGCCGGAATCAACGGCTTCTATTTCTCCAAGGCCGCCCGGATCGCCTGCTGCGGCGTGCGCAAGGTCGAGCCGCTCGGCCGGGCCCTTGCCGGAGCCTCGACCTGGGTCACCGGGCTCCGCTCCGGCCAGTCCGGCGCGCGCGCCGCGATCCCCCTTTCCAGCTGGGACTCGGAGCGCCGCCTGGTCAAGCTCGCCCCCCTGTTCGACTGGACCCGCGAGCGCGTCGCCGCGGAATGCGCGGCGCTCGGCGTCCCCGTCAACGCGCTCCACGCCGAGGGCTTCCTGTCGATCGGCTGCCAGCCCTGCACCCGCGCCGTCGCCTCAGGCGAGCCGGAGCGGGCCGGCCGCTGGTGGTGGGAAGCCGACGCCGCGCGCGAATGCGGCCTCCACGTCGGCGCCGACGGCCGCCTCGTCAGGAGCAAGGCGGCATGAGCTTCGACCGCTCGCCCGTCGCGACGCCGGCCCGCATCGCCGCGCTCCCGAACCTGCCCCTCTTCCACAAGCTGGCGGGGCGGAAAGCCGTGGTGGCCGGCGCTTCGGACGGCGCCGACTGGAAGGCCGAGCTGATCGCCGCCGCCGGGGCGAGGGTCGTCCGCCTCGACGGCGCGTGGAGCCCGGCCGACCTCGCCGGCGCCGCCCTCGCGGTGGGCGACTTCGCCGACCCTGACGAGGCCGCGCGCTTCGCCTCGGCCGCGCGAAGCGCCGGTGTGCCGGTCAACATCGTCGACCGGCCGGACCTGTGCGACGTCCAGTTCGGCACGATCGTCAACCGCAACCCCATCGTCCTCGCCATCTCGACCGACGGGGCCGCGCCGATGCTCGGTCAGTCGATCCGCGCCCGCATCGAGGCGGTGCTTCCGCTCGGCCTCTCCGCCTGGGCCAAGGCGGCGCAGGCGTGGCGCCCTCGTCTCAAGGCGCGGGTCGCCGATTTCGCCGATAGCCGCGGCTTCTGGCGCAACTTCACCCGCGCCGCCTGGGCGGATTGCGGCCGCTCTCCCGCAGAGGCGGACTTCAACGCCCTGCTCGCCGGCGCAAAGACAAGCAGCAAGGGGGAGGTCGTGCTGGTCGGCGCCGGTCCCGGCGACCCCGAGCTTCTCACCCTCAAGGCGGTCCGCGCCCTGCAAAGCGCCACCGTCATCCTCTACGACGACCTCGTCGGCCCCGCCGTCCTGGAGCTCGCCCGGCGCGAGGCGAAGCGGATCGCCGTCGGCAAGACCGGACACGGCCCCTCGTGCAAGCAGTCCGAGATCAACGCCCGGATCGTTGCGCTGGCCCTGGCGGGCGAGACGGTGGTCCGCCTCAAGGGCGGCGACCCGCTCATCTTCGGCCGCGCGACCGAGGAGCTGGAGGCCTGCCGCGCGGCGGGGATCGACGTGTCGATCGTTCCGGGCATCTCCGCCGCCCAGGGCGCGGCGGCATCGCTCGGCATATCGCTGACCGAGCGGAAGACGGCGCGGCGCATCCAGTTCGTCACCGGACACGGCGCCGACGGCAAGCTTCCCGCGGACATAGACTGGGGCGCCGTCGCCGACCGCAAGGCGACGACGATCCTCTACATGCCGCGCCGCACTCTCGGCGAGTTCACCCGCAAGGCGCTGGCCAAGGGGCTGGACCCGGCGACACCCGCCGTCGCGCTCGCCAACGTTTCGAGAGCGGACGAGGCGCACGTTACGGCGACGATCGGCGACCTCGCCCCGCTGGCGGAAGCGCTTCCGGCCGGCGCTCCGGTCACGATCCTCATCGGCTGGGTGGCGCGCGACGTCGCCCGCGATCCGGCCGCCCTCCTCGCCTTCCCGAAAGCCCTCGCCTCATGAACGCGCCCGTCTCCTTCAGCCAGCGAAGCCTCACCCATCTCGAGCAGCTCGAGGCGGAGGCGATCGAGATCATGCGCGAGGTCGTCGCCGAGACCGAGAAGCCGGTCATGCTCTATTCGATCGGCAAGGACAGCGCGGTGATGCTCCATCTCGCACGCAAGGCCTTCTATCCCGCGCCCCCGCCCTTCCCGCTTCTCCACGTCGACACGACCTGGAAGTTCAGGGACATGTACGCGCTTCGGGACCGGGTTTCCGCCGAGACCGGCATGGACCTGATCGTCCACCGCAATCCGGAGGCGGAGCGGCTCGGGATCAACCCGTTCGACCACGGCTCCCTCCACACCGACATGTGGAAGACTGAGGGGCTCAAGCAGGCGCTCGACCTTCATGGCTTCGACGCCGCCTTCGCGGGCGCCCGCCGCGACGAGGAGAAGAGCCGGGCGAAGGAGCGGATCTTCTCCTTCCGCTCGGCGAGCCACCGCTGGGACCCGAAGAACCAGCGCCCGGAGCTGTGGAGCCTCTACAATGCGAGAAAGGGCCCCAAGGAGACGATCCGGATATTTCCGCTGTCGAACTGGAGCGAGCTCGACATCTGGCAATATATCTATGCCGAGGACGTTCCGATCGTGCCGCTCTACCTCGCCGCCCCGCGGCCGACGGTGGAGCGCGACGGGCTCGTCCTCATGGTCGACGACGACCGCTTTCCGCTTCGCGACGGCGAGGTGCCGGTAGAGCGCTCCGTCCGCTTCCGGACCCTGGGCTGCTATCCGTTGAGCGGAGCGGTGGAGAGCGAAGCGGCGACTCTGGCCGAAGTCATCCAGGAGATGCTCGTCGCCACCACCTCGGAGCGCCAGGGCCGGGCCATCGACCGCGACGGCGGCGCGGCGAGCATGGAGCGCAAGAAGCAGGAAGGCTATTTCTGATGGGGGTCTACGTCATCCCGGCAAAGGGCGGGATCTCTGCGGACCCCGCGTCCGTCGCCGCCGGAGCGATCCCGGCCTTTGCCGGGATGACGAAGGTCTTCCGGGCCCCCTCCACCGCGCTGCGCGCGGTTCCCCTCCCCGTTCCGGGGAGGACCTTTTAATGGCAACCCTCCTGCACCCGCCGACCGCCGCCGACTCCGCGCGCGCCGAGATCGAGGCCTATATCGATGCGAACGCGCGCAAGTCGCTTCTGCGCTTCATCACCTGCGGGTCGGTCGACGACGGCAAGTCTACCCTGATCGGCCGCCTGCTCTACGATTCCAAGCTCCTGTTCGAGGACCAGCTGGCGGCCCTCACGAGCGACAGCCGCCAGTCTGGGACCCAAGGCGACGCGGTCGACCTCGCGCTTCTCGTCGACGGCCTCGCCGCGGAGCGCGAGCAGGGCATCACGATCGACGTCGCCTATCGCTTCTTCGCGACCGACCGGCGCAAGTTCATCGTCGCCGACACTCCGGGCCACGAGCAATATACGCGCAACATGGTGACCGGCGCCTCGACCGCCGACCTCGCCGTGATCCTGATCGATGCGCGCAAGGGCGTACTCACCCAGACCCGGCGCCATTCCTACCTCGCCCATCTGCTCGGGATCCGCCGGCTCGTGCTGGCGGTCAACAAGATGGACCTGGTCGGCCATGACGAGGCCCGGTTCGCCGCGATCGTCGAGGATTATCGCGCCTTTGCCCGCGAGGTCGGGATCGAGGCCTTCACCGCCATCCCGCTCTCCGGCCTGACCGGCGACAACGTCACCCGCCGCTCCGACTCCATGCCCTGGTACGACGGCCCGTCCTTGCTCGAGCATCTCGAGACGGTGCCGCTGGCGGCGGCGGGCGCCGGACTCCACCCGTTCCGGATGGCGGTCCAGTGGGTCAACCGGCCCAATCAGAATTTCCGCGGCTATGCCGGCCGTATCGCCAGCGGCCGGGTGCGAGTGGGCGACGAGATCGCCATCCTGCCCGCCGGCCGGCGCTCGAGCGTGGCGCGGATCGTGACGATGGACGGCGACCTCGAGGAAGCCGTCGCCGGCCAGTCGGTCACCCTCACCTTCGCCGACGAGGTGGATTGCTCGCGCGGCGATCTGCTCGCTTCTCCGGACTCCGCCGCCGGGCCGGTTGGTCGGATCGGCGCCACCCTCGTCTGGATGGCCGACGAAGCGATGGTCCCTCATCGCTCCTACTGGCTCAAGATCGGAACCCAGACCTTGTCGGCCAGCGTCAGCGGGATGGGCCCGGTCGTCGACGTCAACACGATGGAGCAGCGCCGCGGCCTCACTCTGGCGCTCAACGACATCGGCCGGGTCGAGATCGACCTCGACCGGCGGATCCCCGCCACCCGCTATTCGGAGAACCGGGCGCTCGGCGGCTTCATCCTGATCGACAAGGTCACCCACGCCACCGTCGCCGCCGGGCTGGTCCAGGACTTCCCCAAGACCCAGCCCAAGGCGGATTCCGAAGGCAGCGGCGGGTCGATCCTGTGGATCGCAGGTCCCACCCGTGCGGAGCATGCCCGCCGCCGCTCCGAGCGGTCCAAGGCGCTCGGCCGGGGCGCCTGCATCCTCGACGAGGCGGCGCTCGCCGGCCTGACCGCCGACCTTTCCGCCGAGGACCGCTTCGAGCGGCTGCGCCGGACGCGGGAGGTGGCGAGGCTGATGAGCGCCGCCGGGATCGACGTTCTGATTACGATCGAGGCAAGCGCGGAGGAGGCGCGGCCGGGACGCCGTATCGATGCCGGCCAGGACGACCAGGAAGGATCCGACGAATGGGTCATCTAAAAGCGGGCGCCGGGCGATGACCGCGCGCGAAATCTTCCCCGACGGCGCACTGACGCTCGAGCAATGGAGCCATGTCGAGGCGCTCGCCGGAAGCGTCACGGCGGTCCAGGCGCGCTGGATCAGCGGCTATTTCGCGGGCCTCGACGCCGGGCTTCTGCGCGGCGGCGGCGGAAGTGCGCTCCCCGCCGTTCCGGAACCGCGCGGCCGGACCTTGACCATCCTCTACGGCACCGAGACGGGCAACAGCCGCGACCTCGGCAAGGCGCTGGCCGCCGAGGCCGCCGCGCGGGGCCTGCCCGCCTCGGCCTACGACCTCGCCGACTACAAGCCACGCAGCCTCAAGGACGAGCAGGACCTGCTCTTCATCGTCAGCACCTATGGCGAGGGCGACCCGCCGCAGCCGTCCGTCGGCTTCTTCGAGTTCCTTGACGGTCCTCGCGCACCGAAGCTGGAGGGCGTTCGCTACTCGGTGCTGGCGCTGGGCGATTCCACCTACGAGAAATATTGCGAGGCCGGGAAGCATATCGACCGGCGGCTCGAGGCGCTCGGCGCAGAGCGACTCCACGAGCGGGTCGACTGCGACGTCGATTACGAGGAGCCGGCCTCCGCCTGGAGCCGCGCCGTCGTCGAGCGGCTTGCCGCCGGGCTGGCCGAGCCGGCGGCCCCGGCACCGGCCCTAAGCGCGACGGCTTTCCCCGTCGCGGCGTTCGACAAGCGCAACCCCTTCCCGGCGACGATCCTTGAGAACATCCCGATCGTCGGCCGCCGCTCGAGCAAGGAGACCCGCCACCTCGAGCTCGATCTCGCCGGCTCCGGCCTCGCCTACGAGCCCGGCGACGCGCTCGGGATCGTTCCCGCCAACGACTCCGCCGTCGTCGCGCGGCTACTCGACGCCACCGGACTCGCGGAGACCGCCTCGGTGTCCGTCAAGGGGGAGACCGTCGCCCTCGCGGAGGCGCTCGAGCGCCGCTTCGAGATCGCCATCGCAAGCCCGCGATTTCTCGATCAGTGGGCGAAGCTGACCGGAGCGGCGGAGCTGGAGGCACTTCGCGGGGAGGATCGCGCCGCCGACCGGCTGGCCTTCCTGCGCGGCCATCACGTCGTCGACATCGTCCGCCGCTTCCCCGTGCCCGGGCTCGACGCGGAGAGCCTCGTCGCCGGGCTTCGCCCGCTCCAGCCGCGGCTCTACTCGATCGCGTCCAGCCTTGCGGCGGTTCCGGACGAGGCGCACCTCACCCTGGCCCCGGTCCGCTACGCCCTCCATTCCGAAAACCGCTGCGGAGTCGCCTCGAGCCAGCTCGCCGACCGCATGACGATGGGCGACACGCTCCCCGTCTACATCCAGCACAACCCGCATTTCTCGCTTCCCAAGGACGATATGCCGATCGTGATGATCGGGGCCGGCACGGGCGTCGCGCCCTATCGAGGCTTCCTTCAGGAGCGCGAGGCGACGGGGCTCGGCGGCCATTCCTGGCTGTTCTTCGGCGAGCGCAATTTCCGCAGCGACTTCCTCTACCAGACCGAGTGGCAGGCCTGGCTCAAGGCGGGGAGTCTCGACCGCATGGACGTCGCCTTCTCCCGCGACGCCGGCGAAAAGGTCTACGTCCAGCACCGAATGCTCGAGCAGTCCAAGGACCTCTACGCCTGGCTGGAGGAGGGCGCGCATGTCTACGTCTGCGGCGACGCGACCGCCCTCGCCCCCGACGTCCACGAAACCCTGATCCGGATCGTCGCCGTTGAGGGCGGCAAGGACCGCGAAGCCGCCGAGGATTACGTCCGCCAACTCGCCGCCGACCACCGCTACCAGCGGGACGTCTATTGATGATGGCTTCATCCCCCCGACCCCGTTCGTGTCGAGCGAAGTCGAGACACCCCTTCGAGCGCAGCCGAGAACGGGCCTCGGCGTCGCTCGGCGGGGTCCCTCGACTTCGCTCGGGACGAACGGCCTCATGAGTCCCAGCGAATGACCGAGATCACCATCGTCGACCGAAGCACGGACGTCTCCCAGCCGCTCGACAGGCTCGGGCCGGACGAGCGGCTGAAGTATAATAGCGACTATCTGCGCGGGACCATCGACCACGGGCTGCTCGACCGGATCACCGGAGGCGTGACGTTCGAAGACAATAAGCTGATGAAGTTCCACGGAATTTATCAGCAGGACGATCGCGACATCCGCGACGAGCGGCGGCGCCAGAAGCTGGAGCCGGCCTACACCTTCATGGTTCGCGTCCGCCTGCCCGGCGGGGTCTGCACGCCGGAGCAGTGGCTGAAGGTGGACGAGCTCGCCCGGGCCCATGGCGGCGACACGATCCGCCTCACCACTCGCCAGACCTTCCAGTTCCACTGGGTGGTGAAGGAGGATCTGAAGCCCACCATCCAGGGGCTCCACGAGGTCCTGTTAGACACGATCGCCGCCTGCGGGGACGATGCGCGCGGCGTGATGTGCACGGCCGATCCGAGCGATTCCGCGCTTCATGCCGAGGTCGCCCAGCTTGCCAGGGCGATGAGCGAGCACGTCATCCCCCGCGCCCGGGGCTATCACGAAATCTGGTACGGCAAGGAGCGGGTCGCGACCTCGGAGGAGGAGGAGCCCTTCTACGGCCGAACCTATCTGCCGCGGAAGTTCAAGATCGGCTTCGTCGTCCCGCCGTCCAATGACATCGACGTCTACACCCAGGATCTGGGCTTCATCGCGATCAGGGGCGCGGAGGGCCTGGAAGGCTTCAACGTCGCCATCGGCGGCGGAATGGGCCGGTCGGACCAGGATCCCAACACCTATGCGCGGCTCGCCAACGTCGTCGGCTTCATCCCCGCCGACCGGCTGATCGCGACCGCCGACGCGGTGATGGGCGTGCAGCGGGACTATGGCAACCGGGCGGAGCGGTCGCGCGCGCGGTTCAAATATACGATCGACGACAAGGGTCTCGATTTCGTCGTCGGCGAGATCGAGCGCCGGCTCGGCTCGCGGCTCGAACCGGCCCGGCCGGTCGCGCTCACCACCAACGGCGACCGGTTCGGCTGGCGCGCAAACGACGACGGGCGGCTGAGCTACACGCTCTACATCGAGAGCGGCCGGGTCGCGAACCGGCCCGGCTGGCCGATGATGGACGCGATCCGCGCCCTCGCGAGGGTCCACAAGGGCAGTTTCCGCCTGACCCCCAACCAGAACCTCGTCCTGGCCGGGGTCGCACCGGAGGACCGGGAGGACATCGAGGCGGTGCTCGCCGCCCACGGCCTGGGCGAGACCGACCGGACCTCCGCGCTTCGGCTAAGCTCGATCGCCTGCGTCGCCATGCCGACCTGCCCGCTCGCCATGGCGGAGGCGGAGCGCTACCTTCCCGACTTCCTCTCGCATGTCGAGGCGATCCTCGAGCGGCACGGGCTTCAGGACGATCCGATCACCGTCCGGCTGAGCGGCTGCCCCAACGGTTGCTCGCGGCCCTACGTGGCCGAGATCGCGCTCACCGGCCGGGCGCCGGGCAAGTACAACCTCTGGCTCGGCGGCGGCTTCCACGGCGAGCGGCTGAACGCCCTCACCCACGAGAATATCGGCGAGGGCGCGATCCTCGCAATACTCGACGAGGCGCTCGGCCGCTACGCCCGGGAGCGGCGTGAGGGCGAGCGGTTCGGCGATTTCATCCACCGCACCGGGGCGCCATCGCCCCGAATTCCCTAGGAGGCGCGGCCATGTTCCTGTTCAGGCAGTTGGAATCCCACCCCCGGTCGCTGGTCAAGGCGGTGAGCTGGCGCGTGCTCGGGAGCCTAGACACCTTCGTCTGGTCGCTGCTGATGACCGGAAGCGCCAAGATCGCCGGATCGATCGCGGTGTTCGAGGTCCTGTCGAAGATCTTCCTCTTCTACTTCCACGAACGCGCCTGGGACGCGGTTCCCTGGGGCCGCAGGCCTGCCGCCGCGCAGCCCGCACTCGCACCCTAGGCGATTCGGTCCTTCGGCTTGAGCGTGAGACCGATCTTCCTCCTGTCCCCGAACGAGTAGCAGGAACTTGCGCCCAAGCGCGGACATAAGAGCATTTCCGCGCTTTTTTTCTCCCGATATTGTCAACTCTCGAGGTTGAGTATCTTTGTGACAGCTCAACCGACGGAGTCGACGGACCTCATGGGAACGCTTCGCATTCGACTGATCCTCGCCGCCTCGACCGCTCTTGCGCTACCCTCCGCGGCGCTCGCACAGGCCGCCGCTCCGGCGGCGGACACCGGCGCCCCCGCCGCCGACCCGGCGCAGGCGCAGGCGCCCGCCGTCGCCGAATCGCCGGACACCGTCGTCATCACCGCCACCCGCCGCGAAGCCGTGGCCCAGGACGTTCCGATCGCCCTTTCGGTGCTGAGCGGCGCAACGCTGGTCGAAAGCGGCACCCAGAATATCGGCCAGGTCGTCCAGCTCCAGCCGTCGCTCACCTTCTACCAGACCAATCCGCGCAACGCCGCGATCAACATCCGCGGCCTCGGCGCTCCGCTCGGCCTCACCAACGACGGGCTCGAGCAGGGCGTCGGAATCTATATCGACCAAGTCTATTACAGCCGCGTCGCGACCGCGGTGAACGACCTCTACGATGTCTCCCGGGTCGAGGTGCTCCGCGGGCCGCAGGGCACCTTGTTTGGAAAGAACACCACCGCCGGAGCGATCAACGTCATCACCAATCGGCCCACCTTCCATCCCGAAGCTTTCGGCGAGCTGACCGCCGGAAGCCTCGACCTCCTCCAGGCGAAGGCCGCGGTCTCGGGTCCGTTGAGCGACAAGCTGGCCTTCCGCCTCGCCGGCTCCGGCACGACCCGGCGCGGCACTCTGTTCAACGTCGCGAACCGTCGCTGGCTCAACGACCGGCAGAGCCTTAGCGGACGCGCCAGCCTGCTGTGGCGGCCGACCTCCGACCTCGACGTGACCCTGACCGGCGACTATACCGAGGCCTTCCCCCATTCCGGCGCTCAGGCCTATGTGCGCACCGGAGCGACCCAGCGCCCGCTCAACCGCCAATTCGCCGCGCTGGCCGCCGCTTTCAATTATGCGCCGCCGAGCACCGACGCCTTCGATCGGCTGGTCGATCTCGACACGCAGAGCAAGTCCGGCCAGCGCGCCGGCGGCGCGTCGCTGCGCGCGGAATGGGACCTCGGCAAAGGCACGCTGACCTCGGTTTCGGCCTGGCGCTTCTGGAACTGGTATCCGTCGAACGACCGCGACTTCACCGGCCTTCCGATCACCACCGTCTCCGCCAATCCCTCGCGCCACCGCCAGTGGACGCAGGAGCTACGCTACGCCTCGAAGGGCGGCGAGACCCTGGACTATGTGCTCGGCGCCTTCTTCTTCACCCAGAAGTTCCACACCTCGGGCGCTCAGGAACAAGGCCCGGCGGCAAGCCGCTTCCTGCTCAATCCGGGCAACGTGCCGGCGGGATCGACCGGCTGCAACCCGCCCACCGCAAACGCCTGCAACCCCGCGGTGCTGAACGGCCTGCGCTCCGACAACGACATCCGCTACAAGAGCACCAGCGCCGCGCTCTACGGCCAGCTCACCTGGAACGTCTCCGACAGCCTGAGAATCCAGCCCGGCCTGCGGCTCAACTACGACAAGAAGGTCGGCTCCTACGTCGCGACGGTGACGACCGGCAGCGGAAGCACCGTTCTCAACAGCGACCAGCGGAGCACCCTCCCCCCGCAATCCTATGACGCCAACCTCTCGCAGTGGAACCTGGCCTACGATCTCACCGCCTCCTACGATGTCGCGGCCGATGTGATGGCCTACGGGACCTACGCGCACAGCTTCAAATCGGCCGGGATCAACATGAACGGCCTTCCGCTCAGCGGTGGAATACCCGTGGCGAGCGCCGCCACCGTCCGCCCGGAGAAGATCGACAGCTTCGAGCTCGGGCTCAAGACCCAGTTCCTGCGTCGTCGGGCGACCCTCAATCTCTCCGCCTATTGGACCGAGATCAGGAACTTCCAGACGACGGTGACCTCGAGCCCGAGCGGCGGAGTCGTCCTCGCCTACCTCGCCAATGCCGACAAGGTCCGGGTGCGCGGCGCCGAGGCCGAGTTCAGCTACCGCCCGACCAAGCGTTTCTCCTTCTACGTCAATGGCGCCTACACCGACGCCAAATACGACCGCTTCCCCGACGCTCCCTGCCCCCCGGAGCTGTCGGGCGGAACCATCGCGCAGCCCGGCCAGACGCCGAGCGCGCCGGGGACGCCGGGCGGGCTCAGCCCGGCCAGCTGCAATGCTTCCGGCAGCTGGCTCCCCGGCGTCTCCAAATTCTCGGCGAGCTACGGGTTCGAGGCGAACCGGCCGACCCACCTGTTCGGCAAGGCGGGCGAGGCCTATTTCGGCTTCGACGGCAATGCCCGGACCAAATTCTCGTCCAACCCGACGCGCTCGCTCTACACCGACGTCCAGGGCTATTCGCTCGCCAACTTCCGGCTCGGCTTCCGGGCGGACGAGCGCTGGAACCTGTTCGCCTGGGTCAAGAACGCCTTCAAGGAGGAGTATTTCGAGGTTCTGTCGCTCGGCCCGAGCAACACCGGCCTCGTCGTCGGCCTCCCCGGCGACCCCCGCACCTTCGGCGTTACCTTGTCGGCGGAGTTCTAGGTTTGGCACGAGCGCGGGATTATCCTCCCCCGGATTTCCGGGGGAGGGGGACCGCGCGAAGCGCGGTGGAGGGGGTTCTTGGAGTTTAAGAGGCCCCCTCCACCATGCTTCGCATGGTCCCCCTCCCCTGCAAATGCAGGGGAGGAGATGATCGGCCAATGACGAGGACTCACGACATCCCCCTCCGCGACGCCGCCCGAGTGTGGGCTCGGGTCGCGGCGCTTAGCTTCGGCGGGCCGGCCGGGCAGATCGCGGTGATGCACCGCATCCTGGTCGAGGAGAAGAAGTGGATCGGCGAGGAAAGATTCCTCCACGCGCTCAACTATTGCATGCTTCTTCCGGGGCCCGAGGCCCAGCAGCTCGCCACCTATATCGGCTGGCTGCTCCACCGGACCAAAGGCGGGCTGGTCGCCGGCGGCCTCTTCGTCCTCCCCGGAATGATCGCCATCATGGCGCTGTCCTGGCTCTATGCCCTCTTCGGCAACCTCGGCCCGGTGGAGGCTTTGTTCTTCGGACTGAAGGCGGCAGTTCTGGCGATCGTCCTGGAGGCGGTGAAGCGAATAGGTGGCCGGGCGCTTCGCAACGGGGTCATGCGGCTCATCGCCGCGGCCGCCTTCGTCGCCATCTTCGTCTTCGCGGTGCCCTTTCCGCTGATCGTCCTCGCCGCCGGCCTCGTCGGCTGGGCCGGCGGCCGGTCCGGAGCGGCGGCGTTTCGCGGCGGCGGCCACGGCGGGGGCGGCGGCAAGGGGGTGCCGGACCGCGAGACGGCGCTCGGCGAGCAAATCCCCGACCACGCCCGGCCCAATCTCGGCTGGTCGCTCCGCGTCTCCGCCATCTTCCTCCTGCTCTGGCTCGGCCCGGTGGCGCTGATCGTCGCCCTGCTCGGGCCGGCAAACGTCTTTTCGCAGATCGCGATCTTCTTCTCCAAGATGGCGGTCGTCACCTTCGGCGGCGCCTATGCCGTCCTCGCCTATGTCGCCCAGCAGGCGGTGGAGCATTTCGGCTGGCTCGCCCCGGGCGAGATGCTCGACGGTTTGGGAATGGCCGAGACCACGCCCGGCCCGCTGATCATGGTCACCCAGTTCGTCGGCTTCATGGCCGCTTTCCGCCACGCGGGCGGTCTTCCTCCGATGCTCGCCGCGACGCTGGGCGGCCTGCTCACCACCTGGGTGACCTTCGTCCCCTGCTTCCTGTGGATCTTCCTCGGGGCGCCGTTCATCGAGAAGATGCGGGGCAATCCGGGCCTCGCCGCCGCCTTGTCGGCGATCACCGCCGCGGTCGTCGGAGTGATCCTCAACCTCGCTTTGTGGTTCGCGCTCCACACCCTGTTCGGCGAGGTGCGCCTGTTCTCGGGCGGCGGGGTACGGCTCGAGCTTCCGGTGCTGGCGAGCGTCCGCCCGGCGGCGCTCTTCCTCTCCGCCTGCGCCGTCCTCGCCATGTTCCGGTTCAGGATCGGCGCTCTTCCGGTCCTCGCCGCCTGCGCGGCCGCGGGACTGGTTTACGCGCTCGTCCTGCCGGGCTGATCAGGCGCAGGCGCGGTCCAGCGCCTCGCGCAGCCGGGCCGCGAAGGTCGCGACGTGGGGCGGATCGGCCATCGTGCCGTGGGTGCCGGGAATGTCGTGCGCCTCGATTGGCCCGGTGACGACCTCCGACCAGCCGGGCAGCGTGTCGAGCACGTCGAGCCGTTCGGCCGGCTGGAACAGCGCCACGGCGCCCTCATAAGGCCCGGGAACGTAGCCATAGGCCGCCTGCTCCAGAGCCGCCGCATTGGCGCGGTAGCGGCTGTCGGGGAGCACCGGCGTCGCGGCTCCGACATCCTCCAGCACGCCCCGAGCGCGATCGAGGGCATAAGAGATTCGCCGCCCGAGCGGCAGGGCGCTCCACGCCTTGAGGTGGAAGCGCGCCTTGGCGAGGCGCATCCGGGCGCGGGTGATGCGAAGAAAGGCGACCGGGTTGATCGAATGGCCCAGCGCGACGAGGGGCACTTCCTCCCCTGCGGCGCGGAGCTGCCGGGCGACCTCGAAGGCGAGTATCCCGTTCGTGCACCAGCCGCCGAGCAGATAGGGGCCGCGGGGCCGGCTCTGGCGCAGGACCGCGGCCACGGCGGCGGCGACCGTCTCGAACGAGACGCCGGGCCGAAGCTCGCGCTCCAGGATCGGCCCCAGCTCCAGACCCAGGAACGGCCGGTCCGTTCCCAACGCTTCGGCGAGCGGCAGGAACGCAGGTCCGCCGTCGAGCCAGAGCAGCGGAACGCCCGCCCCCTTGGGCTGAAGCGGAACGAACTCGCCGAAAGCGGCGGCGCCCCCGGAGTCGATCGCCGCGCCGAGCTTGCGAAGCGTGGCGGAGCGGAAGAATTCGGCCATGCCGAGCCGGCGGCCCCATTCCCGCTCGATCCGCACCAGCAGGCGGGCGACGAGCAGCGAGTGCCCGCCGAGATCGAAGAAGCTGTCGTCGCGGCCGACCTGCTCGACCCGCAGAAGCTCGCACCAGATCGCGGAGAGCCGCTCCTCGGTTTCGCCTTGCGCAGGCTCGACCGCGGCGGCGGTGCCGGAGCCCGGCGGCGGGAGCGCTTTGCGATCGACCTTGCGGTTGGGGGTCATCGGAAGCGCGTCGAGCTGTTCGAAATGCGCCGGGATCATGTAGTCGGGCAGGCTCCGCGCGAGATGCGCGCGTAGCTCCGCCCGATCCGGGACAGGGCCGCCGCGGGTCACCAGATAGGCGGCAAGGGCGCGTTCGCCGGAGGCATCGGGCCAGCTGCGCACGGCCGCGGCGGCGATGTCGGGGTGGGCGGCGAGCGCGCCTTCGATCTCCTCGACGGCGACCCGATAGCCGCGGATCTTCTCGTCATTGTCGACCCGCCCGAGGCACAGGATCGCCCCGTCCGGACGGTAGCGCGCCAGGTCGCCGGTGCGGTAGAGCCGCTTTCCGGGAATGGCCGGAAGCGCGACGAAGCGCTCGGCGGTGAGATCGGGACGGCTGCGATAGCCGCGCGCCAGCCCGGCGCCGGAGAGGAACAGCTCGCCGGTCACTCCGGCCGGGGCGGTATTGCCGTAGCGGTCGAGGATGTGGACCTGGGTGTTGGCGATCGGGCGGCCGATCGGGACCGGACCCTCGCCCGGCTCGACCCGCGCGAGCGTCGACCAGATCGTCGTCTCCGTCGGCCCGTACATGTTCCAAACCTCGCCGGCGCGGGCCAGAAGCGCATCCGCGAGGTCGCGCGGCAGGGCCTCGCCGCCGCACAGGATCCGAAGCGCCGGATCGCCTCGCCAGCCCGCCTCGACGAGCGCCCGCCAGGTGGCCGGCGTAGCCTGCATGACCGAGGGCTTGGTCTCCGCGATCATCTCGGCGAGCCGCCGAGGATCGACCGCGACGTCGCGCGGCGCAAGGATCAGTTCCCCGCCGCACAGCAGCGGCAGGAACAGCTCGAGCGCGGCGATGTCGAACGAGAGGGTGGTGACCGCGAGGAGGCTGTCGCCGGGGCCGAAGCCGGGCCGCTCGCGCATCGCCGAAAGGAGATTGATCAGCGCGCCATGGTCGATCTCGACGCCCTTCGGATTGCCGGTCGAGCCCGACGTGTAGAGGACGTAGGCGAGGTCGTCCGGGGTAAGCGCGGCCGGCTCGGCCGCCTCGAAGTTCTCGGACACGTCTTCGAGGAGAATAAGAGGAAGGCCGCTGCCGGGCAGCCGGTCCGCCAGCCGCTCCTGGGTGAGCAGGGCCGCGGCGCCGGCGTCCTCGACGATGTAGGCGAGCCGGGCCGTTGGGAAGTCCGGGTCGAGCGGGACATAGGCGGCGCCGATCCGGTGGACCGCGAGAAGCGCCGCGACCATGTCCGGCGAGCGCTCGAGGCAGATCGCGACTAGGTCGCCCCGTCCGAGACCGGCCGAGCGCAGGGTCGCGGCGATGGCGGCGGCGCGGCGGTCGAGCTGCGCGTAGGTCGTTCGCGCGTCGCCGAAGCGGATCGCCGTCGAGTCGGGGCGGGATCGCGCGACGGCGGCCGGAAGCAGGAGCGGCTCCGCCGCGCGGGCGGTGTCGTTCCACTCCACCCGAAGGCGGCGCGCCTCCTCCTCGCCGAGCAGCGGCAGGTCGCGTATCCGGCAGCCGGGATCCACCGCCACCCGCTCCAGGATGTTGAGCCAGTGGCCGGTCATCCGGCGGATCGTCTCGGGATCGAACAATTCGGTGCTGTAGAGGAAGCGGCCGATCATCCCGTCGGGACGCTCGTCCAATTCGAGGTAGAGGTCGAACTTGGCTCCGCCGACGACGACGTCCATCTGGGTGAGATCCCAGCCTTCGGGGAAGGGATCGACCGGCGGCTCGATCGAGAAGAGGAAGTTGAACAGGGGATGGGCGCCGGGCTCGCGGCGCAGGTCGAGCGCCCGGACCACTTCGTCGAACGGCGCCTCGCTCGCGGCAAGGGCGCCGAGCACGGAGTCGCGAACCTCGAAGACGAAGTCGCGGAACGCCAGCTCGCCGCGCGGCTTCGCCCGAAGCGCGAACGTGTTGAGGAAGTAGCCGACCACCCGCTCGAGCTCGGGCCGGCGCCGAAGATCGGTGACCCCGCCGACGACGATATCCTCCTCGCCCGAATAACGGTGGAGAAGCGCGTGGTAGGCGGCGAGCAGGGTCATGTAGAGGGTGACGCCCGAGCGGCGGCTGACCTGCTTGAGCTTTTCGGTCAGCTCGAGCGGGATGAGGAAGGTCTCCATCGATCCCGAATGGGTCGGGCGGGCGGGCCTCGCCCGGTCGCCGGCGATCTCCAGCTTGGGCGGCGCGTCGGCGAGCGCCTGCCGCCAATAGTCGATCTGGCGCCGGATCGGCGGGCTCTCGAGATGCGACTTCTGCCAGACGGCATAGTCGCCATATTGAAGCGCGGGGGGCGGCAGCGGCGACGGCTCGCCTTTGGCGAACGCCTCGTAGAGCGCGGCAAGCTCGGGCACGATCACCCGGTAGATCGCCACCCCGTCGAAGATGATGTGGTGGAGCGTGAAGTAGAGCCGGTGATTGTCGTCGGCGAGCCTGACGATCCGCGCCCGGAAAAGCGGCGCTTCGGAAAGGTGGATGGCGCGGCGCGCGTCCTCGCTGCCGATCGCCAGAGCCGCGGCGTCGCGTTCCGCCTCGGGAAGATGGCCGACGTCGTCGAAGGGAAGGTGGATGTCGCGGTGCGGCCGGACCCGCTGGACGAGCTCGCCTCCCTCCTCGACGAAGGCGGTCCGCCACGCCTCGTGGCGGCGCAATATCTCGTTCACCGCCCGCTCCATCGCGGGGCGGTCGAACGTCCCGAAGCGATGGATGGTGATCGACTCGTTGTAGAGCGGAACGTCCGGCGCCATGATCGCGTGGAGCCAGACCTGGCGCTGGTCGGCAGACAGGGGGATCGGCGCGTCCGCCACCCGCGGAACGATCGGCGTAGGCCGGTCGGCCCATTCGACGGCGCCGCCGCCGCGCATCATCTTTTCGAGCAGCTGCCGCTTCGAGTCCGACAGCGCGGCGTGGGCGTTCACGCCGCCGCCTCCACCGCGCGGAAGGCGATCGGCAGCGCCTTGAGCCCGCGAAGCCCCGAATTGGTCCGCCATTCGAGCCGCTCGTCCGTCACCCTTATGTCTTCGAGACGCCCGAGCAGAGCGGAAAAGGCGATCCTCGCCTCCATCCGCGCAAGCGCCGCCCCGAAGCAGAAATGCGCCGCCCAGCCGAAAGCGAGGTGGCGGTTGTCCGGCCGGGTCAGGTCGAGTTCGTCGGGGTCCGGGAAGCGCTCGGGATCGCGGTTGCCGGCGGCCATCACCGCCATCACCGCCTCGCCCTTGCGGATGAGCTTGCCGCCGATCACCGTGTCCTCTCGGCAGATGCGGGCGGTATGCTGGCTCGGCGTCTCGAAGCGCAGCAGCTCCTCGACGGCGCTAGGCATGATCTCCGGCCGCTCGCGAAGCGCGCGCATCTTCTCCGGCCTCCGGATCAGGGTCAGAAGACCGTTGCCGATCAGATTGGTAGTGGTCTCCTGCCCGCCGACCATGGTGACGATGGTGTTGGCGATCACCTCGTCCTCGGAGAGCCGCGATCCCTCGACCTCGGCGTCCATCAGCGACCGGATCAGCCCCTCGCGCGGCCTCTTCTCCTGCTCGCGGATGGCGTCGCGGAAATAGCCGGTCATGTCGGCGACGCAGCGCAGAACGTCGTGGATCCGGTCCGGATTGTGCTGGAAGTTGCCGAGCATCTCCGCAAAGGTCGCCGACCAAGCCTTGAGCTGGCGGTGGTCGCCCAGCGGAACCCCGAGCAGGCCGGCAGTGACGATCGCCGGGAAAGGCTCGGCGAAATCGGCGATCACGTCCATCTCGCCGCGCCCGGCGCAATCGCCGATCAGCCGCCCGGCAATGTCCCTTATCTCCTCCTCCATGGCTTCGACGCGGCGCGGCGTGAAGGCGCTGGAGCAGAGCTTGCGCAGGCGCGTATGGGCGGGCGCGTCGAGGAACAGCATCTGCCGCGCCATGACGTCCGCCACCGGGCCCAGCGAGGGAAGGCCGAGCGCCTCCATCTTCTTCGGGTCGGGGGTCCGGTCCGCCGAGAAGCGGTGGAGGACGGTCATCACGTCCTCGTAGCGGGTGACCACCCAGGTGTGCATGAACGGATCCCACATCACCGGCGCCTGCTCGCGAAGCCGCCGGTAGAAGGGATAAGGATCGGCGTGCACCGCCGGATCGAGCAGCTGGAACAGGCTTAGGCTGGGGTCCGGAGCCCCCGATTTTCCGGCGTGACTGGCCATGGCGGCTCCTATTCGGCGGCGCGCAGCTGCGCTTCGTCGTCGGTCATCTCGTCGAGCATCTGCATCACCAGCTCCTCGATGCGGAGCGCGAGCTGGCGAACCGTCGGCGCCTGGAAGAGGTCGCGAAGGGTCAGCTCCACCCCGAACGCCTCGCCCGCCCGAAGCACCACCTGGGTGCCGAGCAGCGAATGGCCGCCGAGCAGGAAGAAATTGTCGTCGGCGCCGACCCGGCCATGGCCCCGGCCGAGCACCTCCTCGAGGATCTCGACCAGCCTCTGCTCGGCCGCGCCCTCGGGCGCCGCGAAGCCGGCCGATTCGAGCGAGTTGGACTCGTCCGGCTCGGGCAGCGCGCGCTTGTCGAGCTTGCCGTTGGCGGTCAGCGGCAAAACGTCGAGGGACACGAAGACGCTCGGGATCATGTAGTCGGGCAAGGTTTCACCGAGGAAGGCGCGAAGGTCCTCCGCGACGACCGGCTCGGCCGAGACGACATAGGCGATCAGCCTGTCGCCGCCGTCCGGCGCCGGTCCGGCGACCACGGCCGCGGAGCGAAGCGCGGGATGGCCGCGAAGAACGTGCGCCGTTTCCTCCGGCTCCACGCGATGGCCGCGCACCTTGGCCTGGTCGTCGACGCGGCCGTGAAAGGCGATCTGCCCGTCCTCGCGCCACGAGCCGAGGTCGCCGGTACGGTAGAGCCGGCCGCGGCCCGAGAAGCGGTCGGCGACGAACCGGTCCGCCGTCATCGCCGGCTGGTCCCGGTAGCCGCGCGCGAGAGAAGGGCCGCCGATGTGGATTTCCCCCTGCGCGCCCGGAGCGACCGGCTCGCCGTCGGAGCCGAGGATATGGACGACGGTCTCGCCGATCGGCCGGCCGATGGGCGGAAGACCCGACTCGCCGTCGCCGGAGGGAACGACCGCGGAGGTCGCAACCACGGTGCACTCCGTCGGGCCGTAATTGTTGACCAGGACGAACGGAAGGCCGGGCCGGGGCCGGCCGAGCAGTCGGTCGGCCCCGGTCAGGAGGCAGCGCAGCTTCGTTCCGCTCGGCCATTGGTCTCGGATCAGGTCCTGCGCCAGCGCGGTCGGAACGAAGGCGATCGTGACCTCCTGTGCGATCAGCCAATCGCGAAGGCGTACGTCCGACGTGCGCACATCGTCCGGGGCGAGCGAGACCGAGGCTCCGGCGCACAGATAGGGCCAGACTTCCCAGACAGAGGCGTCGAAGCCCAGCCCGGCGAGATGGCTTCCCCGGTCGCGCGCACCCACCGCGAAGGCGCGGTTATGCCAGTCGACGAGGTGGGAGAGATTGCCGTGGGTGACCTCGACGCCCTTGGGGCGTCCGGTCGTCCCCGACGTGTAGATGACGTAGGCGAGCGAGTCGGACGTGACCGCCGCCGCCGGCGCGCCGCCCGATCCGTCCGACAGCTCGGGCGCGTTCCAGTCGAGGATCGCCACCGGGGTCGATGAGCCGCTCAGCCTCGCCGCAGCCTCGCCGCGGCCGACCACTACGGTGCACCGCGCATCGTCGACGATCATCCGGAGCCGGCCGTCGGGCCATTCCGGATCGAGCGGCAGATAGGCGCCGCCCGCCCGCCAGGCGGCCAGCGCGAGCACGATCTGGTCGAACGAGCGCTCCACGCAGATCCCGACCAGGCTTTCGGGGCCCACCCCGAGCGTTCGAAGCCAGGCCGCCGCCCGGTCGGCTCTTCGGTCGAGCTCCGCGTAGCCGAGCACGCCGCATCGGGCGAGCAGCGCGGGCGCTTCCGGCCGCGATGCCGCGGCGCGCGCGATCGCTTCGGGGACGAAGGACGCGGCGTCGTGCCGCGGGGCGAAGGGGTTGGAATGTTGCGTGGCCATGGTTCGCACCAAGACCATAAATTGGTTCTGTTATGTTTAACGCGCCGCCCACCGGAGCGGCACGGCGACAAAAAAGGCCCCGCCGGACGGCGGGGCCTCTCTTGGCTCGACTGAACCGGCTTTAGTGGTTGCCGTGCTCCTCCGCGGTCGCGTTGACGCTGGCCGGGAGGCCGCCCGGAAGCACCACCGCGACGTTCTGCATCATGCCCTGGTCCTCGTGGTCGAGGATGTGGCAGTGGAGCACGAACTCGCCGATGTAGCGCTCGTAGCGGGTCCGCATGGTGACGGTATAGCCCGGCTTCACCCAGATCGTGTCCTTCCAGACGCCCTTCATGCCGCGATATTGCGGATCGCCCTGATCGACGAAGTTCGGGACGCTGACGTCGACCGTCGGGTTGGCGTTGTTGACGATCGAGACGATCTGGAACGGATTGACGTGGATGTGGAACGGGTGGCTGGCCGCATTCGAGGTCAGCTTCCACTCGTCGACGCTTCCGAGCGTCAGCTTCCGGTCGACCCGAGCCGGATTGTAGGGTTGCGGATTGTAGTCCGGCGAGGTCGGAAGCTGGTTCGCCACTCCGAACATGAAGGGCGGGCTGGCGCCCTGGATGTCGAAGGTCAGCTCCTGGGTGCCGGTCACTTCGCTCGCATCGATCGTCTGATGCGGTGCGAAGTGGCTGAGCCGGAGGCCGTTGTTCAAGTCGGAGATCACGGCGTCGCGGACGTCGGCCGGCATGTTCTTCTGGGCCGAGTCGACCAGCTGCTGGACCATGGTGCCGCGATTGGCCGAGGCCGGGTCCTTGGTGACCCGAAGGATCCCGAGCAGGCGGGCGCCGCTGGCGACTCCGCCGACGCTGTCGGACGCCGAGCTAAGCGCGTCGATCACGCAGTAATCGCCTTCCTGGGCGAACTGCACCAGGGCGTCGTAGCGATAGCCCGGCTGCATCGTGAAGGAGCGCGCGGTCTGCGCCTGGTCCATGGTAAGGCCGTCGGCCGCGACGACCGTGTACGGCAAGGTCGCCTGGCCGCAGGTCGTGTTGATCCACTCTTCCTGATTCGCGACATCGAAATTCTTGCCGGGCCTAAGATCGGGCTGCGTGAGCGCCCGAGTGAAGATCAGGCGGATCGTGTCGCGGACTCCGGCATGGATCATCCGCCAGCGCTCGATCGAGTTCTGCTTCATCACGAAGGTCGGCAGGATCAGGCCGTTGATGCTGGTGTAGCGGTCGGACTGGCCCCAGGTGCCGAAGCCGAAGCCGTTCGGGCCGAGCGGACCGGGCCGGTTGTCCTGATAGGTCTCGATGACGCCGGTGTCGCCCGCGTCGCACTGCCAGGCGACGATATACTGGTTCGACGGGTCGGTCTTGATCTTGATGTTCTGATCGGCGTCGAAGCAGCCATATTGGATCTGCTGGAAGACGAGCGTCCGCTCCTTGAAGTTCGGCATGTTGTCGAGCAGCGTGTCGATGTCGCCGTTGCGCGTCGCGCTCGGCAGCCGGTTGCCCTTGATGATCAGCGCGCCGGCCATTCCGCTCGAGACCTGGAGCGCGGTCGAACCGTGCCGGTGCGTATGGTACCAGAAGGTGCCGGCCGGGTGATCGGGAGCGATGGCATATTCATATTCGAAGTCGACGCCCGGATTGATCGACAGCAGCACGTTGTCGCCGTTCCCGCCCGGGTTCACGTTGAGCCCGTGGACGTGGAGGTTGGTGCCGTTGAAGCAGTGCGGGATGTTCATCTCGTGCGCCGAGCCGCCGGTGCAGCCCGCATCGTAGGACGTCGAGGTCTGCGGAAGCTTGTTGTGCAGGCCCACGCGAAGCGTGTCGCCGGGATGGGCGAGGATCGTCGGGGACACGAAGCGATCCGGGCGGGTACCGTTCGGATCGGTGTAGCTGCGCAGGTGGACCTTGTCCTCGACGCCGGTCGTCGGGTTGTAGATGGTGCCGTCGACATATTCGATGTTGAGGTCGAGGCGGACCTCGTTCGGCCCCGCCGGCTGGAACGGCTTGCCCTTAGGCGCGACGCGCTGCTGAAGCGAAGGCGGGCTGTCGACGTCCCTGCCGGGCTGGGCCGAGGCGGTCCCGGCCGCCAATAGCGCTGAAGTCGCCGCCGTACCCAAAGCGAACGCGCGCAATCCGAGCATCTTTTTACCACGAGCAAACATAGTGCCTGTCCCCCTGAAGGCCATTGGAGCGAGAATCGGTCCGAAGTGGGGGAAGGCTATTTGGCCTAGGTCGAATAAACAACTGTCCCGTAACGTAAAATTACATCCATAACCGGGTCAAATTGGTTCTGTTGGCGATAAGCTCCTGCCAAAAGGGAGTAAAACGCAAAGGTTCGGCGGCAGTCGTCGGCATCTCCTCTCGCCGAGGGCGCGCCCCCTGTCGCGCGGCTGCGCCATCGGCTAGACGTCGCCGCGGGAGGACGAGATGCAGTCGAGTGGCGCACGCCGCGCATCGCTAATCGGAGAGCGGGCGCCGATCTTCTGGGGCGCCTGCCTGGCAATCGCGGCGGGCGTGCTGATGCACCTGCCGATGCTCGCCGCGGCGCACAGCATGGGCAACCATTTGGTCGGAATGCCGATGGACCCGCAGATGTGGGTCGGGATGGTGCTGATCGTGCTGGGCGTACCCGCCGCCGTCTACGGGGCCCTCCCCAAGCGCAGGGCAAGCCACGGCGCCGATGCCGGCACCAGCTTCGAAGCGCCCGATTCGACCCCGCTCGGCCGCTGGCATGCGGGAGTGCTGGCGGTGCTTATCATCGGCCTCGTCATCGACGTCATGAAGCCGGCGACCCTGGGCTTCGTCCTTCCCGGGATGCGGGCGGAATATGGCATCAGCAAGTCGACCGTGGCGCTGTTTCCTTTTTCGGCGCTTGCCGGAACGACGGTCGGATCGTTCGTGTGGGGCTGGCTCGCCGACGTCTACGGACGGCGGGTCTCGATCCTGCTGTCGACGATCCTGTTCGTCTCGACCTCGATCTGCGGGGCGATGCCGCGCTTCGAGCTCAATCTCGTCATGTGCTTCCTGATGGGCTGCTCGGCGGGCGGGATGCTTCCCGTCGTCTACACCCTTCTTGCCGAGATCATGCCCCCTCGCCACCGGAGCTGGGTGCTGGTGCTGGTCGGCGGCACCGGCCTCGTCGGCGGCTACCTCGCAGCGAGCGGGGCCGCCCACGCGTTCGAGCCCGTGTTCGGCTGGAGGGTGCTGTGGCTCCAGGGTTTCCCGACCGGAATCCTGCTCCTCGCCTTGGCCACCCTGATTCCGGAATCGCCCCGCTTCCTCGCCGAGCAGGGACGCGAGTCGGAGCTCGCCGACATGCGCCGCAAATACGGCATCGTTCCCAAGCCGCGCGAGCCGGTGCCGCCGGACGCGGAGACTGCGGCGCTTCGCCACGGCAAGCTCACCGCCGCCCTGGTCGTCACCGCTCTGTCCTGGAGCTTCATCAATTTCGGCCTTCTGCTCTGGCTTCCCTCCGATCTTCAGGCGCGCGGCTACAGCTCAGCCCTCGCCAGCGGGATTCTCGCCAGCTCCGCGCTGGTGGCGCTTCCCACGATCATGCTCGCCGCCTGGGCCTATGCGCGATGGAGCAGCAAGTGGACGCTCGTCGCGGCGATCGCGATGACCCTCGCGGGGCTGGTCGGAGCGCTCCTTCCGGCGAGCCTGCTGCGCTCCGACGCGGTCGTCGTCGCGGTCATCGCGCTGCTCATCGTCGGCTCGAACGGAATGATCGCCGTTCTCCTCCCTTATGCGGCCGAGAATTACCCGCTCGGCATTCGCGGCCGAGCCACCGGACTGGTGGCCGGAAGCAGCAAGTTCGGCGGAGTGGCGGTCCAGAGCTTCGCGCTCGTCGGCCTGATCCCGACCTTGAGCGGAGCCGCGCTCGCCCTCCTCGCTCCGATGCTGCTCTCGGGCGCGCTGGTCGCTTATGCCGGCCGCGAGACCCGCGGGCGAAGCCTTCGCGAACTCGAGGCGGGCGCCGCCTGACGGGGTGCGGCGGTCGCTTTCGCCGAAATGAACGACGCTCGGTTGAATCCTTCGCCGCCCCACCCACATCGGACGGAGCACAAGGGGAGACGTCAGACGTGCCGAACCCGGCACCCGACCGCGTAAGAAGCGCGCCGTTCGCGGCGCTCCTCCTGCTGTTGGGCGTGCTGCTGGGAACGGGCGGCGCCGGAGCGGCAGACCTCGGCCTTCGCGGCGCGTCCCGCCCGGGCGCCGTCCGCCACGGGGCGACCCTCTCGCTGTCGCGCTCGACGCCGCGCGCCGCCGCCACCGACGATTATCCGGAACCGCAGCCGAGCGCGTCGGGTCCGCCTTCGCGCCCCTCCGTCGTCACCGTCGGCCTCGCCACGCGGCCGGGCAACGGCGCCGCAACCGCCCCGAGCCGCGCGCTCGCCGGGCGGGACTTCCACTCCTATCGCGCGCGCGCGCCTCCAGCAGCCTGACGCGCCGCGCCTCGCGGCTCCGCCAGACCCAAATCCTGCCCGACTTCGGGCAGCATCCTTGCTGGAGAGACGATCATGTCATCTGCAACCTACCGGCTGACGCGTGTCCACCGCAGCCTCAACGACGCCATCGCCCGGGAGATGAGCCGCCCGGCTCCGAGCAGCCTCAAGCTGCTGCGGCTCAAGAAGCTCCGCCTCGCGGTCAAGGACCGCCTGTCGGCGCTGATGCGCAGGCCGGCCATGGCCTGACCGGTGCGGGCCGGCGTTCTGCGAGGCGCCGGCCCGCCCTTCCCTTGTCCGGCGGCCGGCGCGATGAGGAGCGCATGACCGCGCCCGCTTTGCCCCGTCCGAGCCGAACCCGCCCGCGCCCCGCCCGCGTTGTCGCTCCGCGACTGAACCGGGAGACGCCATGACTCGCGACGACCTCGAACGTGCGGCGGCGGAGAGCAAGGTGCCGGCCGTCACCCTGGGCTTCTGGGCGATCAAGATCCTGGCGACGACGCTGGGGGAGACCGGCGGCGACACCGTCTCGATGACCATGGGCCTCGGCTATCTGGTCGGCACGGCCATCTTCCTGGCGATCTTCATCGCCCTCGCCGCGTGGCAGATTTCGGCGAAGCGCTTCCACCCCTTCCTCTACTGGGCGACGATCATCGCCTCGACCACCGCCGGGACGACCATGGCGGACTTCGCGACCCGCTCGATGGGGATCGGCTATACCGGAGGCTCGGCGCTTCTGCTGGTCCTGGTGCTCGCCTCGCTCGCCGCCTGGAAGCTCGCGACGGGGTCGATCCGGGTCGAGACCGTGCGAACGCCCAAAGCGGAGGCTTTCTACTGGCTCACCATCACCTTTTCGCAGACGCTCGGAACCGCGCTCGGCGACTGGGTGGCGGATACCGAAGGGGTCGGTTTCGGCGGCGGGGCCCTCCTGTTCGGAGCGCTTCTCGTCCTGCTCGCGATCCTCTATTTCCGAAGCGGGGTGAACCGCGTCTTCCTGTTCTGGGCCGCCTTCATCCTCACCCGTCCGCTCGGCGCGACGGTCGGCGACTTCCTCGACAAGCCGCTCGGCCAGGGCGGCCTCGCCTTCAGCCGCCCGCTGGCGACGGCCGCCCTGGCGGCCGCAATCCTGCTTCTGATCCTGGTCCTTCCCCAGCGCGCGGGACGGCACGACGGCGGGGCCGAAGAGCGCAGCAGCTCCTAAGCGCTCAAGCGCCTATTCGGCGGCGGCGGCCACTTCTGCCTCGGCGCGGCGGGTCCGCCGCGGCTCGCCGCCCGGATCGCCGACCGCCGAGGCGATGGCGTCGTTCAGCTGGTCCGGGGTGAAGGGCTTCAGGAGCACCTGCACGTCGTCCGGCCGCTTCGCGATCGAATTGCTCTCGGCATAGCCGGTGATGATGATCGCGGCGAGGCCAGGGCTTGCCTCCCGCGCCTGCCGGATCACCTCGGTGCCGGAGAGATGCGGCATGGCGTAGTCGCTGATCAGAAGGTCGCAAGGGCCGTCGCCCTCGCCCAGCAAGGCCGCGACCCGATCGCCGTCGGCGGCTTCGACGACGACATGGCCAAGGTCGCGCAGCAGAGCGGCGGTGGTCTGCCGAACGCCTTCATGGTCGTCGACCAAAAGGACCTTGAGCGGCCGTCGCGAGCCGGCCGGCTCGGCCGGGGCCTCCACCGATTCCGCGGCGGCGGCGCCCGTCTGGGACCCGCGCGGAAGCCAGATCGACGCGCGGGTTCCCTCTCCCGGCGCGCTGGCGATGTGGAAGGCGCCGCCCGACTGCTTGGCGAAGCCGTAGACCATGGAGAGGCCCAGGCCGGTGCCCTTGCCGACCTCCTTGGTCGTGAAGAAGGGCTCCATCACCTGTTCGAGCACGTCCGGCGACATGCCGCAGCCGGTGTCGGCCACGGTCACGACGACATATTCGCCGCCGCCCAGGCCCTGGATCTCGCCGGCGCCGGCAAGCCGGTTCTCGGCCGAAACCGCGATCGTCCCGCCGTCGGGCATCGCGTCGCGCGCGTTGATGATGAGGTTCATCAAGGCGAGCTCGAGCTGCGCCTGGTCGGCATAGGCGCACCAAAGCGACTCCCCCATCCGCCATTCGAGCTCGACGAGGCCGCCGAGCGTGTGGGCGAGCAGGTCGGTGACCGCCGTGAACAGCGCCTCGATCTCGACGCAGGCGGGCTGGAGCTGCTGGCGGCGCGCGAAGGCGAGAAGCCGCCGGACCAGGTCCGATCCCTGCTCCGCGGCGCGCCGGGTCATGTTGAGGATCTTGAGCTGCTCGTCGTCCAGCGTGGCGCGGCGTTCGATGAGGCCGAGCCCGCCGAGCACCGCCGCGAGCAGATTGTTGAAATCGTGCGCGATGCCGCCGGTCAGCTTGCCGATCGCGTCCATCTTGCGCGCCTGGACGAGCTGGCTTTCGAGCTCCTTGCGATCGGTGACGTCGAGCAGGGTTCCGGCATATTCGATCGGCTGTCCCTGCGCGTCCTTGAGCAGGACCGCCTGGTCGAGGAAATGCCGATACTGGCCGTCGGCGCATTGCCAGCGATACTCCACCGCCAGCGAAGAGCCCTGCCGGCGGCCGCGCAGCGCGGACACGACCCGCTCGCGATCCTCGGGGTGGAGCCGCTCGATCCACAGGTCCGGCGTCTCCTGGACTTGCCCGAAACTATATCCGGTCAGCGCCTCGAGATTGCCGCTGACCAGCTTGGGCGCCCGCGGAGAGGCATCGATCGCCTCGAGGTAGAGGACGATCGGAAGCGACTGAATGATCGCCCCCTGCCTCTGCTCGGCAAGCCGAAGCTCGGTTTCGGCGCGAAGACGTTCGGCATTGGCGCGAAGGTTGGCGTCGAGCAGCGCCTGTTCCGCCTTGGCCTTGCGCTGTATTTCCTTGGTCATCGCGAACAGGTCGACGAACACCGCCACCTTGGAGCGCAGGACCACGGGGTCGACCGGCTTGAAGACATAGTCGACGGCGCCCATCGCGTAGCCGCGGATGAGGTGCTCCGTCTCCTTGTTGACGGCCGAGAGGAAGACGATCGGGATCCGCTTGGTCTGCTCGCGCTCGCGGATGATCTGGGCGGTTTCGTAGCCGTCCATGCCCGGCATGTAGACGTCGAGCAGGATCACCGCGAACTCGCCCTTGAGGAGGTGGCGGAGCGCCTCCTCGCCGGAGCGCGCTTCGACGACCTCGCCGATATCCTCGAGCACGGTCTTGATCGCGAGCAGATTGTTGCCGTCGTCGTCGACGACGAGCACGCGCGGCCGCTGCAGCGCTTCGGGATCCGGCGCTGCGGGCGAAGCCGGCGAGGCTCCCGCGCGGGTGGCGGCCGTCGGTTCGGTCACGCTCACTTACTCCGCGGCCTCCGCCGGCTGGGCGGCCGCGGCGACCGGAGCGGTCTCCCGCGCCCGGGCGATCCACACCCGCAGAAGCGCGAGCAGAAGATCGATGTCGACCGGCTTGGCGATGTAATCCGACGCTCCGGCGTCGAGGCACTTCTGGCGGTCGCCCTTCATCGCCTTGGCGGTCACCGCGATCAGCGGCAGTTCGGCCAGGGCCGCACGGCGGCGTATCTGCTGCATCGTCTCGTAGCCGTCCATCTCGGGCATCATGATGTCGATGAGGGCGATGTCGATTCCCGGCGTCTGCTCGAGGATCAGGATTCCGTCCTTGCCGCGCTCGGCGTGAAGCACCTCCACGTCGTAGCTCTCGAGCACGCTGGTCAGCGAGTAGATGTTGCGGATGTCGTCGTCGACGATGAGGATCTTGGCTCCGGCGAGCTCCGGCACCGCGCGGGCGACCGAGGCGGGCGCCTCCGCCGCCTCCGCGACGACCTCGAGCAGCGGCGGCCGGGTGCGGATATGCGCCTCCAGGCCTCGGAACACCTGCGCGAGCGCCTCCTGCTCGGCCGGCTTCTCGGTCACTCCGAACGCGCCCATGTCGAGGACGGAGACGAGCTTGTCCGCGCCCGATATGACGTGGATCGGAACGTGGCTGGTCTGCGGATCGTGCTTGAGAAGGTCGAGAAGCACGAAGCCGTCGATGTCGGAGAGCCCGAGATCGAGGGTGATCGCGTCGGGCTGGAGCTTGCGCGCCATGGCGAGGGTTCCGGCGCCGGCGGTCGAGACCACGCCCTTGAGCCCGGCCTCGCGGGCGAGGTCGAGCAGGATCGCCGCGAAGGTCGGGTCGTCCTCGACGATGAGGACGAACGGGCCGTCGCCCAGGCTGTCGCGGTCGTCCGTCACCTGGAAGCCGGTCGGTAGCGCCGAGGCGACGGTCGCGCCGGTATTCTCGTAGCGGGCGCTCGCGCCCCCGGCCGCGCCGGCCGGCGCAAGCGCCTGGAGCGGCACGAACAGGGTGAAGGTCGAGCCCTCGCCGGGCTTAGAGCGGACCTGCAGCTCGCCGCCGAGCAGCCGGGCGATTTCGCGGCTGATCGAGAGGCCGAGGCCGGTGCCGCCATATTTGCGGCTGGTCGTTCCGTCGGCCTGCTGGAAAGCCTCGAAGATCAGCTTCTGCTTGTCCTCGGGGATTCCGATGCCGGTGTCGGTGACGGCGATCTCGATCGCCCGGTCGCCCTGGCGTAGGACCGGGTGGCTGGGGCTCCAGCCCTTGTCGGCGGTCTTGACCTCGAGCGTGACGCCGCCGTGGGCGGTGAACTTGAAGGCGTTGGAGAGGAGGTTGAGCACGATCTGCTGCAGCCGCTTCTCGTCGGTGCGGATCGCCGGCGGCAGGCTGTCGTCGAACTGGACGTTGAAGTCGAGATTCTTGTCGGCGGCGAGCTGCCGGAAGGTCCGCTCCATGTGCTGCTTGAGCGTCATCATCGGCATCTCGCCGACCTCGATCGAGACGGTGCCCGATTCGATCTTCGACAGATCGAGGATGTCGTTGATCAGCGAGAGGAGATCGGAGCCGGCGGAGTGGATGGTGCGGGCGAACTCGGTCTGCTTCTCGTTCAGATTGCCCTGCGGGTTGTCGGCCAGCAGCTTCGACAGGATGAGCAGCGAGTTGAGCGGGGTGCGCAGCTCGTGGCTCATGTTGGCCAGGAACTCCGACTTGTATTTGGAGGTGAGGGCGAGCTGCTCGGCCTTCTCCTCGACCGCCCGGCGCGCCATCTCGATCTCGATATTCTTCGCCTCGACCTGCTTCTTCTCGTTCTCAAGGAGCTGCGCCTTCTCCTGAAGCTCCTCGTTGGTGGCGTGAAGCTCTTCCTGCTTGGTGGTGAGCTCGGTCTGGCGAGCCTGAAGCTCCTGGGTGAGGAGCTGCGATTGCTTGAGCAGGCCTTCGGTCCGCATCGTCGCGGCGATCGTGTTCAACACGATGCCGATCGATTCCATCAGCTGGTCGAGGAAGGTCTGGTGGGTCTCGTTGAACTCGCTGAACGAGGCGAGCTCGATCACCGCCTTCACGTCCTCCTCGAACAAGGCCGGAAGGATGTTGATGTTGGCCGGCTTGCCGTAGCCCAGGCCCGAGCCGATCCGGATGAAGTCGCCCGGAACCTCCTTGAGGAGGATCGGGCGCTTGTCCGCGGCCGCCTGGCCGACCAGCCCTTCGCGAAGCTTGAACTCGCGCTTCAGCTCGTCGACGCTCTCGGCGCCGTAGCTCGCCACCAGCTCGAGCTTGGCTTCCTCCTCCTCGCGGGTGGTGACGTAGAACACGCCGTACTGCGCGTTCACCAGCGGCGCGAGCTCGGACATGATGAGGTTGGAGACGGTGGCGAGATCGCGCTCGCCCTGAAGCATGCGCGAGAAGCGGGCGAGGTTGGTCTTGAGCCAATCCTGCTCGGCATTCTTGAGAGTCTGATCCTTCAGGTTGCGGATCATCTCGTTGATCGTGTCCTTGAGCGCCGCCATCTCGCCCGACGCTTCGACCGCGATCGAACGGGTGAGATCGCCCTTGGTCACCGCCGTCGCCACGTCGGCGATCGAGCGGACCTGGTTGGTCAGGTTGGCCGCGAGCTGGTTCACGTTGTCGGTAAGGTCGCGCCACAGGCCGGCGGCCCCCGGGACTCGCGCCTGGCCGCCCAGCCGCCCCTCGATTCCGACCTCGCGGGCCATGTTGGTGACCTGGTCGCCGAAGGTCGACAGAGTCTCGATCATGAAGTTGATCGTCTCGGCCAGAGCGGCGATCTCGCCCTTGGCGTCGACGGTCAGCTTCCGCTTCAGATTGCCCTGTGCCACGGCGGTGACGACGTCGGCGATACCGCGCACCTGGTTGGTGAGGTTGGTCGCCATCAGATTGACGTTGTCGGTCAGGTCCTTCCACGTCCCGCCGACTCCCGGCACCTGCGCCTGGCCGCCCAGCTTGCCTTCGGTGCCAACTTCGCGGGCGACTCGCGTCACCTCCGAGGCGAAGCCGTTGAGCTGATCGACCATGACGTTGATCGTGTCCTTGAGGGCGAGGATCTCGCCCTTCACGTCGACGGTGATCTTCTTCGACAGATCGCCCCTCGCCACGGCGGTGGTCACGTCGGCGATGTTGCGAACCTGGCCGGTGAGGTTGGCGGCCATCAGGTTGACGTTGTCGGTCAGATCCTTCCACGTCCCGGCGACTCCGCGCACCTGCGCCTGGCCGCCGAGCTTGCCTTCGGTTCCGACCTCGCGGGCGACGCGGGTGACCTCCGAAGCGAAGGAGTTGAGCTGGTCCACCATCGTGTTGATCGTGTTCTTGAGCTCGAGGATCTCGCCCTTCACGTCGACCGTGATCTTCTTGGAGAGATCACCGAGCGCCACGGCGGTCGTCACCTCGGCGATGTTGCGGACCTGGCCGGTGAGGTTCGCGGCCATGGCGTTGACGTTGTCGGTCAGGTCCTTCCAGGTCCCGCCGACGCCTTCCACCTTGGCCTGGCCGCCGAGCTTTCCTTCCGAGCCGACCTCGCGCGCCACCCGGGTCACCTCGGAGGCGAAGGAGTTGAGCTGGTCCACCATGACGTTGATGGTGTCCTTGAGCTCGAGGATCTCGCCCTTCACGTCGACCGTGATCTTCTTCGACAGATCGCCCCTCGCCACCGCGGTCGTCACCTCGGCGATGTTGCGCACCTGGCCGGTGAGGTTGCCGGCCATGAGGTTGACGTTGTCGGTAAGGTCCTTCCACGTGCCGGCGACGCCCTCGACCTGCGCCTGCCCGCCGAGCTTGCCTTCCGAGCCGACCTCGCGCGCCACGCGGGTCACCTCGGAGGCGAAGCCGTTCAATTGGTCGACCATGGTGTTGATCGTGTTCTTGAGCTCGAGAATCTCGCCCTTCACGTCCACCGTGATCTTCTTGGACAGATCGCCCCTCGCCACGGCGGTCGTCACCTCGGCGATGTTGCGGACCTGGCCGGTCAGGTTCGCGGCCATCAGGTTGACGTTGTCGGTAAGGTCGGCCCAGGTTCCGGCGACTCCGGGCACCTGCGCCTGCCCGCCCAGCTTGCCTTCGGTTCCGACCTCCCTCGCCACCCGGGTCACCTCGGAGGCGAAGCCGTTGAGCTGATCGACCATGGTGTTGATCGTGTTCTTGAGCTCGAGGATCTCGCCCTTCACATCGACCGTGATCTTCTTCGACAAGTCGCCCGAGGCCACGGCGGTCGTCACCTCGGCGATGTTGCGGACCTGGCCGGTCAGATTGTCGGCCATCAGGTTGACGTTGTCGGTCAGATCCTTCCAGGTTCCGCCGACTCCCGGCACCTGCGCCTGGCCGCCGAGCTTTCCTTCGGTTCCGACCTCCCTCGCCACGCGAGTCACCTCGCTGGCGAAGGCGTTGAGCTGATCGACCATCGTGTTGATCGTGTTCTTGAGCTCGAGGATCTCGCCCTTCACGTCGACCGTGATCTTCTTCGACAAGTCGCCCGAGGCGACGGCGGTCGTCACCTCGGCGATGTTGCGCACCTGCCCCGTCAAATTCTCGGCCATCAGGTTGACGTTGTCGGTCAGGTCCTTCCACGTGCCGGCGACCCCGGGCACCTGCGCCTGGCCGCCGAGCCGGCCTTCCGTTCCGACCTCCCTCGCCACGCGGGTGACCTCCGAGGCGAACGAGTTGAGCTGATCGACCATGGTGTTGATCGTGTTCTTGAGCTCGAGGATCTCGCCCTTCACCTCCACGGTGATCTTCTTGGACAAATCGCCCGAGGCCACCGCGGTCGTCACCTCGGCGATGTTGCGGACCTGGCCGGTCAAGTTGGTCGCCATCGCGTTGACGTTGTCGGTGAGGTCTTTCCAGGTGCCGGCGACGCCCTTCACATTGGCCTGGCCGCCGAGCTTGCCCTCCGTGCCTACCTCGCGCGCCACGCGCGTCACCTCGGAGGCGAAGGAGGCGAGCTGCTCCACCATGGTGTTGACGATCTTGCCGATCCGGAGGAATTCGCCGCGCAGCGGCCGGCCGTCGATCTCGACCGTCATCGACTGGGAAAGGTCGCCCTTGGCGACCGCGCCGATCACGCGCGCGACCTCGGCGGTCGGCTGGACCATGTCCTCGATCAGCTCGTTGACCGATCGGATCGCCGTCTCCCACCCGCCGGTGGCGCTCTTCACCCGCCCGCGCTGGGTGATCTTGCCTTCCTTGCCGACGACCTGGGAGAGCCGCTCGAACTCGCGGGTCATCTCCTGATTGAGGGTGACGACTTCGTTGAAGAGAGTGGCGACCTCGGAATCCAGGCTGTCGCTGTCTTCCGGCAGACGAACGCTGAAATCGCCGCGCCTAAGGCTGCGCAGGGCGGAGACGAGCTGGCGGCGATCGAGAAATTCGCGCGGGGTCTGGATGTTCACTCAACTCTCCTTCGGACGCGTCCTCCCCCCACGGAAATGACACCGGCCCCCCGGCCGGTTTGGCACAACATAGCAAAGCCGCCGGCCCGGGCACTCGAAAAATGCAGTGCCACGCATTTCTTAAGCCGGGATTGCGCCCTTCCCCGCCCTTCGCAGAACGGCTCCCGCGCCTGCCGCCGCTGTGGCTTGAAGTCCACAATGGAGGAAATAGTTTCCGCGCCGGAAACCGCGTTCGGGCGGGACGTTGAGGCTCGAGCGCAGGCGGGGTGGAAGATCGAGCGACGTGGCGAACGGACCTTCCAATAGCGACGGTGACGGCGAGGCGGTCGAGAGCCTTCGCTCGAGCATCGAGGCGAATGACCGGATGATCGCCGACGTCGACCGTCTGCTGTCGCGGAGGAATGGCGGTCCGTGCGAAACGGATTCCGCAGAGCCGGAACCGACGAACGCCGAGCCGCTGCCGCGCAGCGCGAGCTAGCGGCCCCGCCCAAACGACGCTTGATCCGCTGCGCGCGCCGCGCCCGCAAGCTCCGGCGGCGCCTGAACGAAGAAAGCGCCCGAGCCGTGGGCCCGGGCGCTTCCTTTCGGCGGACGGGCGGCGGATGGCCGCCCCTCGCCTCAATGCTTGTTCGAGCTGGCGTTCTCCATCGCGTCCTTATGAGCGTCCGCGGCGTTGCTGACCGCATCGGCCTGGTTGGAGAGCGCGTCGGCGACATTGCCGCTGGCGTTGTCGGCGACGTTCTCGATCGTGCCGGCGGCGGCGTCGAGCTGGTTGACCTCGGTCATGGCCGCGTTCGCGCCATTATCCTGCTGCGCACCTTTGTCACCGCCGCAGGCGGCGAGCGCGAGGGCGGCGGAAAGCGCCGCGGCCTTGAGGATGAGCTTCATGTGATTTCCCTCCGTGTTGAAAAAGGAACGCCCCGACTCGTCGAAGGCCGGAGCGTTCGAGGAGCCGCGTGACCTCGGATCCTCCGACCTCGATAACATGAGTAGTCGCAGACGCAAACGCCGTCCTCTCGAAGGAATTCGGCCGATCGGCGGCGCCTCCCCCCCCCGGCGCGCCGCGGCCGGTCAGCGCAGTGCGGAGCGCGGGGTCGGGGAAAGGTAGAGGGTCTGGGCGCCGCGCTCCTCGTAGTCGGCGAGCGCGGCCGCGACCGACGCCTTCCAGTCGCGGCTCGCGCTCACCCGCCGCATAGCCGCCTTGTAGTGGGCGGCGTCGGGCGCGCGCGTGAACCAGACGAACACCTTCTCCGACTGCCGGACCGGCAGCCGCGGAAAGGTGTTCGGGGACGTTTCGGTGACATAGGCGCCGAGCACCGGGACCCCGCCGGCCCGGAGCCTGGGCGCCATCCGGCTTAGGAAGAAGGCGGCGAACCCTTCGCCCGGATCCTTCCAAAGATAGTGGATGTTCACGACCACCACGCTGTCGGCCCGATGTCCGGTCCCCGGCGCCGGCCGCGGCGGCGGCGCCTCGAAGCCGCTGCCCGGGCCGGCCGGCTTGAGCAGAAGCACATTGTCATTGTCGTCGAGCATCGAGTTGGCCCGTTCCCGGTGCGCCTTCCAGACCGGCCCGGTGTAGAAGTCGGTGAGGGCGCGCTGCCGCTCGGCCATGTCGCTGAACGAGCGCAGCCACACGAACCGGTCCGCGTCGTCGAGATCGTGGAACTGCCCGATCAGCGGCATCCCGGCCGAATCCTGGGTCTCGACGAACTCCTGCTCGAAGAAGGGGATGAACTCTTCGCGCTTGCCGTGGACGATCTTATACTGCCTAAGCTCCACCACCGGCCCGGGCGTGGGAACCGCGACCTGGGCGGCGAGGCTCGAGGCGGGAAGGCCCGCGGCCAACGACAAAGCGGCGACCGCAAGCTTCCTCATCAGCATCCCGTTCACCCTCCCGTCCCCGCCACGCGGTCGAAATCCATGATCCAGTTCGTTTCCCAGCCGATGCCTCCATCGGCCGAAAAAGCCTGCTCCCATCGCGGCGATGCGGAGTCGAGGCGCGACCAGGTGAAGCGGACGAGAATGGACCGGCCGTCGTGGACGTCCTCTCCCGAAAAGCGGCCCTCGCCGTCGTGGAAGCTGCCGGTCACCGGAGGATCGGGCCGAAGGCGGCGGCCGTCGATCCAGAAGATGCTCCACCGCCCGGTGGCCGGGTCCCGAAGCCTCACGGTGCAGGCCTGGTAGGCGCCGTCCGGATCGTCCAGCCGGTTCTCGTCGAAATTGCCATTGCCCGCGAGGATCGGACGGCACGTCATCGTCCCGCCGAACTCGGTCCACGTCCCGTCCCCGACAAGGCGGTGCCGGAGCTTGCGGTGCCGCACGCGCCACGCGCCGTGCAGGAAGCCGAATTCGCCTCCTCCAGGCGACGCGTGCGATTCCGTCTCGTTACTATCGCGGTCCATCTTGGTCATAACAGACCGGTTGTCCTGTTTTGTCAAGATCGCTACGGCAAGGCATGGTTCGAGAAGCCCGCGCACGCATCAGGAAGAACGATCCGGAGGGACTGCGCGCCCGGGTGCTCGACGCCGCTGCGGCGTCCTTCCAGGCGCAGGGCTATCGCGGGTCCAGCATGCAGGACATCGTCATCGCCGCCGGAGTGACCGGAGGCGCCCTCCACCACCACTTCGCGACCAAGCGCGACCTTGCGCGGGCGGTGATCTCGGAGCGCGTGGCGCGGGAAATAGGCTCGACCTGGATCGCCGCGGTGAAGGCCGCGCCCAGCGCGGCGCAGGGCATCGTCTCCGTCTTCGAAGACGTGGCCGACGCGCTCGATTCGCGGGGCGCCGTCTCGGGCTGCCCGCTCGGCAACCTGGCGCCCGAGCTGGCGCTCGCCGACGAGATATTGCGCGGGGCGATCGAGGACGAATACCGGGCTTGGCGCTCGGCTTTGGCCGAATGCCTCAAGCGCGACTTCGAGGCGGGACGGGCCCCGTTCGTCGGCGGCGACCCGGAAGGGCTGGCGGATACGGTGGTCGCGATGTTCACCGGCGCGATGTCGGTCGCCAAGGCCGAGCAGGACCCGCGCTCGCTGCGCGCCTGCGCCCGCGCTCTTAGGCGGATGATGCGGGTCTAGGCTAAAGCCGGGCTCGGGCACCTCCCAAAGCCCATATTTACGCGCCGGTCCTGGGGCGGAAGAGTCGCGGAATGTCCGCCGCCGAGATCCGCAAGAAGGAGGAGCAGGCCCGCCGCCTCGCCGCCGCCGCCACCGATCCGGAGATGCGGGCAAGGCTGCTCGACGTCGCCGACCTTCTCAAGGCGGAGGCGTCGGCGGCCGAACGGTCGCAGATCAAGCTGGTAAATTAGGCGCTGTCCTGTTGAGGCTGAGGCGCTGATCCCCTTACCCCGTCATGCTGAACGTGTTTCAGCATCCAGCGTCGAGCCGCAGGGCGGGCGGAAAGCTGGACCCTGAAACAAGTTCAGGGCGACGCCAAGTTCGAGCCGCTTTTACCCCACCTGTTCCCGGCCGCCGCTCAGCCGCCGCCGAGTTCGACCTCCGCCACCTTGTCCGCATAATCCTTCTTGGGATCGCGCCCGAGCAGCGCCTTCACGCCCGCGACCAGGCTCGATCCGTCGAGCCAGATCTCCGCCCGCTCCGCGTCGAAACGGATCAGGGCGAGCTTGGGATCGTCCTTGCCGCCCTCGAACCAAGCGGCGACGAACGGATTCCAAAGCCGGTCGACCACCGCCCGATCGGTGTTGAGGGCGAGGGCGCCGTGGACGGTCGCGAACAGGTCGTGACCCTTCGAGGCGAAGGTCGCGATGGCGCGGTTTTCCGAACCGAGCTTCTCGACAAGCGCATTGTCCTTGCTCGTGAAGAACCAGATCGGGCCGCCCTCCTCCTCGAACTGGGCGGTCATCGGCCGGGCATGGCCGTCCTCCACGCCGTCGAGGCCGAGCATCATCGTCCTGTCGGATTTCAGCGCCTTCCAGAAGCGCTCCTCGAACGCCTTGGGATCCGCCATCGCTCTTCTCCTCTTCGCTTTCGACAATTGCTGAAGAAAACCTGCCGTGACGGCGCGCCGTTCCTACCTGCTTTGTGCGGTATCGCGGCCTCCCGCGTGGACGCGCGGGGCCCACGCGCCTATCCCGCCGAAATGCTGGAAGCCTGGCTGGTCCGCTTGCTCATCGTCGCCGCTACCGTCGGAGCGATGGAGTTCGTCGCCGCCGTCGTCCACCGCTACGTGATGCACGGCTTCGGCTGGGGCTGGCACCGCTCGCACCACGAGCCGGGCGTCCGCAAGGTGGAGAGGAACGACCTTTACGGGCTCGTCTTCGCTGCGATCAGCCTGCTTTTCTTCTCCGTCCTCGCCGACTCCTGGCCGGCTTTGTGGTGGGTCGGTCTCGGTATGCTCGTCTACGGCCTGCTCTACGCCGCGCTCCACGACGGCCTGGTTCACCGCCGCCTGCCGGCGCCTGGGACTCCGCGCCGCGGCTATCTGAAGCGGCTCGTCCAGGCGCACCGGCTTCATCACTCGGTGCGCTCGCGCGACGGCGCGGTGTCGTTCGGCTTCCTCTACGCCCCTCCGGCTGCCCGGCTGCGCCGCCGGCTTCGCCAAGGCCGGGCCGGGTCTTGACCGGTCGCCGCCAGACGGTGGTCGGACTGTCCCTCGCCGGCGCGATCGCGCTCGCCTGGGCCGCGCTCCACATCTGGTCGGTCTTCTTCCAGCCGCTTGGCGGGCCCGCCGCGCTCGCCGCGCCCCTGCTCGTCGCCTTGCTCTGCTGGCTGAACGTCGGCCTGTTCATCGTCGCCCACGACGCGATGCACGGCTCGCTCGCGCCGGGGCGGCCGGCGGTGAACCGTTGGGCCGGTCGGGCTGCGCTCGCGCTCTACGCGGGCTTCTCCTTCGACCGGCTGCTCGCCAAGCACCACGCTCATCACCGACACTCGGGCACCGGCGAGGATCCGGATTTCAGCACCCGCCATCCGCGCCGCTTCTGGCCCTGGTACGCGGCCTTCTTCAGGCAATATTTCGGCCTTCGCGAGCTGCTCGTCCTGACTGCGCTGGTCGCCGTCTACGTCCTCGTTCTGCGCGCGGCCTGGGCGAACCTACTCCTCTTCTGGGCCCTCCCCGCGATCCTCTCCTCGCTCCAGCTCTTCCTGTTCGGCACCTTCCTTCCGCACCGCGAGGCGGATTCGCCGTTCGACGACTCCCATCGCGCCCGGAGCAACGGCTATGGCCGCCTCGCCTCGCTCCTCACCTGCTTCCACTTCGGCTATCATCACGAGCATCACCGGGCACCGCATCTGCCCTGGTGGCGCCTTCCGGCGGAGCGCCTGGGCCGATCAGCCTAAAGCGCCCTCGATAAGGTCGGCGGCGCGCCTTACGCCACCGGCTTCCCTTATCTCCCCCCGCACCGACTGCGCGCGCCGCTTCAAGTCCGGCGAGTCCAGCACCGTCTCGAGCGCCGAACGCAGGCGGCGCCGGAGCGGCGGGCGGGGCCGGACGATCCGCCCCACCCCCGCATAGTCGATCCTGGCGGCGATCGCCGGCTGCTCGAAGGCCAGCGGCATCGCGACCATCGGAAGCCCCGCGGCGAGCGAATCGAGCACCGTGTTGAAGCCGCAATTGGTGACGACGGCGTCCGCGCGGCGAAGCACGTCCTCCTGCGGCACGAAGTCGTGGACGAGCGGCGCGCCCGGAAGCGCCTCGATCTCGCGGCGCGACAGGCGTCCGCAATGGGCGAGGACGAGCGTCGCTCCAAGCTCCGCGCAGGCACCGGCGACGGCTCGGAAGAGGCGGGCGCCGCCGGACCGCGACGTGGTGCCGAGCGAGCAATAGACGAGGCGCCCCTCCGCCGGCAGATCGATACGTTCCGGCTCCGGTTCGCGGAACGGGCCGAGATAATGGAAATGGGGCGGAAGCGCCTCGCGCGGAAAGTCGATCGAGGCGACCGCCTGCGCCAGCTCCAGCCGCGGTGAGAAGCAGTCTTCCAGCCGAGCGCGCGGAGGCAGGCCCCAAGCCTCGCAATAGCCCTGGATGACCGCTCCGAGCGGGCGCATCAGCAGGTCCGTGACCCGCCACCCGCCGGCATTCCAGGCACGCCCCTTCGGGCTCGGATCGAAGCGCCATCCCACGTAAGGCGGCGGAACGCCGGGCTCGCGGTCGACCGGAAGGGCGCAGGCGATTGTCGCGAACGGAAGGCCGAGCCGCTCCGCGACCAGGCCGCCCGCGGGCTCGAGCTGGTCGCTGACCACCGCGTCGATCCCGAGGTCCCTTAGCAGGAGCGGGGCTCGGCGGCAGAGCAGGTCGGTCTGCCGTGCCATCTCGCGCACCGTCGCGCGCACGCCGCCGTGGCGGCCGAGCGCACCGCCCTCGATCCCCGCGAAACGGGCGCCGCTCCGCTCGAACGCCGGAGCGCTGCTCTTGTGGTGGACGAAGGTGGCGCGATGGCCGCGCCGCTCCAATTCCCGCGCCAGCACGGCGAGCGGGCGGATGTGGCCGATCATCGGCGGGCAGAAAAAGGCGAAATGCACGCGGCCGTCAGGCGGCGATCGCCTCGCGCAGCGCCGACAGCATGATCGCCGCCTTGTCGCGCCGCGGGACCACCACGCGCCGGTCCCAGGCCGCCGGCCCGAGCGCGGCGACCCGCCGGCCGATCCGGCCGTATATCCCCGCGGCGGCGAGGATCGCCCAGCGCGAGCGAAAGGGGAGCCGGGCCACTCCGGCCCGAGCGGAGGATTCGAACGCCTCGGCAAGGTCGCAGATGCGCCGGACCAGCGAGACGAGGCGCTCGCGGTTGGCGGGCTGAAGCAGATTGTGCTCGGTCAGCCCCTGCGCCGCGAGCCAAGCCTCGGGGATATAGCAGCGCCCGGCGCCGTGATCGTCGGCTATGTCCCGCGCGATGTTGGACAATTGGAAGGCGATCCCAAGCTCGGCGGCGCGCTGAAGCGTATCCTCCTCCTCCGCCGGAACCCCCATCACCACCGCCATCATGCAGCCGACCGCGCCGGCGACGTGATAGCAATAGCGCAGCAGGTCCGCCTCGTCGGCAGGCCGCCAGCCGCTTTCGTCGAGCCGGAAGCCCTCGAGATGATCTTCGACGAAGCGCTTCGGGATCGGGCATTCGGCGAGCACCGCGGCGAGGGAGTCGAAGGGCAGCCGGCCGGTCGGCCGTCCGGCGAGGGCGAGCGCCGTCAGGCTCTGCGTTTCGGCAAGGCTGCCTCCGGCGCAGGCGGAGCGGGCGCCGAGGACCTGGCCGTCGCACACGTCGTCGCAGTGGCGGCACCAGCAATAAAGCAGCCAGGCTCGCTCGCGCGTCGTCCGGTCGAACAGGCGGCTCGCCATCCGGAACGAGCGCGAGCCGCGGTGGATCACCGCCTCCGCCTCCGCCACGATCTCCGCCCGGGTCATCGGGCGAGGTCCTCGATCATCAGGCCTGCCGTCGCCTTGGCGCTTCCGACCACTCCGGGGATTCCGGCGCCGGGATGCGTGCCCGCTCCGACGAAGTAGAGGTTGGCGATCCGGTCGTCGCGATTGTGGACCCGGAACCAGGCGCTCTGGGTCAGGACCGGCTCGAGGCTGAAGGCTGAGCCGAGATGGGAGTTGAGCTCGCGCTCGAAATCCGCCGGGCCGAAATGGAAGACGGTCTCCAGCCGCCCGGCAAGGCCGGGCAGAGCCCTTTCCTCGACCAGGCGCAGGATCTGCCGGGCGTAAGCGGGGCCCTCCTCTTCCCAGTCGAGCGGAGCGGCGCCGAGGTGCGGCACCGGCGCCAGGACGTAGAAGGTCGACTTCCCCGCCGGAGCCATGGCCGGATCCGTCGCGGTCGGGTGGTGGAGGTAGAGCGACGGATCGTCGGCCAGCGCGCTTCCGCGATAGATGTCGCGAAGCAGCCCGCCGTACCTGGGGCCGAACAGGATCGAGTGATGCGGAACGCCCGGCCATTCGCCCGCGGTCGAGAAGTGGACGACGAACAGCGACGGGGAGAAGCGCTTGCGCCGAAGGCTCGCCGCAGCCTTGGCTCCGCGCGGGTCGCCCAGCATGTCGTAGGTCCGGACCACGTCGGCGTTGGACGCGACGGCGTCGAACCGGCCGCTCCACCCGCCGCGCGTCCGGACGAGCCGGGCCCGGCCGCTCTCCGTCTCGATGCGGTCGACGGGATCGCCGAGGCGAAGCGTTCCGCCGAGCCTTTCGAAGTGAGTCACCATGCCCTTGACCAGCGCATTGGTGCCGCCGCGCGCGAACCACACGCCGCCGTCCCGCTCCAGCTTGTGGATGAGCGCGTAGATGGCGCTCGTCGTCATCGGATTTCCGCCGACGAGGAGGGTGTGGAAGGAGAGCGCCTGCCTTAGCTTGTCGTTGCGGACGAAGCCCGAGACGACCGAATAGACCGAGCGCCAGGCCTGGTAGCGGGCGAGCGCGGGCGCGGTGCGGAGCATCGAGCGGAAGTCGAGGAACGGCACCGCCCCCAGCTTCACATACCCTTCGGCATAGACCCCGGCCGCATAGTCGAGAAAGCGGCGATAGCCTTCGACGTCGCGGGGCTCGAGCGCCTCGATCTGCTCGGCCAGCCGGCGGTCGTCGTCGAGATAGTCGAACACCGTCCCGTCCGGCCACGACAGGCGGTAGAAGGGCGAGACCGGCATCAGCTCGACGTCGGCCGCCATGTCGGCGCCGGTCAGTCCCCACAGCTCGCTTAGGCAGGCGGGATCGGTGATGACGGTCGGGCCGGCGTCGAAGACGTGGCCGTCCCTCTCCCAATAATAAGCGCGCCCGCCCGGCTTGTCGCGGCCCTCCAGGATGGTGGTGGAGATACCCGCCGACTGAAGCCGGATGGCGAGCGCGAGCCCGCCGAAGCCGGACCCGATCACGGCCGCGCTGCGCTTCATCGCCTTTGCTCCCGAAGCGCCCGGAGCGCCCGTCCGACCGGGACGGGGGGCCGGCCGCTAAGAATTCTCACCTTGTCCAGCATCGTCGGCCGGCCGGCGTAGAAGCGGCCGACGACGCCCTCCGGAAGCCGGTAGAAATGCTCGAGCACGCGGTAGCGCTGGGGCGGGGCGGCGGCGCGGAACAGCATCCGATTGAGCCGCTGGTAGAATAGTCTCTCCTTCCACAGCGCCTCGGCCCGGGCGCGGAAGAAATCGTGAAGGCGCCGGCTTCCGGGCTCCGAAAGGCCGGCGAGCAGGACCGCGTTGCGCGCCGCGTCGGCCAGCGAATAGCCGGTCGTGGGGTGGAAGAACCCGCCGCGAAGCCCGAGCCGCGCCACCGGCGCCTCCTCGCTCGGCCACAGCGAAGCGCACGCCCCGCCGAGCAGCACCGGAAGGACCCCCGTCTCCTCCTCGATCAAGGCGGCGGGAGCGAGTCCCCGGGCGCGCGCATAGCTGTCGGCACGGCCGCCGAGCATCGGCACGTCGAGCACCGGCGAGGTGGAGTAATAAGTATCCTCCACCATCAGCGTCGCTTCGTCGAACGGCAGCGAGTAGACGAAGCGGTAGCCGCTGTCCTGATCGACGCACGCGTCCATGATCACCGGCCGCTCGACTCCGTGCGGCCGATCGAAGCGATAGGTCCGTCCGACGAACTTCTGCCAGGCGAGGTCGAGGCCGGGCATCGGCCCCGGGCCGCGGGCGTCGATCACCGCCGCCGCGTCGACCCTTTCGCCGCCTTGGAGGATCACGTGATCCTCGGCGACCACGCCCGCCGCAACGCCGAGCCGGAAGCGATCGCCGGGCAGAACGGCGCGGACCCGGGCGTCGAGATCGGCGGAGCGGACGCTGTTATAGCCGAGCGCCAGTACGCGCTTGCGGGCGGGGAAGCGGACCTCGTGGTCGCTCCAGCGGCGGGTGACCATCGGCGCGACCAGGCTAAGCTCGGCCTCGCCCAGGTCGGTGTCGAAGAACGACCAGACGTGAGTCCCGCCGAACCGCTCCCCCGCCTCGAGCAGGAGAAGCGGCAGTTCCGGGCGCCGAGCCGTCAGCGCAAGCGCCGCGAGGCTCCCGGCAAGGCCGCCGCCGACGATGACGAGGGGTTTGGAGCCGTTCACCAGCGGCCCCGGCCTAAAGGCCATCTCGAAGCGGCGGACGTGGGCGGGTAGCTTGGGCGGCTATGCCCGTTCGCCCCGCTTTCCCCCTCGCCGCACTGCCCGCCGCGCTGCTCCTCGCCGCCGCGGCCCCCGCGGCCGACCTCGAAGTGACTGTCGAGCGCCTGCGGAACGCGAAGGGGGAGCTTCAGCTCTGCCTCACCCGCGAGGCCGCGCACTTCCCCGACTGCCGCGGCGACCCCCGGTCCGTGACCCGTACCGTTCCCGCCACGACCCGGATCGTCCGCTTCTCCGGTCTTGTGCCCGGAGGCTATGCGCTCTCCGTCTTTCACGATGAAAACCGCAATCGAAAACTGGATATGACGCTGATGATCCCTCGCGAGGGCTTCGGCTTTTCGCGAAATCCTGTGGTGCGCTTCGGAGCGCCGAAGTTTCGGCAGGTTCGCATCGATCTGCCGGCGGGCTTCTCCCGACAGGTCGTTCGGATGCAATACGTCCTTTAGTCCATGTGGATCGGATTTCGCCTTCCCCCTAACCTCACGCCGGGGGCGAGAAGCAGGACGATAATGTTCGATAACGACCCCGTGCCTTGGCCAATTCTTTCGCGGCGCAGCGTCGCCGGCGAAGGAAAGGCGCTCCCCCGTCTTCACGTCCTTCTCGCCTCGCCCCGCGGCTTTTGCGCGGGAGTCCGACGGGCCGACGACCCGGTTCGAGATGCGCTCCGCCTGGAGTGCGCAGGGCGCTCCGCCCGTGGCCTCCAACTCCGCCAGGGCTCCCCCGGATGACCTTGATCGGAACCCGCGAGCCGGCCTCCGGCCTCGGCTCCTCGCTCGCCCGGGCGGCGGCCGAGATCGACACGTTGTTCGAGGTCCTGCTCCCCGATCCGCCGGATCCGCGCCGGCGGCTGTTCGCCGCGATGCGCCACGCCTCGATCGGCGGCGGAAAGCGGCTCCGTCCCCTTCTCACCATCGCCTCGGCAAGCCTGTTCGGAGTGCCTCGGCCGCAATCCGTCAGGGCCGGCCTCGCGGTCGAATGCGTCCACGTCCATTCGCTCGTCCACGACGATCTGCCGTGCATGGACGACGACGATCTGCGCCGCGGCAAGCCGACCGTCCACCGCGCCTTCGACGAGGCGACCGCAGTCCTGGCCGGCGACGCACTCCTCGCCCTCGCCTTCGGGATCCTGGCGGATATCCGAACCCACCCCGACGGCGCGGTCAGGGCGGAGCTTGCCGCCGAACTTGCCAAGGCCGCCGGCGCCTGGGGCATGGCGGGCGGCCAGATGCTCGACCTTCTCGCTACCTGCGAGAGCGAGAATCTCGACTCGATCACGCAGATGCAGCGGCTCAAGACCGGGGCTCTGATCGGCTGGTGCGTCGAGGCCGGAGCGATCCTCGGCCATGCCCCGGCCGAGGCGCGGACCAGCCTGCGCGGCTACGCCCAGTGCCTCGGCCTCGCCTTCCAGATCGCCGACGACCTGCTCGACATCGAAGGCGCGGAGGAAGAGGTCGGGAAGCGCCTTCGCAAGGATGACGACCGTGGCCGGGTCACCTTCCTCACCCTGCTCGGAGCGGAGCGTGCCCGGCGTCAGGCGGACCTGCTCGTCGAGCAGGCGGTCGAGCATCTGCGCTGCTTCGGCGAGCAGGCCAGGCTCCTGGAGGGGATCGCGCGCTTCTGCGTCAATCGTCGGCGCTGATCTCGAGGTCCGCCTCCACCCCGATCCGAATGGCCTGGGCGGAGCTTGGTACGCCGAGCCGCGCCAGCATGGCGGCGCGATGCATCTTCACCGTCTTCTCGTCGATTTCGAGGAAGCCGGCGATCTGCTTGTTGCGAAAGCCCGCCATCATGTAGCCCAGCACCTGGCGCTGCCGGGGCGTCAGCGAGGCGACTCCGGCGGCCGCCGCACGGCGCCGCGAATCGAGAAGGTGGAGGCCCTCGCCGGCCTCCATCTGCGAACCGAGGAAATAGGCTACCTCGCCGTCCGGATCGAGCACCGGCGCGATCATCACGAGGTTGCGAAAGGCGGTTCCGTCCTTCCGGTAGTTCAGCATCTGCGCCAGAGCGGGCCGCTTCTCGCGCACCGCGTCGCGGAGCAGGGCTCGTGCGTAAGGCTCGGTCCCCTCTCCCGCCAGGAAGCGGCAATTACGTCCGACGATCTCCTCCCTCTGATAGCCGGTAAGCCGGCAGAAGGCGTCGTTGACCGCGACGATCGGATTGTCCGGCCGGCGCGGATCGGTGACGACCGCCGCGATCGGAGTCAGCTCGATCGAGGCGAACAGCTCTTGGTCCGCAAGGGAGATCGGGGAGGATGCAACCATTGGGGCCTGAATATAACCTCCCGGCCGTTCGCGCGAGGGGTCGAACGCCCTAGCCGGCGGGCGGCGCCTTCGGTGCTTGGTCGGCTTCGTGAAACCGACTAGGCGGCAGGCGTGAATTTCGTGCGATTCCCGCGGCTCGTCGCCGGAGCGGCCATCGTGGTGGCCGCATTGCTGCTCGGAGCCCTGATCGACCGGCCCTTGCCCGCGGCGCTGTCGGGCGTGGTCGGAGGCATTCTCGCTTGTCTGGTCGGCTTCGGGATCCGCTCCCGGCCCGAGGGCCAGTCCGGCGAGGGTGCCGAGGCGGACGCGCAGGAGGATCGCGCAAAGGAGATCATCGCGCCGCTCTCCGATCCGATCCTGCTCCTTCGCTCCGGCAGGATCGCCGCCGCCAACCCGGCGGCCCGCCAGCTCCTCGGCGACGGGATCGAGGGACACGACATCCGGCTCGCGCTTCGCCACCCGGCGACGGTCGAGCGCCTGACCCGTCCGGCGCCGGCGGATCGCGCGGTCGAGCAATTGGAGGTGCTCGGCATCGGCCAGCCGGACCGCAACTGGCTGGTGACGATCGCCACGCTGCAGGACGAGACCCGGCTGATCCACCTTAGCGATCGAAGCGCCGCCGTCGCGGCCGAGAAGATGCGGGTCGATTTCGTCGCCAATGCCAGCCACGAGCTGCGCACGCCGCTGGCCACCATCCTCGGCTTCATCGAAACCCTGGAGGACGATTCCGCCGGGTCGGACGGCGAGGTCCGCAAGCGCTTCCTCGCCCTGATGCACGGCGAGGGAAAGCGGATGCAGCAGCTGATCGAGGATTTGATGTCCCTGTCGCGGATCGAGGCCGAACGATTCGGCCCGCTCCCCGATCCGGTCGACCTCGTGCCCCTCGTCGAGGAGGTCGGCGCCGCCTGCACGGAATTGCTTCGCGAGCGCCGGGGCCGGCTGGTGGTGGAGAACAAAAGCTCCGGAGCCGTCGTCCAGGGCGACCGCGGTCAGCTCCTCCAGCTGATTCGAAACCTACTCGTCAACGCCGTCAAATACGGCCGCGCAGACTCGGAGGTCACCGTGACGTTCGAGGACGAGCCGCCCAACGGGATCCGGGTCACGGTCGCCGACCGCGGGGACGGGATCGCGCCCGAGCACCTTCCGCGGCTTACCGAGCGTTTCTACCGAGTCGATGCCGGACGCAGCCGCGCCGTCGGCGGAACCGGGCTCGGCCTCGCCATCGTCAAGCACATCGTCACACGCCACCGCGGACGGCTCGATATACGCAGCGTCGTTGGGGAAGGGACCAGGGTGATCGTCCACCTTCCCAAGGCGGACTGACGGACGCCCGCCGAGTCATCAAACCGTCACAAAAGCATAACACAAGCGACTCGGCGGTGTGGCTGGGGAAGGTTCGATGGCAAGCAACACCGGACCCGTTCTAAAGCCCTTCGACGAGGATCTCGACCAGCTTCGCGCGACCATCGCCGAGATGGGCGGCCTTGCCGAGGCGGCGATCGCCGAGTCGATGCGCGCCCTCGTCGAGCGCGACCTCGAAGGGGCGAGCCGGGTGGTGGAGGACGACAAGAAGCTCGATCTCCTCGAGGCCGAGGTGGAGGCGCGTGCCGTCCAGATCATCGCCCTTCGTGCGCCGATCGCCGACGACGACCTGCGCGAGGTGGTCGCAGCGCTGAAGATCGCCGGCGTGGTCGAGCGGATGGGCGACTATGCCAAGAACATCGCCAAGCGCGTCCGGGCGATCCAGCGCAACGCAAACCTGCGCCCGCTCTCGCTTCTGCCCGAAATGGCCCGGATGGTTGCCGAGATGGTTCATGACACGCTCGACGCCTTCGTCGCCCGCGACGCCCGCAAGGCTTCGCTGGTGTGCGACCGGGACCGCGCGGTCGACGATTATTACAATTCCATCTTCCGGGTGCTGATGACCTTCATGATGGAAGATCCGAACAACATCACGGCGGCCACCCACCTTCTGTTCATCGCCAAGAACCTGGAGCGGATCGGAGACCATTCGACGAACGTCGCCGAGATGGTTTATTTCGCCGCGACCGGCTCGCGCCTTCGGGAGCGGGAGCGGGGGATCGACAGCACCGCGAGCGGCTGAGGCGGCCCGGGCCGCACCGCCGCCGTCATCAGATTGTCACTTACCTCGCCTCTAAGTGCGAGGAGGAGCGTGGCTTCGCGGGAAAGGGTCGAGATGGGCCGGCGCCGATGATCGAGAAGAAGGAGGTCGAGCTCAAGTTCGAGCTTCCGGTGGGTTGCGTGGCGGCGTTTCGCGAGGTCGCCGCGCTCGGCGATCCCGCCCGCCGCCCAGTGCGCCAGAAGACGACCTATTTCGACACGCCGCAGGGCCAGCTTCGAAAAGCCGGCTATTCGCTCCGACTGCGCCGCAAGGGACGCGCCTGCCTTCAGACGGTGAAGCATCGCGAAGCCGAATCCGGCGGCTTCTCCAGCCGGGCCGAGTGGGAGGAGAAGGTCGAGGGTCCCGACCTCGACTTTTCGGCGCTTCGAACGACTCCGCTCGCCGAGCTGCTGACGAAGCGCGACGCGAAGAAGCGGCTGTGCGTGGTCTCCGAGACGATCGTCCAGCGGACGACCTGGACCCTCCGCCGCGGCCGGGCCTCGATCGAGCTCATCCTCGACGAGGGAGAAGTCGTCAGCGGCGACCGGCGCGAGCCGATCTGCGAGATCGAGCTGGAGCTGAAGAAGGGGCGTGCGGACGCGCTGTTCGGCTTGGCGCGCGAGATAGCCCGCCAGGTGCCGCTCCGGATGGGCGTCTCGAGCAAGTCGGAACGCGGCTTCCGGCTTCTCGAGGGAAAGGCGAAGCGGGTCCGCAAGGCGGAGCCGACCCGGCTCGGCCGCGACATGACCATCGCCGACGCCTTCGCCGCGATCGTCCAATCCTGCCTTCGTCATTATCGGCTGAACGAGGCGATCCTGCTCGAGGAGCGAAACGCTTCGGCGCTTCACCAGGCGCGGGTCGCCATCCGCCGGCTGCGCTCCGCTTTCGCTTTGTTCCGCCCGGTGCTCGCCGGCGAGCCCTACGACCGGCTTCGCGGCGAGCTTCGCGCCTTCGCCGAGACGCTTGGCGACGCCCGCAACCTCGACGTCCTCCTCGCGGCGCAGCCGCGGACCGCCGGGCCGGGCGGCGAGACCGCGGATCTGCACAAGGACCTTCGGCGCGCTCGCAAGCAGGCCTATGCGGGGGTCTCGGCCGCGCTTCACGATCGCACTCTTCCGATCCTCGTCCTCGACATCGTCGCCTGGGCGGAGGCAGGTGCCTGGCGCAAGGCCGGCCGGGCTGGGCACCCGGTGCCGGAATTCGCCGTCGAGCGGCTGGAACGCGGCTGGCGGCGGGTCCGCAAGGGCGGCGCCGACATCGCCGCGCTCCCGCCGGAGGACCGGCATCGGCTTCGGATCGAGATCAAGAAGCTGCGCTACGCGGCCGAATTCTTCGCAAGCCTCGCCCCAGCGGAGCGGAGGGCCGAGCAGCGCGCCTTTCTCGCCCAGTTGGAGGCGATGCAGGAGAGCCTGGGGCGGCTCAACGATTTGGAGACGGCAAGGGAGATCGCACCCGGCCTCGCTGCCGCGCGCGACGCGCCCGACGACCCGACGGCCGACCTCCAGGCCGCCCAGGACGCCCACCTCCGCCTGCGCGAGGTGGGCCGCTATTGGCGGTGATGCAGTGGAGCGCTTGCCCGCTTGCGTCATGCTGACCTGGGTTCGGCATCCAAAGCGGACGCGCCTCGCGGGCAAAGGACCGGACCCTGAAACGAGTTCAGGGCGACGGCAGAGGCTGATTCGAACTGACCGTGACGAACCCTAGAAGCGCATCGTCGCTTCGACGCCGAAGGTGCGCGGCGCGTTGAAGTTACCGTAGTCGCCCAGGATGTTGTTGATGCTTCCCGAGGTCACGCTGGTCGTCGGGGATCCGGGAAGGCTGTTGGACGGGTCGCGGCGATAGACGTGCTGCTCGTCGAACAGGTTGCGGGCCCAGACGCTGAGCGTCACCGATTGCCCGTTGTCGGAGACCGGGATGTCGGTGAGTGCGATCCGGCCGTTGACGATGAAGGAGGAATCCGCCTTCGTCGCGAACTGGTCGAAGGCCTGGGTGGCCTGCGCGTAATTGGCGTCGAGGTGGAAGCGCAGCGAGGCGCCTGCCCCACCGACGCTCGTCTCATAGTCGATCGCTCCGCTGGCGGCGTTGCGCGGCGTGAAGACGATGTAGAAGTTCTGGAGAACGCTGGTCGTCACCCCGCCCGCGGTCGCCTGGATGAGGACGGGCGGAATGCGCGTGTAGGTATAGGCGTAGGAGGCGTTGAGGGTCAGTCCCGCGATCGGGCGAAGGGTGAGGTCGGCCTCGATGCCGCGTATCTTGGTGGTGCCCGGCGCATTGATCGTCACCAGATTGTTGAAACTGCCGGTGGCGGTCGGCTGGATCGAGCTGATGTCGACCTGGCTGTTCTTGCGGTCCATCACGTAGCCGGCAAGGTTCAGCCGGGCGCGGTGATCGAAGAAATCGGATTTCAGGCCGACCTCGTAGGCCTTGACGTCTTCCGGATCGAAGGGCTGGTAATTGGCCGTGCGCGAGCTTGCGCCTCCGGCCCGGTAGCCGGTCGAATATTTGGCGTAGAAATGGAGGTCGCGGGTGGCGTCGAACGCCACCGTCGCCATCGGGTTGAACCGGTTCCACGTCTCGTCGAGCGGCTTGTAGCCGTTGGCGGCGGCGATCGCCGGGCTGGTGTCGTAATTGATGTTGCGCGAGAAGTGGAGGACTCCCCTCTTCTTGTCGCGGGTGTAGCGGGCGCCGACCGTCAGGTGCAGGGCGTCGGTCGCGTTCCAGGTCGCCTGGCCGTAAGCGGCGTAGCTTTTCGACCAGACTTCCGAGGCGCGGTCGATCGAGCGGCAGCCGGGCTGCGATCCGAAGCCGGCCGAGCCGGTGCACGGATCGAGCACGGTGACCGCGGTCAGGGTCGAGTTGAACGCGACCGAATTGGGGGTCGCGGCGTCGTCGCTGACATGCTCGTGGAAATAATAGAGGCCGGCCACGTAATCGACCCGGCCCGCCGTTCCGACCGCCTGGAATTCCTGGCTGAACTGGTCCTGGTGGAGATCGGCGAGGCTGTAGCGGCTGAAGTTGCAGGCATTGCCGGTGCAGCCGGGGGCCACGACCGGAACGCGGTGGGCTCCGCCGCTATTGTCCCACTGTGTCGCCTTGACGCCGCGCCAGGCCGTCAGCGAGCGCAGCTCCACCTCGTCCGAGGCTTTCCAGCGCACGCTGTTGGTGAAGCCGTGCGTGTCGTCGATGCTCGGCTGCTGCGGGACGCCGATGTCGGCCACCTTCATCCGCGTGCGGCCGTTGACGACGACGAGCGGGGAGAGCGGCTTCACCGTCCCGGTAAGGGTCGTGTAGGCCGTGCCTGGAAGGAAGCAATTGGGAGCCGCCGCCTGCGGGCCGGCGACGCAGCCGTTCGGATTGTAGTTCAGCAGCTGGCTGTAGAAGGGCGAATTCTTGTCGCGGGCGATGTCGAACGAGAAATCGTCGGTGAGGTTGTCCATCGGCCGCCACCGCGCGGCGACGCGCAGGCCCTGCCGGTCGAAATAGTTCCAGCCGGTCTGGCCGGCGAGCGGGTTCTTCGTCGTCGCGCCCTGATATTGCTTCACCGCGTCGACCTTGAGCGAGATTCCGGCGAGTTCCGGCAGGTCGACGTGAAGCTCGCCGTTATAGGCGCCGTAATTGCCGACCCCGGCCGAGACCCGGCCGCCGAAATGCCCGCTCGGCGCCTTGGTGACGATGTTGAGCGCGCCGCCCTCGGTGTTCCGGCCGAACAGGGTGCCCTGCGGCCCGCGAAGCACCTCGATCCGCTCGACGTCGAACAGGGCCGCGTTGAGGCCGTGCTGGCGGCCGAGATAGATTCCGTCGATGTAGATTCCGACGCCCTGCTCGCGCGCCGGCTGGTTGGCGTCGAGCGGGACGATCCCGCGAATGCCGATCGTCAGCGCCGACTGGCGCGCCTCGAAGGTGGCGACCCGCAGCGACGGCACCGATCCGTCGGCCAGGTCGTAGAGGCTCTGGACGTGACGATCCTTGAGCGCGACGTCGTTGACCACCGCGATCGCGATAGGGGTGGTCTGGAGGCTGGTCTCGCGCTTGGTGGCGGTGACGACGATGTCGACCAGGCCCGCTCCCTCGGGCGGCGCTTCCGCCGCCGCGGCCGGAGCCGGGGCCGCGAGCTCGACCGTGCCCGGATCGGCGGGGACGGGATCGGGGGCCGCGGGGCCCTGGGCGAAGGCCGGCCCGGCCATCGTCAGAAATGCGGCGCCGCCGAGCAGCGAAAGACGGGCGCGGCGGCTGGAGCCGGTCGCGGCGCGCGTTACGCGCGCGGTCCGCGGAGCGCGAAGTCCAGTAGCAAGCATGTAAAGACCCCCTTGAAGGACGTACAGGGGCCGGTTTGCCGATCGGCGATTCCGCCCCTGCCAATCCGCTAGGGCGATTCTGTTATACTAATGTGACGCGGACCAAGAACTCAGGTGGATAACTACGTAACATAACTGTAATAATGGTCGTTACGAACCGTCGTCTAGCGAGTAACCCGCTGATCTTACTGTCCTGATCAGATCGCGACTGCCTTCGGAGTTGATCGACTTGCGCAATCGGCGGATGTGGACATCGACTGTGCGCGGCTCGATATCCTTGTCGCGCCCCCACACCGCGTCGAGCAGCCGCTCGCGCGAGAAGACATGGCCCGGATGCTCGAGGAAATGGCGAAGCAGCCGGAACTCGGTCGGCCCCAGAGCGACGCTCCTGCCGGCGCGGCGCACCTTGTAGGCGGCGAGGTCCATCTCGACGTCCTGGTAGCTTAGCACGCCGCCGGCCAGCCCCGGCCGGACCCGGCGAAGAACGGCCCGGACCCGGGCGACGAGCTCGGCCGGGCTGAACGGCTTGGTCACATAATCGTCCGCGCCGGTGTCGAGGCCGCGGACCCGGTCCGTCTCCTCGCCGCGCGCGGTCAGCATCAGGATCGGCACGTTGGCCGTGTCGGGCGAGCGCCGAAGCCGGCGGCAGACCTCGATCCCCGTCAAATCCTCCAGCATCCAGTCCAGAATGACGATATCCGGCACCGCCTCGCGCGCGAGCAGAAGCGCCTCTTCCCCGCTCGGCGTCTGGACGACGTGGAACCCCTCGCGCTCGAACGTCCAGCGAAGCAGCTCGATCATCGCCGGATCGTCCTCGGCGAGCAGAAGCTGGGTCTTTGTCACGCGGCCCTCTCCCGTGCAACGCGAGCGCCGCGTGAGCCGGCGATCACCCGAGCCGGGAGCGGCGGGTCGGCGGCGGCGCGAGTCGAAGGCCTTGGTTGCACGCTTCGTTCCTCCAGGAGAAGCCCTCGATGCCCGTCTTTCATGACACTCCTGTGACGGGGCCGTTTCGACGGGGCGGTCATGAACCGCGGCCCAAGCGCTCCTCGCCGTCGACGAACTCCTCCTGAACGAGGGGCTGTACATTCGGCGCCGTGCCGCGGGCCGCCTGCCCCTCCCGTCGCCCCAGCGGAGGCTGGGGCCCCAGGGGGTGAAAGGCGCCGAGGGTGGAGTGGGCTCGGGGCCCGACCGCCGCGTTCTTCACCCCCTGGGGTCCCAGCCTTCGCTGGGACGACGGGCAAACGCCTGAACACTGGAAAATTACGCCGTTGCACTGTTCGTTCGAACGAACTAGTCCTTTTGGCATGGCTGCCGACAAGCTCTTGGACATCGCCATCGAGCGATTCGGAAGCCTTGGCTTCGAAGGCGCGAGCACGCGGGAGATCGCCCGGGCGTCGGGCACTGCCATGTCCTCCATCACCTATCATTTCGGCGGCAAGGAGGGGCTTTACCTCGCCGCCGCCGGGCATATCGCCGAAGCGATCAGCGCGCGGCAGGCGGGACCTCTCGAAGCCGCTCGGGCGGCCGCCTCGCAGTCGCGCGAGGAGGCGGTCGAGGCGCTGCTCGGAATCCTCGACTCCTTCGCCCAGATGATGCTCCGCCCCGAATCGGCGCCCTGGGCCCGGTTCATCATGCGCGAGCAGCAGGCGCCGACCGAGGCTTTCGAGCGGATCTGGCTGGGCGCGATGAAGCCCGTCGCCGAGACGTTCGTGAAGCTCGTCGGCAAGGCTCGGCCGGACCTTTCCGACATGGAAGCGCGGGCGACCGCCCTGCTGCTGATGGGCCAGGCGATGATCCTTCGCGCCGGCCGGGCCTCCGCCTGCAGGCTGCTCGGGGTCGAGACGCTCGACGACGAGCCGGCCGCCCTGCTCCGCGCGCGGCTTCGCGCCAACGCACAGTGCATCCTTTCGGAGAAGCCATGATGAACCGACGGCGGGTTATCCTTCTGGCGGCGCTGGTCGTCCTTATCGCCGCCGCCGTCCTGACGCGCGGGTTCGGCCTGATCGGCAAGCGCGACGACGGGCCGCTGACGCTTCATGGCAATGTCGACATCAGGGAGGTGAACCTCGCCTTCCGCGTGGGCGGCCGGATCGCGCGGATCGCGGTCGAAGAAGGCCAGAAGGTCGCGGCCGGGCAGGAACTGGCGGCGCTCGATACCGCAAGCCTCGATTCGCGGATCGGAGAGGCGTCCGCCCAGGTCGCCCAGGCTCGGGCCCAGCTCCTCAAGCTCAGCAACGGAAGCCGGCCGCAGGAGATCGGCCAGGCGCGGGCGCGGGTGGCGGCGGCTGCCGCGGCGGCGAAGGCGGCCGACGAGGAATATCGGCGCCGCTCCGGCCTGGTCGGCCCCGGCGCGATCTCGCGCGCGGTGTGGGACGAGACGGTGGCTTCGCGCGCCCGCGCCCGGGCTCAGCTCGCCGAGGCGCAGCAGGCGCTGGCATTGGTCCAGGCGGGCAGCCGGGCGGAGGACGTGGCCGCGGCCCGAGCCCAGCTCCAGGCGGCGGAAGCGGGGCGAAACAGCGCCGCCACCGACCTTGGCGACACGAAGCTGTCGGCGCCGCTCGACGCGATCGTCGAGACCCGCGCCCAGGAGCCCGGAGCGATCGTCCAGGCGGGGCAGACCGTTCTCACCCTGGCGATGAACCGCCCGCTCCGCATCCGCGCCTACATCTCGGAACCGGACCTAAGCCGGGTAAGCCCCGGAATGGCGGTGGAGGTCAGCGCCGACGGCAATCCGCGCGCGTACAGGGGGACGATCGGGACGATCGCGCCCAAAGCCGAGTTCACGCCTCGGACCGTCGAGACGGAGAATCTTCGCACCGATCTCGTCTACCGGGTGCGGATCATCGTCGCCAATCCCGACGACTCGCTTCGCCAGGGCCAGCCGGTGACGATCCGCATCCCCGCCGCCCGAGCGGCGGCCAAGCGCTAGATGGACCCGCCGGTCGCCCGGGCCGAGGGGGTCGTCAAGCGCTTCGGCGAGGGCGAGGCCGCGCTCGACGGCGTTGCGATAAGCATCGCTTCGGGCGGTATAACCGGGCTGGTCGGGCCGGACGGGGCCGGCAAGACCACCCTCATCCGCATCCTCGCCGGGCTGATGAAGCCGAGCGGCGGGACCGTCGAGGTGCTCGGCGGAGCGCCCGGCGACGACCGCGAGTCGATCGGCTACATGCCCCAGCGCTTCGGCCTGTACGAGGATCTGACCGTCCTCGAGAACCTCACCCTCTACGCGCGGCTTCGGGGCTTGCCCGAGGCGGAGCGGGGCGCGGTGTTCGAGCGCCTGCTTCGCTTCACCGACCTCGACCGCTTCAAGGCGCGGCTCGCCGGCAAGCTGTCGGGCGGGATGAAGCAGAAGCTCGGTCTCGCCTGCGCTCTGGTCAAGACGCCCAAGCTCCTTCTGCTCGACGAGCCGGGGGTCGGAGTGGACCCGATCTCGCGGCTCGAATTGTGGTCGATGGTCGGCGAGCTTAAAAGCGAGGGGATCGGGGTTCTCTGGTCGACCGCCTATCTGGACGAGGCGGAGAAGTGCGACCGTGTCTATCTCCTCAACCAGGGCAAGCTGCTGTTCGAGGGGCCGCCGGGCGAGCTCACCGGCCGGGTCGCCGATCGGGTGATCCGGATCAGCGGTTTCGAGGAGCGAAGACGCAAGTTCCTCACCGAGGCGCTCGACAAGCCGGGCGTGATCGACGGCACCATCCAGGGGCGAAGCGTCCGGCTCCTCCTCGGCCCCGGCGCCCGCTTCGAGGCTCCGGCGGGCGCGACGTCCGAGCCTGCGCCGGCACGTTTCGAGGACGGCTTCGTCGAGATTCTCGGCGGCGGACCCAAGGGGACAAGCCGGCTCGCCGAGGGCTATCGCGATATTCCCGAATCGGACGGCCCGATGATCGAGGCCAAGGGTCTCACCCGCCGCTTCGGCGATTTCACCGCCGCGAGCGAGATGCGCTTCGAAATTCCGCGCGGGCGGATCTTCGGGCTTCTCGGCCCCAACGGCGCCGGCAAGTCGACGACCTTCAAGATGCTCTGCGGCCTCCTCACCCCGAGCGCCGGGACCGGAGCCGTCGCGGGGTACGACCTTCGGAGCGCCGGCGACGACGCCCGCGCCTCGCTCGGCTACATGGCCCAGAAATTCTCGCTCTACGGCGACCTGTCGGTGCGCCAGAACCTCGATTTCTTCGCCGGCGCCTACGATCTGGGCCGGGCCGAGGCGCGCCGTTCGATCGAGCGCGCGGTCGACGTCTTCGACCTTCAGGGCCAGCTCGGCCGCAACGCCGGCACCCTCCCGCTCGGCTACAAGCAGCGCCTCGCTTTGGCCTGCGCCGTGCTCCACGAGCCGCCGGTCCTGTTCCTCGACGAGCCGACCTCGGGCGTCGATCCCGTCGCCCGGCGCGAATTCTGGACCCACATAAACGGCCTCGTCGACCATGGCGTGACCGTCCTCGTTACAACCCACTTCATGGACGAAGCCGAATATTGCGACGAAGTGACGCTCATCTACCGCGCGGTTCAGATCGCCACCGGCACGCCCGATGCGCTCAAGGCCAAGGCGGCGGGGCTCGCCGGATCGGACGACCCGACGATGGAGGAAGCGTTCATCGCCCTCATCCGCGAGGATGACCGCGCTCGCGACGGCGGCGACCGGGCCGAGGCGGCGTGAAGCTTCGCGACTCGAGCCTCGACGGGCGCCGGCTGGTCGCCCTCATCGGCAAGGAGGTCTCGCAGATCGCGCGCGACCCTTCGACCTTCCTCATCGCCTTCGTCCTCCCGCTCATCCTCCTCTTCCTGTTCGGCTATGCCGTATCCCTCGACACCAGCCGGACCCGGATTGCCCTGGTCGTCGAGGACAGCAGCGGCCCCGCCCTCGCGCTCGCCGAGGCCTATCGAAGCTCGGCCTATTTCGAGGTGACGGACTCGCGTTCCGTCGAGCCGGTCCGGGCGCTGATGGTCGACGGGCGGATCCGGGGGATCGTCGTCATTCCGCAGGGTTTCGGAGCGGGCGTGAAGCGCGGCGAGCCGCCCGCGATCCAGGTCGTCGCCGACGGGTCGCAGCCCAACACCGCCGCCTTCGTCGGGGCCTATGCCGAAGGAATTCGGCAGGCCTGGGCGGCTTCCGAGGGGGCGCAGACCGGTCCGCCCCCGCCCGTCCAGGTCTCCTCGCGCTTCTGGTTCAACCCCGACCTTCGGAGCCGCTACTTCCTCGTCCCCGGATCGATCGCGATCGTCATGACGATGATCGGCACCCTCCTCACCGCCCTCGTCGTCGCCCGCGAATGGGAGCGCGGGACGATGGAGGCGATGATGGCGACGCCGATTTCGATGGCCGAGTTCATCGCCTCGAAGGTCATCCCCTATTTCCTTCTCGCTTTGGTCTCGATGGGGCTGTGCACGGCGATCGCGGTGTTCGCCTTCCACGTGCCGTTCCGGGGCTCGATCCCGGCTCTGCTCGCCATCGCCTCCGCCTTCCTGATGCCGGCGCTCGGCCTCGGCCTGTTCATCTCGGCGTCGACCAAGAACCAGTTCGTCGCGAGCCAGATCGCGCTTCTGACCGCCTTCCTCCCGACCTTCCTCCTCTCCGGCTTCATCTTCGAAATCTCGTCCATGCCCTGGCCGATCCGGATGATCACTTACGCCGTCCCGGCCCGCTACCTGATCCCCTCGCTCCAGACGGTGTTCCTGGCCGGCGACTTCTGGGGGCTGATCCTGCCCAACATCGCGATCATGCTCGGCTTCGGCCTGCTCTTCTTCCTGCTCTCCTTCCGGGTCACCCGGCGGAGCCTCGACTGATGCGGCGGCTCCGGGCGATGATCGTGAAGGAGATCTGGGCGGTTCTTCGCGACCCCAAGTCGCGGATCGTGCTCGTCGTCCCGCCGCTCCTTCAGCTGTTCATCTTCACCTTCGCGACGACCCTCGACGTCAAGAACGCCAATATCGGCATCTACGACCGAAGCGGAGGCGCGGCGAGCGTCGAGCTGGTCCAGAGGATCGCGGCGAGCAGCAACTTCCACGATATCCGCCGCCTCCCCTCCGAGGAGGCGCTCGCCCGCGCCGTCGACGAGCAGAAGATCATCGCCGCGGTCGTCATCCCCGAAGGGTTCGACCGCGACGCCGCCGCCGGCCGCCCCGCGACCATAGGCCTGATCCTAGACGGCCGGCGATCGAACGCGGCCCAGATCGTCGCCGGCTATCTCCAGCAGATCGCCGCCGGAGTGGGCGCCGGCCTCGCACCCGCCGCACCCGCCGCACCCGCCGCTTCGGGGGGAAGCGAGGTGACCAATTGGTACAACCCGTCGCTGGACTATATCTGGTTCACCCTCCCCTCGCTCATCGCCATCATCGTCTCGGTCGCCGGCCTTTCGGTGACCTCGCAGACCGTGGCTCGGGAACGCGAGCTCGGAACGTTCGACCAGCTGATGGTCTCGCCGCTTCGGGTCCACGAGATATTGATCGGCAAGATGGTGCCGCCGCTGCTCGTCGGGCTGTTCAACGGAACCGTCTACCTGATCGTCGCCCCTTTCGTCTTCGGGGTGCCGTTCACCGGCTCGCTCGCCCTCTTCTACCTCTCGCTGACCGTCTACATGCTCGCCCTGATCGGCGTCGGCATGCTGGTCTCGGCGGCCTCGCAGACCCAGCAGCAGGCGTTCCTCGGCTCGTTCCTGGCGACCACGCCGCTCATCCTCCTGTCCGGCTATGCGAGCCCGATCGACAACATGCCGTCCTGGCTCCAGCTGGTCACCTACGCCGATCCGGCCCGCTACTTCCTGGTCATCGTCCAGGGCCTGTTCCTCAAGGCCATGCCCGCGAGCGCGGTGTGGGGCCAGCTCTGGCCGCTCGCCATCATCGCCTGCGTCACCCTGTCGGCCGCCGCCTGGCTGTTCCGTGCCCGGATGGAGTAGAGAATGAACCGCTTCCTCCCCCTCATGCTCGCCGCCGCCGCGCTCGCCGGCTGCACGGTCGGCCCCGACTATCACCGCCCCGCGCCTCCCGCCGCCGCCGCCGCCGGCTGGATCGAGAACGGGACCCCCGGGCCGGTGGACCTGCGCTGGTGGGCGAGCTTCGGCGACCCGACCCTGACCGCTCTCGTCGAGCGCGCGGCCGCGACCAGCCCGGACCTGGCCGAGGCGACCGCACGGATCGCCGAGGCCCGCGCCAATCGCGAGGCCGTGGCCGGGGGCCGCCTTCCCAGCGTCACCGCAAGGGGCAGCGCGACCGAGAACGTCGTCAGCGAGAACGGCCAGATTCCGGTCGACCGTATCCCCGCTTTTCCGCGCAGCTTCAGCCTGTTCGACATCGGCTTCGATGCGAGCTGGGAGCTCGATCTGTGGGGCCGCCGGACCCGCCAGCTCCAGGCCGGCCGGGCGCGCGAGGAAGCGGCCTCGTTCGGCCGGCGCGACGTGATGCTGACCCTGATCGCCGAGGTCGCCCGCAACTATTTGGACGTCCGCTCGGCCCAGGCCGATGCCGCCGCGCTCCAGGCCGCGGCCGACGCCGATGCCGAGCTGGCCCGCCTCGGCCGTCTCCGGCTTCGCGCCGGAGAGGCTTCCGTGCTCGACCAGGACAAAGCCGAAGCGGCCGCCCGGGCGAGCGCGGCGGCCGTTCCGGAGGCCAAGGCCCGCGCCGCCGCCGCGGCCTACCGGATCGCCGCCCTGATCGGCGCCCCGCCCGAGGACGTGGCGCCGGCCTTGCTGGTGCCCGCGCCCCAACCCGCCGCTCCGGCCACCATCTTCGTCGGGATCCGCTCCGACCTGCTCGCCCGCCGCCCCGACGTCGGCCGCGCGGAGCGCGAGCTCGCCGCCGCCACCGCCGATGTCGGGGTTGCGACGGCCGATCTGTTCCCGCGCTTCAGCCTGCTCGGAAGCCTCGGCCAGCAGGCGCAAAATCCGCTCGACCTCGCCTCCACCGGCTCGACCCGCCTCCAGGTCGGCCCGAGCTTCTCCTGGCCGATCTTCTCGGCCGGAACGATCCGCGCCCAGATCCGCGCCGCCGACGCCCGCTCGCAGGCCGCCGCGGCCCGCTATGCCAGGGCGGTGGCCGGCGCGCTTTCCGACAGCGAAAGCGCGATCAACCGCTTCCTCAACGCCCGGGCGTCGGCCGCGGAAGCCGAAGCGTCGTTCGATCGCGAGAAAGCCGCCTTCGCCCTCGCCGAGCGGCGCGCCCGCGCCGGCGAGGACGACCGCCTCGCCCTCACTCGCGCCCGCGCCGCCCTTTCGTCCGCGCAGAGGCGCCGCGACCAGGCCGCCGCCGCGGTGAACCAGTCGGCAGTCGCGCTCTACAAGTCGCTCGGCGGCGGCTGGGCCGGACCGGCGGCGCCCTAGCAGGCCAAGCCCGGCTTCTAGCCCGCGGCGCCTACATACCGGCGCAATCGTCCTGTCACCGTGCTGCAACGAGGCGGCGCTATCTCGTCATGCGACCGGATGAGATGAGGAGACGGGGCTGTGCCGCCCGAGGATCACGAATTCCACGTCGAGCGCGCCCGAGCCGAGCTCGACGCAGCCTACCGCGCGGCGACCACGGCCGTCGCGACCGTGCATCTCCAGCTCTTCGCGATGCACATGAAGCGCGCGCGTGGCCCCGGCAATGCGGGCACGGGCGTGGCCGATGAGCTCGGCAAGCCGGCCCGCGATCCGGCGAAGGTCGAGCTCGCCTGGCTTGCCGGCTGCGCCCCACTGCACGAGAAATGCCTCGCCTGAGCCGGAGGGTGCGGGTTCGATCCCTGCCGGCCAGGCTGCTGCTTATCCGTCCGGGGATGACCGGTCGGAACGCCGTTGTCCCGCCGGCGCCCGCGCCTCCCCGCCACCGCCGGGCGGCGCTGGGGTCACCCGCTCGATGTGCCAGCGAAGCTGGTCCGCGGTCGCGCCGGGAACGCCGTTCACCCGCCGCAGGGTGACCGTCGCGAGATGGCTGAACGCCTTTCCGGAAGCTTCCCGGCCGTGAATCTGGACGGGCACTTCGACGTACAGCGATCCGGCGGCCCCTTCGATCTCGCCGGGCTTGCCGACCCTCGCGTGATATTCGGCATAGCCGCGGAAGGCGTCGGCGAACGCCTCCGCGCTGGCTCCGCGCCCGTCGCCGCCGCTGCCCCAAAGCCGCCGGGCCGCCTCGTAGCGACGGGCTTCGAGAAGGGCGTAATAAGTCTGGACGACATCGCCCGCGCCCTGCGCGCTGGTCTTCGCGAACGGCGCTTCGGACAGCGGCGTCCGATCGTCGGCCAATCCTCCCGGTTGCCCCGGCGCGGGCGGAGCCGGCTCCGATCGCTGCAGGTTCCGGGAGGGCATGGCGGGAACGGCCTCGGCCACGACCGGGTCTTGCGTGTCGTTGCCGGGACCTGTGGCCGCTTGTGGACCACACGCGGTCAGCACGCCGGTGACCGCCAGGTAGAAGGGGCTGCGCATCAAATCGTCCTTGCGATGTCCGCTGTGAACGTCGTTGCTCCCTGGAGGCTCCTCGATCTCGAGCGGCGGCGCGTGAACCCGCTGGAGCACCCGTTCAACCCGCCTTCCCCTGACCGGGCATTGCTTCGACACCGGCCTCGCGCTCAAGGTCGCCCTCGGCTTCTCGACGGGAAGCGGCGAACCGGGCTCGTCTCGGCGGCCGCGATCCGCTCGGGCGCCCTTTCATTCGCAAGGAGTGCGCCGGTGCGGCCGTTTGGACTGATATTGTGGCTGATCGCCTGCGCGGCGCAGCCGGCATGGGCGCAGGCCCCGGAGGCGCCCGGCAGCCTCGAGCAGCAACTCGCCGCCACCGCCTCGGACAATCCGGGCGAGTATGGCATCGCCGCCATGGATCTCTCGACGGGCGCATCCGTGGCCTTTCACGGCGATGAGGCCTTTCCGATGGCGAGCACGGTCAAGATCGCCATCGCCGCGACCTATTTGTCGCAGGTCGATGCCGGTCGCCGGTCGCTCGACGATACCACCGCCGCCGGCCAGTCCGCGGCGAAGCTCATGGACCTCATGATCACGCGGAGCGACAACCGGGCTACCGACCTGTTGCTCGGGATGCTCGGCGGGCCGGGCGCGGTGGATTCGTGGCTGCGCTCCAACAACCTGACCGGGATCAGGGTCGACCGGACCATCGCTCAGCTGCTCGGCGACCGGCGGGACCTTCATGACGTCCGCGATTCCAGCACGCCCGCGGCGATGCTGGGCCTGCTCCGGCTGATCGACGCCGGCCCGTCTTTGACCCCGTCGAGCCGTGCGCTGCTGCTCGACATGATGGCCCGCTGCGTGACGGGCACCAACCGGATCAAGGGCATCCTTCCGCCGGGCGCGAGGGTGGAGCACAAGACGGGCACCCTCAACGGCTATACCGGCGACGTCGGCTTCCTCACCACGCCGGCGGGCAAGCGCATTGCCCTCGTCATCTTCGCGCGCGGCGGAGAGAACCGGCCGGGCGTGATCGCGACGATCGCCCGCGAGATCTACGAGGGGTTCACCCAGGCCCCCGTCCAGCCGATGGGGACTCGCTGAACGCGCGCCTTCGGAAGGGCAACTTGAGACCCTTGCATTGCTCGTCGAGCGAAACACAGGGAACGCCGGCGCCCGCATGCTGTTCGTGAATTCGACGGCGCTCCCGCTTTTGAGGTTCAGCATGACGGAAGGGCTGAAAATTCTGCTTCAGCACCTGCTGCCGAAGCGTAGCCTCACAACGCTCGCCGGCCGAATTGCGCGGGCCAGGGGTGGCGAGGCGACGACGCGCCTTATCCGCTGGTTCGTGCGCAAGTACGGCGTCGACATGGCCGAGGCCGAGAATCCGGAGGTCTCGAGCTATGAGAGTTTCAACGATTTCTTCTCGCGCCCGCTGAAGGCCGGGGCGCGGCCGCTGGCGCCGTCAGACTTCGTTTGCCCCGTCGACGGGGCGATCAGTCAGTTCGGCGCCATCGACGACTACCACCTGCTCCAGGCCAAAGGCCACCGCTTCACCACGACGGAGCTGCTCGGCGGCGACCGCGAACTCGCCGAACGGTTCCGCCACGGCAGCTTCGCCAATTTGTACTTGTCACCGCGGGACTACCACCGCCTGCACATGCCCTGCGACGGGAGATTGAGCCGGATGGTCTACGTGCCCGGCACTCTCTTCTCCGTAAATCCCGTCACCGCCCGAGGCGTCCCGAACCTCTTCGCGCGAAACGAGCGCGTGGTGTGCGCGTTCGACTCGCCGCAGCACGGAACCTTCGTGATGGTGCTGGTGGGCGCCACTATCGTCGGCAGCATGGCGACCGTCTGGCACGGTGTCGTCAACCCCCGGCGGACAGGCAAGGTGTCGCAATGGCGCTATGCCGATGAAGATGTCGTCCTAAGGAAGGGCGATGAGATGGGCCGCTTTCTTCTTGGATCGACGGTCGTCATGCTGTTCAGGAAGGGCAGCATCGCTTTCAACGAGGCGTGGGCGGCGGAACGGCCGGTACGGCTTGGCGAGGCTATGGGAAATCGCCCGGGCTGAACCCCAGCGCCTGGGAGCGGGTGTTGAGAACGGCCAGGGAGCCCGGTCGCGATCGGGAGAGCACAGGAGACATTATCTTGAGCGTGGCGTTTCGCAGGGATAGCGACGAGGAGCATAAGGAGCCGAGGTTCGAGATACCCCTGCCGCACGGCCCCAACCTGGTGACGGAGCGAGGCCTCGCTCAGATCCTCGAGAGAATCGGCCGCCTCGAGCAGGAAATCGCCTCGTCGGACGGTGAAGCCGAGCAGGCTCGGCGTGAGCTGCGCTATTGGAAGACGAGGCAGGCCACCGCGCAAGTCGCGCCTCGCCCGGCCGGCGACGTGGCGGCTTTCGGGACCCGGGTGAAATTTCGCCTGAATGGAAACGAACGCGCGATCTGCATCGTCGGCGACGACGAGGCGGACCCCGCCGCCGGCTTCGTAAGCTTCTCCGCGCCGCTCGCCAGGTCTCTGCTCGGCGGCGTCGTCGGCGATGAGCTGCGGTTTGCGGGTAAGGAGGATGCGCTGGAAATTCTGGAAATCACCGCCATCGAGGTCTGAGCGAGGCAGGGGTTCACCCAGGCTCCCGTCCAGCCGATGGGGACGCGCAGAGAGCCGTTGGGCGCCCTTTGGGCCGGAGCGGTTCCCCTACCCCTTGCCGATGTCGCGCCAGCTCTTCTCGTTCACCTCGACTCCGAACTTGCGCGCGGCGGCGAGAATCCGTTCCCACGCCTCGTCGCGCTCCGCGTCGCTGACGTCCTTCACCTGGTTGAACCGGGCGATCGCCGCCCGGACGTGGCCGGCATCCTCGATCGGCTCCTTGCGCTCCTTGGGAAACGCGAATTTGGAATCCTTCTTCGCGTCGCGCTTGTCGTCGGAAAGCTCGCTCATGACTTACTCCCGGGCTGGATGGAAAGCCGTCGCCTGAAGGCGCAACGCTTTCAGCGCCGTGGTGACCCCAACGGGAATCGAACCCGTGTTTTCGCCGTGAAAGGGCGACGTCCTAGACCGCTAGACGATGGGGCCGAGCGGGGAAGGGCCGGGCATTAGGAGGCGGCGGCGGGCGCGTCAATCCGCCCAGGCGGCGTCCTCGAGATGGAGCTCGGCGGACACCCGATCGTTCCATTCGTCGCGCCTGATCCGTCCGGCCAGCCACAATTTGCGGTGCGGCGGTGCCGCGAGCAGCGCCTCGCCGAGCGGGCTGTCGGCCATCCGGAAGGCGATTGCCTTGACGCGCCGGCCGTCGTCGCCGGCGACGACCAGGCGAAGGTGGCCGTTTCCGACCACGTCGGCCTTGACGATCCGAAGCGGGCCGGCGACCACCCGCGGCGCCGGCCAGCCGACGCCGTAGGGGCCGCCCGCCTCCAGCGCATCGCACAGATCGGGGCAGACTCCGCCGGGGGAAACCAAAGCGTCGAGCAGCAAAGCACGCCCGTCGCGGCTCCTCGCGACGTCCTCGGCGAGTCGTTCCTCGAGGAAGTCGGCCAAGGCGTCGCAGCCGCCCGGCGCGACGGTCACGCCCGCCGCCATGGCATGGCCTCCGCCGGCGAGGAGGAGGCCGCTATCCTTGGCGGCGAGGATCGCGGCGCCGAGATCGACCCCGGCGATCGAGCGGCCGGAGCCCTTTCCCACGCCGTCCTCGCCGATCGCGACGACCAGGGTGGGGCGGCCGGTCTTCTCCTTGAGCCGGCCGGCGACGATCCCGATCACTCCGGGATGCCAGCCCTCCGACGCGACGAGGGCGACGGCGCGGTTCGCCTGGCGCGCGGAGATCGCCTCGGCCGCCTCGCAGACCCCAGCCTCGATGGCCCGCCTCTCCTCGTTCAGCCGGTCGAGCTCCGCCGCGATCTCCGCCGCCTCGGCGGGATCCTCGCTGGTCAGAAGCCGGACTCCGAGGTCGGACTTGCCGACGCGGCCGCCGGCGTTGATCCGCGGGCCGAGCGCGAAGCCGAGATCGTGACAGGTCGGCGCCCGGCTGAGGCGGGCCGCGTCGGCCAGCGCGGCGAGGCCGGTGTTGCGGCGCTGCGCCATCACCTTCAGGCCCTGGGTGACGAAGGCGCGGTTGAGGCCGCGCAGCTGGGCGACGTCGGCGACGGTGCCGAGCGCGACCAGGTCGAGCAGCTCGACCAGCTTGGGCTCCCCGCCCGAGGCGAACCGCCCCCGCCGGCGGAGCGCCCGGACCAAGGCGGCGCCGAGCAGGAAGCACATCCCGACGGCGGCGAGATGGCCGTGAGACGCCGCCTCGTCCCCCTCGTCGAGCCGGTTGGGGTTGACCAGAGCGTGTGCCGTCGGAAGCGCGCTGGCGCATTTGTGGTGATCGACGACGACGACCTCGACGCCCGCGGCACGCGCCATCTCCAGCGCCTCGAAGGCCTGGGCGCCGCAATCGACGGTGACGATCAACTTGGCCCCCTCTCCGGCAAGCCGCACCAGCGCTTCCCCGGACGGGCCGTAGCCCTCCATCAGCCGGTCGGGGATATAGGCGATCGGGTTCGCTCCGAGCTCGCGCAGAAGCCGGATCAGGAGCGCCGCCGAGGTCGCTCCGTCGACGTCATAGTCCCCGAAGACGGCGATCGCCTCGCCTTGCTCGACCGCGTCGGCAAGCCGCTCCGCCGCCTTGTCCATGTCGCGGAAGATGGAAGGGTCGGGCATGAATCCGCGAAGGGTCGGCCGCCGGTGCCGCTCGAGCTCCTCGCGGACCACGCCGCGCGCCATCAGCAGCTGGTCGACGAGATCGTCCGGCTGGAACCCGGCGTCGACTCCGTCGCCCGCCGAGCCCCGCCAGCGCCAGGGCTGGCCGAGTATCGAGCGGGAAACGCCGCAGACATGGGCGGTGGCGAGCATCGCGGCACCCTAGTCGCTGGCGCCCCGGCTGTGAATCCGCTTAATCCGCCTCATCCACAGCTTTGAAGGGGAGCGGAGGTTTGGCAAGCCTGGGGCTGATCGTCCTCACCCTCCCGCTGTTCGCCCTGGCTGCGCTCCTGGCGCTGCCCGCGCGGCGGCTGAGAGCGGTTCCGCCCGGCGTGTCGCTCCTCCTCTTCACCGCGATTCTGGGGACCGGCCTGCTCGCGCTTCTCGCGCTTGGCGACGCGGTGCAGTCGCTCGTCCTTTATCCCGCGCGCCTCCAGGAGCGCTATCTGGGAGCGGTCCAGGCCGGGCCGCTCCGGCTGCGAGGCTATTCGGAGTTCGGCTTCCAGGATCCCGGACGCGAGTGGACCTACGCGCTTGCGCCCGAGACCCTGCAACGGCTCCGTGCCCGGTGCCGCCCCGATCCCCGGCTTCAGGACTACTGCCGTCTCGGCGGCTATTCGGACGACGACGGCGGAACGGACCTCCGTCTGAACCGCGGTCGCCTCGAAATCATCGATTACGCGATGTGATCCGCATCGCGCACGTCCTGTTCTGGCGGCTCTCGCTTGCCCTCGCGATCGCCTGCCTCGCCGTCGGCCTGTGGCTGTTCGCGCTCTCCGGCTCCTGGCGGATGCTCCCGATCGGGCTGATGCTCCTGCTCTGCCTCGCCCTCGCGAGGCGCGGCGCGCGCCGAGCCGGCGATTAGGCCCGCATCAGGACGATGCCGCAAAGGATCAGCGCCGCGGCGGCCCATCGCCGTCCGCCGATCCGCTCGCCGAGCAGGAAAAAGGCGATCAGCATGGCGAACAGCACGCTCGTCTCGCGAAGGGCCGCGACCATCGCCAGGGGCGCTTGCGTGAACGCCCAGATGGCGATCCAGTAGGAGCCCAGCGACATCGCCCCCGCCGCCGTTCCGCTCCGCCACGCGGGGGCCAGCGCCGCCACCGCCGCCCCGCCTCGGGCCACGAGCGCGTAGCCGAGCAGGCTGCGGGCAAGGACCCACCCACCCCTGATCCCTCCCTGCGGGCAGGGAGGGGGATCATCAGGCCCCCGGCTCGTTGCGGTGGAGGCCCTTCACCCGGCGAACCGTTCCGGTCGAGGCGCGCATCACGATGCTCTCCGTCGTGATCGAGCCGGGGCGCCTTTTCACGCCCTCGAGCAGCGAGCCGTCGGTCACTCCGGTCGCCGCGAAGATGCAGTCGCCCTTGGCGAGGTCCTCGAGCTGGTAGATCCGGTCGAGGTCGGTCACGCCCCATTTGTCCGCCCGGGCCCGCTCGTCGTCGTTGCGGAAGATCAGCCGGCCTTGGAACTGGCCTCCGACGCAGCGCAGCGCAGCGGCGGCGAGCACGCCTTCCGGCGCCCCGCCCGAGCCCATGTAGACGTCGATCGTCGTGTCGGGGTCGGTGACCGCGATGACTCCGGCGACGTCGCCGTCGGGGATGAGGACGATCCCGCAGCCCAGCCCGCGAAGCTCCGCGATCAGCGCCTCGTGCCTCGGCCGGTCGAGCACGCAGACGATGATCTCGGAAGGATCGACGCCCTTGGCGGCGGCCACCGAGCGGATGTTCTCGGCCGGAGTCCGGGCGAGATCGATCACGCCCTCCGCATAGCCCGGGCCGACCGCCAGCTTCTCCATGTAGACGTCGGGCGCGTTGAGGAGCCCGCCTTCCTCGGCGATGGCGAGCACGGCGAGCGCGTTCGGCCCCGCCTTGGCGGTGATCGTCGTTCCTTCCAGCGGGTCGAGCGCGATGTCGATCTTCGGCCCGGTTCCCTGCGCGGCGCCGACCTTCTCGCCGATATAGAGCATCGGCGCCTCGTCGCGCTCGCCCTCGCCGATCACCACCGTTCCGTCCATGTCGAGCGTGTTGAGAGCGGCGCGCATCGCCTCGACCGCGGCATGGTCGGCCGCCTTCTCGTCGCCCCGGCCGATGAGCTTCGAGGCCGCGACCGCCGCCGCTTCGGTGACCCGCACCATTTCGAGCACCAGAACGCGGTCGAGCACCTGGCTGGTCGCCACCATCGTCATTCTTCCTTGTGTGTTGGTTTCGGCGGCGTCGATAGGCGAGCCGGGCCGCGACCGCAACGCCGCTGCCGCGCCCTTCCCTCTCCCCGCGACAACGGTCCCGAAACGTTTTAGGGTTAGGCCCGACAGGGGACGGGGGGACAACATGCAGGCAGTGGAAGAGACCGGAAGGGACGGATGGGTGCGCGCCCGGGCCTGGGCCGATTGGCTCGCCAAGGCGGCGGTCGCGATCCTCGTCACCTACGTCTTCATCGTCGTCCTGCTCGTCGCGACCGCTCAGCAGAAGGTCGACGACGCCCTCACCAAGGAAGCGGTCGGCTACGATTACAGCGTCGCCGTGCGCTATTATTTCGGCAAGGAGAGCCTTCGCAACGTCGTCGTCGAGAACAGCAAGGCGATCAAGCAGGCGACCGAGCAGCTGCGCGGCGCCAACGACCGTCTCCAGGCCGCCGGGCAGGAGCTTTCCGGCCATTCCGACGACCTTCGCGACGACCTCCAGCGCCTCGCCGCCGCCGGCTGCGCCCGGGCCGCTCTGCCGCCGGGCGACTCCGCGCCTACTCCGGCCGAGCTGGTCGCCGCCGCGGTCACCACCCAGCATTGCGCGAGCGACGGCGCGGCGCCCAATCCGGCGCTCGCGCCGATCGCCGTCAACGTCCAGTCCGGCCAGCGCGCCGTCCAGAAGTCGCTCGACGACACCGCGGGCCTGAAGCGCGACGCCCAGGACATCCAGGACCGGCTCGACCTTCTCCAGACCGAGCGCAACAATATCGACAAGCAGCTCGAGACCGCCGCCCGCTCCGGCGACATCATCGCGGTCCTCAAGGTGTTCGAGGACAGCAAATGGCCGCTCGCCTCGAAGCTCGTCTACGTGCCCCCGGCGCTGACCGGGATCATCCTCGCCTCGGTCGCCGGCACGTTCGGGGCGCTTCTCATCACCCTCATCCTGTTCGTCTATCCCGACAACCAGTATAAATTCACCCGCACCAAATCCTATTACGGCCGGATCCTGCTGGGCGGGCTGATCGCGCTCGGCGTGTTCGTGCTGATGTTCAGCGGAGTCGCCGTCCTCGCCGGCCCCAACGCGAGCGGAAGCGCGCAGAACCTCATCGCCTATGGCGGAATCGGGATCCTCGCCGGAATGTTCTCCGACCAGGCCGCCGGCTGGCTCTCCGACCGCTCCGTCTTCAAGCCGGATCCGGAGACCGTGGTGGTGCCGGCGGACCAACCGGCGCCTTGAGCTCCCTCTCCCCTGCGGGGAGAGGGTTGGGGTGAGGGGGTTCTGCCTCCGAGACCTTCCTCCAGGGCCGATCCCCCTCACCCTGCCCTCTCCCCGCCGGGGAGAGGGGTTCAAGGCCCCGGCGAACCTTTCCCCACCTCCGCGCATTCCCTAGGGAAAGGCGCGACAGGAGAGACTCATGGCCGACCAGGACACCAAGGCGCCGGAGACGGGCGCCCCACCGCTGCCCAGCCTCGAGGAGATGCAGCACTGGACCTTCGTCATGGGCCGGGCGCAGCAGATGATGCTGGAGCATGTCGCGAAGTCGCTCGGCGAGGCGCCGGCCCCCGACCCCAAGGCCTGGCAGCAGCTCCCCTGGATGAACGCGTTCGGCGATCCCGCCGCCCTCGCCCGCCAGCAGGCCGATCTGTGGACCGAGGGCGTCGCCATCTGGCAGCGCGCGCTCGGCCTAGACGCCCCCCGCGCCGAGATCGCCGACAAGGCCGACAAGGACCGCCGCTTCAACGCTCCGGCCTGGAAGGAGAACCCGCTCTTCGACATGATCCGCCAATCCTACCTCCTCGTCTCCGAGCGGCTGCTCGGAAGCGTCGAGGCGGTCGAGGGGGTGGACGACAGGCAACGCGAGAAGCTGCGCTTCATGACCAAGAACTTCGTCGACGCGATGAGCCCGTCGAACTTCGCCCTCACCAACCCGCAGGTGCTCCAGCGCGCGATGGAGACGAAGGGCGAGAGCCTCCTGAAGGGCCTCGAGCACATGCTCGGCGACCTCCACAAGGGCCAGCTCACCCACACCGATCCGAACGCCTTCGAGGTCGGCCGCAACATCGCCACCACCCCCGGCAAGGTGGTGAAGCGCACCCCCCTCTACGAGCTCATCCAATACGGCCCGACCACCAACGAGGTGCACGAGACCCCGCTGGTCATCTTCCCGCCCTGGATCAACCGCTTCTACATCCTCGACCTCAATCCGAAGAAAAGCTTCATCCGCTGGGCGGTCGAGCAGGGCCTCACCGTCTTCATGGTCAGCTGGAAATCGGCCGACGAGGCGATGAAGGACACTGTGCTCGACGACTATGTCCTGAACGGCCAGGTCGACGCGATCGACACGATCCGCGACCTCCTCGGCGTGAAGAGCGTCCACGCCATCGGCTATTGCGTCGCCGGCACCACGCTCGCCGCCACCCTCTCGCTGCTCGAGGCGCGCGGCGAGTCCGACAAGGTCGCAAGCGCCACCTTCTTCACCGCCCAGGTCGACTTCTCGGAAGCCGGCGACTTGAACCTCTTCGTCGCCGACGACACCCTGCAGATGATCGACCAGATGTCGGCCGAGAAGGGCTATATGGACGGCCGCTACATGGCCGCGACCTTCAACCTGCTTCGCGGCCGCGACCTCATCTGGAACTACGTCACCAACAATTACCTGCTGGGCGAGGACTACCCGCCCTTCGACCTCCTCCACTGGAACGGCGACATCACCAACCTTCCGTCCAAATGGCACCAGGCCTATCTCAAGGACTTCTACAAGGAGAACAAGCTGGTCCGCGCCGGCGGCATAACCGTCGACGGAACCCCCATCGACCTCCACAAGGTCAAGACCCCCACCTACGTCCAGGCCGGCCGCGAGGACCACATCGCCCCGGCGCAAAGCGTCTGGAAGATCACCCACTATTTCCAGGGCCCCCTGCGCTTCGTCCTCGCCGGAAGCGGCCACATAGCCGGCGTGGTGAACCCGCCCGAAGCCCAGAAATACGGCTACTGGACGAACGAGTCGAAGGTCGCGACGCTGGAGGAGTTCGTCGCCGGCGCCACGGAGCACAAGGGCAGCTGGTGGCCCGACTGGATCCAGTGGATCGGCGCCCAATCGGAGAAGAAGGTGCCCGCGAAGGGCGCGAGGGTCCCCGGCAAGGGCAAGCTCAAGGCGATCGAGGACGCGCCGGGGAGCTATGTGAAGGCGCGTTGATCCACCGGCCTCCTGCCGCGGTTAATCGTCATCCCGGCGAAAGCCGGGACCCAGGAACACGGTAGCTTGAGACGTCCTGCCGCGGTGTTCATGGGCCCCGGCCTCCGCCGGGGAGACGACTCGGGAACTGACCCGCCCCAGCCTCGGCCGGGCAGCTTCTCCCGGTGCCACGTGTGTCCCTCGAATTTTCCACGTCAATGAAGTAGCGGAGGCAGGCGACGCTGCACCCCCGTAGAGAAAGGCGGCGGCGCGAAGAAGGAAGATTGAAAGCCTCCAGCGCGGAATGGCCGAGGCCGCCGCCTTTCTGGAGGTCAACACGTCGGCGCAGTTAAGGCGACGCCTTGTCAGGGCCGATGAGGCCGACGAGCTTGCCGGCCCGGTCGAGCTCGATCGCGACGATCAAGGTCTGATCGGGGTAGACGAGCGTGAACTCGTCGAAGCCGAGCGCATCGGGGCGTCGAAAGCGGATGGCCTGCGGATCGCCGAGCGGCTGCAGGCGGCGGTGCGCGGCCGCGAACGCAGCACGGGCTGGCTCCCCTTTGTCCGGTGCCAACAAAGTGTAATCGGGCTCAGGCGCTGCCCGGCCGGCGAGGATTCGTCGCAGCATCGCCTCCGAGCCCTTGAGCGGCACGGTTCGCGGCATGAACTTCGGGACGGGAGATGCCGCTTCGATCGTAGCGGCGGCGGGCGATCGGCCGAGGCGGCGCAGCGCAGCGGCGAGCGCATCCGCGTCGGGCACCGCGATATCGGGCTGCACCCCGCGGCCCTCCCAGTTGGATCCGGTAACGGGGCTCTCCGCGCGGCCTGTCGGAATGGAGGCCATGAGATTGTGTCCGATCGCAACATTCTGCCCCGGGTTCGCGCCGCCACCGGTCGTCTCGCCGACGAGGGTCCCGAGCTTCAGCGTCTGAATGTCGTAGGCGAGCTCCTCGCCGCCCGAGAAGGTGTGGCCGCCGATGAGAACATAAACGGGCAGGCCGGCGAAGCTGACCGGGGTCGGCTCGCTGAAGAACGCCTTGCGCGTGAAGTCGGTCGTCCCCGCCTTGCGCCAGACGATGCGGCTGATTTCGATCCGCTTGCCCGCCGGCACGAAATGGCTGACCAGGTAGCTCACCGACGCCGGATCGCCGCCGTGATTGCCGCGCATTTCGAGTATCAGAGCGCGACTGCCCTTCAGTCCCGCCATGGCGCGGTCGAGCGCGGGTTTGAACGCCCAGGGATTGGCGAAGCCGACGATTTCCAGATAGGCGATCCCGCCCGCGAGCCTGCCCGCCCGGATAATTCCAGCCTCGTCCGGCGGGATCGCCGCGATGCTGAGGCCCGGCCCGTCCCTTGCGACGAACACAGCGAGGTGCTTGTCGTGCAGGGCGCCGCGCAGATCGTCGGTCAGCCGCCCGGCCAAGGACGGCAGGTCGGTCACCCGATCGTAGGCGCCCGAGGCCGCGGCGGCGGTGATCGCGGCGGCACCCTTTTCGCCGGCTTCCGGGAAAATGTATCGGCTGCGCACCTCAGCCGACAATTGGGCCACGATCGCTGCGCGGGCGGCTGGATCGAGCGCGGCCGATGGGACCGGCGAAGCGCTCGGGACGGAGGTTTGCGCCATCGTCGGCGCGGCAAAAGCGGCAAAGAGCATGGATGCTAGAGGCGCCGTAGATCGAAAACGCATCGACTTGTCCTCAGCGAAGGGAGCCGGACTTGTGCAACCAAGTGCCGCACGCCTTATGCTGGTGCAAGGGCCCCCCACGAGGAACACGAGGGACAAACGTCTACCAACGTCGTCTTGTGGCGCGAAAAACGGACATTTGTCGTCGCCCGCCAACGCACGGCTACTGGACCAACGAAGCCAAGGTCGCGACGCTGGAGGAGTTCGTCGAGGGCGCGACGGAGCACAAGGGCAGCTGGTGGCCGGACTGGATCCAGTGGATCGGCGCCCAATCGGAGAGGAAGGTGCCCGCGAAGGGGGCGCGCATTCCCGGCAAGGGCAGGCTCAAGGCGCTGGAGAACGCGCCGGGGAGCTATGTGAAGGCGCGCTGACTCAAGTCCTCCCCTCGATTTCGAGGGGAGGGGGACCGCGCGCAGCGCGGTGGAGGGGCCCTTCCCCTTGCAACGCCTACGTCATTGACGTACACGAAGCCATGCACACCGTCGTCGAAACCCCCGAATATCTGCGGGCGGCGAAGAAGGCGGGCATGAGCGAGGCGGAGCGGGAGGCGGCAATTCTCTTCCTCGCCGAGCGGCCCGAGTCCGGCGAGGTGATCGAAGGCTCGGGCGGCGCGCGCAAGGTCCGCATCGCCCGCGAAGGCGCGGGCAAGAGCGGCGGCTACCGCGTGATCACCTATTATCGGGACGAGGACACGCCCGTCTTCCTCCTGACGGTGATCAGCAAGGGCCAGCGGGCCGATCTCACGGCCGGGCAGAAGAAGCAGGTGAAGGGCTCCACGCGAGGGGAGAAAAGGAAGCCGCGATGAAGAAGGAAGATTTCGAAAGCCTCCAGCGCGGAATGGCGGAAGCCGACGCCTTCCTGGGAGGCGAGCGCGAAGGCTTCATCGTCCACGCGCCCCTCGACGTCCGCGCGATCCGCGCCCGCACCGACCTCAAGCGCCGCGACTTCGCCGACCGCTACCACCTCGACCCGCGAGCCGTCGAACAATGGGAACAAGGCCGCCGCCGCCCCGAGCGCGGCACCGAAATGTACCTCCGCCTGATCGGCCACGATCCCGAGGGCGTGGCGCGGATGGTATCGCAGGCGGTGCGGGAGGAGCAGGCGGGGTACGAAGGGCGGTCGAGAGATGCGCGTGCGAGGCGGGGGAAAGACTAGGCGGCGAGCAAAGGGCAGATGGTGGCGGGGACCCCGGGGTGACAGGTACGTAGCTGTCACCGCCCTGTTCAAACGATCTTGACGCGCAGAGACCAGTTCCTATGATGTTCGCGTTGACCCTAGCGGGGAGTGCGGCAGGCGGGGTGACCGTCGTGACCGGACGCAACTGCGACGGCGAGGCTGCGGCCCAGGTCGAGGCTTCGTTCGTGCGGCACGGGCCGAGAGGAACCGCCGCGAGGGACAGCGCCGATCTGTCCGGCGAAGTTCGCGTAGCCGCAACCTTTACTATCTTGGGTAACTGTCGGGCGGCTAGTCGCATTAATTTCACGGGGAGGTCGGGGCCGCGCGCGGCGGCGCCAGCCTTGCCAAGGCGCCCAAAAAGGGTAGCCTCTCGGTAGGAGGGCTTTGATGCGTGTGACATGCAAAAACGTGCCAACCCGGCACGGGCCGATAGGAGGAAGCGCCTCGCGCGACTGATTATCGGACTGACCCTAGCGGGGAGTGCGGCAGGCGGGGTGACCGTCGTGACCGGACGCAACTGCGACGGCGAGGCTGCGGCCCAGGTCGAGGCTTCGTTCGTGCGGCACGGGCCGAGAGGAACCGCCGCGAGGGACAGCGCCACCGTCGGACGGGTCGGGTGCACCGACAGGACCCACAAGACGTGTCATCGCAGTTGCTCAGGCGGACCTACAGTCTTTCTAATCTTGAAGCGGCCTGGCGAGTGATCCACGCGAACGGCCGGCTTTCTCAATCAGAGGAAGTTCGCGCCGAGATCCAGCAATTTTCGGAAGACGTATACCGGAACTTGCGCAGCCTCCAGTATCGGCTGACCCGCGACAAGTTCGACTTCCCCGCTGCAAAAGGTATCCCGATTCCTAAGCTGGATGTACGTGGGAAGCCGACAGGAAAGTTCCGGCCAATCGTTCTTGCTCCGCTCGCATCTCGAATCGTGCAGCGGGCAGTGCTGAACATCTTGCTGGAAGTGCCAAAACTTCAGCCCTTCATCAAGACGCCATATAGCTTCGGAGGCCTTCGTGCTCAGCGGGAAATTGAGCCGAGCCAACTCTCGCCCGCCGGCATCCTTTCGGCGGTACCGGCCGCTATCGACGCTGCGCTGGCTGAGATCGCAAGAGGCGCAACCTACTGCGCCACCGCTGACATCAAAGGGTTCTTCACGAAGGTGCCGAAGTCAACAGTTTCCCAGATCATCTCCGAGGCCGTCTGCGATGCGGCGTTCACGGAGTTCCTTCAGAAGGCCATATCAGTAGAGCTTTCGAATATGGCCGTTCTGCGTGAGAAGGCTTTAGAATTTCCGCTTGAGTCAGTGGGCGTAGCGCAGGGAAATTCGCTTTCGCCGCTTTTGGGTAACATCATTCTGGCTGATTTTGATGCGCAGATGAATAACAGCGACTGCGCCTGCTTCAGGTATATCGACGATTTTATCATCTTTGCGCCTTCCAGAAAGGCGGCTACAGCACGACTTGAGAAGGCGAAAAGGCTCCTCGCCCAGTTGGGTATGGAACTCTCGCCCGAGAAATCCTCAAAGGGGCCGCAGCCAATTTCGGAAGGATTTGAATTTCTCGGGATTGAGATTTGTCCCGGCCTTATCCGACCCTCCCGAAAGGCGCAGAGAGCACTACTCGAAAAAGTAGACATTGTTGTCGCCGACGGAAGGAAGGCGCTGATCAGCATACGAAACGGTCAAAAAATTGAGCGAGACCTCACATTCCTTGCTGTCCTGCGCCGACTGGACGTGACGATTAGTGGGTGGGGCAAGCATTACTGGTTTTGTAATGATCGGGCTGTGTTCAAGGCGTTAGATCAGAAGATATGGAAGCGAGTTCACAGTTATCTCGGCTGCTATTCGGAGGTGCGGGATCGGCTGACGGACGATCACCGCCCGATTGCCCTCGGGCTAACGCAACTCCGCTTGGGCACTCGCGAGCCCTTCGCTTATCCAAAGACGACGGAGACCTGAAGTTTGCGGGCCACGCTGGCTTCAGACATCTTCCCGCTCCAACCCCTTCTCCACCAACCTCCTAAGCGCCTCCGACCGCGACGGCTTCGGGTCGGGCTGGCGCGCGATCCAGGCGTAGAGGGCCGCTTCCATCTCGGGGTACAGGCGCATCGAGATGACGGGGCCGATGCCGGTGCGGGGGCGCCCTCGCGGCCTTTTCTCTTTCTCGGCTATTGACCCCGCCCCTATTTGTTGGATACATCAAAGCGAGCCGAGGCAAGGCTGGCACCTTGCGCCCGGCTCTGACCCGCAAACGCCTTTTCCGTGGAAGGAGGCGGTCGATGGCTGACGGCGACCTTAATCTGTCGCGCCGGGCGCTGCTAGGCGTCGCGTTCGCGGCGCCTGTCCTCAACCGTCACCCCGGACTTGATCCGGGGTCCACCTTCTCCCCTTCCTCCAGCGCTTCAGAAGGAAGGTGGATGCCGGATCAAGTCCGGCATGACGCAGCGGGGGACGAGCGAAGGCAGGCACGCTGGCACCGCGCCCTCGCCCGCTACCGCCGCGCCGAGGCCGCGTTCGCCGCCGCGACGAGCGTCCCCGACGAAGCGCTTTACGACCGGCTCGGCGAGCGTTGCGACCGCGCCCTCACCCGCCTCCTCCACACCCCGGCCCCCGACGTCGCCGCGCTCGCCCTCAAGCTCGACCTCACCCTCTACGAGCGATTCGGCGAGTTCCTCGGCGACTCGGCCGCCATGAGGGCGCTCAAGCGGGACGCCCGGCGCCTGGCCGCCGCCACGGCTTGAAATCGGTTCACGCAGAGGGCGCAGAGGACGCGGAGAATCAATGGCCGTCCTCCCGCCGAAGGCCCGCGCATTGGGCCGACCGTTCCACAGCCGCCTGCGGGCTCTGCGTCCTCTGCGATCTCCGCGTGAAATCCGCGCCTCCTCCGCGCCTCCTCCTCCTCCTCCTCCTCCTCCTCCGCGTCTCCGCGTGAAAAAGAACTTTCCTACAGCGCCCGTTCGTGATGGAACCGACAAGATGGAACAGAGTGGGAACTCGGTCCGAGTCGCCGCGCCTCTCCGTGAGCGCGGGAACGGGGAGAACCGCCGGATCGGCCGCTCTCGTCAAGGCGACGACTGTGCCTCGTGCCGCAGCCCCTTTGGTGCCTTCGGTGCTTTGCGTGAAAAGCGGCCTCCCCGCCCAGCCACAGGCGTGGAGGAGCGAGCGCCGGAGACCCCCCGCGTGCATCGGACCTCGGGGCCTTTCGCGCCGTTTCCGCCCTGCCCGCGCCGCAAAAGGCGTTTTGGCGCGACCTTTGGGACCATTCGCGCCGAAACCCCGCTAAGCCTCTTCTGCTGCAGTGCAACATTTTTGCTTGAACCGCGTTGTCGGGGCTCCTATGTTGCATTGCAGCAAGAACCCAAGGGGTAACATCATGGCCGACCAGAACAACAGCACGACCACCGCCCCGAAGGCGGACGCTCCGGCCCACAAGGCCGATACCCACAATGCCGCTCCGGCTGCCGCCAAGGCCGCCGAGGCTCCGGCCAAGGCCGCTTCGGACACCGTCAAGTCCGCCGCCCCGGCCGCGACCCGCACCGCCGCTCCGGCCCGCGGCCGCAAGGCTTCGGCTCCCAAGGCCGCCAAGCCCGCGCGCAAGGCGCCGGCCCGCCGCACCGCCGCCCAGAAGGCCGCGCCGCAGAAGGCCGCCGTCACCCGCAGCGTCAACAAGATCACCGACAATGTGAACGAGGGAACCCGCACCATGAGGAACGAGACCAAGCAGATCGCCGACCGCGCCCAGGCCGTCTTCGGCGACATGAACCAGCGCGCCCGCACCCAGATCGAGCGCAACAGCCGCATCGCCGAGGAGCTGACCGAGCTCCAGAAGGGCAATATGGAAGCGATGGTCGCCTCGACCAAGGTCGCCGCCAAGGGCCTCGAGACGATCGGCCAGGAAGTCGCCGAATATAGCCGCAAGAGCTTCGAGGACGCCTCGGCGGCTCTCAAGGGCTTCGCGGAAGTGAAGTCGGCCACCGACTTCTTCCGCCTGCAGAGCGACTTCGCCCGCACCCAGTTCGACAGCCTCGTCGCCGAGTCCAGCCGTCTCTCCGAGACCATGCTGAAGCTCGCCGGCGACGTCGCCCAGCCGCTCACCAACCGCGCGTCGGTTGCCGCGGACCGGGTGAAGAGCGCCGTCGCTTTCTAAGATTTCGGATCGAAGCGGCGCTTCGACCCGGACAAGGCAGGGGCGGTTCTCCTTCGGGGGGACCGCCCCTTCTTTCTGTAGGCGGCGCGGCGGACACGCTTTACCGCCTGTGCGCCAACCGAATCTCTTGCCCGCCAAGGCCGGCTTGCCATATTGGACGAGGATCATGGGACGGGACGAGCATTTGATCTTCGCCGCCGGCGAGCGGCGCGGCGACGACGAGGGCACCGGCCTCGGGGTCGCTACCCGCACGCGCACCCGCACCAAGACGCCTTCGCCTTACAAGGTGCTGATGCTGAACGACGACTACACGCCGATGGAGTTCGTCGTCGAAGTCCTCCAGACCATCTTCAAGATGGGGATAGAGGACGCCACCCGGGTCATGCTCCACGTCCACCAGCGCGGCGTCGGCGTGTGCGGCGTGTTCAGCTACGAGGTCGCCGAAACCAAAGTCGCCCAGGTCATCGAATATGCCCGGCAGAACCAGCACCCCCTCCAGTGCACGCTGGAGAAGGCGTAGGTCTTAGGTCAGCCCGGCGGGTGGATAAGAACTCGGCTTGTGTGAACCCGTTCGTGTCGAGCGAAGTCGAGACACCCCGCCGAGCGTAGCCGAGGCTTATCGTCTCGGCTTCGCTCGACATGGCCCCTCGACTTCGCTCGGGGCGAACGGGTTGGGTTCGGATCCGACACGACGATCCCTCCCGACCCCATCTTGCCTCCCCTCCCGAATCCCGTAAGACCGCCCTCATGGACCGCATCATCATCCGGGGCGGAAAACCGCTCACCGGCCGAATCCCCATTTCCGGCGCCAAGAACGCGGCGCTCACGCTGCTGCCCTGCGCTCTCCTCACCGACGAGCCGCTGACTCTGCGCAACCTGCCGCGCCTCGCCGACGTCGACAGCTTCGGTCACCTTCTCAATCAGCTCGGGGTCTCGACCACGGTCGAGGGCGCTCGGCCCGACGAGTTCGGCCGGGTGATGACGCTTCGTGCCTCCAACCTCACCTCGACCGTCGCGCCCTACGACATCGTCCGAAAGATGCGCGCCTCGATCCTCGTCCTTGGGCCGCTCGTCGCCCGCTCCGGCGAGGCGACGGTGTCGCTGCCCGGCGGCTGCGCGATCGGGATGCGGCCGGTCGACCTCCATCTAAAGGCGCTCGAGGCGCTCGGCGCGGAGCTCGAGATCACCGCCGGCTACGTGCGGGCGATCGCGCCCAAGGGCGGCCTCCAGGGGGGCACGATCCGCTTCCCTTTCGTCTCGGTGGGGGCGACCGAAAATGCGCTGATGGCCGCCGTCCTCGCCCGCGGAACCAGCGTGATCGAGAATGCCGCGCGCGAGCCGGAGATCACCGACCTCGCCAAATGCCTGATCGCGATGGGCGCGCGGATCGAGGGGCTCCGAACCGACACCCTGACGATCGAAGGCGTCGACCGGCTCCACGGCGCGACCTATTCGGTCATGCCCGACAGGATCGAGGCGGGCAGCTACGCCTGCGCGGCCGCGATCACCGGCGGCTCGCTCGAGCTCGTCGGGGCTCGGAAGGAGACGATGCCGTCCATCCTCTCCGGCCTCTCAGACGCCGGGCTGATCGTCGAGGACACGCCAAGCGGGATCAAGGTCAGCGCCGACGGCGGGCTGAAGCCCCTCTCCCTGTCGACCGCGCCCTACCCGGCCTTCCCGACCGACATGCAGGCGCAGTTCATGGCGATGCTGACCCTGGCCCAGGGAACCAGCCTGCTTACCGAGACCATCTTCGAGAATCGCTACATGCACGTCCCGGAGCTCAACCGGATGGGCGCGGACATCGAGGTCAGGGGCCGCTCGGCGGTCGTTCGCGGGGTCGAGCGGCTGGCCGGCGCGCCGGTCATGGCGACCGACCTTCGAGCCTCGATGAGCCTCGTCCTCGCCGGGCTCGCCGCCGAGGGCGAGACCCAGGTCCACCGGGTTTACCACCTCGACCGCGGCTACGAGCGGCTCGAGGAGAAGCTCCAGGCGGTCGGCGCGGACATCGAACGGGCGGGCGGGGACTAAGCTCTCTCGTCGCCCCAGCGAAGGTTGGGGCCCCAGGGGGTGAAGGGCACCCCGTCGTCGCCCCAGCGAAGGCTGGGGCCCCATGGGGTGAAGAGCGCCGGCTATTTTCACACCCTGGGGTCCCAGCCTTCGCTGGGACGACGGTCAGGTCCACATCTCCACGACATGGATGGCGAGCCCGACCAGTCCGCCGACCAAAGTCCCGTTGACCCGGATATACTGAAGGTCCCGCCCGACGGCGTTCTCGAGCCGGCCGGTGATCGTCCGGGCATCCCAGCCGCGCACCGTCTCCGAGACCAAAGTGACGATTCCGCCACCGTAGGTCGCCACTGCGCCGACCACCGCCCGGCGGGCGAACTGGTTGATCGCGCGCTTCAGCCGCATATCCTGCTGGAGCGTGTCGCCGAGCTGGCGGAGCGCTTCGCCGAAGCGGCCGGCCATCGCCGCGTCCGGGTCGCGCGCCGCGCGGAGCAGCCCGGCCCGGCTATTCTCCCAAAGCCCCCCGACCCAATCGGTCACCGCCTTGTTGGCGATGATCTCGCTCTTCACGCCCTCGACCTTCAAACGCATCTCGGCGTCGTATTGCATGTCCCAGGCGAGGGCGGCGAGCGCCTCCTCGGCCTTGGCGCGAAGCGGATGCTTCGGGTCGAGCGCCATGTCGATGGTGAGCTTGCGAAGCCCGTCGACGATCGCGTCGGCGAGCTTCTCGTCCAGCCCCGCGAGGCGCATGATCCACCCTGCCCGCTGGTGGATCATGCCGCGGATCAGGTCCTCGTTGGCGTCGAGCGTCCGACCGGTCCAGGTGACGATCGAATCGAGGATCGGGATGTGGCGGTCGTCGGTCATCGCCGCCTCGAGGGTCTGGCCGATCAGCGGCGCGACCTGAAGCGCATGGAGGCGCGAGGCGACGGCGCTCTTCACCATTCCGCCGAGCCGCTCCTGGTCGAGCGATTCCAGCAGATTGGCGAACAGCCGCGAGGCGCCTTCGCGCATTCGGCCTTCGGGCGGGGGATTGGCCAGAAAGTGGCCGATCGCGCCTGCGACGTCGACGCTGCGCATGCGCCGTGCAACTACAGAAGGCGTGAGAAAGTTGTCGCGGAGGAAGGCGGCGAGGGTGTCGCCGATCCGGTCCTTGTTGCGCGGGATGATCGCAGTATGCGGGATCGGCAGGCCGAGCGGCCGGCGGAACAGAGCGGTGACCGCGAACCAGTCGGCAAGCCCGCCGACCATCGCCGCCTCGGCGAAGGCCTTGACGAAGCCGAGCCAGGGATGCGCCTCGTCATAGGCGTTGGCGGCGAGGAAGAGCGCCGCCATCGCGACCAGCATCGCCGTGGCGATGACCCGCATCCGGCGCGCGCCGTTCTGCGCCGGACCGATGCCGGAAGCGGGACTTCTGAAGGGGCTCATCCCCCGCTCAACCGGTCCGGCTTCCTTTGGTTCACTCCGCCGGCTGGGGAACGGGCTCGTGACCCTGCGGCCCCTTGTAGGTGATGATCCGCCCGAACTTGGGCGCAAGCCACTTCTCGAAGCCGTCGGCGAGGCTGAACGAGGCCGGGACGAGGACCAGGGTGAGGAGGGTCGAGAGCATCAGGCCCCCGATCACCACCACCGCCATCGGCGCGCGCCAGCTCGAATCGCCTTCCAGCGACAGCGCCGTCGGGACCATGCCCGCGACCATCGCCATCGTCGTCATGATGATCGGCTGGGCGCGCTTGTGGCCGGCGTCAACGATCGCTTCGTCCTTGGGAACGCCCTTGGCCATCTCGACGATGGTGAAGTCGAGCAGCAGGATCGAGTTCTTGGCGACGATGCCGAACAGCATCAGGATCCCGATCAGGACGGGCATCGAGACGGCGAGGCCGGTGACCCACAAGGCCAGGAAGCCCCCGAGCGGCGCGAGCAGGAGCGAGCCCATGTTCACGAACGGCGCCATCAGCCGCTTGTAGAGCAGCACCAGCACCGCGAAGACGAGGAAGGTGCCGGACATCAAAGCGCCCATGAACTCGGACATCAGCTTCGCCTCCTCCCGCTGCTGTCCGGAACGGGCGCGCTCGACGCCTTCGGGCAGGTTGTGGAGGATTGGCAGCGACTCGATGATCGCCTCCTTGTCGACGACTCCCGGAATGAGATCCGCGCCGACGAGAACCCGGCGCTCCTGGTTGAAGCGCTGGATCTGAGCCGGGCCGGCGCCGAAGCTGATCGAGGCGACGACCTTGAGCGGCACCGAGCCGCCCGTCGTGGTCGGCACCGGCATATTCTCGATGGTCGAGAGACTGCGCCGCGAATCTTCCTGCAGCGCCACCCGGATCGGCACCTGCCGGTCGGAGAGGGAGAAGCGGGCGCTGGCCTGGTCGATCTCGCCCTGGGTGGCGGTTCGGATCGCCTGACTCATCGCGGCGGTGGTCACGCCCATGTCGGCCATCAGGTTGAGACGCGGAGTGATGGTAATCTCCGGGCGCCTAAGGTCGCCGGCGATGCGAGGCGCCACCAGCTCGGGGCGGCGGCGCATCTCGTCGACCAGCTTCAGCGCAGTCTGCTGAAGCTTGATCGGGTCGGAGCTCGAGAGCAGGACGGCGATCGGCCGGCCGCCGACGCTGTTCTGTGCACGGAAGGTGACTCGGGCATCCGGGATGCTCTGGAGGCGCGGGCCGACCTGCCGCTCGAAATCGGTGCTGGTCCGCTCGCGGCCGTCGCCGCGGTCCTTCAGCGACACGTAGATGGTCGAATTGCCGGCGCGCACCGACTCGAAGGCGGAAGCGACGTCGCTCTGCGCGCGCACCAGCGCCGCCGCGCGATCGGCGACGGCGCGGGTCTGGTCGAGAGTCGAGCCCGGCGGCATTTCGATCGAGACCTGGACGGTGTCCTCGTCGGTTTCCGGCTGGAAGGCCTTGGGCAGCATGGTGAAGACGAAGATCTGCGCGACGAAGCACAGGGCGCCGATCAGGACGCCCTTCCAGCGGTTGCGCAGCGTCCAGCGCAGCAGCGCGATATATTTGTCCATCAGCCAGCCTTCGCCATGCTTGGCCTGGCCGTGCGCCTTCAGGAAATAGGCGGCAATCATCGGGGTGATCATGCGCGCGACGGCAAGGCTGATCAGCACGGTGATGACGATGGTGAGGCCGAAGCTGATGAAATATTGGCCGATGATCCCGCTCATCATCGCGACGGGAAGGAAGACGGCGACGATCGAGAAGGTGGTTGCAACGACCGGAAGCCCAATCTCGTCGGCTGCGTCGATCGACGCCTGGTAGGCGGATTTGCCCATCCTCATGTGCCGGACGATATTCTCGATCTCGACGATCGCGTCGTCGACCAGCACGCCCGCGACGAGGCTTAGCGACAGCAGGGTCACCATGTTGAGCGTGAAGCCCAGCATCGACATGAACCAGAAGGCCGGGATCGCCGACAGCGGAATGGCGATTGCGGAGATGAGGGTCGCGCGCCAGTCGCGAAGGAAGAGCAGGACGACGACGACCGCGAGCAAGGCGCCCTCGACGAGCGCCCGCATCGAGCTCTCATACTGGCCCTTGATATATTTCACCGGGGTGAAGAGCAGGGTGTAGCTGACGCGCGGATCCTCCTTCTGGAGATCCTTCAGCTGCTTCATCACGTCGTTATAGACGGTGAGATCGGAATAGCCCTTGGCCTTCTGAACCATGAAGCTGACGACCTGCCGCCCGTTCTGGACTCCGTAGCTGGTCTGCTCGGCCCATTGGTCTCGGACGCTGGCAATCGCGTCCAGGCGGATGTTGCGCCCGCCGCCGATCGACAATTGGGTATCGGCCAGATCGTGGGCGGTAAGCGCGCTTCCGAGCACCCGGACGGACTGTTCGGAACCGGCGATCTCCGCCCGTCCTCCGGCCGCGTTGATGTTGATCGCGCGAAGCTGCTGGTTGACCTGAGTGGCGCTGATCCCCTGCGACTGCATCCGCACGGGGTCGAGCTCCACCCGGATCTCGCGGCTGACTCCGCCGGTGCGGCTGACGATCGACACGCCCTCGACGCTCATCAGGCGACGGTTGATCGTGTCGTCGATGAACCAGGAGAGCTGCTCCACGGTCATCGCCGTGCTTTCGGCCGACATGTAGACGACCGGGTAATCGTCATTTCTTTCCCGCTCGACCTGCGGCTCGAGGATACCGTCGGGAAGGTCGCTTCGGATCCGGGCGATCGCGTCGCGCACGTCGGTGACGGCGCGATCGATAGGCGTGCCGATCTCGAACGAGATGTTGGTGGTGCTATTGCCTTCCCGGATCGAGGAATTGATCTCGGTAACGCCCTCGATTCCGCGAACCGCAGCCTCGACGCGGCGGGTGATCTGAATCTCGAGCTCGGGCGGAGCCGCACCGGGCTGGCTGATCGACACGTTCGCCGCGGGGATGCTGACATCCGGGTTGAGGTTCACGTCCATCCGCATGAAGGCGAGAAGCCCCATGGCGAGCAGGAAGGTGAACAGGACGATCGGAATGACGGGATGGCGGATCGCCCAGGCCGAGATGTTGCGCATCGTTCGTGGACTCCAAGCCGGGCTGGATCTAGCGGGCGGCGGCGCGCTGCGGGCGCACCTTCTCGCCCGCGTTCAGGAAGGCGCCGGCCGACTGGACGACCCGCTCGTTGCCGTCGAGGCCCTGGGCGATGACGACGCCCTTGTCGGTCACCGTCCCGATCTTCACGGCCCGCCGCTGAACGGTGTTGTTCGGCATCACGATCAGCACATAGGTCCCCGCATCGTCGGTGAGGACGGCGGATTCCGGAAGCAGCGGAGCGACCGTCGCTCCGGCCTGAATCGACGCGGAGGCGAAGCCGCCGGGCCGGAGCTCGCGATTGTAGGGAATAGAGATCCGGGCGACGCCCTGGCGGGTCTGGGGGTCGATCATCGGCGAGATCTGCCAGACGGTGCCCTGATAGCTCTGTTGGGAGCCGACCGGAGTCACCGTAACCGGCACTCCGACCGAAAGGGTCGCGAGGTCCGTCTGCGGCAGGCGGGCGAGCAGCTCCATCTGTCCGCCCGCGGCGATGTGGAAGAGCGCGCCCGATCCGGAGCTCACCACCTGGCCGGCCTCGACATTGCGGCCGAGGACGAGCCCGGCGGCGGGGGCCCGTACGTCGAGCCGGCCGATCCTGGCGCGGGTTTCGCCGAGCTGCGCCTGTGCGACCCGGACGCGCGCATTGGCGGCATCGCGAGTGGCCCGCTTGCGCTCGACGTCCGCCTGGGAGACGAAGCCGCGCGAGACGAGCTTCAGCGCCCGGTCCAGCTCAGACTGGGCGACGCGCGCGTCGGCCTGGGCGACCTGGATCTGGGCGGCGAGCTGCGAAGCCTGCTGCGACTGGACCGAGCGCTCGATGATCGCGAGCGGCTGGCCGGCGCCGACCCACTGGCCGGGCTCGACGAGGACCCGGGAGATCGCCCCACCTTCGCCGGACACGCCCACCGGCATGTCGCGGCGGGCGGCGAGGCTGCCGGTGGCGGAGATCGTCCGGGCGACCTGCTGGCGGCCAGGAACGACGACGGTGACCTGGGGAACGGCCTCACCGCCATTGTCTCCGCCGGCGGCGGCGCCGGGAGCGCCGCCGGCGCCCGTGGCCTTGCCCTTCTTGCCGCCGCCCATCACCGCGAAGGCGACGACCAGGAGGAGGACGATCGCCGCGATCGCCGAGACGAGGATGATGCGGCGGCGGCGGCGAGCCGCGCCGTCATCGACAACGTCGACTTCCAACGCGCTGCGGCGCCATTTGGGCGACTCGATATTCATAGCGTCCATCTTCCCCACACCCGCTGGCGGTCCGGCTAGTGTATTAGCCAAACAACTCACCTGCCTCAAGCTGTTTCTGCCGGGCGCCCCTCTGCGCGGCGGAACCCGGCTGTACAGCGATTGTTGGGCGATTGCCACCACTTCAGTGGCGGCGCATAGCGCGGGGCGCTCGAACAACTGCGAGGAGGGCGCGAATGAACATGCTTGCCGACCACGGCTGGATCGCCTGGATCATCATCGGCGCCATCGCCGGCGCCATCGCCAAGGCGATCATGCCGGGCCGCGATCCCGGCGGATGCCTGGTCACCATCGCCCTCGGGATCGGCGGCGCTGTGGTCGCCGGCTTCATCGGCAATTCGCTGGGCTGGTATCGCAACGGTCAGGGCGCGGGCTTCATCGCCGCGGTCCTCGGTGCGATCCTGATCCTCTTCGTCTGGCGTCTGATCGCCGGCCGGCGGTAAGCCTTCTGCCTCCCCGTGCAGGACACGGGGAGGGGCACCGCCGACGGGAAGGAAATTACCGCGTTGCCGCCTTCATCGTGGCCGCGAAGGCCCGGACCGCGTCCAGGTCCGCGCCCAGAGCCACGATCGCCGATCCTGAAATCGCGCCGGCCGCGCCGGCGTCGAGCGCTTGGCGGACGTGTTCCGGCCGCGAGATCCCGAAGCCGAGAACCGGCGGCGCGGCCCTCAGCGCCCGGAGCCGCCCGAGCAAGGCGGAGTCGAACCTCACCTCGGTATCCGCCCCGGTCACCCCGGCCCGGGCGACGCAATAGGTGTAGCCCCGTCCCGCCCGCCCGATCCGTTCGAGCGTGGCTTCCGGCGTGTTCGGCGCCGCGATGAGCACCGGATCGACCCCCCGGTCCGCCGCGGCGGCGAGGAAGGGCCCGGCCTCGGCGACCGGCACGTCGGCGACCAGGACGCTGTCCACTCCCGCCTGCGCGGCGGCGGCGTAAAAGGCGTCGCGGCCTCGCGCCACCACCAGATTGGCATAGGTAAGGATCCCGACCGGGACCTCGGGGTGGCGGGCGCGGAAGGCGGCGAGAAGCGCGAAGCAGCGCGCCGGGGTTGCCCCCGCCGCAAGCGCCCTTACCGCCGCGGCCTGGATCACCGGCCCGTCCGCCACCGGGTCCGAGAAGGGAATCCCGACCTCGACCATGTCGCTGCCGCCTTCGACCAAAGCGTCGAGCAAGGCGGCGCTGGTCTCGAAATCCGGATCGCCGAGCATCAGGAACCCGCCGAACGCGCCCTCGCCGCGGCTCGCCAGCCGCTCGAACATGCTTGCATAACGGCTCATGCGCTCGGCCCCAGCAGGCCCTGCGCCTGAACCATGTCCTTGTCGCCGCGCCCCGAAAGGTTGACCACGATCACCGTCTCCTCGCTTGCCCCCTGCGCCATCTTGAGGGCGTGGGCGAGGGCATGGGCGGATTCGAACGCGCAGATGATCCCCTCCCGCCGCGCCAGAAGCCCGAAGGCGTCGAGCGCCTCGCGGTCGGTCGCCCCGACATATTCCGCCCGGCCGCTGTCCTTGAGGAACGCGTGCTCGGGGCCGACGGCGGGATAATCGAGGCCGGCGGAGACCGACCAGCTCTCGGCGATCTGGCCGTCCTCGTCTTGGAGCACGTAGGTTTCCGATCCGTGCAGGATTCCGGGCCGGCCGCGGAGCAGGGTGGCGCCATGCTCGGCCCCGTCAAGCCCGCGCCCCGCCGCCTCGACTCCGATCAGCCTCACGCCCTCGTCGGCGACGAAGTCGGCGAAGGCGCCCATCGCGTTCGATCCGCCGCCCACGCACGCGACGACCGCGTCGGGAAGCCGCCCTTCCTCCTCCATCAGCTGAGCCCGCGCCTCCTTGCCGATAACGCGCTGGAACTCGCGAACCATCAGCGGGAAGGGGTGCGGGCCGGCGACGGTGCCGAGCAGGTAATGGGTGTCGGCGAAGCTTGCCGCCCAATCCCGGAGCGCCTCGTTGATCGCGTCCTTCAAGGTCCGGCTGCCGCTCTCGACCGGAACCACCTCGGCCCCCATCAGCTCCATCCGGAAGACGTTGAGGCGCTGCCGCTCGACGTCGTGGGCGCCCATGTAGATCCGGGTTTCCAGCCCGAAGAGCGCGCCCGCCATGGCGGTTGCGACGCCGTGCTGGCCGGCGCCGGTCTCGGCGATGATCCGCCTCTTGCCCATCCGCCGCGCGAGCAGGGCCTGGCCGAGCACCTGGTTGGTCTTGTGCGCTCCGCCGTGGAGCAGGTCCTCGCGCTTCAGGTAGATCCGCGCCTTTCCGGTCTCGAGGTTGCGGCAGCGGGTAAGCGGCGTCGGCCGACCGGCATATTTGGCGAGTAGCTCGGAAAGCTCTTCTCGGAAGCCCGGATCGTCCTGCGCGCACAGGAAGGCCGCCTCGAGCTCCTCCAGCGCCGGCATCAATATTTCGGGCACATAGGCGCCGCCAAAAGCGCCGAACCGTCCACTCAGCTGCATGACTTCACTCCGTCGCCGCGCACCGGAAGCCTTAGCGCCTGGAAGAAGGCGGCGAGCTTGGCGGGATCCTTTCGGCCCGGCGCCGCCTCCACGCCCGAGCCGACGTCGAGCGCATAGGCGCCCAGCCGGGCCGCCGCCGCCGCGTTCGACGGATCGAGCCCGCCGGCCACCAAGGCATCGGAAAGGTCCCTTCCCTCCAGCCGTCCCCAGTCGAAGGCCTTGCCCGTCCCGCCCGACTGGCCGCCGGCCTTGCTGTCGTAGAGCATCCGGTCGGCGCCCGGCCGCGGCTCCGGCAGGTCGTCGCCGACCGCGCCCGCCGCCCAGATCTCCGTCTCGGCGGGAAGAAGGGCGCGAAGGCCGCGAATGTAGAGCGCGTCCTCCTCCCCGTGGAGCTGGACGGCGGCGAGCCCCAGCGCCCGCGCCGTCGCCGCGACCTGCATCGGCTTCTCGTTGCGGAACACGCCCACCAGGGGAATGGAAGCGGCCTCGGCGATCGGCGTCGCGTCGCCGACCGACACCGCCCGCGGGGTGCCGGGCACCATGACGATCCCCGCATAGGAGGCGCCCGCCTCGGCCGCCATCGCCGCGTCCGCGGAATCGGTGAGGCCGCACACCTTGACCCGTCCGAAGGCCAGCGCGCGGGCGGCCAGCCCGGGATCGGGCGAACGCATCAGCGACGAGCCGACCAGGAAGGCGTCGGCATAAGGCGCGAGCCTCTCGACGTCGCTCCGGCTCTCGATGCCCGATTCCGCCACCGCCAGGATGCCGGCCGGGACCAGTCCGGCAAGCCGCTCGGTCGTCCCGAGATCGACCTTCAGGGTCTTCAAGTCGCGGTTGTTGATGCCCACCATCTCGGCACCCAGAGCGAGTGCGCGGCCCACCTCCGCCGCGTCATGAGCCTCGACGAGCACGTCCATTCCGAGCCTCTTCGCCTCGGCCATCACCGCCGCCGCCTCTTCGTCCGAAAGCACCGACAGCATGGCGAGCACGGCGTCGGCGCCGTGGCGCCGCGCTTCCGGCACCTGGCGGGGATCGACGATGAAGTCCTTGGCGAGGATCGGCCCGTCATACGCCCGGCGGACGGCCGCCAGGTCGTCCAGCGATCCTCCGAAATAGGGCGTGTCGGTAAGCACGCTGACCGCGTCGGCGGCGCCGCGATAGGCCCTTGCGATCGCCGCCGGATCGGCCTCGCTGCGAAGCGCGCCCTGCGACGGCGAGGCCCGCTTCACCTCCATGATGAAGCGCGCGCCGGGCCGCGCCAGGGCCGCCTTGAGGCTTAGCCGGGTCGGCTCGGCGCCCGCCCGCAGGCCCTCGACGTCGGTCGCGGCGAGCCGTGCCGCCACGTCGGCCTTCTTGCGCTCGACGATCTCGCCGAGGATTCCGGTCGCTTCAGCCATGGGACGCCTCCACGAACAGCTTGAGCCGGCGATAGGCCTCGCCCGATCCGAGCGCCTCCGCCGCCCGCTCCGTCCCTTCGCGCAGGTCCGCGGCGAGGCCCGCCGTCATCAGCAGCGCTCCGGCATTGATCGCGACCGCGTCGGTCTCGGCGGGAAGGCCGTAGCCCATCAGCAGCGACTTCATCCGTTCGGCATTCTCCTCCGGCGCTCCGCCGACGAGGGCGCTCGCCGGCCGCCGATCGAGCCCGGCCTGCTCGGGGCTGAGCGTGGCCGCCTCGATCTCGCCGCCCCGCACCCGGACGGCTTGCGTCTCGGCGTGAAGCGCGACCTCGTCCATCCCGCCGCCATGGACGACCAGGGCCTGCTCCACCCCCAGCGCGATCAGGGTCCGCACGATCGGCTCCAGCAGCCGGGGATCGGCGACCCCTAGCAGCTGCACCTTGGGCTCCGCCGGATTGAGGCAGGGCCCGAGCAGGTTCATGATCGTCCTGACCTTGAGTGCGCGCCGGACCGGGCCGGCATGGCGCAGGCCGGGATGATATTTGGGCGCGAAGAGGAAGCAGAAGCCGGTCTCGTCGAGCGCCCGGCGCGACACTTCGGCGCTCGCGTCGAGCTTCGCCCCGAGCCGCTCGAGCACGTCGGCGGAGCCGCAGCGCGAGGTCACCGAGCGGTTGCCGTGCTTCGCCACCGGAAGGCCCGACGCCGCCGCCGCCAGCGCCGCCGCCGTCGAGACGTTGATCGATCCCGATCCGTCGCCGCCGGTCCCGCAGCTGTCGGCGAACAGATAATCCGGCCGCTCGAACGGCGAATCCGCGGCACGAAGCGCCCGAGCCGCTCCGATCAGCTCCTCGACCGTCTCGCCCTTGAGGCGAAGGGCGATCAGCATCGCGGCGATCGACGGTTCCGCCAGCTGCCCGTCGACCAGCGCTGCGAACAGGTGGCCCGCGGACTCGGTATCGAGCGAGCCGCCGGTGTAGAGGCGGGCGAGCGCGTCTTCGGCCCGCTCCTCGTCGAAGAAGTCGGCCGGCGGTGCAGGGGCAAGGCTGGAAACGGCGTTCATGTCTGGCTTTCCCGTGGGATCGGCGCAAAAGAAAAGGCCCGCCGGGAGCGGCGGGCCTTCGGAGGGATCGGACTTAGCGGGTCCTCTTCACCATCGATGGTCGCGCGCCGCGGCGTGGAACTCGTCCCACCGCCAGAGCCAGGCATGAGCGGCGGCCGGCGCCGAAACGGCGCGCGCGGACTCGAGGCTGGCGGGAAGGGCGCTCATCGCCCTCGCAACTTCCAGCTAAACGCCTCGTCGTCAACCCTTCTTTTCCCCCCGCGGAGGCGCCCCCTCCCCCCCATCCCATCATGGCGCGCGGAATCGGCACCGGTTCGGATGAGATCGCGCGCGCGGGCTCGGCGGCGAAGCGATAGCAAGCCGGGCAGGGAACCCGAACCGTGGAGGAAATGCCCCGAT
>Ga0207652_10000022_pt1 | contig 158642 bp, 133 predicted proteins | sample KBSC63BmetaG_FD_184334 | JGI IMG/M metagenome (GOLD analysis project Ga0207652, IMG submission 184334) | Corn rhizosphere microbial communities from Kellogg Biological Station, Michigan, USA - KBS C6-3B metaG (SPAdes) (version 2) | ecosystem: Host-associated > Plants > Roots > Rhizosphere ...
TCGCGAATGATGTCGTTGCAGAGCTCGACGCATTCATCGCAAATGAACACGCTGGGGCCCGCAATCAACTTGCGGACCTCGTGCTGGCTTTTGCCGCAGAACGAGCAATACAGGATCTTGCCGCCTTCGTTGCCGCGGCTGGGCCGGTCCTCGCTCATCTCGTGCTCCGTCGATCAGTCTTGCGATGCGCCATGGGGATTACCCGGATTTCGGCTGCAGCATAACACAGCCGGACGCTTGGCCCAGCGGTGCGGCGCGTTCAGAAACACGCTGGAATCAGTGAAAAATCGCGAAGTTGCGATCGATGTCTCAGGCCGACTTCACCGACTCGTCGGGGCGACGCTCGAACATCGCGTCGATCAAGCCGTAGTCTTTCGCCTCGGTGGCACTCATGAAGCGATCGCGCTCCATGTCGCGGGCGATCTCTTCGATGGTCTTGCCGGTGTGCTGGGCGTAGATCTCGTTGAGCCGCCCGCGGAGGTACAGGATCTCCCGGGCATGGATTTCGATGTCGGTGGCCTGGCCCTGGGCGCCGCCGGAGGGCTGGTGGATCATGATCCGCGAGTTCGGCAGCGCGTAGCGTTTGCCCTTGGTACCGGCCATCAGCAGCAGCGAGGCGGCGCTGGACGCCTGCCCCACGCACATGGTGCTGATGTCGGGCTTGACGAACTGCATGGTGTCGTAGATGGCCAAACCGGCCGACACCACGCCGCCCGGACTGTTGATGTAGAACTGGATGTCCTTCTCGGGATTCTCCGATTCCAGGAACAGCATCTGGGCGACCACCAGATTGGCGACGTTGTCGTCGATCGGGCCGACCAGGAAGATGATGCGTTCCTTCAGCAGCCGCGAATAGATGTCGAACGAACGCTCGCCGCGCGCGGTCTGCTCGACCACGATCGGGACCAGATTCAACGCCCGGGTCTGCTGGAATTGCTGCTGCATGGAATTCTCCGGTTGACGGATGCGGCTTACCCTGCGGTGTTCTGCGGGTGCATCACCTCGTCGAAGCTCAGGGTAACTTCAGTGGTGTCCGCATGGTCGGCCACCCATTCGGAAACCTGGTCTTCGAGGACGGCGGTGCGAACGTTGTCCATCATCTGGGGGTTGCTGCGGTACAGTTCAATGACCTGCTCGGGTTCTTCGTAGGTGGACGCGATCTTGGCGATCCGCTCGGTCACCTTGCGATTGTCCACCCGCAGATTGTTGCTCTGGGCGATCTGGCGAAGCAGCAGCCCGGCGATCACGCGCTGATGGGCGATCGGCTGCGCGGCTTCCAGCGCGGCCGGCGGCAGCGACTGCCCACCGGACAGGTTCGGCATCGCCGCGCGCACCAGCGATTCGGCCTCGGCGTTTTCCAGCACCTTGGGCACGTCCACGTCGGCGTAGGTGGCCGCCAGTTTGGCGCCCACCTCGTTGCGCAGGCGCGCGCGCAGCGCGTTGTCGAGTTCGCGTTCCAGGTTGGCGCGGACTTCGGCGCGGAAGGTTTCAAAAGTGCCGTCGGCGATCCCGAAATTGCGGATGAACGCCTCGTCCACGTCCGGGGTTTTCGGCTCCTGCACCTCGCCGACCTTCAGTTCGACCCGGGCCTGCCGGGCCGCGAGCTGCGGAATCGGGAAAGTCGGCGGGAACTGGGTCTCGAACGACAGCTCTTCGCCCGCCTTGTGGCCCCGCAAGGCCCCGTCGAACGCCGCCAGCGCAGTGTTGCCGCCCAGCACGGTGGCGGCGCGCTCGCGGCCTTCGGCCGGATGCCGGAAATCATCGGCCTGCGCGGTGTAATCCACGATCACCATGTCGCCATCGGCCGCGGCGCGGTCGACTTTCTCGAACACCCGGCGCTGCACCTGCAGGGTTTCGATCATCCTGTCGACGTCGGCATCGCCCACTTCGGCCTTCGGACGGTCGATCTTCAGGATCGCGACCTCCACCGTCGGAAGTTCGGGCATCACCTCGAACGTCGCGGTGTAGGCGATTTCGCCGTCCTGCGGCTTGCCGTCGGTGTCGATGCTGGGATTGGCGACCGGCTGCAGGTTCTGCTGCTGCACGGCTTCGCGGAAGGTGCTGCCGATCAAATCGGAAAGCGCCTCGCCGCGCACCTGCTCGCCGAAGCGCTGCTCGATCACCTTGGTCGGCACCTTGCCGGGCCGGAAACCCTTCAGCCGCACGTTGCGGCCCAGTTCGTTGATGCGCTGGCGCACCTTGGATTCGAACTGTTCGGCCGGGAACTTGACCGTCAGCTTGCGCTCGAGCTTGCCGACGTTTTCCAGGGACACTTGCATTGCAGCTCCTGATGTTCAGTGCGATGTTGCGTGTTCGTGCCGATCATGCGCTCAAGTGCCATCCATGGAAACCGGCAGCTTCCCGCAAGGTTCATGCCTGCCGTCCGCGGGAGATCGAGCTGTCGCAAGCTTGATGCTTGCCATCCATGGCAAAAACGTACTTCCTCATCCATGGCGAAAAGGTGCTTCCTGGTGCGAAAGGCGGGACTCGAACCCGCACGGGTTGCCCCACTGGAACCTAAATCCAGCGCGTCTACCAGTTCCGCCACTTTCGCCCTGCTCGATCGGGATCATATCGCGCCGGGCGAGATGATCGCCCCTTCCGCAGGCGGGCGATGCAAGGAGGAGGGGGCAAACCTGCTGATCAAAATGGTGGGCCGTCTAGGACTCGAACCTAGGACCAAGAGATTAAGAGTCTCCTGCTCTACCAACTGAGCTAACGGCCCGCAAACCACACATTGTACAAAATTGGGGTGGATGATGGGACTCGAACCCACGACAACCGGAATCACAATCCGGGACTCTAACCAGCTGAGCTACATCCACCACTGAAATCTTTTCGCAAGCAACCGTCCACGGTGCACCATCCAGTCGGCATCCATGCCTCACCGGTTCGACTCGCGCGCGATGCCCACCGGCATCGCGCAGGCGCTGGTCGAACCACCACCATAGCGAGCCGGCAATTTTCATTGACCCGCCCGAAACTTGCAAGCACGGCCGGCCGGCGATTGATTCGCCCCGTCGGCTGCGCTAGTTTGCCCGCATGCCGAAATCCGTCCAACCCGAGTCGCCTGCAGCGGATGTTTCGCCCGTCGCGCAGTTCGAGCAGTCGCTCGACGAACTGGAACAACTGGTGGCGAAAATGGAAGGCGGGGAGTTGAGCCTGGACGAATCGCTGCGTTCGTTCGAACGCGGCATCGCGCTCTTCCGCAGTTGTCAGTCGGCGCTCGAACAGACCGAGGCACGCGTCAAGCTGCTGCTCGACCCGGGACGGCCCGAATCGGCGCGCCCCTTCGAGCCGCCGGAAGAATCCTGACGCAAAACGGACGCGCCCTGCAACAGGCGCGCCCGATCATGGATCCCGTATCATCGCCCATCCATGGGCTGCACGGGATGAATGCATCCTGCATTCACTTGATCAGCCGAAGCGCGAACGGATAGCGATAGGCCACGCCTTCGTTGGCCTTGATCGCAGCCAGAATGATGAACACCAGCGCGGCGATGCCGATGATGATCATCAGCGGGATCGCGATGAAGAAACCGACACCCAGCGTGGCAAAGCCGAGGATCGTCAGGATCACGAAAACGATCGCGATCGTGATGTTGAAATTCAGCGCTTCCTTGGCCTGATCATTCACAAACGGCATGGTGTCCTTCTTCACCAGCCAGATGATCAACGGCCCGAGGAACCAGCCCCAGCCGCCGATCCAGCCGGTGACGAAAGCACCGAGCAGCGCCGACAGGTGCGCGAACATGGCCCACTGGCGTTCTTCCGCGGAAGGAACGCCTGCAGGTGGTGGTGTGCCGGCAGACGCCGGGGGTGTCACGGATTCCGGTGGAACGCTCATCGCCAACCTCCCTCAAAGCAGTGATGGACGGGCCGCGACATGACTGTCGTCGCTTGCACAGCGCGTGTCAAGCACTGTTTTGAGGAAGGAAATCAGGCTGCCGCGCGACTTCGCGCGAGCCGATTTTCCATGGACGTTGCCCTGCGTTGCCGAGAACTCGCATCCTTCGAGCAGCGGTGTTGGAACATCCACGACGCGAGCCCAAGCGCGGCGCTTTCGACCCACCCGTTCCGGTCGCGCCCAGGCAGAACTACTCGCCAGCGAGCGTCATCTTCCCGACGAGGATCGATCCCACAAGGATGGACGAGCGCGGGTCGACGTCCGTCCCGATCGCCCGCACGTCCATGAACATGTCACGCAGGTTGCCGGCGATGGTGATTTCCTGCACCGGATACGCGACTTCGCCGTTCTCGATCCAGAAACCCGCCGCGCCACGCGAGTAATCGCCGGTGACGACCGACACGCCCTGCCCGATCAATTCGGTGACCAGCAGGCCTGTGCCCATCCGGCGCAGCATCCCGCGGAAGTCGGCCATTTCGCCGTCGACGGAACCGGCTGCGACCGCGAGGTTGTGCACGCCGCCCGCATTGCCGGTGGTGGTCAATCCGAGTTTGCGCGCGGAATAGCTGCCCAGCACGTAGCGCTGCAACACACCATCCTGCACCAGCGCCGACTCGCGGGTCGCCACGCCCTCGGCATCGAACGCCGAGGACGCGTGACCGCGTGGCAGCCACGGCTGTTCCACGGCACCGAGGAACGAGGGCAACACCCGCTTGCCGACGTGGTCGAGCAGGAAACTGGCGCGCCGGTACAACGAACCACCGCTGACCGCCGAAACCAGGTGCCCGACCAGGGATCGCGCGACTTCCGGCGCGAACATCACCGGACACTCGCGGGTGGAAAGCCTGCGCGCGCCGAGTCGCGCCGCCGCACGCCCGCCCGCCTTGCGGCCGATCGAGTCGAACGACGGGAAATCATCCGCGTCGCGCACGTATTCGTACCAGCCATCGCGCTGCATCGCGTCGCCCTTGCCGACGATCAGCGAACAGGAAATCGAATGATGGGTACCCTGTTCGCGGCCGACGAAGCCGTGCGAGTTCGCGTACACACCCAACGCATCGCCGCATTGCACGCCCGCGCCTTCGGAATTGGTGACCGCGGGATTTTCGCGACCCGCGGCCTCGACTTCGCGGCCGATTTCGATCGCGCGATCGACGTCCAGTTGCCATGGATGCCAGAGGTCGAGATCGGGGAAGGACGTCTGCATCAACGCCGCGTCGGCCAAGCCGGCGCACGGATCAGGTTCGGTATAGCGCGCAATCGCGCACGCCTGCGCCAGTGTCGCCTCGATCGATTCAGGCTTGAGATCGGCCGTGGAGGCACTGCCCTTGCGCTGCCCGAAGTACACGGTCAACCCGAAACCGCGGTCGCGGGTGCGTTCGACCGTTTCAACCTCGCCCATGCGTACGTTGACGGAAAGTCCGCTGCTGACGCTGGCTGAGACCTCGGCCTGCGAGGCGCCGGCCGCGCGCGCACGCCGGATCACGTCTTCCGCGAGACCGGCCAGACGGTCCAGTTCCGCGCTGCTGCCCTCGGCTGTCACAATGTTCACCATCACTTTGGTTTCCGTTCAAATACGACCGAGTTACAAGCTGATGCGCAGCACCGAAGAAGACCCGGGCAGTGAACGCCCCAGCCGCAGCGCGCGCCGCCGCGAAGCGCTGGACGTGCTGGCGTTCGCGAAGCAACTTTCGGAGTTGCCTCCGGCACGCCTGGACAAGCTGGAACTGCCCGACGACATACGCGATGAACTCGCCGAGGTGCAACGCACGCCCTCGCACGTTGCGCACAAGCGCCAGCTGGCGCACCTGGCCAAGTTGATACGAGCGCACGACGAGGACGAATTCGCCAAAGCCCGTGCAGCGCTCGCCAACGACCGGGCCGCAGGTGCGCGCGAAGCCGCCACCCTGCATCGCCTCGAAGCCCTGCGCGAGAGCCTGCTCGGCGAACGCGCCAACGACGCGCTCACTGCTTTCATCGCGGAACGTCCGGGCGTCGACCACCAACATCTGCGCGCGCTGATCCGCCAGGCACGCCGCGAACGCGAAACAAACAAGCCGCCGCGCGCGCAACGTGAGCTGTTCCGACTGCTGCGCGATCTCGACGCAAGCTGATCACGCAGACGTTCCGCCCACCGTCATTGCGGTGATCTTGGTGGTCGGCATGCCCACGCCGACCGGCACGCTCTGGCCTTCCTTGCCGCACACGCCGACGCCTTCATCGAGCTTCAGGTCATTGCCGAGCATCGCGACGCGCGTCAGCACGTCGGGACCGGAGCCGATCAATGTCGCGCCCTTCACCGGCCGCGTGATCTTGCCGTGCTCGATCAGGTAGGCTTCGTTGGCGCTGAACACGAATTTGCCGTTGGTGATGTCGACCTGGCCGCCGCCGAAATTGACGGCGTACAGGCCGCGCTCGACGGAGGCGATGATTTCCTGCGGATCGTGCTTGCCGGCGAGCATGCAGGTGTTGGTCATGCGCGGCATCGGCAGGTGCGCGAACGATTCGCGCCGGCCGTTGCCGGTGGGTGCCATGCCCATCAGGCGCGCATTGTGCTTGTCCTGCATGTAGCCGACCAGCCGGCCGTTTTCGATCAGCGTGGTGCAGCTCGTGGTCGTGCCTTCGTCGTCCACCGACAGCGAACCGCGCCGGCCCGGCATCGTGCCGTCGTCCACGACCGTCACGCCGTCGGCTGCGACCTTGTCGCCGATACGGCCGGCGAATGCGGACGTACCCTTGCGGTTGAAGTCGCCTTCGAGGCCATGGCCGATGGCTTCGTGCAGCAGCACGCCCGGCCAGCCCGGACCCAGCACCACGTCCATGGTGCCCGCGGGTGCATCGACCGCGTCGAGATTCACCAGCGCCTGACGCACCGCTTCGCGTGCCCATCCGTGCGCACGGCCGGAATCGATCAATTCACGATACGCGCAGCGACCGCCGCCGCCCGAATAACCGGACTCGCGGCGACCGTCGTGTTCGGCGATCACCTGCACGTTGATGCGGGTCAGCGGGCGCACGTCCGCCGCCAAGGTACCGTCCGCCGCGGCGATCAGTACCGACTCGTGGGTCGCGCTCATGCTGACGATCACCTGCTTGATGCGCGGATCGAGGCTGCGCGCCAGCGCGTCCAGTTCGCGCAACAGCGCGATCTTGGCGGCGTTGTCCAGCCCGTCGATGGGGTCGTCCGCGGGATACAGCGCGCGCGTGCCCCGCACCGCCAGCGGCTTGCCCGCGCCGTTGCCGTCCTGCGCGATCGCGCGCGCGGCACCGGCGGCTTCCAGCAACTGCGGCAACACGATGTCATCCGAATACGCGAAGCCCGTCTTGTCGCCGGACACCGCGCGCACGCCCACACCCTGCTCGATGCTGTGGCTGCCGTCGCGGACGATGCCGTCCTCCAGGACCCAAGACTCGCTGCGCGAATGCTGGAAGTACAAATCCGCCGCGTCGATGGACGGCGCCATCACCCGCGCGAACACGCGTTCGAGATCGTTGGTGGACAGGCCGCCCGGTGCGAGCAGGCTGCGTTCGGCAAGCGTCAGTGAGGAATCCATCGAGTCACGCAAGGAGATGGCAATCCCACTGAACGTAAGGGCGCGGCGCCGGAATCGCAAGCACGGGTCCGGTCATCCAGTTTGAAAACGGGTCGTTCGCGCTGAGCGTATTGAGGGGAGCGAACGAAGTCGAAGCGCTTCTAATCCGTCTACTTCGCGCCTTCGGCGCTACGCTCAGAGCCTGCCCCGGACTCGATCCGGGGGCGAACGGATTCAATTCGAGCCCAAGCGATGCGCTCATCCGCCGCTGCCTGCGCTGGCGGGCGTAGCGACCGATGCCCCCACCGCAGGCGCCGACACGCTCGTGGCCGGCGGCGGCATCGCCGTGCTCGCGGGAACCGGGGCGGTGCTGGCGGGCGCGGCACTGCTCGCGCCGGATGCGGGCAGCGGCAGCGAAGCCACGGTCTCGATCTTCGGCTTGTCCCAACTGCCGGTGACGCGATAGATGCTGCCTGCGGCCTTGTTGAGCCCCTTGCCGATCAGCCCCTGCACCACCAGCCCGGCCGCCGCGCCGACCGGGCCGCCGATCACCGCCCCCACGACCGGCAGCGTGCCGCCGACGTGCGGGGTGACGTCGATCGTGAGGTCGTAATCGCGTGCACGGAAACCGGTGCGGCCCTGCATCACGATGCGCGCGGCGGGCGCGGTGAGGATCATGTTGCGGGTGTAGGCGCTGCCGTCCCGCAACTGGAAATTGGCGGTCACGCTGTCGAAGCCGAAGCCCGATTTGAACACGTCGCCGAAATGCAGCATCAGCCGGCTCGGAATTTCGCGCAGCGAAAGCAGCCCCAGCAACCGGCCCAGGCCCGGCTTCACCGCGAGGATGCGGCCCTCACCCACCTTGATGTCGAGTTCGCCCGTCATCCATGCCAGCGAAAAACCCGATGGCGCACCGGGCCAGGTGCCGTCGATGTGCAGGTGTGCATTCTTGCCGCCGGCCAGCAGGCCGCTGAAACCGAACGCGCCCAGCATCTTGCCGAAGTCGTGCGACGCGACGTCGATGACAAGATGCGACTGGCTGGAAGCCTTGGTGCCGATCCAGTCGCCATGCGACTGGATCGTGAAATCCGCGCCCTTCGATTCGAACTTGTCGATGCGCATGCCTTGCGGGGTCGATGTGCTCTCGAACTTGGTCGTTCCGAGTTGCGCTTTGCCGAGTTTCAGGTCGCCGATCGTGACGTGCAGCGGCGGCACCGCGGCCGGCGCGATCGGCGAATTCGCGGGCGGAGGCGTCGGCGGCGGTGGGGGACCCGATGCTTCGGGCGGCTTCGGCGGCTCGGGCCAATGCAGGTAATCCAGCTTCGCGGTGATGCCCCGCGTAGCGAGACTGCTGGTCGGCAGATCGATCGTGCCTTTCACGGCGGTGCCATCGAAGGCGATGGTGTCGTTGCCCGGGCCGGCGTCGAACGAAAACTGCAGCGCGCCGAGATCGGTGCCGAACACCTCGGCGGCATCCGTCGCGACGTTCGCCTTCGCAAGTTCCGGGAATGCGCCGCCCGACTCGCCACCCAGCGCCTGCTGGATCCATCCGCTCACATCCAGCCGCGGCGCACGGCCGTTCACCACCAGCCCCCGCTCGGGCACGCTCGCCGGAATGCCGCTGCCGAAATTCATTGCCAATGCGGTGGGCACGTTGCGCGCGGCGTCGCCCAGACGTCCGCGCACCTGCAGCACGTCGCCCAGTGACACCGTCAGCGGCGCGCCGGCAGGCGGAAGCTGCAGCGTGAGATCGAGCGGCAATTCCCTGTCCGCGGGTTTGTCGAGCGGGGCCGGAAAATCCAGCGCCAGGCCGACGAGACTGGACTTCACGTGAAGCATCGTTGTCGCCGGCGTGCCTTCGCCATTCACCACGCGCACAGCGATGTGGAACGGCGCCGCGCCGCTTGCGTGCGCCACCAGGTTCGTCAGATCGGGATAACCCTGCACCAGCGCCTGCGCTGACGCCGTGGTGTCCATCGATGCTTCCACCATGTCCTTCGGATCGCTCACCGCATTGGCTCCGACCGCCATCGACAGCTTCGCGGGCGCACCACGGAACATCGCGGAGAGGTTCTGCGCACGGAACCCCTTGTTGTCGACGAACAACGGACCGGTGAGATCCTTCAGCGCGATGTTCCACTTCGCCGCGGTCACGTCCGCGTTGGCCAGATCGACCTTGCCGTCGAGCGTGAAGTTTTCTGCCTGGTCCAGTGGAATCGACAGCTTGATGCCGAACCTGGCCTTGCCGCCGACCTTCAGCCCTTCCAGCACGTCCTTGGCGCTGGTGCCGACCGGGCTGTGGCGCACGAAATTCAGCAACTCGGCGCCGGTGCCACCGCCCTGGATGTCGAGGCCGAGCACGCCGTGGTGCAAATCCGGAATCTCGGCCACCGCGTGCGTGGTGGTGACGCCCTGCACCGTCGCGTGGGTGGCGACGATGGCCATGTGGTTGTCGACGAAATCCAGCGCGGCATCCACATCGGTCGCGCGCGGCCACTCGTCGGAAAAATCGAACGTGGCGTCCTTCACCGCGCCGGTCGCCTCGAAGCGGCCCTCGTGATCGAGGAATGGCCAGTCATCCAGATTGCCGCGGACCACCACGCGGCCCGCGGTCACGTCGCCGCCCACGAAGGCATGATCCAGCCATGCGATCAGCGAAGCCGGCATGCTGTGGTACGGCCAGAACAGTTTCGCCTCCGTGATCTTGCCGCGCTCGAGCGCGGCTGACGCGGCAATGAAAGGCTTGTGCCCGCCGCCGCGCCAGATCAAATGCGCCTGGCCACTGCCGGCAAACGCGCCGGTATCGAAGTGGAAGCCGTCGGCCGCGATGTTCCACAGACCGTCCTCGCGCCACGCCACCATCGCGCCGCCGAACTGGCGGAACTGGAACGGCTTGCGAAACACGTCCGTGAGCGCGAGCGTCGCGTTCTGTGGCGGCAGTTCCAGCGACAGTGCCTCGTTGTCCGCGCGAACGATGCCCCGCGACAACGCGATGCCCGGAATCGCACCCGTCGCGCTCGACTGCAAGCCGGAAAAACGCATCGTCGCGTCGTAGCGTCCGCCTTCGCGCCATGCCAGCGCCGCGGCATCCAGTCGTGCATGCGGCTGCGCCTGCGCGGCCCAGTCGATCAGCGCCTTCGGCGCCTGCGGCGCCATCGCAGCCAACGCCAGCCACGGCGAAAGATCGATCGCACGCGCCGCCGCCGTCACTTGCCGCGCGCCCGGATGGCCACGCACGTGCACGATCACACCGCCGGCCTGGTCGATGTTCGCGCCCGGCTTGCCCGGCCCGCGCCAGGCAATGTCCCAGCCATCCGCGACATGGTCTGCGTCGAACCTGCCCGCGAGTGCTGCAAGCGCCACGCTTCGTCCCTCCGGTCCGGATGCGACCAGATCGCGCATCGCATAACGGGCCGCCGCGGACTCGAACCTGCCGTTCCGCCAATGCCCCCAGATTTCGATGTCCGCCAGCCCGTTGCGCACCGCGTAACCCTTGAGGTCCAGCCCGCGAACGGCTTCGGCGAGATCGAAATTGCTGGTCGTGACATACAGGTCGTAATTGCGCTCGGACGCATCCATGCGCCCGCTCACCGTCACCGCCTGGCGCGTCCCGAGTTGCTGCAGGCTCCCTCCGAAACGCACCGAATCGCCGATGTTCACCACCCGCAGCCGCGGTGCCAGCACGCGCCACGAACGTCCAGTCACGTCATCGACGATGTCGACGCGCACATCGCCCAGGTCCAGATCCACCGGCAGCGACTGCAGCGGCGCGTGCGTTTCGCTGGGCGAGTTGCCGAAGCCGGCCACCTGCCATCCGGACATCGAGTGCTCGACCCGCAACTCGATGCCGTTGAGCCGCAGCGTGACCCAGCGGTGCGACGGCCGCAACCAGGCGCCGAAGTCGAACTTCAATTGCGCCTGCTTCAGCGTGACCGAACCGCCCCCCACCTTTTCCGGCCCGAGCGTGAGGTTCTTCACCGTCAGCAACGGACCCGACGGCTGCCAGTGACTTGTCACCCCCGAGAACGTGACGGGACGGTGCAGCCGCTCCGACAGTTGCCGCGCGATGAAATCCGGATAGTGGGTCGCCACCGGCAACAGGATCTGCGCCAGCCCCATCGCCACCGCCGCCGCGATCAACAACACCGCCACGAACGCGGTCAGCGCGAAACGCGCGCGGCGCAGGTGATGGCGCCAAGGCGTCATGACAGGACCACCTTGCGCATCGTGCGCTTGCATTCAAGTGCTTCGACGTCTCTGTCTTTTTGCCGCGCGCATCTGGGCGCTACGACATCCCTGTCTTTTTCCGCGCCCCTCCCGGGGGCGCGGGTAACTTCTCTTTGCTTGGCCAAAGAGAAGTCACCAAGAGAAAAGCCACCCCGCGAACACGTCCTGAGCACATCCGTGTGCTCAGGATGCGCGAGCGGGCGCCGGGGTTCGCCGAAGGCACATCCCTGTGCCTGCGGCGAACTGGCCCGCATCCTGCGGGCCATCCTTCGGACTGATCCGTCGTCCGCTCGCCGTGTTCGAGGGGCCCCATTTGACGCACATCCTGTGTGCTGAGAGGACGAAGCAAATTGTTTGATCTCGCTTCGAACGAGGCCGCGATGGCCGTCATGGAAGCGAAGCTGGGGCCCCTGTGCTGCGGTGAGGGCCGGACGAGAAGGCCCGCAGGGTGGGCGCAATGGATTGCGCCCACTTGCCGCCGCGCCAGGGATGGCGCGTCGGCAAGCCCGGCCGGTCCTCACGCATTTTTCGTCCATGGATGGACGAAAAACGCAGCACCGGGGTGGCCTTTCTTTGGGCCACCTTTCTTTGGCCACGCAAAGAAAGGTGGCTCGCCCGCCCGGGAAGCGGGCGAAAAAAAGACAGGGACGTCGAACTGCCAAAGGCAAAGACATTGGATCCCGGCTTTCGGCCACCACGGAGTTCCTGGCCAAGGATGGCGGCTCTACCCACAAGCGGGGGAAGAAAAAATCAGAGCAGCACGACATCGAACTGCTCCTGCCCGTACTGCTCCTCGGGTTGGAAGCGGATCGACTTCCCGATGAAGGCTTCGAGCTCGGCGACCGCGGACGATTCCTCTTCCAGCATCCGCCCGACCACTTTCGGCGCGGCCAGCACCAGCAGTTTCTCGGCCTGGAACTGGCGCACCGCGCGGGTGATCTCGCGGAAGATTTCGTAGCCGACCGTCTCGGCGGTCTTGACGATGCCGCGACCCGCACACGCGGGGCACGGTTCGCACAACTGCCGCGCAAGGCTTTCAGTGGTGCGCTTTCGTGTCATCTCGACCAAGCCCAGCGGACTCATCTCGTACACGGTGGTCTTGGCATGGTCGCGCGCCAGCGCCTTTTCGAGCGTGCGCAGCACCTGCCGCTTGTGCTCGTCGTCGTGCATGTCGATGAAATCGATGATGATGATGCCGCCGAGATTGCGCAGCCGAAGTTGCCGCGCCGCGGCCTGTGCCGCTTCGAGGTTGGTGCGGAACGCGGTCTCTTCCAGGTTGCGCGAACCCAGATACGCGCCGGTGTTGACGTCGATCGTGGTCATCGCCTCGGTCTGGTCGATCACGAGGTAGCCACCGGATTTCAGCGGCACTTCCTTGCGCAACGCTTTCTGGATTTCATCTTCGACGCTGTAGAGGTCGAAGATCGGCCGCTCGCCGGGATAGTGCTCGATGCGGTCGGTCAGGCCGGGCATGAACTGCCGCGCGAACGCCAGCGTGCGCTCGAAGGTTTCGTGCGAATCCACGCGCACCTTTTCGATTTCGTCGTGCATCAGGTCGCGCAGCACCCGCAGCGGCAGCGGCGGTTCTTCGTACACGCGATCACCCGGCTGCGCGTGCGCGATGGCTTCCGAAACCGTTTGCCACACGCGGGTCACGTAGGCGACATCTTCGGCGAGTTCCACGGCACCCAAGCCTTCGGCATTGGTGCGCGCGATCAGGCCGAAGCCGCCGGCTGCCAAGCCCGCGAGCACGCCGCGCAGGCGTTCGCGCTCCGCTTCGTCCTCGATCCGCACCGACACGCCCAACGTGGTGCTGTCCGGCAACAACACCAGATAGCGCGACGGAATTGAAAGAAACGTGGAAAGCCGTGCGCCCTTGCTGCCAATCGGATCCTTGATCACCTGCACGACCACGCGCTGGCCTTCGTGCACGAGTTCGGTGATGGGACGCACGCTGATCGGCACGGACCCGGGGCCTTCGATCGCGTCGCTGTTCAAGCCGGGATGCGCCATGTCACCCGCGTGCAGGAACGCGCTGCGCTCGAGGCCGATGTCCACGAACGCCGCCTGCATGCCTGGCATCACTCGCTTCACCCGTCCGCAATAGATGTTGCCGACGTAGCCGCGATGCCCGCTGCGCTCGACGTGGACTTCCTGCAGCATGCCGTTCTCGACCACGCCGACCCGCGCCTCGCGCGGCGTCACGTTGATCAGGATTTCCTCGGTCATGTCGGGCGCTCGGAGTGGGAGTTCGGCAAGCAGTCATCCATGAAGCGGTGTCCGCCCGCATATCCATGTGCGTTCGTTCGCAGGCACGAGCCGCGAGGCCACTCGCGCCTGCTCACCCGTTATAGCCCGGGCGGTCTGTACCTGTCGATGCAGCAATCGCGCCCGGTTCAGTCGCGGTCAGGCCACGATGCCGGCGTCGCGCAGCAGCCGTGCGGTTTCGAACAGCGGCAGGCCCATCACGCCCGAATAGCTGCCGGACAGGTGCGCGACGAAGGCGGCTGCCCTGCCCTGGATCGCGTAACCACCGGCCTTGCCGAACGGCTCGCCGGTGGCGACGTAATCCGCGATCACCTGCTCGTCCAGCTCTGCGAACACGACCCTCGATTCGCACACCGCGATGCTTTCCGAGGACGCGCTTGCGCAACACACCACCGAGATCACGGCATGCTCGCGGCCCGACAATGCGCGCAGCATCGCTGCGGCGGCCTCGGCATCGTGCGGTTTGCCGAACACGCGATCATCCAGCACCACTTCGGTGTCGGCGCCCACCACGATGGCGCGCGGCTCAACCGCGTTCACCGCCTGCAAGCCAGCGCGCGCTTTGGCACGCGCCACGCGTTCGACGTACGCGCGGGGCGATTCGTCCAAGCCACGCACCTCCGGCACATCCACGGCGACGATTTCGAAATCGACGCCGATCTGCGCGAGCAGTTCGCGGCGGCGCGGGGATTGCGATGCAAGGTAGAGCATCGCGCAAGGATAGTGCGCGAACGACCTTCCTTTGCCCGTCATTCCGGAATACTCACGCCATCCATGGCGTTCGCGTTTGCAATCCTGCAAACGCAGTCGCGCAGCGATATCCGGACTGCGAAGGCAGGATGCCGGAGCGAACATCGGCGCAGCCGATGGCCCGACGGGTAAGCCGCAGGATGCGGCGCGTCACCCAGCGCCTTTGATTCCTGTGTCACAAGGGGCACTGGATTCCCGCTTTCGCGAGAATGACGAAAATAAACCAATTGCTCGCAGCTTCTTCAACCGGCCGCCGCGTCCACGCGCGCGCCCTGCTGCGGCGGCACCAGCGCGATCACGGTCCAGCCCGCACGCGGCTCGGCTTTCTCCCGATTGCTGTTCACGCGCAATTTTCCGCTGGGCTCCAACCCGAACAGCAGCACCGTGTCCGCGCCGTGCTGCGCCACGAAATCCGGCCAGCCGAACGCCTCGGTCAGCGCATTGGTCTTGATGCGCCAGCCGCTGTCCAGCAACTCGACGAAGCGCGTGCGCGTCATGTCGGCGCCGAACAACGCCTTCGCGCGCAGGTTGCCGGCGAATGCGGAGCGATTGCTGGCGTCTTCCGGCGCCAGCACGCGCAGGCGATAGACGTTCTCGCGCCCGAACTCCGGGCGATAGTGCAGGCACGCCAGCGAATTCAGTTCGCGCCGGTTCGACATCGCCAGCAAGCGCCCGATGCCGGTCAGGTCCAGGTTCAAGGCCGCGTGCTGCGAAGTGGGATTGCCGAAGAACGTGGTCAGTCCCGCCATCCGCGCCTTGCTGATGCCTTCCCAGTCGTCGTCCGCCAGCACCACCTGGAATTTCTGGTCGGCCAGCGCCTGCGCGATGCCACGCGCGACCTCATCGGAACCGAAAATCAGCACGCCGTCCGGATCGGGATCGGCCACCCTCAGCCAGCGCGCCAGCGGCCGTGCGGTCGCGCTTTGCAACACCACCGTCGCGATGATCAGGATGAACACCAGCGGCACCAGCGCATCCGCGCCACGCACGCCCAGGTCGCCCAGCCGCAGCGCAAACAGCGACGATACCGAGGCCGCCACCACGCCGCGCGGCGACACGTACGACAGCAACGCGCGCTCGCGCCAGTTCAAGAGGCTGCCGAACGTCGCCACCACGATCGACGCCGGCCGGATCACGAACTGCGCCACCACGAACACCAGGATGCCCGCCATCAACATGCCCGGCGGCAGTGGCCAGTGCAGGCGCGCGGCCAACACCACGAACAGCAACGACACCAGCAGCGTCGACAGATGCTCCTTGAAATCCATGATGTGGTCGATGTGGATGCCGCGCAGGTTGCCCAGCGTGATCCCCATGATCGTCACCGCCACCAGCCCCGATTCGTGGGTGATCTGGTTGGATAGCGTGAAAGCACCCAGCACCGCGATCAGCGTGCCGTAGGCCTGCAGGTATTCGGGAATCAACTGGCGGTAAAGCAGGAACGCCAGCGCAGCCGCAACGCCGAGCCCAATCCCCGCGCCAATGCCCACCGTGGCGCCGAACACCGCCAGCGAATGGCCCTGCTGGTGCGTCACGATCGCCTCGAACACCAGCACCGCGAACAACGCGCCCAGCGGATCCAGCACGATGCCTTCCCAGCGCAACGCGCTGGCGACGCGCGCGTTCGGCCGCAGCGTGCGCAGCATCGGCGTGATCACCGTCGGGCCGGTCACACACGTCAGCGCGCCGAACAGGAACGCGATCGACCACGGCACGCCCGCGATCCAGTGCGCCGCCGCCGCCAGCATCAGCAGCGCCAGTACCGCGCCGTAACTCACCATGCCGCGCACCGCACGGCCGATCCCGCGCAGTTCCGAAAAGCGCAGCGTCATGCTGCCCTCGAACAAAATCAGCGCGACCGCCAGCGATACGGTTGGAAACAGGAATCCGCCCAGCGCCTTGTCGGGATCGAACAGCCCCGTCGCCGGCCCGATCACGATGCCGATCAGCAACAGGAACAGGATCGCCGGCAGCCGCATCCGCCACGCCAGCCACTGTGCGAAGAAGCCCACGACCAAAAGGACGGTGAGCACTACGCCAAGATCGATCGCCATGCGGCCTCGCGCCCTTCGGGTTGCGGGTCATGGTAACAACGCGCCACCACCGAAGGCCCCCTGCTTTTGCTCGGATGGCGCGGACATTCCGGGATGACGGTATTCAATATGCAGCACCCGAGTGGCGCTGCCTATGACGACTACATTTGTACCTTGCGCACGACCGATTCAGGTGAGGCCTGTGCGGGTCCCAGCAAATGCCAAGGTTCGTGCATAGCTCTGCCAGAAAATGGCGGGACAAACCGCGACGGGACTCTGCTCTGCGAGAGTTTTCGTACCTGCAGGCACGTTGATCGTGATCAATGGATTCGTGCTTGATCCGGATCCACACCTGTCTATTCCATAAGCCACCCAGCGGCTATTCGTGCATTCACAGCGTATGAACGCAAGCCCACTGACACTCGTGCGATCCACGGACGGATTCGCACGATGGCGCAAGGCAGCAGCCAGGGATGGTTTCCACGCCCGCTCGAAGGGCGTTACGGCATCAGCCTCGCGGTCGCGATTGTCGCGCTGGCGCCGTTCATCGTGGTCAGTACCGCGTACGTAATGTTCGCGAAGCAGTTGCAGGCCGAACTTGGAATGGGCCAGCTCGCGACCGAATTGATCGCCGGCTTTTCGATTTCCGGTTACGCGTTCGGCGCGTTCTTCGGCGGCGATCTGATCCAGCGCTTCCGGCAACGTCATCTGTTCCTGCTCAGCGAAGCATTGTTCGTCGCGGGTTGCGCGGTCAGCGCGGGCGCGCACGGCGCCGTCGTATTCGGATTTGGACGCATTCTTTCCGGATTCGCGACGGGGCTGCTGCTGGTGATCGCGTTGCCTCCGGTCATTCAGCGTTTCCCGGCCCGAAAACTGCCCGTCACCATGGCTTGGGTGGACTTGGGTTTTTTCGGCGCAGTGTGCGCCGGTCCGCTGATCGGCGGTGCGATTGCAACGGAACATGCGTGGCGCTGGTTTTTCATCGGGCTCGGCGTGATCGGGCTGCTGAACCTCGCGACGGCGGCGCTGACGGAGCCCTTGTACGACCCGCCCAATCCCGGCCTGAAGTTCGATCGCGTGGGCATCGCGCTGGGCTTCGGCGCGGTGGTGCTGCCGTTCTGGGCCACCGGCGAACTGGCCACGCACGGGTTTGCTTCGATCATGTTCACGGTGCCGCTCGCGCTCGGCTGCGCCTGCTTCGTGGCGCTGATGCTGGTCGAATACCACCAGAAGGAACCGCTGTCGCCGGTCAAATTGATGTGGACCACGATGGCGGTGATCGGCACGCTGGTGGCGATGATCGCGGGCGCCGTGTTCGTCGGTTTTCTCGAACTCGCGGAACGCCTGCACCTGCAGGCGCTGCAGCATTCGCCGTTCGCGACGGGCGTGCTGTTCTCGCCGATGATCGTCGGCGCCTGCATCACCGCGCTGTTGCTGGGCTTGCTGCTTCGGACGCGGTTCCTGCCGGTACTCGTGCTTGCGGGTTTCGCCTGCCTGATCGGCGGCGGTGCGTTGATCCTGAACCTGGGAACCGATGCCTCCCCGGTGTTGACGATGATCGTCGCGGGCCTGCTCGGGCTGGGCGCAGGCGCCACCGTGTCACCCGGTTTGGTGATCGCGGCTTTCACGGTCGCCTCGAAAATGGTGGGCCGCGTGTTCGCGCTGGTGGAACTGGTGCGATCGTTGGCCGATTACATCATTGCTCCAATCATCATGAAGATCGCGCGCGTACACTCGCGGCGGCCGCCGCTCGATTGGCCCGGCGTGCATCAGGCGGCGGTGGTCACGCTGTGGCTCACCATCGGTTTCACGATTTTCGGCGTGCTGCTCTGGCTCGCGGGCGGTGCCGGTTTGCCGCTGCCGGACATCCGCGCCTGGATCGAGCAAAAACAGCCGGCGTTCGCATCGCCGAAACTGCTGGCGCGTTTTCGCGGGCACTGAGTTTGGCAGAGCGCCCGCGGAACCGCGATCCATCAACCGCGATGATACGGATGCCCGCTGAGAATCGTCACGGCGCGATACAACTGTTCGGCGACGACCAGTCGCACCAGCATGTGGGGAAGCGTGAGCGGCCCGAGTGACCAGCGCTGATCGGCACGCTGCAGCACGTCGCGTGCATGGCCGTCGGGGCCGCCGATCAGGAACGCGAGATCGCGGCCGGCCATGCGCCAGCTCGACAATTGACCGGAAAGCTGTTCGCTGGACCACGCGGTACCGCGGCCGTCCAGTGCAATGACGTGCGCGTCGCGCGGCAACGCGGCGAGCAGCGCCGCGCCTTCTGCCTCCATCGCACGCGCATTGTCGCGGCCCTTGCCGCGCGCGCCGGGCTTGATTTCGACGAGTTCCAGCGGCAGGTCGCGCGACAGGCGTTTCGCGTATTCGGCGAAGCCCTCCGCCACCCAGCCCGGCATGCGTTCGCCGACCGCGATCAGCTTGGCACGCATGCCAGCCCGCTCAGTGGTCGTTGGCGGCAGCGGCCTCGGGTTCCTGGTCGCCCACCGTCCACAGGCGTTCCAGCCCGTAGAACTCGCGGACGCGCGGCAGCATCACATGCACGATGATGTCGCCCAGGTCCACCAGCACCCATTCGGCCTCGGTCTCGCCTTCCACGCCCAGCGGCAGCATGCCCGCGCGCTTGGCGTATTTGACGACTTCGTCGGCGATGGATTTGACGTGGCGGGAAGAGGTGCCGGACGCGATGATCAGCAGGTCGGCGATGGAGGTGCGGCCGCGAACGTCGATTTCGCGGATGTCGCGCGCCTTCAGTTCATCGAGAGCGGCGAGGACACGGCGGCGCAGGGTTGCAAGGGTGGGCGTGCCGCTGATGGCAGCGGCGGTGGAGCGCGACGCGGATTGATGGGTCAAGTTCTCGAAGGCCTCGGCCTTTGGTTGGCGCGCTTGAGTGCGCAGGTCCAGTATGCACCGCCCGGATTCGAGCGCAAGTGGGGCGAGATGTCGCGTTCACACGGGCACTTCGCCTGGAAAACCGATTCCGGGTTCTGTTCGCGGTGAAGCCGCGAACAGAACCCGGAGTGACGAAACAATTAGGTCCCGGAAGGCTTCCCGCCGGCACCGCGATACGGCTGCAGCAGTGCCGGATCGTCCAGCACGGCCTGCGGCACCAGCCAGCGCGGTTCGCGGCCGTCGGCCAGCAGCGCGCGGATGCGGGTGGCGGAAATGCCCAGCGCCGAGACCACCATGTTCAACAAGCACCCGGCCGCACCATCACGCAGGTCCGCGATCTCTTCCACGGTGCGCGATGCGACTTCGGCCGCAAGCGCATCCGGCATTGCCGGGATCTGCGCGGGCCGCGTGAGCACGCACATGTGCGCGAGGTCGAACAGTTCGCGCCAGCGATGCCACTCGGACAAACCGGCAAATGCGTCGGCGCCGATCAGCAGCACCAGCGGACGCGCGCTGCCGATTTCCGCGCGCAAGGACGTGAGCGTATCGAACGTGTACGACGGCCCTTCGCGTTCGAGTTCGCGCAAATCGAGCGCGAGTCGATCCTGCCCCGCCAAGGCAGCGCGCAGCATCGCGGCGCGCTCGGTTGCGCTCGCGACCGGCTGCGGCCGGTGTGGCGGGATCTTCGCGGGCACGATGCGCACTTCGGCATCCAGCGCCTCGGACGCTTCCCATGCCGCGCGCAGATGACCAATGTGGATGGGGTCGAAGGTGCCCCCGAAGATCGCGAGCGGGCGCGTAGGCATCACGCGGCCAGCAGCGTGACCGCGGCGCGCGGCTGCGCGATCGCGACCAGCAGGCGTTCCATTTCGCGCCAGGGATCGCCCCACTCGCGACCCTTGGCCATGCGGTCGATGCGCGCGCATTCGGCGACGCAGCGCCGCCAGTGCGCATTGCCGTGCCCCGCCCGCTTCAACGCGCCCGCGAACAGTTGCTGGCGCGCGGGCCACATGCCGTATTCGTTGCGCACCGCGCTCGCAAAATCGGACGCCGACGAAAGTCGCAGCGCAAGATCCAGTTGGTTCAGCACCCAACCCAGCATCGGGATCACGTCCTCGCCTTCCGCCCGCAGCCCATTCAATATCTTCAACGCGCGCGCCGCGTCGCCACTGAACGCTGCGTCGGTGAGCTTGAACACGTCGTAGATGGCGTTGTCGGCGCCCAGCGATTCCAGGTCTTCCGCACTGACCACGCCGCCCCGTCGCTGCGCCTCCAGCTTGTCGATTTCCTGCGCGATCGCGAGCAGGTTGCCTTCCGCGCGTTCCGCCATCAGTGCAACCGCGTCTTCACTGGGCGCAAAACCTTTCGCGTGCATGCGGGCGCGAATCCATGCGGGCAATTGTTCGAGGTATGGCGCGCGCAGCCACGCATATACGCCGGCGCGCTCGATCGTCTTCACCCACGCGCCTTCGTGCTTCTTGCTCCACTGCGCGGCGCTGATCATCAGCACGGTATCGGACGCGGGCGACTTGCACCATTCGGTGATCGCGGCGGTGCCGTCGCGATCGGGCTTGCCGGTCGGCAGCCGCAATTCGATCAATCGCCGCGACGAGAACAGCGACAGACTCGCACTGCTGCGCGCCAACCGATCCCAGTCGAAATGCGGCTCCACGTCCAGCACTTCGCGCTCGGCGAAACCGAGCGCACGGGCACGCGCGCGCAGGGCATCGCCCGCTTCCTGCAATTGCAGTGGCTCCTCGCTGGCCAGCAGGTACACCGGCGCAAGCTCGCCCTTCGCCAGCGTCTTCAGAAAAGTCTCGAAGGTGTCCGCCACGATTCAGTCCGCGCTGGACGCGGAGACCGGCGCCGCAGTGCTGGAAGCGGGACTCGGCATCGCGGTACTCGATGCCGCGGCCGGCGTGCCGAGATGCGCCTGCGCTTCGAGGCGGCGCATCACCGCATCGGTCATCTCGCGCACCAGGCTGCGCTGGATCGCTTCCGTCTCGCTGGAGATCGCCGAGAACTGGGTCTGGTCGATCGCGAATTCGTGCGACAGCGACAGCGTCTGCATCGGGATCACGGTGCGGCCATTGGCATCGATCAGGGTGAATTGCACGTTGAAGCTCACCACGTATTCACCGACGCGCTGCACCGCGCCGCTGGTCAGCAAGCGTGAGCCGAAAGCGGCGACGGGCACCGACAAGGTCGCGACACCCGTGGTGGAAGTATCCAGCACGTCGACCTTGCTGGCGCGCAAGGCACCCGCCAGCGAGCGCGTGAATTCACCGCCGCCGCTGATCTGCAGGTAGACCTGCTGCTGCATCACCGCCGGCAGCGCGGCACTGCGGCGCAGGTGGAAACCGCAGCCGGCGAGCAGCGCGATGCAGACGATGCATGTCAATCGGAGCAACCAGGTTTCAATGCGGCTCATGCGTACTCCGAGTGAAGCGAGGTCCAAGGGCCGAAAAATGATAGCAGCAGCTATCCGACTGCCCATCGGAAACCACATCCGTCATTCCCGCGAAGCGGGAATCCGGTGCCTTCAGCTTCAAACCCATCATTGAGTCACTGGGTCCCGGATATCGCTTTGCGATTCCGGGATGACGAACAAACTTTCAGCCGACAACGATATTCACGATCTTCCCCGGCACCACGATCACCTTGCGCACGGTCTTGTCGCCGATCGCCGCGATCACGCCCGGCAGCGCGCGCGCAGAAGCTTCGAGTTGCTCGCGCGGCGCATCGGGCGCGGCTTCCAGCGTGCCGCGCAGCTTGCCGTTGACCTGCACCGCCAACGTCACGCTGTCGCGGACCAGTGCGGCCGGGTCGGCCTTCGGCCACGGCACGTCCTCGACCAGCGTTTCGCGATGACCCAGCACCTGCCACAACGCGTGGCTGGTGTGCGGCGTGAACGGATTCAGCAACAGCACCATCGTTTCCAGTGCCTCGTGGCGCAGGGCGCGGCCGGCATCGCTCATGTCGTCGAACTTCGACAGCGCGTTCAGCAGCTCCATCAGCGCGGCGATCGCGGTGTTGAAGTTGCGCCGGCGGCCGATGTCGTCGCCGACCTTGGCGATGGTTTCGTGCAACTGGCGGCGCATGGTTTTTTGCGAGGGGGTCAACGAAGCGGGATCGATGCTGTCGCCAGTGTTTCCCCCATCGGCCCTGCGGGCCACTTCCCCCGCAAGCGGGGGAAGATGATTGGTGCGGCCTTCGGCCGCAGCTTTCATCTGGGGATGATCCGGTTGCGACGCATGCGTCACCACATCGCGCCAGAAGCGGCGCAGGAAGCGCGCCATGCCTTCGACGCCCGCCTCGTTCCACTCCAGCGACTGGTCGGGCGGCGACGCGAACATCGAGAACAACCGCACCGTGTCGGCGCCGTAGCGGTCGATCATCACCTGCGGATCGACGCCGTTGTTCTTCGACTTCGACATCTTCTCGGACGCGCCGATCTGTACAGGCTGTCCATCGGCCTTCAATGTCGCACCGACAACGCGACCTTTCTCGTCGCGCTGGACATCGACATCGGCCGGATTGATCCACGTCTTGTCGCCGTTGCCGTCTTCGCGATGGAAGGTTTCAGCCACCACCATGCCCTGGCACAACAGGTTGGTCGCCGGTTCGTCCGAATGCACCAGGCCCGCGTCGCGCAGCAGCTTGTGATAGAAGCGGAAATACAAGAGGTGCAGGATCGCGTGCTCGATGCCGCCGATGTACTGGTCGACCGGCAGCCAGTAGTTGGCGCGCGCGTCGATCTGCGTCGCCGCGCCGGGCGAGGTGTAGCGCGCGTAGTACCAGCTCGATTCCATGAAGGTGTCGAAGGTGTCGGTTTCGCGCTCGGCTGCGCCGCCGCATTCGGGACACGTCGTCCTGCGCCACTCCGGATCGGTCTTCAGCGGCGATTGCACGCCACTGAAGGCGACGTCTTCCGGCAGCACCACCGGGAGTTGGTCTTCCGGCACCGGCACCGGCCCGCACTTCGGGCAATGGATGATCGGAATCGGACAGCCCCAGTAGCGCTGGCGCGACACACCCCAGTCGCGCAGCCGCCAGTTCACCTGGCGCCGGCCGCGACCTTGGCGCTCGAAGCGGTCGGCCAACGCGTCGAACGCTTGCCGGTAGTCCATGCCGTCGTACTCGCCGGAATTGACCAGCGTGCCGTGTTCCAGGAACGGGCCCTCAGTGATGACGCGGTTTTCGAATTCTTCCAGCAGATCCTCGACCGGTCGCGGTTCGGCCACGTCGATGGCCTTCGATTGGCCCAGCGCCGCGCTCATCGCGTCGGTGTTCTCGGCGGCGTCGCGCGCGAGTTCGCGGATCGCGTCGCGCACCGGATCGCTGACGATCACCATCTTGATCGGCAGGTCGTACTTGGTCGCGAATTCCCAGTCGCGCTGGTCGTGGCCAGGCACCGCCATCAGCGCGCCGGTGCCGTAACCCATCAGGACGAAGTTGGCGATCCAGATCGGCACGCGCTCGCCCGTCACCGGATGCAGTGCGAACAGACCGGTATCGATGCCGCGTTTTTCCTTGGTTTCGAGTTCGGCTTCGGACACGCCGCCCTGCTTGCATTCCTCGATGAACGGTTGCAGCGCCGGATTGTTGCGCGCGGCTTCAATGGCCAGCGGGTGCTCGGCCGCGATCGCGAGACAGGTCACACCCATCAAGGTCTCGGGCCGCGTGGTGAAGACTTCCAGCGAACCGCCGCCTTCGACGTCGAAGCGGATTTCCAGTCCTTCCGAGCGCCCGAGCCAGTTGCGCTGCATGATCTTGACGGCGTCCGGCCAGCCCGGAAGCTTGTCCAGACCCTCAAGCAATTCATCGGCATACGCAGTGATCTTGAGGAACCACTGCGGAATCTCGCGCTTCTCGACCACCGCGCCCGAGCGCCAGCCGCGACCGTCCACGACCTGCTCGTTGGCCAGCACGGTCTGGTCGACCGGGTCCCAGTTCACCACGCTGTTCTTGCGGTACACCATGCCCTGCTTGAACAGTCGCACGAACATCCGCTGCTCGTGCACGTAGTAGGACGGATCGCAGGTCGCGAACTCGCGTGACCAGTCGATCGCGAAACCCATCGCCTTCAATTGCCCGCGCATGTGCGCGATGTTCTCGCGCGTCCACTTCGCCGGCGGGATGCCGCGCTTGATCGCGGCGTTCTCGGCCGGCAAGCCGAACGCATCCCACGCCATCGGCTGCAGCACGTTCATGCCCTGCATGCGGGCGAAGCGGCTGATCACGTCGCCGATCGTGTAGTTGCGGACGTGACCCATGTGCAGCGCGCCCGACGGATACGGCAGCATCGACAGGCAAAAATACTTTTCGCGCGACGCGTCTTCCTTCACCTCGAACGCATGGGTGTCGGACCAGAACTTCTGCGCGGCGGCCTCGACGGCGCTGGGCTCGTAGACGCTGCGATCGTGGGTGTCCTGCATGGCGAAGGTGCGGCGGCATCGGTTGGGGGGAATGGATCAGCCTACCGCAGTGCAGCAACAGCGCCAAGCTCCCGCGTCATCGCCGAACCACGACTTGCGGCCTGCGACAGCCCTGCCCAGTCTGGTTATGATGCCGGGCTTTCATCCGACCGAGGGGACACCATGCGCATTCAAGGTTTCCGCAGACTGCCGCTGACGCTCGCGATCGCCGCGTTGACCATCACCACCGCGCAGGCGGCCCAGGCGCCGGCAGCCAACGCGGCGTCCGCGCCCCAACTCACGGTCATCCACTGCGCGCACCTGATCGACACGGTCGCAGGAAAAATGCTGGGCGCGACCAGCATCGTGGTCGACGGTCAGCGCATCAAGGAAGTGGTGTCGGGTTCGGTGAACCGAGACGGCGCGAAGGTGATCGACATGCCGGCGACCGACACCTGCCTGCCGGGCCTGGTCGATTCGCACACGCATTTGACCAGCCAGTTCAGCAAGAGCACCTACAGCGACCAGTTCCGCCTGAATCCCGCCGACTACGCGATCCAGAGCACGGTGTACGCACGGCGCACGCTCATGGCTGGGTTCACTACCGTGCGCAACCTCGGCGAAAGCGACAATTCCTCGATCGCGTTGCGCAATGCGATCAACAAGGGCGAAATCCCCGGGCCGCGCATCTTCACCGCCGGCAAATTCATCGGCACCACCGGCGGCCACGCCGACCCGACCGACGGTTACCGCTGGGACCTGCAGGGCGATCCGACGCCCAAGGACGGCATCATCAATTCGCCCGCGGATGCGTGGAAGGCGGTGCGCCAGCATTACAAGGATGGCGCGGATCTCATCAAGATCATGCCCTCGGGCGGCGTGCTGGATGAAAGTTCCAGCTCGGAAAACCCGCAGATGACGATCGACGAGATCAAGGCCGTCACCACTGCCGCGCACGACTACGGCTTCACCGTGGCCGCACACGCGCACGGCGCCGAGGCGATCCGCCGCGCCGTGATCGGCGGTGTCGATTCGATCGAGCACGGCACCTTCATGGACGACGAGGACATGAAGCTGATGAAGCAGCACGGCACCTGGTACGTGCCGACGATCATCGCCGGCGAGTTCGTGATGGGGAAGGCGAAGGAAGGCTGGTATCCGCCGCAGGTCGCGCGCAAGGCGCTGGAAGTCGGCCCGAAGATCCTGGCCACCGCGGGCAAGGCCTACAAGGCCGGCGTCAAGATCGCGTTCGGCACCGATGCGGGCGTCTATCCGCACGGCGAGAATGCGCAGGAGTTCGTGTACATGGTGCAGGCGGGCATGCCGCCGCTGTATGTGATCCAGGCCGCGACCACCCACGCCGCGACGTTGCTGAAGCACCAGGATGACTTTGGCAGCCTCACCGCCGGCAAGTATGCCGACGTGGTGGCGGTGCCGGGCAACCCGCTGGACGACATCTCATTGATGAAGAAGGTCAACTTCGTGATGAAGGCCGGCACCGTGTACAAGCAGAACGGCGAACCCACCGGCGCGGACCTGAAGTCCAGCCTTGGAATGTGACACAACGGCCACCACCTAAGCGAAAGCGTTGAACAACCCCGCTCGTCATTCCGGCGAAAGCCGGAACCCAGTGACTTTTGCGCAGTGAAAGCAAGTCACTGGGTCCCGGATATCGCTTCGCGATTCCGGGATGACGAGCAAAAACAGAAGCGCTCCGATCGTCCATGAATTTCAGACCCAAACCCGATGGCGCGGCCGCGCCCGCACCCGCCGACTCATTCGTATTCGAGGCGGGCGAAGCGAACTTCGAAACCGACGTCCTGCAGGCGTCACTGCAGACGCCGGTGCTGGTGGATTTCTGGGCGACGTGGTGCGGACCGTGCAAGACGCTCGGGCCGGTCCTGGAAAAACTCGCCGGCGAATACGCCGGCGCGTTCCGCCTCGCCAAGGTCGACTGCGACAAGGAACAGCAGCTCGCCGGGATGTTCGGCGTACGCAGCATCCCGACCGTGGTACTGATCGCCGGCGGACAGATCGTGGACGCGTTTTCCGGCGCGCTGCCGGAATCGCAGGTGCGCGAATTCCTGAAGCGCCATCGCGTCGAGCCCGCCTCGCGCATCGAAGCGCCCGCGCAGGATGCGGGCGACGACAGCGTCGTGCCCGCAGAAACCCCGCAGGCCGCGATCGCGCGCATCGGGCAGGCGCTGGCGACCGATCCCGACAATGCCGCACTGAAGCTCGATCTCGCGCTGGCCCGCGCACGCAGCGGCGACACCGCGAACGCGCAGGCGACGCTGGACAGCCTGCCCGTGGACCTCGCCGAAGACGATCGCGCCAAGGCACTGACCGCGCTGTTGGCGATGCAGCAGTCGCTCGCGCAGATACCGCCCGCCAAGGAACTGCTGGCACGCGTCGAGCGCGATCCCCGCGACTTTGCCGCACTGGATGGCCTGGGCGTCCGCCAGTTGCTGGGCGGCGATGCGGCCGACGCCATGCAGCACTGGCTGGCGATCCTTGCCGCCGATCGCGGCTGGAACGAGGGCCTGGCGCGCAGGCGCCTGCTGGACGCGTTCCGCATCGTGCACGACGAGACGCTGGTGTCGACCACGCGCCGCAAGATGTCGTCGCTGCTGTTCTGACCGGCGCGCCTGCCGGATAATCCGGCTCCCCTGCAGCGGGAGCGACGGCATGGCGCATCACTTGTTCCACTTCGAACACCGCGGCGAGCCGTTGCTGCCGTGGCGGGTTTTCCTGCTGCGTCGCGTCGGCCGCACCCTGTTCGCGGGCGGGATGGTGATCGTGCTCTCGCTGGTCCTCGGCATGGCAGGCTACCGGCTGACCGAAGGCATGGACTGGCTGGACGCATTCCTGAACGCGTCAATGATCCTGGGCGGCATGGGCCCGGTGGATACGCTACACACCGCGGCCGGCAAGCTGTTCGCGGGGTGCTACGCCCTGTACAGCGGCCTGGTGCTGGTGTTCACGGCGGGCCTGCTGCTGGCACCTTTCATGCATCGGTTATTGCACCGGTTCCACCTGGAAAACCGCCACGCGGGCGAAGACTGATCGCGCCGAGCCGCCCACATCGCTGCCGTCACCGCCCCTCCCGTTGCGAGCCGCAGCCCCGGCTCCGTCGCGACGCGGATGCGCGTGCCCGCGATCTGCTGCGATACTCACCGCCAACAGGGATGGCAAGCGGGGACGGACGTCCATGAACGACTTCGCACAGGCTGCGGAAGTACCGGGTTACCGCCTGGTGCACCCGATCGGGCGCGGTGGCGCCTCGACCGTGTATCAGGCGATGCAGCGCTCGCTGGAACGCCAGGTCGCGGTGAAGGTCTTCGAGGTGGCGGACGCCGATGTCGCGGCGCGTTTCGAACCGCTGCTGCGCACCAATGCGCGGCTGTCGCACCCCAACATCGTCAGCGTGCACCAGATCGGACACACCGACGACGGACGGCTGTTCCATTCGATGCCGTTCCTGGTGAGCGCGGAATCGTCGTCGCACACCCTACGCGCCAAGCCGTTGAAAATCGCTGCGCTGCTGCGCGAAGTGCTGGACGCGTTGGGCCACGCACACCGGCGCGGCATCGTGCACGGCGGCATCAAGCCCAGCAACGTGTTGTTCGACGCGCAAGGCCACGCGCGCCTCGCCGATTTCGGCATTGCGCGCTGCGCCGCCGAAATCGGCAGGCCGCACCCCGCCGCCGAAAGTTACCAGAGTCCCGAACAGTCGCGCGGCCAGCCACCCGGCCAGCGATCGGATCTGTACAGCGTCGGCGTACTGGCGTGGCACCTGCTCACCGGCTCGTTGCCCTTCGAAGGCGAGGACGCGGTCGCGATCGCACTCGCCCACGCGGAGCAACCGGTTCCGCGCCTGCCGCCGATGTCCAACGGCTGGCAGGACTGGATCGATCGCGCGTTGGCGAAGGCGCCCGAGGACCGCTTCCAGAGCGCGCAGGAAATGGCCGATGCGCTGTCCGCGCTCGATGGCCGCGGGGCCAGCGTGCCTCCGCCGTCGCGCCCGCACGTCCGCGTTTCGAAATGGACGCTCGCCGTCGCCACCTCGGCCGTCGCGGTCGCGGCGCTGGCGGGATGGGCCACGTGGGGACGCCATCGCGCGCCCGGCGCGTCGCCGTCTGATGCGGCGGCGCCCGCGGCGCCGGCCGTTTCGGCATCGAAAGTGGCTGCAGCTTCGAGTACGCCGATCGACGTGCCGCCCATTTTGCCGCTGGCGCAGCGCATCCAGGTGCTGGTCGCGCAAGCTAACGCGTCGCGCGCCGCGGGACACCTGTTCGCGCCGGCCGGCAACAATGCGGTGGAGCAATACCTCACGGTGCTGATGCTGGAGCCGGGCAATCCGGACGCCGTGGCGGGCATCGACGACGTGCTCGGCACCCTTCGCCACCGGCTCGATCGCGCCTGGCGCAGCGACAAGCCGGATACGAGCCTCACCCTCGTCAAGCGCGGCGATTTGCTGGCCGCGCACGCAAGTTCACGGGCGAGCCGCGGCTGGCGCGCGCAGCGGGAGGCCTTCGCGAAAGACGTCGGCACCGCGGTCGCACGCGCGGCGAACGCGCATGATGCGGAGCAGTTCGCGGCGTTGAAGCCGCTCGCCGAGACGCTGCCCGCGATCCTCCCCGCCGGCCTGGACTTGGCCGCCGCCGAACGCAACGCGGCAACCCCGGCTGCGGGCACGCCCTTGCGCGACCGCGGCGGCCCGGTGGTGGTGTACGTGCCGGAGTCCGGCCCGGCGCCGGCGTTCGCGATCGCACGCGTCGAGGTCACGCGCGCCGATTACGCCGCGTTCGTACGGGCGACGCATCGCGCCGACTCGCGCTGCCTCGAAGCCTACAATCCGTTTTCGCGCATGCGTCGTCTCACCTGGCAGGCGCCCGGTTTCGCGCAAGGCGGCGACCATCCCGCGGTGTGCGTGAGCTGGGACGATGCCGCCGCCTACGCCGCGTGGCTGTCCAGGACCACCGGCGAGCCCTATCGCCTGCCTGACGCTGGCGAGTGGCAACGCGCCGCGCGCGGCATACCCAAGGGCGATCCCTGCCAGCTCGGCAACGTCGACGACGTCAGCCGCAAGAGCACGATGGACAACGATCGCTGGTCGTGCAACGACGGCGCGGCGGAGACCGCACCGGTCGGCCATTACGCCGACAGCGCGATCGGCGCCTACGACTTGTATGGCAACGTCAGTGAATGGCTGTCCGGCGGCAGCAGGCACACGCGCGTGTTCCGGGGACTTTCGTGGCGCGACGGCAGCCACCAGACGCCGCTCGGGCGCCAGGCCACGGCCGATTCGGACGTCGGCTACACCAATATCGGATTCCGGGTGGTGCGCGTGATCGACGCTGCGCATCCCGCCCCGCCGGCCGCCAACCGCTGACACCGGCGCCGCGCAGCTGCTGCCCGAATGACCCGCGAGCGGCATCGCCAGCCGCCGCCGGGCGATTTGTGTATCATTTTGGTTGGAGCTTCACCCGAAGCCGCCACGGAAGGGCAGATCGATGGCCACCGTTGCCTTCATCGCCGCGAGTCTGCGCCCCGGTCATGCCGCGCGCCGGGACAACGCGGGGTTGCATCCGCGCCAAACATTTCCTGGTGCCTGCGCAGGCCCCGCCCCGCGCGATCCGCGTTCGCCGCGCCCATGAACATACGCGCCGCGCCTTCCGTCGCAGCGCCCGGTTACCGGTTGGTCCGGTGGCTTGCGGCAAGCGGCGCGGCGTCCCTTTACGTGGCGTCGGACCGGTCGAGCGGGCGGGCGGCGGCCATCAAGATCTTCCACCACGTCGATGGGCGGGCCCTCCAGCGGCTCGAACGGCAGCTGCAGGCGAACGCCGAACTCTCCCACCCGTGCATCGTGCCGGTCCACGAGATCGGGCGCACCACCGGCGGGCGGCTGTACCATTCGATGCCCTTGCTGGTGGGCTTCGAACAGGCGCGCCATGACTTGCTCGGCAGACCGTTGCGGATCGCGGCGCTGCTGCGCGGCCTGCTCGAAGGACTGGCGCACGCGCATCGATGCGGTACGGTGCATGGAGGCATCAAGCCTTCCAACGTGCTGTTCGACAAACAAGGCTACGCCCAGCTCGCCGACTTCGGCATTGCTTGCAGCATGGCCGAACCGGGCCGGCCGCCCCCGGAAAGGGGGCGGTACCTCAGCCCGGAACAGGCGGAGGGCAAGGCGCCCAACCCGCGTTCGGACCTCTACAGCATCGGCATGCTCGCGTACGAATTGCTGGCGGGCGCATCGTCCATCCAGAAAAGGCAGGCCAGCCAGCCCCCCGGCGGGCGCGCCGGGCAAGCCGTTCCGCGGCTGCCATCCCGCGCCGCCGCGTGGCAGCCGTGGATGGACCGCGCACTCGCCGTGTCACCGGATCAACGCTTCCAGACCGCGGAGGAGATGGCCGGCGCGCTGGGCGGCGTGATCGGCAGCCCCGGGCTCGACGGAGACGACCCGGCCACGGAAAGCATTCCGTCTCGGCGCGCACCGAGGTGGTGGTCCTATGCCGCGGCGCTGGCAGCGGCGATCGTGATGCTGATCGGCTGGGCGGCCTCGGGACATCGACGCACGCCCATGATCGTGGCTGCGACGCAGCCCGCAGCAGCCAGCTTCACAGATCCGGCGCTACCGACGTCCACCATGCAACCCACGTCCGCGTTGCCACTGGCGTCGGGCCCGGCTTCCCCGCTCGCCGACCGCGTGCAGGGATTGATCGCCACCGCCGATACGCTGCGCGCCAACGGCCACCTGTTTTCGCCGCCCTTCCACAACGCGGCCAGTCACTACCTCGCGGCACTCGCCTTCGATCCGGGCAATCCGGATGCCATGACGGGCATCGACGCGATGCTGGCGACATTGCGTAACCAACTGGACGCATCGTGGCGCAACGCTTCCGATACCACCGCGGCCGCCCGGATGCTGCAGCAAGGCGACGAACTGGCGGAACACGCGCGCACATCGGCGCGACAAACGTGGCGCTGGTATCACGCGCGATTGGCGCGGCAGGTAGGCGAAGCCGTAGCGCAGGCCGCGCGCGCGCGCGACGCGCGGAAAGTTTCGGCGCTCGAACCTCTGGCCAAGGCATTGCCTGCGAGATTTCCGGACGGGCTCGATCTTGCTGGCGCGCAGCGGATGGTGAGCACGACGGCCGCAAGCCATGCAGACGCGCGCGCATCGGAACGCAAACCGATGCACGATCCGCATGGACCGCAACTCGTTTACGTGCCTGCCACCGACGACGCGCCTGCCTTCGCGATCGCGCGCAACGATGTCACGCGTGCCGACTACGCCGCCTTCGCGCGCGCCACGCACCGGCCCGCCGCGAAATGCCTTGAAGCGCACAATCCTTTCTCGCGGCTGCGGCACCTCACCTGGCGCTCGCCGGGCTTCGCGCAGGACGGCGACCACCCCGTGGTGTGCGTGAGCTGGGACGATGCCAGCGCCTACGCCGCGTGGCTGTCGAAGACAACCGGCCAGCATTACCGCCTTGCAAGCAGCAGCCAGTGGTTGCGCGCCGCGCGCGGCATGCCGAAAGGCAATCCCTGCAAACTCGGCAACGTGGACGATGTTAGCCGCCAAAGCCGAATCGACAACGACCGCTGGTCCTGCGACGACGGCGCTGCGGAAACCGCGCCGGTCGGGCGTTATGCGGCCAGCGCCGTCGGCGCCTACGGCATGTACGGCAACGTCAGCGAATGGGTGGCCGGCGGCAGTCCTGGCTCGCGCCCGTTCCGCGGCGTCTCCTGGCGCGACGGCAGCCACGAAAGCGCGCTCGGCAGACATGGCACCGCCGACCCGGACGTCGGCTACAACAGCGTCGGTTTCCGCGTCATGCGCGTGATCGACCCGACGCATCCCGCGCCGCTCGTCGCTTCCGGCCGGTGACGCCCGCCGCCGCGGCGCTTCCCGCGGGGCATGACTTGTGGCGTATGAACTCGAGCGGGCGAACGCGCATACTCGGGCGCTCCGGCGTGCCTGCACGTCCGGCCCTCTTTCCAGACCAGTCGGGAATATCCATGAAATCCACTCGCCTCGCCGCGGCCCTTGCGTCCCTGTTGTTGTGCAGCGCCCCTGCGTTCTCCGCCCCGCCCGCCAGCAGCGCGTCATCGGGCAGCGCCAGCGACAACGCGCAGTCGTCCGAAACCCTGGTCCAGAAGCTGATGAAGCCGATGTCGTCCACGACCACCGGCACCGTCACCGTCGAAGGCAAGGCGATCAGCTACAAGGCCGTTGCGGGAACGCTGGTGGTGGACGGCACCGGGTCCAAGGAATCCACCCCCGAAGTCGCGATGAGCTACTTCGCGTATTTCAAGCAGGGCGCCGACGCGTCCAAGCGTCCGATCACCTTCATCTACAACGGTGGCCCCGGTTCCTCGACGGTGTGGCTGCACATGGGCGCGTGGGGTCCGAAGCGCGTCGTCACCAACGATGACACGCACACGCCGGCGGCGCCGTACCAGCTCATCAACAACGAGTACAGCCTGCTCGATGCCAGCGACCTCGTTTTCATCGACATGCCGGGCACCGGCTTCGGCCGCCTGCTGCCGCAGGGCAAGGACGATGCCGAGCGCGCCAAGGACCGCAAGGAACTGGCCAAGCAGATCTGGGGCATCGATGGCGACGCGCAGACGTTCTCGCGTTTCATCACCAAATTCCTGTCCACCTACAACCGCTGGAACTCGCCCAAATACCTGTTTGGCGAAAGCTACGGCACCACCCGTTCGGCGGTGCTTTCCTACATCCTGCAGACCCAGGACAACGTCGATCTGAACGGTGTGATCCTGCTGTCGCAGATCCTCGACTTCAGCACCAGCGTCGACGGCGCGGACATGGACCCCGGCAACGACCTGCCCTACACGCTGGCGCTGCCGACCTACGCCGCCACCGCGTGGTACCACCACAAGCTGCCGAAATATGCCGGCGACAAGCTCGGGCAATTGCTGAAGGACAGCATTGCTTTCGCCAAGGGCGAATATCGCGAAGCGCTGTTCGCGGGTTCCACCCTCAGCCAGGCCAAGCGTCAGGAAATCGCCAGCAAGCTGCACGACTTCACCGGATTGCCCGTCGACTACTTGTTGAAAGCCGACCTGCGCGTCACCGGCGGCATGTTCGAGCATGAGCTGCAGAACGGCACCGATATCACCACCGGCCGCCTCGACACCCGCTTCTCCGGCCCCAGCATGGATCCGTTGGGCAAGGAGTCCGACTACGACCCGCAATCGGCGGCGATCAGTTCGGCGTACGTGTCGGCGTTCAACGATTACGTCCGCAGTGAACTCAAGTTCGGCGAAGGCATGAAGTACCGTCCGTCGGTGTACGGCGCCGAAGATTTCGACTGGGACTTCAAGCACAAGCAACCCGGCATGCACTTCGCGTGGCCGAACGTCAACGTGATCCGCGACCTCGCCGGCGCGATGAAGTACAACCCGGACCTCAAGGTGATGATGAACGGCGGCTTCTACGATCTCGCGACCCCGTTCTACGCGGCGGTCTACGAACTGGAGCACATGCCGATTCCGGAAAGCCTGCGCAAGAACATCTCTTACGCGTTCTACCCCTCGGGCCACATGGTGTACGCCCACATCCCGTCGCTGAAGAAACTGCACGACAACGTCGCGGCCTTCATCAACTCGAGCAACAACCAGAACAGCGGCAAGTAAGCTTTTGCACGCTCGTGGCACTTCCAACCGGCGCGACTCGATCGCGCCGGTTTTTTGTGCGCAGCCTTTGGGAGAAAACACCCCACGGCGCGTTGGACATCCGGCGCTCGAGTGTTCCGGGCGTGACTTGTGGGGTATGACCGCGCCGCGCCAATCGCGCATACTCGGGCGCTCCCGAGCGTCTCGACAGGCCGGGAGCACCGCTCAACCATCCGGGGATCCCTCATGAAAGTCACGCGTCTTGCCGTCGCCCTCGCGTCGCTGCTGTTGTGCAGCGCGCCTGCCTTCGCCGCTTCTTCCACCAGCGCCGGCGATGCCGCGCAGTCATCCAACCAGGACGCGCAGGCGGGCAGCCTGATCGAGCGGCTTTCCAGGCCGATGTCGTCCACGACCACCGGCACCGTCACCGTCGAAGGCAAGCCGATCAGTTACCAGGCGGAAGCGGGAACGCTGGTGCTGGATGGCACCGGCGCGGACGAGGGCAAGCCGCAGGTCGCGATGAGTTACGTCGCGTACTTCAAGCAGGGCGCCGATGCGTCCAAGCGCCCGATCACCTTCATCTACAACGGCGGCCCCGGTTCCTCGACGGTGTGGCTGCACATGGGCGCATGGGGCCCGAAGCGCGTCGTCACCAACGACGACACGCACACCCCGGCGGCGCCGTACCAGCTCGTCAACAACGACTACAGCCTGCTGGATGCCAGCGACCTCGTTTTCATCGACATGCCGGGTACCGGTTTCGGCCGGCTGCTGGCGAAAGGCAAGAACGATGCCGCGCGTGCGCGCAGCCACAAGGAACTCGCCAAGAAATACTGGGGCGTGGATGCCGATGCGGAGGCATTCGCGAATTTCATCACCCAGTTCATTTCCGGACACCACCGCTGGAATTCGCCCAAGTACCTGTTCGGCGAAAGCTATGGCACCACGCGCTCGGCGGTGCTTTCCAACATTTTGCAAAGCCGGTACGACGTCGATCTCAACGGCGTGATCCTGCTGTCCGAGGTTCTCGATTTTCGCATCAGTCCTGTTGCCGCGAACATTAACCCCGGCGACAACTTACCCTATGTGACAGCACTGCCATCCTATGCTGCGACCGCGTGGTACCACCACAAGCTTCCGAAATACGCCGGTGGCAAGCTCGGACAATTGCTGAAGGACAGCATTGATTTCGCCAAGGGAGATTATCGGCAGGCGCTATTTGCCGGTTTCATGCTCAGCCCAGCCAGAGAACGTGAGATTGCCGAGAAGCTGCACGACTTTACCGGCTTACCGATCGCGTATCTGCTGAAGGCGAATCTACGAGTAACCAGCGACATGTTTACCCACGAGTTGCTGAACGGGGACGACACCACCACCGGTCTACTTGACACCCGCTACTCTGGCCCCAGCATGGACCCGCTGGGCAAAGAGTCCGCCTATGACCCGCAATCCGCGGCGATCAGTTCGGCCTACATGTCGGCGTTCAATGATTACGTGCGCCGCGACCTGAAGTTCGGTGACGGCCTGAAATACCGATCATCGGCCTATGGTGTCGAGGATTTCAATTGGAAATTCGAACATGAGCAGCCGGGCGTGCAACTGGTATGGAACAAGGGCATCAATGTGCTGCGCGACCTCGCCGCTGCCATGAAGTACAACCCGGGCCTAAAGGTCATGGTGAACGGTGGCTTTTATGATCTGGTCACGCCGTTCTACGGCGCAATTTATGAGCAAGAGAATTTGCCGATCCCGGCAAGCCTGCGCAAGAACGTCACCTATGCGTTCTACCCGTCGGGACATATGGTCTACGCACACCTCCCATCGCTGAAAAAACTGCACGACAATGTCGCGGCGTTCATCGCGACGAGCAACACCCAAGACAATAAATAATCCCGCGGCGACATCAGAAAACCATTACCAGCGATCGCGCTGGTTTTCATTCCCGCTCATGTGAATTTCGCGCGGCGCTCGTCAATCGCGCCAAACGAGCGCCACAACTGCGCCGCGATCTCCTGGGCGAGATCGTCGCGATCGTGCGTGTCGCGTGCATAGATGCCTTGCGAGCTTGAACACGATGCGGCGGTGTTCGCGCAGCAGCGCTTCGAAGCGTCGCTGATCCGGCCTTTCGCGTGATTTCCCCCGTGGATTCACGACATGATTCGCCCGCGCGCGAACAAAGTCACACGTTCGGTGTGCCGTCCGGGACGGCGCGCCCAACCTTCGCCTACAATGCCGGCACTTCCGGACGACTGCCGTGCCCGCACCCGAACTCCACATCAAGCGCTACCTGATCACGGGCCTGCTTGCCTTCATTCCGGTGTGGATCACCTGGGTGGTGTTCAAGTTCGTGTTCACCCTGCTGGCGGGCGTCGGCGCGCCGCTGGTCACGGGCATCATCGAATTGATCGGGCTGGGCGCCCCGCGCGCCGCGCAGGCGCTGCATCGCGACTGGGTGGTGTCGATCCTGGCCTTCATCCTGACGCTGGTGGCGCTGTACCTGCTCGGCTGGTTGTCCACGCGCATGATCGGGCGTCGCATCCTCGGACGCGTCGACCGCTTGCTGGAACGGCTGCCGCTGGTCCACACGATCTACGGCGGCGTCAAGAAACTGATGACGCTGATGCGCAACAAACCCGGCGGCACGCAACGCGTGGTGCTGATCGATTTTCCCTCGCCGCAATTGAAATCGGTGGGATTCGTCACCCGCACCTTCATCGATGCGGCGGGTCGCGAAGTCGCCGCGGTGTACGTGCCGACCACGCCCAATCCCACCGGCGGCTACCTCGAACTGGTGCCGACCGAGCGGTTGATCGCCACGGACTGGAGCATGGATCAGGCGATGGCGTTCATCGTTTCGGGCGGCGCGGTCGGCCCCGAACAGTTGCCGGATGTGGAAGGCGCGCCGGCGCACGCGGTCGAAGCCACGAACCGGATCGCATCGTGAGCCCGGCCGCGACGGATTCCGCTGCCGATCTCCGCTGTTTTCTGGCATTGCTGCCCGATGCAACCAGCGTGCAAAACCTGCGGCGTTGCCGCGAGGCACTGGAGCGCACCATCGCCGGGGCCGCGCGCGGCGTGCGCTGGATCGAGCCCGCTGCCTTGCACATGACCTTGCGGTTCCTCGGCGCATCGGGCAGCGCGCAAATCGACTACTTCAGGCACATGCTGCCGACGCTGGCGCCCTCCCTGCCCGCGGTTGCCACACGCCGCTTCGGTGTGTGGCCCAACCGCGCGCGACCGCGGCTGCTGGTGCTGGAACTCGAATCGAGCGAGGCGCTGTCGGATCTCGCGCAAGCGTGCGAAACGCATGCGCGCAAGGCGGGCTTCGCGCCGGAAATCCGCGGCTTCCGCGCGCACATCACGCTCGCACGCCTGCGCCCCGGCTGTGCATTCGGCATCCTGCCCCACCCCCCGCCATCGATCGCGTTCGACGCGGTCGCGTTGATGCAAAGCACGCTGGCACAACCCGCCGCGACGTATACCGAACTCGCGCGCGCCGAGTTGGATCGCATGTAGGTTGGGCTGAACCGGCGCCTTTTGCTCGTGAAGCCCAACGTCTCTGCACAGGGCACGATGTCGGGCTTTTCCCGGGTAAATCCGGAATCAGCCCAACCTATACCGCGACGCGCGTGTTCGGCATCGGCAGCGTCACCCGGCCGCCCCAGCGCGATTTCAATTCGCCAGCCAACCTGGAACGTCCGGGGTCTTCGCCGTGCACGAGGCAGACCGGCGGATGCCCCGCGATCTTGCCGTACCACGCGGACAATCCAGCCTGGTCGGCGTGCGCCGACAAGCCGCCCACGGTGTGCATCTGCGCGCGCACGGGAATGTCCTCGCCGAACAGGCGGACACGCTTCGCACCCTCCACGAGCAGGCGCCCCAATGTTCCCGCGGCCTGATAGCCGACGAACACCACGTGCGCCGACGGGTTGGCAAGGTTGTGGCGCAGGTGGTGGCGGATGCGTCCGCCGTTGCACATGCCGGAACCGGCGATGATCACCGCATGATCATGGACAGCGTTGATGGCGCGCGACGCGGCACCGTCTTCGGCAAGGGTCAGGTTCGGCAAGCGCAGAGGCTGCGGACGCGTCGCCCACAACTTCCTCGCTTCGACGTCGAACAGGTTTTCGTGGCGGTCATAGGCCGCGGTGACGCGAATCGCCATCGGGCTGTCGAGGAACAGCTTGAACGCGCCGAGGTTCCACGCATCGAAATGCCCGGCGAAGAAATACAGCAACTCCTGGGTACGCCCCACCGCAAACGCGGGGATCACCACGTTGCCGCCATCGCGGTGCGCCGCCGCGAAAATGGACGCGAGCTCCGCAATGGTGTCCTGCTGCGACTTGTGGAGGCGATCGCCGTAGGTCGATTCCATCACGACAAGGTCGGCTGCGGGAACCGGCGCGGGATCGCGCAGGATCGGCGTGTGGTCGGGACCGAGGTCGCCGCTGAACACCAGTTTGCGCGACGTTCCATTTTCCGTCGCATCGATTTCCACGGTGGCGGAACCGAGGATGTGTCCCGCATCGCGCAGCGTGAGGCGCACGCCCGGAACGATTTCCGTCGGTGCGCCATATTCCACCGGACGCATCAACTTCGTCGCGGCATCGACATCGTCCTGCGCGTACAGCGGCACGAAGGATTGCTGCCCGGGCTGCAGATGCCGGTTGTCCCGCTCGGCGTCCATCGCGGCGATGTTCGCGGCGTCGGCCAGCATGATCGCCGCCAGATCGATGGTGGCCGGATGGGTGAAGATCGGCCCCGCGAATCCGCGCTTCACCAGCAGTGGCACCCGCCCGGTGTGGTCGATGTGCGCGTGGCTCAACACCAGTACGTCGATGGATGCCGGATCGAACGGAAAATCGGCTGCGTTGCGCGTATCCGCCGTGCGATCGCCCTGCACCATCCCGCAATCGAGCAACACGCGTTTGCCCGCGGCTTCCAGCAAGTGGCACGATCCGGTCACCTCGCCCGCTGCGCCGTGAAACACGATGTCCATGCCCGCTCCCCGCATCCGAAAGTCGCCGCAGTATGCAGGCGCACGCGACGCACACAAGCCGCCGGCATCGCGGCATGACTTCCGACAGGGGGGCGCTCCGCGCTTGCCGGTTGCTGGCACAATCGGTGGCTCTTGCGCGCGCACGCGGCGCGCGGCATCCCCGTTTCGCAACGCCAAAGGACGCATCCATGCACAAGCACTTGTTGACCCCGATCGCGCTGGCCGTCGGCGCGGCGCTGGCCATGTCAGGTTGCAGCAACAACGGCCAGAACCAGAACACCTCGGCGCCGGCCGCTGCGAACACGGCGCCCGCCCCGGCACAAACCGCGTCCGCCCCGGCGCCGGGTTCGACCGTTGCGATCACGCCCGAGCAGCCGATCGCGTTCGATCTCGACGACCAGTACAACCCCTGCAACGATTTCGCCGAGTACGTCAACGCGAAGTGGAACAAGGCCAATCCGATCCCGGCCGACCAGACCACATGGGGCGCGTTCGGCATCCTGCACGAACGCAGCATGCAGCAGCAGAAGCAGATCCTCGAAACGGCCGCGCAGGATGCCAGGGATCACAAGGGCAGCGAACTCGAGCAGAAGCTCGGCAACCTGTACGCGGCGGGTCTCGACACCGCAACGATCGACAAACTGGGCTACGACCCGATCAAGCCGCAGCTCACCGCGATCGCCGCGCTGAAGACCCCGGCCGACATCGCCGACTTCATCAGCACCAGCTACAACAATGGCGACAGCTACGTCTTCAACTTCGGCTCGAGCGCGGACTACAAGGACGCGACCAGGCAGATCGGTTACGTGTTCCAGGACGGCCTTGGCCTGCCGACCCGCGACTATTACCTGTCGCCGAAGTACAAGGACATCCGCGATGCGTACCTGAAGTACATCACCAAATCGCTGGAACTGGTCGGCACGTCCGAAGCCGATGCGAAAAAGCAGGCGGACGCGGTGCTGAAGTTCGAAACCGGACTCGCCAAGGCCTCGCTGGCCCCGGTCGAACTGCGTGACCCGAAGAACCAATACCACTTCGTCACCGTGGCGGAGGCCGACAAGATCAGCCCGCACTTCAGTTGGGACAAGTTCTTCAAGGCGCAGGGCGTGGACATCGGCAAGGGCTTCTCGCTGTCGCAGCCGAAGTTCATCGCCGAGTTCGACAAGCTGCTGGCCAATGCGCCGATTTCGCAGTGGCAGGCCTACCTGAAATTCCACCTGATCAGCAGCGCCTCGCCGGCGCTGAGCCAGGCGTTCCAGGACAACCAGTTCGATTTCTACGGCAAGACCCTGCAGGGCCAGCTCGAACAGAAGGCCCGCTGGAAACGCGTGATCGGCGCGGTCAATGGCGCGATGGGGATGGGCCTGGGCGAGCTGTACGTCGCCAGATATTTCCCGCCCGAATCCAAGCAGCGCGCGGAAGAATTGGTCACCAACGTACGCGCCGCGCTGAAGGAGCACATCGAGAACCTCGACTGGATGAGCGCGGAAACCAAGAAGAAGGCGCTGGAGAAGTGGGCGCTGTTCCTGCCCAAGATCGGCTACCCAGACAAGGGTGAGTGGCGCGACTGGTCGGGGCTGACCATCCAGCCCGGCAACTGGTACGCCAACCTCGAAGCGGCGTCGAAGTACAACTATCACTACGACATCGGCAAGATCGGCAAGGCCACCGACCGCAAGGAGTGGCACATGACGCCGCAGACGATCAACGCCTATTACCAGCCCTCCACCAACACCATCAACTTCCCGGCCGCGATCCTGCAGCCGCCGTTCTTCTACGCCAAGGGCGACGACGCGGTGAACTACGGCGGCATCGGCTTCGTGATCGGGCACGAATCCAGCCACGGCTTCGACGACGAGGGCAGCCAGTTCGATGGCCACGGCAATCTGGTGAACTGGTGGACCCCGCAGGACAAGAAGGCGTTCGACGAACGCACCGCCGCGCTGGTCAAGCAGTACGACAGCTACGCACCGATCCCGGGCAAGCCGGACCTGCACGTCAACGGCAAGCTGACGCTGGGCGAGGACATCGGCGACCTGGGCGGCCTCAACATCGCCTACACCGCGCTGCAAGCCGCGCTCAAGGCCAATCCGCAGGAAGCCGACCAGAAGATCGACGGCATGACCCAGGACCAGCGGTTCTTCCTCAACTCCGCGCGCGTCTGGGAAGGCACCGCCCGCGAAAAGACCGCGGAACTGCTGTTGAACGTCGACCCGCACGCGCCCGCCAAGGTTCGCGCGTTCGCATCGGCCGCCAACATGCCGCAGTTCGCGCAGGCCTTCCAGTGCAAGCCCGGCGACAAGATGATGCACACGGGCGACAAGCTGGTGAAGATCTGGTAGGAAAGCCGGGGCTCGGTCCGCCGAGACGGGCTTGGACCCACTTCAAGGCTGGATCTTCGGACGCCGTACGTAAGTGCGGCGTCCTTTTTTTTGCCCGTGCGCCGGAATTTGCGATGACCGTGTACTCCACGGCGAGCCGAACCGTTTCATATTCGTATTGCGAATCGTTCGCATTTGCCTTACTATCAGCCGCGCACCGCCCGGTAGCCAAGGGCGAATTCCACTCAAGTCGCTGCTGCGGTTCGCGGTCCCTCGCCACGCGGGGCCTGCGCGATCACAACCGTTTGGCGCACAAGAACAAGGCGCAATCTTTCATGCCCGGCATCAAGCATCGCAAGCACGCTCGCCACCGTCCGCTCGCCCTTTCCACCCTGATGACCGGCATCGCGCTCGGCCTGCCCTCGCTCGCCGCGAGCCCGGCATCCTCGCCGGCGTCGATGGAAGCGAGCCCAACCCAACTGCCCGTCGTCAACGTCAAGGCCAGGCGCAATCCCTACAAGGCCGACGCGGTGCAATCGCCCAAGTTCACGCAGTCGCTGCTGGATACGCCGCAGACCATCAACGTGATCGGCAAGGAAATCATCCAGCAGCAAGGCGCCACCACGCTGACCGAGGCGCTGCGCAACAGTCCCGGCGTCGGCACCTTCTACGTCGGCGAGAACGGCAGCACCGCGACGGGCGACGCCGTCTACATGCGCGGCTTCGATGCGGCCGGAAGCATCTTCGTCGATGGCGTGCGCGATCTCGGTTCGATTTCGCGCGACGTGTTCGACACCGAACAGGTCGAAGTCATCAAGGGTCCCGACGGCACCGTGTACGGCCGCACCACACCGACCGGCGCCATCAACATGGTCAGCAAACAGCCGCTGCTGGACAACCATGTGGCCGCGACGCTGGCGTACGGCAGCTGGAACCAGAAGCGCGGCACGGCCGACTGGAACCAGGTGATCGGCGAGCACGCGGCATTCCGCCTCAACGTGATGGACCAGGACAGCGGCGTGCCGGGTCGCGACAACGTGAAGAACGATCGCTGGGGCATCGCGCCGTCGCTCGCGTTCGGACTCGGCACCCCGACCACCGTGTACCTCGATTTGCTGCACATTGCCCAGGACAACGTGCCCGACGGTGGCGTCCCGACGATCGGCCTGCCGGGTTATTCGTCGCCCGATCCTGCACGGGCCTTCCTCTCCGATGCACCCGCGGTCGATCCGTCGAACTTCTACGGCACGGCCGCGGACCACGACCACGTCAGGTCCGACATGGCAACGCTGATCGTGCACCACGAGATTTCCGGCAACGCGGCGCTGCACGATACCTTGCGCTGGGGTCGCACGCAGGAGGATTACCTGTTGACGTCTTTCATGGGCAACGCCGCGCGGCTGCTGACGCCGGACCCCGCCGACCCTTCTACCTGGACGATCGAACGCAGCAACCCGACTTTCAAGGACCAGACCAACCGCATCCTGACCAACCAGCTCAACTTCACCGTCAACTTCGGCACCGGCGGCGTCACGCACGACCTCAGCACCGGCATGGAATTGACGCGCGAGGAACTCGGCACCGGCGGTTACGGTGCGCTGGGCGGCAGCGCATGGACACCGGCGAACCTGTACGATCCGGATCCCGGCACGGCGACCGGGCTCGTCACCGGCGACAACGGCACGTGGGCCAGCGCCCGCACCGACACTGCAGGGTTTCATGCCTTCGACACCATGAAATTCGGCGAGCGCTGGATGATCGTGGCGGGCGGACGGCTGGATCGCTACAGCACGGATTTCGAAAGTGTCGTCGCATGCGGTGGCCGCAGCACGCCCGCCTGCGGCACCCTGCCAACCGGCACGCCGGTCCCCGGTCTGGATGCGGACAAGCACGGCAATCTCGCGAGCTACAAGTTGGGCCTGGTTTACAAACCCGCCGCGAACGGCAGCGTGTACGCCAACTTCGCGACGGGCAGCGAACCGCCCGGCGGCAACAGCCTGGCGTTTAGCGCGTCGGCAAGCAACGCCGACAACCCGGTCTTCGATCCCCAGAAGGCGCGCACGGTGGAAATCGGCACGAAGTGGAACGTGTTCGACGACCAGCTGCGGCTGACCGCAGCCCTGTTCCGCACCGTCGTCAGCAACCTCGTCGCGCAGGATCCCGTGGACCTTCAGTACTACCAGATCGGCCACGAACGCGTGCAGGGCATCGAACTGGGCGCCGTCGGACAGATCACGCGGCATTGGGCGGTCAGCGCCGGCTACACCTTGATGAACACGCACGCGGACGGCGGCATCGTCAGCAGCGCCACCACGCCTTCGGCGCCCGCCACCGACGGTTCGGGCACGCTGGCCTACACGCCCAGGAGTTCCTTCACCACATGGAGCACCTGGCGGCTGCCACACAATGTCACCCTCGGCGCCGGCGCACGCTACTCGGGCAAAATGCAACGCGGGCACGATGGTGCGATCGGCACGCCCGCCTTCACCGAGGCGTATTGGGTGTTCGACGGCATGGCCAGCTACGGCATCAACCGGCGCACGTCACTGCAACTCAACGTCTACAATCTGTTCGACAAGCGTTACGTGACCGCCATCAACAAGAGCGGCTACCGCTACACACCCGGCGCGCCGCGGTCGGCCATGCTGACTCTGAACATCAAGTATTGAGCGATCGATGCTGTTGCACATCGAGAACCTGCTGGATGCCGCGACCGTTGCGCGCATGCGCACGAAGCTGGATGGCGCGGAATGGATCGACGGCCGCGGAACCGTAGGCCCGCAAGGGGCTCAGGTCAAGCGCAACCAGCAATTGGCAGACGCCTCGCCCGTGCGGATGGCATTGGGCCGCGAGGTACTGGCCGCTTGCGCGCGCCATCCGGAATTCCACGCAGCCACGTTGCCGGCCAAGATATTGCCGCCACTGTTCAATCGATACGCGGACGGAGGCACCTATGGCGCGCACATCGACGGCGCCGTGATGGCGTTGGCCGATGGCAGCCAGCTGCGCAGCGACATCGCCTGCACGGTGTTCCTCGCCGATCCCGAAAGCTATGACGGCGGCGAGTTGATCGTCGACGACACCTACGGCGAACACGAAGTGAAATTGCCCGCGGGCGATGCCATCGTGTATCCGGCTTCAAGCCTGCACCGCGTCGAACCGGTGACGCGCGGCGTGCGCGTGGCCGCGTTCTTCTGGATCCAGAGCTTGGTGCGCGAAGAAGCGCAGCGCCGCACACTGCTGCAGCTCGACACCGCGATCCGTACGCTCGCCGCCAGCGGCGCCGATGCCGCAGCCGTCAAGCAACTTACCGGTGTCTATCACAACCTGCTGCGGCAGTGGTCCGAAACCTGATCGTCCATCTTTCTTGCAGGTTGGGCTGACACCGGCTTGATCGGCGGAAGCCCAGCATGGGCGCTGCATCCCGTTCATTGCCGCCGCATGCCGTTGGGCTGATCCCGGGCACGCCCGGGATCAGCCCAACCTGCACGACTGAGGTCGATGCACGATCGACAGGTTTGCATCTCGGCAACCGGCGGCGCGACGCGCGATAATGCGTAGCTTTCCGCAAGCGGATTCGCGATGGACTACATTCCGGGCCAACGCTGGGTGTCGGAGGCGGAGCCCGAACTCGGCCTCGGCACCGTGTTGCGTTGTGACGACCGTGCGGTGCAGGTGCTGTTTGCGAAGTCCGGGGTGGTGCGCAATTACGCCTCGCACGGTGCGCCACTCGCGCGCGCCGCGTTCCGCGTCGGCCAACGCATCGCCGGGCGCGGCATCGCCTTCGTGGTCGAACGCATCGACCTGCGCGATGGCCTGCTGGTGTACTCGGGCGAAAAGCGCGAGCTCGCGGAAGGTCAGCTCGACGACGAGCAATCACTGTCGCAAGCCGATGCGCGGCTGATTTCCGCGCGCACCGACAAGCCCCACCACTACGAATTGCGCAAGCGCGTCCTGCTGGCGCGCGCGGCGGCGCGCCGTTCCGATGCATGGGGCATCCTGTCGGCGCGCATCGATCTGCTGTCGCATCAACTCGGCGTGGTTGCGGCGTGCATGGAGCGCGAGCACCCGCGCGCACTGCTGGCGGACGAGGCGGGACTCGGCAAGACCATCGAAGCCGGCATGCTGATCGCGCGCATGCTGGCGACCGGCCGCGCGGCGCGCGTGCTGGTCCTGGTGCCTGAATCGCTGCTGGTGCAGTGGTTCGTGGAAATGCGCCGGCGCTTCCAGCTCGCCTTCGCGATCATCGACGAGGAACGTTGCACCGCGATCACCGCGGCCGATCCCGCCCGGAATCCCTTCGAAGACGAACAGCTCGTGATCGCTTCGGTCGCATGGCTCGGCCGCGATGCGCAGCGACGCGACCAGGCGCTGGCGGCGGGCTGGGACATGCTGGTGGTGGACGAAGCCCATCACCTCGAGTGGACGCCGGAATCCGCGAGTCCGGAATACCGGGTGGCGGAAGCGCTCGCCACGGTCGCGCCGAGCGTGGTGCTGCTGACGGCGACGCCCGAACAACTGGGCCGTCGCGCGCATTTTGCCCGCTTGCGCCTGCTGGATCCCGCGCGTTTCGATGATCTCGAGCGTTATCTCGCCGAGGCGGAGGGCTACACCGACCTGTCTCCGATCGCGGCGCGCATCGCATCCGGCGAACCGCTGGACGACGATGAACGCAATGCCTTGTGCGCGCGGTTCCCGCACGATCCGGCGCTGCAGGCGCTGGCCGACGCGTATCCGCAAGGCGCGGACGCGTTGCTGTCGGCGCTGATCGACCGCCATGGCACCGGCCGGGTGATGTTCCGCAACCGTCGCGACAGCGTCGGTGGATTTCCCGGCCGCCAGCTCGTCATCGACACCGCCGCCGATGCGGTCGCTTCGAAACACCCGGAGCTGCTCGCCGAATTCGAGGACGACATGCGCGGCGCGACAGCGGAGCCGCGGGCGCTCGACTATGTCGACGACCCGCGGATCGAGTGGCTGGTCGGGCTGCTCGATGCGCATCGGGACGACAAGTTCCTGCTGATCGCGAGCACACGCGCCAAGATCGAAGCGATCGATGCGGTCTTGCGCACGCGCACCGGCGCAGGGGTCGCGAGCTTCCACGAAGCGATGACGCTGCTGCAGCGCGACCGCGCGGCAGCCTGGTTTGCGCAGGCCGACGGCGCGCGTTTGCTGCTGTGTTCGGAGATCGGTTCCGAAGGCCGCAACTTCCAGTTTGCGCACCGGCTGGTGCTGTGGGACTTGCCGCTCGACCCGGACCTGATCGAGCAACGCATCGGGCGACTGGACCGGATCGGCCAGCGCCATCCGGTGACGTTGCACGTGGCCGGGCTGCCGGGCACCGCGCAGCAGGCCCTCGCGCGTTGGCATGCCGAGGGCACCCGCGTCTTGCGGGAATGTCCCTCCGACGGCCGCGAGCTGCTGCGCCGGCATGGCGGCGAACTGATCCGCATCGCGCGCGCGCACGCCGAGGCCGGCGATTCCGATGATCCGGAACTGGACGGCCTCGTCAGCGCGACCGCGGTGGCGCACGCGGAGCTTTCCGAAGCCATCCGCTCGGGGCGCGATCGCCTGCTTGAACTCGCTGCCCGCAATGCGGGCGGCAGGGCACTGCTCGACGCGATCCGGGCATCCGATGACGATGCGCCATCGCACACGCTGATGCAGGAATGCTTCGAACCGTTCGGCGTACACGTCGAGGACCTGGGCGGCGGAGCCCTTCTGCTCGACCCCGAATTCCTGTCCACCGATGCCCTGCCCGGTTTCACCGACGGTCCGCGGCGCGCCACGTTCGACCGCACGCTGGCGCTCGCACGCGAGGAGCTGGACCTGCTGCGGATGGATCATCCGCTGGTGCTCGGCGCGTTCGACCTGCTGCTGACCGGCGAGTTCGGCAACGCATCGTTTCTCGTCGACTCCGCGCTGCCGGCGCGCAGCGTGCTGCTGGAAGCGCTGTACGTGGTCGAATGCGTGGCGGACGTGCGATTGGATGCGCCGCGTTTCCTGCCGCCGACCCCGCTCACCGTGTGCGTCGATTCGCGGCTCGCGGCGCGCGATTACACGCCTTCCGCGCCATCACTCGCGCGGGCGCGCGAACGGATGCCCGACATCTCGCGCTATCGCCGCTATCTCGCGCAACTGGTGCCGCCCATGCTGGAAGCTGCCGATGCGCTGGCGAGCGAAAGCGCCCGCGACGTCATGGGTGCAGCGATGGCGGATGCGCGGGCCGCGCTCGATGCCAGGCTGCAGCGGCTACAGGCGCTGGCAAGAATCAATGCCTCGGTGACACCGGGCGAAATTGCCGCGGCCGAATCGACCCGCGAGCGAATCCTGGCGGCACTGGCGAACGCGCGCCCGCGCCTGGATGCGGTGCGGATGGCGGTCAGCGCGGATTTCCTGACGCTTCGGTAGCGAAAGGGCGGGGCAGCCCGCTTCTAGGGCCGGCGGGCGAGTTCCGGGTTGTCCCGCGTCACCGGCATCAGGTCCTTCTTGGAGACGCCCAGCCACAGCAGCATCGGGCTGGCGAAGAAGATTGACGACAGCGTGCCGACCAGGATGCCGATCAACATGGTGATCGCGAAGCCGTGCACGGCCGTGCCGCCGAACAGCCACAGGCAGGCCATGGTGATGGCGGTGAACACCGAGGTGATGATGGTGCGCGACAAAGTGTTGTTGATCGCGCGGTTGAGGATCTGCGGCGTGTCGGCCTTGCGCGTCAGGCGGAACAGCTCGCGCACGCGGTCGAACACCACGACCTTGTCGTTGATCGAGTAACCGATCACCGCGAGGATCGACGCCAGCACGGTCATGTCGAACTCGCGCTGCACCAGCGCGATGATGCCGACCGTGATCACCGTGTCGTGGATTTCGCTGGCCACCGCCGCGAACGCGAAGCGCTTTTCGAAGCGCGCCCACAGGTAGACCATGATGCCGATGATCACCACGATCGCGGCATAGATGCCGCTGGTCTTCAATTCCTGTCCGACTTCGGGGCCGACGAAGTCCGGCGGCTTCGCCAGCTTCGCGCCGGAATTGGAGGCCTGCAAGGCGCTCATCACGCGCTTGGAAACCTCGCCCGCCACCTTGTCGGGACTTTCCTGTGCGCTGGCCTTGGGCGGCTGCAGGCGGATGGAAATTTCGCGCGTGCCGCCCATGCTCTGCACGACCGCATGCTCGAACCCGGCGCGGGCCAAGGCACTGCGCACGTTACCCACGTCGACCGGCTTCTCGTAAGTCACGTTGAGCAGGACGCCGCCGGTGAAGTCGAGGCCGTAGTTCATCCCCTTCACGGTGATGGCCCACACCGACACGATCAGCAGGATCGCCGAAATGACGATGCTGACCTTGCGCATGCCAAGGAAGTTGATGTTGAGATCGTGGTGGAAGATTTCCATGGATGTCGCTTTCTCTGTGAACCCCTCTCCCTCCAGGAGAGGGGCAGGGGTGAGGGTTCGCATCTGGTGAAAGTTCGCGCGTTCCGCCGAACCCTCACCCGCCCTTCGGGCACCCTCTCCCGGCGGAGAGGGAAAATCCAATCAAACCCAGAGCGTCTTGAGCTTGCGTTTGCGGCCGCCGTGGATCAACGCGGTGATCGCGTGGGTCATGGTCACCGAGGTGAACAGCGAAGTCGAAATACCGATGAACAGCGTGATGCCGAAACCCTTGATCGCACCGGAGCCCACGGTGATCAGTCCCAGCGCCGCCAGCAAGTGGGTGACGTTGGCGTCCAGGATCACCGACCAGGCCTTTTCGTAACCCGCGCGGATCGAGGCCAGCGGCGTCGAACCGTTACGCAATTCCTCGCGGATGCGCTCGCAGATCAGCACGTTCGCGTCGATCGCCATGCCGAGCGTCAGCACGATGCCGGCGATGCCGGGCATGGTCAGCGTCACGCCCACCGCCGACATCACGGCAATCAGGATCAAGAGGTTGAATACCAGCGCGATGTCCGCAACCAGCCCGAACAGCCGGTAGTAGATCGCGGCGGCGAGCAGCACCAACGAAAGGCCCAGTATGACCGCGCGCTCGCCCTTCTTGATGTTGTCCTGGCCGAGGCTGGGGCCGATCACGCTCTGCTCGACAACGTCCATCGGCGCCGCCAGCGAACCCGAACGCAGCATCAACGACAGCGTCTGGGCTTCCTGCTGGGTCAGGCCAGTGGTCTGGAACTTCTTGCCGAACACGCCCTGGATCACCGCGTTGTTGAGCACCGTCTCGGTGGTCTTGGAAGAGTGCACTTCCTTGCCGTCCACGATCTTCACCACCGGCGTGGTTTCGATGTAGACGACACCCATGCGCTTGCCGACGTTCTCGGTCGTGAAGTCCAGCATCTTGCGCGCGCCGCTCGAATTGAGCGTCACGTTGACGTTCGGCATCCCGGTTTGCTGGTCGTAACCGGACGAGGCGTCGACCAGTTCGTCGCCGCTGACGATCACGCGCTTCTTCAGCACCACCGGCTGGCCATCCTTCATGTAGTACAGGCGGTCATCGGGCGGCACGTTGCCGGTGCGCGCGGCCTCCTGCGGATTCACGTTCGGATCGTCGGCGTGGTATTCCAGCGTCGCGGTCGCGCCCAGCACGCGCTTGGCCTCGGCGGTGTCCTGCACACCCGGCAGTTCCACCACGATGCGCGTCTGGCCCTGTTGCTGGATCAAAGGTTCCGACACACCCAGCGCGTTGATGCGGTTGCGCAAGGTGGTGACGTTCTGGGTGATGGTGGTTTGCGCCAGTTTCTGCAGCACATCCGGCTTGATCGAGGCATGCAGCGTGTATGCGCCGCCGGGCGTGCGACCGTTGGTGAGGTCGAGATCGGTTGCATCGCTGCCGATGATGCCGGCAGCCCGGTCGCGATCATCGGCGGTCTTGAACACGGCCTGCACGCCGTCGCCGCTCAGCGACACGGAATCGACCGGGATCTGTTTCTGGCGCAGCGTGGAACGAATGTCGTCCAGATAGCGCTGTTGCTGCTTCTGCAGCACCGCGTTCTGGTCCACCGCCATCAGGAAGTGCACGCCGCCCTGCAGGTCGAGGCCCAGCGGCATCGCGTGCGCGCCGATCTTCTGCAACCAGGACGGCACCGTGGTCGCGAGGTTCAACGCGACCGTGTAGTCATCGCCAAGTGCCACGCGCAACACGTCGGAACCGCGCAACTGCACGTCGGTGTTGGCGAAGCGCACCAGCATCCGATCCTTCTCGATCGAGATGTCCTGGTAGGACACGTTCTGCTTGTCGAGATCGGCGGCGACCTTCTTCTGCAGGGTCGCATCCACCTTGGCATCGCGATTGGCCACGATCTGCACGGCAGGTTGCGGCCGGAACGCGTTGGGCGAGGCGTACAGCAGGCCGAGCACCATCGCGAGGCCGACCAGCCAGTATTTCCAGCGGGGAAAGTCGATCATGGTTCGGGAAAAGTGGTTTGCGCGGATGAAGGCACGCCCGAAGGCATGCTCACGAGGATTTCAGCGTGCCCTTCGGCAGCACGTTGGAGACGGCGCCCTTCTGCACCCGGATGTGCACGTTGTCGGCTACTTCCACCGTGAGGAAGTGCTCGCCGACGTTTTCCACGCGGCCCAGGATGCCGGCCGCGATCACCTCGTCGCCCTTGGCGAGCTCCGAAATCATCTTGCGCTGTTCCTTGGCGCGCTTCTGCTGCGGACGGATCAGCAGGAAATAGAACACCACGAACAGCAGGATCAGGAACCCGAACGAGTACATCGGGTTCGGTTCGGCCGCCGCAGCGGGCGCCGCAGCGGCGGCGAAAAGCGTCGAAAACATGTGGGACTCTCGGTTGTGGGGCGGCCGCAACAGCGGCGGGTCTGCCCAAAAGACAGCGGATTATGCCACGGCGGGCCGCCCTGCGCATGCGTGGCGAGGCACCGACCGGCCGAGCCGTGACGCAGGTTGGACACGCTGCGATAATTCGAGGTTCCGCAAAACCCCGAAGGAACCGCCACGATGCAGCACCTCACGGTCGTCACCACCGGCGGCACCATCGACAAGGTTTATTTCGACGCCAAATCGGATTACCAGATCGGCGCGCCGCAGATCGGGGAGATCCTCGCGCAACTGGGCGTCGCCTTCGAGTTCGACGTGGTGCCGGTGCTGCGCAAGGACAGCCTGGAGATGACCGACGCCGATCGCACCGCGATCCGCAACACGGTCGAGCAGCAGCCGCACCGGCACATCCTGATCACCCACGGCACCGACACGATGGTCGAAACCGCGCGCGCGCTGGCCGGGATCGCGGGCAAGACCATCGTGCTGACCGGCGCGCTCAATCCCGCGCGCTTCCAGGGTTCGGATGCCGTGTTCAACATCGGCTGCGCGGTGGGGGCGGTGCAGACACTCGACCATGGCGTGTGGATCGCGATGAACGGGCGCATCTGGGATCCGGCGCAGGTGCGCAAGAACCGTGCGGCGAACCGCTTCGAGCAAATCCGATAGCGATCCGTCGCCGATCCTTCAAAAAAGAGCCCGGCACATGCCGGCAAAAAAGAGCCCGGCACATGCCGGGCTCGAAATCACCGATGAAACGCCAGTGTCAAAGTGATGCTGCCGCCTGACTCATGATGATGCTGCCGAAGCCGGTGCAGTAATCCCAGCCCGGCGCCGCGCTTTCGGCACCATTGCTGCCGGAAGTCACGTCGTGGAACGCCGACGCCGGCAACTGATAGAGCTTGGGCGCGGCGAAGCCGATGCCCGTACCCTTGGCGGCGATCATCCGCGCCCAGAAGCCGACGAACAGCGGCGACGACAGGCTGGTACCGCCGTACTGCGCCGGGCTGCCGTTGACGACGATGATGGCGCCGCTGTTCGGATCGGCGTCGAACGCGATATCCGGCACGCCGCGGGTGCTGTGTCCCGCGTTCTGTCCCACTCCGACCTGCCAGCTCGGCATGGGTTCGAAGGTGCTGGGGCTGCCACCGGTACCAGACCATACCGTCTCGCCCTGCCATGTCGTGGCCGTGGCATTGAGCGTCGTGCCGCCCACCGCGACCACGTACGGCGAACTGGCCGGCCAGCTCGGCGTGGTACCACGCGGGCCGCCCCGGCCGCATTCGTTGGAACCCGAGTCGCCCGAAGATACCGAGAACGTCTGTCCCTGCGCGTCGGCCTGCTGGAAGATCGCATCGGCGGCGGCGGCCGAACCGTCGCCCTGGGCGGACGTCTCGCATTCACCCAGTGACACGTTGATGACCTTGGCGACATTCGCGTTCACCACGGTGTTGAAGTCGGCCACCATGCTCGAGTTCGCCAGCGTCGGGATGTTGTAGAACACGATCTTGCCGACCTGGCCGCCGCCCATGCCGACGATGTCCTGGCTGTCGAGATCCCACTCGGCCGTGCCGCTGGTGTCGGTGCCGGTGCCGCCGGTGTTGACGATCTGCGTCGTCACCGTCGCCAGGCCGTTCTGCGAGGTGAAGGTGTTGAGATCCTTCAGCGTCTGGGTGAGATCGCCGTTCGAGATGATCCCCACCGTCACGCCGGCCGCGGTCGGCAGGCTGGCGCCGCCGTAGATCGACGGGAACTGGACCGGATTGTGCCCGATGATGGAACCGCCACCGCCGCCGGGCTTGCCCTTCATGACATGACCGACGGGATGCGGCACGTGCACCGTCTGCAATCCGAGCACTCCGCTCACGCCGTGCAGCGAAGCGGGCAACGACACGTCGGTCGAGTTGGCGAAAGCGTTGCGCCCATTGTGGGTATGGACGCGTACCAGGTTCGTATGAAACGCGGACTGCACGGCTGCCGCGGGTGCGGTTGCGGAAACCAGCAGGCGATTGGACGAGATGCTGACGTCGGAGAAGCCGTGCTGCGTGAGCCAGGCGGCCACGGCGTCGGCGTCCGCCTGGCTTGGCCCGTAGTGCGCGGTGAACTCGGCGGGCGTGAGGTTGGGATGGTTCGGATTGGCGATGAAGGCCCGCAGTTGCGCCTCGTTGCGCAATTGCAGCGATACCGACACCCGCATCGGTTGGGCAAGGGACACCGGTCCCGTCACCGTGTCGCCGGTTTGCAGCGCGGCGGCATGCGCCACGATCTTGCTGCCGGCAGGCGCCGCGGCGCAAGCCAGCGTGGCGACGGCGAGGCCAAGGGCCACCACCAGTGTTTTCATGGGTAGCTTGTGTGACATCGAGTTCTCCTCAGGAAGTGCACGAAGATGATCGAGCTCGCGATATCCGCGCACGGCTCAGGCACGCAAATCCGTGCCTGACGCCACCTCCCCTGGCGCTTTTGCCCGCTCCAGCCGGACAGGCTGCGCGGAACGCCGAGTTCGACGTTTGCAGACCACCTGAACGCGCCCTCACGCGCACAAGGCACGAAAACATTAGTCTTTCCGGTGATTCCAAGTCACGCTGCAATGCACCACCGCGCGGGGCATGCGGCTGGGCGGCCTGCGCGGGGGCCTCAGCGCCGGATGCCGCCCATCAAGTGGGTCGGCCGGCTGCGCAGCACCCACGCCGCAAGCGCCAGCACCAGCAACAACGGCGTCGCCCAGTACAACACCAGCAGCAGGCCGCGCAGCGGTCCGCGCGACTGGGTGAACAACTCGCTGGCGGCGGTGGCCGGCGACGTGATGACCGAAGGGTAAGCATCGGCGAACGCGGCATCCGCCACGCGCTGGCCCGACGCGCCTGTGTGGGCGGCCAGCGGTTCGCCCAGCACGATGTAGGTGTGCAGCAGCGGCGCGTTCGCGCGCGCGGAGGATGCAAGGGCAGCGCCGATTTCCGGTTTGCGCGCCAGCGATCCGTACAGCCACGCGTCGAACGCGAGGCACAGCACGAACAGCGTGAACAACACTCGGTATTTGCGCCAGCGCATCGCCTGCCCTCTTCCCGCCAAGCATCGCAAGCGGTCCGCGCACGGTCAATGGGCAGCCGCCCATGTCCGCCAGAAAAAGGGTCCGGCCGAACGGCCGGACCCCGAGTTGCGACGAACCTCAAGCGTGACGGCGGTTGCCTCAGAACGTCATGCTCCAGCCATTCAAGGTGCCGTAATCGCCACCATCACCCCAGACGTCGTCGTCGATCACCTTGAGTTTCCAGGTGCCGTTGCTCGATACCGAAGAAGCGTTGATGTCGTACGTCTTGTCGATGTTGCCGTCGTTGTTGTAATCGGGGTATTGCAGGATCGCGTACGCCCCGTTTGGTGCATACAACACGATTTCCAGATCACCTGACCAGTTGTGCGTGATGTTCACATGCACCGGCAGGTCGGACGGTGCGGCACCTGATTCGCCGGTCACCGCAATATTGCTGGTGGCCGTTCCGTTGTCCGGAATCACGTAGTGATTGTCGTTCGAGAACGTCCCGCCCGGCGGAGGCGGCGGCGGGGGTGGCGGTGGAGGCGGCGGCGACGTACCACCGCCACCACTGCCGGCCACATTGCCCACGAAGCTCGCGATGTTGATCGAACCGAAGCCGGTGGTGTAGTCCCACCCCGGCGCGGCCGTTTCGCCGCCGTTGCTGCCCGAAGTCACGTCGTGGAAATCGGACGAGTAGTGGGACGCAGCATCCTGATAGACAAGCGGTGCCGCGAAGCCGAGGCTGGAATTCGCAGCCAGGGTGCGCGCCCACACGCCCACGAACAGCGGCGACGAGAGGCTGGTGCCGCCGATCTGCTCGCTCGAACCGTCCACGATCACCAGCGCGCCGGAATTGGGGTCGCCATCGAAGGCCACGTCCGGCACGCCGCGCGTGGAATGGCCCGCGTTCTGGCCCACGCCCTGCTGCCAGCTCGGCATTGCCTCGAAGGTGCTGGGACTGCCGCCGGTGCCGCTCCAGGCGGTTTCGCCCGTCCAGGTCGTGCCGCTGGTGTTGAGCGTGGTACCGCCGACCGCCACCACGTATTGCGAATCGGCCGGCCAACTCGGCGTCGTGCCGCCGTCCCCGCATTCGTCGGCGCCTGAGTCTCCCGACGAGATCGAGAACGTGACGCCCTTGGCATCGGCTTCCTGGAAAACGCTGTCGCCGGTCGCCGCGCCGTTGGTTTCGCTGCCCGTTTCGCAACCGCCGATCGAAACGTTGACGACCCGCACCTGGCCACTGGTGGTGGCCTTGCTGAAACCATCCACCAGATCCTGCGTGGACAGTTGCGGGATGTCGTACAGGTACAGCGCCTGCACGCCACCGCTGATGCCGACGATCGCCTGGCTGTCCATGTCCCACTCGGCGTCGCCGCTGGTGTCGGAACCGCCGCCGTCCACCATCACCACGTTCATCGGGATGTTGCCGTAGCCGTTCTGGCTGAGGAACGTCTGGAAATCGTTCAGCACGTTGCTCATGCTTCCCTGCGTGATGATGCCGACGCTCACCGACGATGCGGTCGCGGTGCTGCCGGCGCCATAGATCGACGCGAAATCGGAAGGGTTGTGCCCGGTCTGGGCTTGGGTGGACGCCATCGGCTTCGCCGGCATCACGTGGAACTTGTGCACGTTCTGCAGGCCCAGCACTTCGTTGACGACTCCGCGCAACGCGGTCGGAATGCGCGCCGGCGTGGCGTTGGCGAATGCCAGCCGCCCCTCGTGCGTGCGCACGTTCACCATGCTGGTATGGAAGGCCTGCTGCACCGTGGCCACCGGCGCCTCGCCGGATACCAGCAGGTTGTCGGGCGTCACCGCGACGTGGGTGAAGCCCTGTTGGCGCATGAACGCCTTCACCTGGTTCACCTGCGCCGCCGTTGGTCCGTATTCGGCCATGAACTCGGCGTGGCTGAGGTTCTTGTGGTGCGGTTCGGCGATGAACGCCTTCAGTTGCGCTTCATTGCGCCAGTGCAGCGACATCGTCACACGCATCGTCTGGGTGAGCGCCATCGGCCCGACGACCGAATCGCCCGTCCGCAATCGCGTCGCCTGCGTGACGACCGCTGTGTTGGCGACACCCGCGGAGGGCGTTGCAGCAATGGCCGCCGATCCGGCGGCCAAGCCCATGGCAACGACCAAAGCCTTCAATCTGGGATTGCTTGGCATCATTGAGCTCCTGCTGATGGGAAGGAGCACGGACACGCCTTTGCGAGCACGCATCCGTGCGACGCAAATCCGCGATGCGCACTCCCCACCCGGCAGCGAAGCCGCCAAGCCCTGTTCGATTCCTCACATACATCGCGCCGGTCGACACGACGCGAATGCGGATTGCCCGGCCGGCGCCCTCAACAACCGGCGGACCCTGCAACCGTAAACAAATGTAAATTCCCGGTCACGCTGCGATGCAGCAATGCATTCAGTGCGCGGACAGCAACTTGAACGGGATGGCGGCGCTGCCCGCTGGCACGCACGCGAGACCTACATCATGCCGGTCTGCAGCTTGGCTTCGTCCGACATCATCGCCTGGTTCCACGGCGGGTCGAACACCAGGTCGATCTGCGCTTCGGTCACCGTCGGGACCATCTCCAGCTTGGTGCGCGCGTCTTCCACCAGGATGTCGCCCATGCCGCAGCCCGGCGCGGTGAGCGTCAACTTGACGTACACCTTGCGGCTGCCGTCATCGAGGTGCTCCATGCTGAGGTCGTAGACGAGCCCCAGATCCACCACGTTGATGGGGATTTCAGGATCGAACACCGTGCGCAACTGTTCCCAGACCACCAGTTCGATGTCTTCGTCGTTCGGATTTTCCGGCACCGACAGCGGCGTCGGCGGCGGCTTGCCCAGCGCGTCCGCATCCTTGCCATCCACCCGGAACAGACTGCCCTCCACGTACACCGTGAAGCTGCCGCCCAGCGACTGCGTGATGTAGCCGTTCTGCCCCGCCGGCAGCGTGACGGCATCGCCGTAAGGCACGTGCACCGCGGGACAATCGCGCTGCAGGGTGAAGGGTTCGCTGGAAGCACTGAATCCGGACATGGTTTTCCGAGCTGACGGAGGGCGCGACGATCTGCACGCAACGTGAAAGCATACCGGCACGCCGTGCGGGTATTTCTTGATGGAGGTCAGCCGCGCCCATCACAAGGCGTGACCGCGATAGCAGCGCCGTGCAGGGTGCTTGGTTTATCATCGGACAATTCGCCTTGTCCGGTCCGCTCCGCTTGGACGATTCCGTCAGCATGCCGCCAGCCACCGCCTCCGTGCATACCGCGGGCACGCTGTTCGGGCGCGTGCTCGGTTGCCTCACCTCGGCTTTCGGGTGGCTGATGTGCACGCTCGCCGCGGGCGCCGTGGCGGCCTTCGCCGCCATCGTGTTTGGCGTGCGTCCCTGCTGGCCGATCCTCGTGCTGGCGCTGCCGCTGACGCTGGTGCTGAAGGCGTGCGGGTGCATGGCCATGCGCGGGTCCGCAGCGATTGCGGTGATCGCGGTGTTGCTGGCCGGTTTCTATGCGACGTGCCTGGTCGCGGTCGCGCGCATCGCCGCGGCCACCGGCTTCCCGTTCGGTGAGGCCTTCCACACCGGCGGCATCGGACTGGTGCTGCAGGTGGCCGCACTTGGCCTGGATGCACTCGCGGTGCTGGTGTATGCGGGCGCGGCCGTCATTGCCGCTGCGTTCGCCGCTTGGCTCACGCGCCCACCTGCGCGTCATTGAATTCGCGCGGCACCCGTCACGAAGAGCAAGAGCGTTTGGGCACGGATTTGCACGGATAAGCATGGACAGAAGCAAATTTGCTTTTGATCCGCGCCCACCCGCGCAAATCCGCGTCAAAAATGCCTTTGCCGTTCCTGCACAAAACGCGCGTCAGGCATCCAGGGTCTTCAAGCCTGCCACCAGTTCACTCGCCGCGGCCTGACCGTCGCCGTACAACATGCGGGTGTTGTCGGCGTAGAACAGCGCGTTCTCGATGCCGGCGAAGCCCTTGCCGCGGCCGCGCTTGATCACGATGACGTTCTTCGCCCTGGCGACATCGAGGATCGGCATCCCGTAGATCGGCGAATTCTTGTCGGTGCGCGCGACCGGATTCACGACGTCGTTGGCGCCGATCACCAGTGCCACGTCGGTGTTCGGGAATTCGGGATTGATGTCGTCCATGTCCTCGATCAGATCGTATGGCACCCCCGCTTCGGCCAGCAGGACGTTCATGTGGCCCGGCATGCGGCCCGCGACGGGATGGATCGCGAACTTCACCTTGACACCGCGTTCGATGAGCAGTTTCGCGAATTCCCAGATCTTGTGCTGCGCCTGCGCGACCGCCATGCCGTAACCCGGCACGATCGCGACGCGCTCGGCGTAGGCCATCATCACCGCAGCATCGCTGGCGTCGATCGGTTTCAGCGCGCCCGCGATTTCCTGCTGCGCCGCGCCGCCACCGCCACCGAAGTTGCCGAACAACACGTTGCCGAGCGAACGGTTCATCGCCTTGGCCATCAACTGCGTCAACAGCGTGCCGGCCGCGCCCACCACCATGCCCGCGATGATCATCGCCTCGTTCTGCAGCACGAAGCCTTCGAACGCCACCGCAAGGCCAGTGAAGGCGTTGTACATCGAGATCACCACCGGCATGTCGGCGCCGCCGATCGGCAGCGTCATCGCGACGCCGAACACCAGCGACAACACGATGAAGCCGATCAGCAGGCCCCATGCGAATGCATGCCCTTCGATGCCGGCCGAGAGCGCGAGCGCACCGCACACAACCGCCACCGCGAAGATCGCAAGGTTCACCCAGCGCTGCAGCGGGAATACGAAGCGGCGGTCCATCCAGCCCTGCAACTTTGCGAACGCGATCAGCGAGCCCGTGAACGACACCGCACCGATCAGCACGCCGACAAACGCCAAGACCAGTTCGGTGGTGCCGAGATGCCCGGCCACGTCGGCCCAGGCTTCCGGCTGGATGGGCGAAGTGTCCGGCACCAGCTTCAGTGCGGCGTTGAACTTGATCAGTTCGACGGCGCCGATCGCGGCGGCCGCGCCGCCGCCCATCCCGTTGAACAGGGCCACCATCTGCGGCATCGCGGTCATCGGCACGCGCCGCCCGACGATCCACGACAGCACCACGCCCACCACGATCGCCGCGATCATCCAGTCGAGGTTGTGCATGCCCGGCAGGAAGAACGTCACGATGATCGCGGCCGCCATGCCCGCGCCGGCCCACACGATGCCCGTGCGCGCGGTGCGCGGCGAGCTCATGCGCTTCAGGCCCCAGATGAAAAGAACGGCGGCGATGAAATAGATCGCTTCGACAATGGTGGGAATCCAGGCCGGGAGCGTCATTGTTTTTTCTCCGCCGGTTGCGGAGAAGCAGGCCTCGATGTCTTGAACATTTCCAGCATACGCTCGGTGACGACGTAACCGCCCGCCACGTTGCCGGCCGCCAGCAGCACCGCGACCACGCCGATCGCGATTTCGATCGGAGTTTCGGCGTGCCCGAGCGCCACCATCGCGCCGACCAGCACGATGCCATGCACGAAGTTGGAACCCGACATCAGCGGCGTGTGCAAGATGACTGGAACCCGACTGATGATCTCGTAGCCGGTGAATGCCGCCAACATGAAGATGTACAGTGCGAGAAAACCGGTGATCATGTTTCCCTCCTGCAGAAGGGTCTGTGAGCGCTATGCCAAACGAGCCGCGTTGCTTCCGCAGCGGTTGCCAGACGAGGCGCGCGCCGCAGTGCCATAGTGGTTCTATGGCCAAGGCGCGCACCGAAGTATGGCGGCCACTGCGGAGCAACCCTTCGGGCCGGGGCTGTTTGCCCGCATGGCTGTGTCATCGCTCGTCGAAGTATCGACATACGTCTTCCTCGCTCTTCCGTGCCCTGCAGGCAAACAGCCGACGGCGCGGCCGCTTGGCATAGCGTTCACAGACCCCCGGCGCATCATGTGCGGGCGGGGTGCTGCGGTCAACCCATTTCCGGCTGTCGCGTTATCAAGGGCAAGACAGGATGCGCGAGACCACGGATGCCGAACCGATCCCCGCCAGCGGGGCTGCCATGAACGCCGTCGCGATGCTGGACGTGCCGATCGCGTCGTCCGGGGCCGGGGTTTCGCGGCCGATCGCGGCGACCATCGAGGCGTTTCTGGCTTCGGTCGAACGGCGCGCGTGGCGCATCGCGGAAATCGCGCTGCGCGATCCGGACGAAGCGCTGGATGCCGTGCAGGACGCGATGCTGCGGCTGGTCCGGCACTACTCCAACAAGCCGGCCGAGGAATGGCCGCCGCTGTTCTGGGGCATCTTGCGCCGGCGCATTACGGACCTGCAGCGCCGGCGCACCGTGCGCAATCGGATCCTGGTCTGGACCGGGCGCGCGACGAACGATGACGACGATGAGTTGCCGGCATGGGAAGCGCCGGATCTGGGCCCCGACCCGGCGCGCGCGCTGGCCTCGCGGCAGGCGCACGCGGCGATGTCGGCAGCGATCCGCACGTTGCCGCGTCGCCAGCAGCAGGCCTTCCTGTTGCGCGTGCTGGAAGGTCTGGACGTCGCGGATACGGCCAAGGCGATGGGCTGCAGCGCCGGCAGCGTCAAGACCCACCTGTCACGCGCGATGGACGCGTTGCGGATGAAACTCGAGGATTGGCGATGAACGTTCCGTCCGAAAACAATCCCAATACGTTGCCGGGCGATGCCGAAATCGAATTGCGTAGCCGTGCGATTTTCAGGAACGCCTGCGAGAACACCGACTCGTATCACGCACTGCGGCTCGGCATGGCGCGCCGCAAGGCGTTGCATGCCGGCGCGGCGCGCCCCGCGTCGCGCATGTGGGCACCGCTGGCCAGTGCCGCGGCGTGCTGTGCACTGGTCCTCGGCGTGGTCTGGATGAACCCTGCGCGTCAAATCGGTCCGGCCACGACCGCACTGTCGTCCACGCCGGTTGCGACGGGCAGCGACACCCCGGAAGAAATCCCGCCCGAAATCGGCAGCACCCAGATGGAAATGGTCCAGGACCTCGACTTCTATCGCTGGCTGGCGGCGCAACCCGCCGTCGCGTCCACACGCAACCGGGGTGCCCGCTGAACATGCGCATTCCGACGCTGGCGATGGCTTTGCTTGCGGCGTGTCTCGCGACAGCGCCTTGCGTGGCATTCGCGCAGGCGAGTCCACCCATTCCGATGCACGGCGCAACGAGCGAACCGGTGAACGCTGGCGCGCAGCAGCCGCTCGCATGGTCCGCCCTTTCGGCCGACCAGCAACGCATGCTGGCGCCACTGCAGGGGCAATGGAATCAACTGCAGCCCGCGCGGCAGCGCCGGCTTGCCGAACGTGCACGGCACTGGGCGACGCTGCCGCCGGAACATCGGCAGCAGATCCGCGAACGCCTCCACCGCTGGGCCATGATGACGCCCGAGCAACGCCGGCAATTGCGCGCGAACACGCGCGCGTTCCACGACCTCACGCCCGCGGAACGCGCCAAGGTCAGCGAAGCGTTCCGCAAGTTCCAGTCGCTGCCGCCGGCCGAGCGCCGCGCCCTGCGCGAACGCTGGCGCGCGATGTCGCCGCAACAACGCATGCGCTGGGCCGCCGACGATGCGGACAAGCCCATCCCGATGCACCCGCCCGCGCACCAGGAACATTGAGCGGCAACTTGCTTGCGAGCCACCGTCGAGACTGGCGAAAAAAAGAGCAGCGTAGATCGTCAGGTTTTGCCGAAAACCACCTCGCCATCGCGGGCGACGCAGGTTTTGGCGACCAACTCGTCCTCGAAATCCGGCTTCCACGCGCCGTCCGCGATCACGAGTTCGCTGAAGTGCGCGAGGTTGCGTGCGTACATTTCCGACGCGTGCAGCGGCGCGCCTGAAGGAAGATTGAGCGGGCCGATGACGGTGACCCCGTTGCGCTGCACGCGTTCGCCGGGCTCCGTGGCTTCGCAGTTGCCGCCGCCTTCGGCCGCAAGATCGACGATCACGGCGCCGGCTTTCATGCCATCCACCATCGATGCCGGGATGATCTTCGGCGACGGTCGCCCCGGCACCGCGGCGGTGGTGACGATCACATCCACGGTTTTCACGTGTTCAGCGAGCTTGGCCTGCTGCGCGGCGCGTTCCTCGGCGGTCAGTTCGCGCGCGTAGCCGCCCTGCCCCGCAGCGTTCACGCCGAGGTCGAGGAATTTCGCACCCAGCGATTCGATCTGCTCGCGCGTTTCCGGACGCACGTCGAAACCTTCGACCATCGCGCCCAGCCGGCGCGCGGTCGCGATGGCCTGCAGGCCCGCCACGCCCGCACCGATCACCAGCACCTTGGACGGACGCAATGTGCCGGCCGCGGTGGTGAGCATCGGGAAGAATTTCGGCGCAGCTTCGGCCGCGATCAGCATCGCGCGATAACCCGCGACCGCGGCCTGCGAGGACAGCACGTCCATCGCCTGTGCACGCGTGGTGCGCGGCAACAGTTCCAGCGAAAACGCGCCGAGCTTGCGTTGCGCGTACGCCGCGAGCCGGTCCGCCGCATTGTGCGGCCGAAGTTGCCCGATCAACGCCGCGCCCTGCCTGATCGCCGCAACCCGATCATTCGACAGCGGTTGCACGCAGAACACCACGTCGGCCTGTCCCGCCACCGACGCCGCGTCGCCGAATTCGACGCCCGGGTAAGCTGCATCGGGAAATCCGGCTGCCTCGCCCGCGCCGCGCTCCAGTACCACCCTTGTCCCGCGCGACGCGTACTTCTTCGCCGTTTCCGGCGTGATCGCGACACGGCGTTCGCCGTCGGCGGTTTCGCGCAAGGCGGCAATCGTGATGGGCATGCTGGTCTCCCGTTGCGATCACGGCATCGTAGCGCATAGCGACGCCATCAGGCGGTTCCCGGCCCCTGCGCGCAGCAATCACGTGCGTGCGGCGGGTCAAGACCCGCCCTACGGTAAACTCTGTGAATGCCTGCCAGTCTCGACTTCCTCCGCAGCCGCCGTTCGGTGCCCGCCGCGCAATTGCAACCGCCGGGCCCCACACCCGATCAACTGCGCGAAATCGTTGCCACCGCGATCCGCGTGCCCGACCACGGCAAGCTCACGCCGTGGCGGCTGATCGCATTCACCGGTGACGCTGGCGCGCGTTATGGCGAGGCGCTGGCCGCGCTGCACGTACAGGTCGATCCCGGCGTACCCGAGAAGAAACTCGCCAAGGATCGCGAACGATTTGCGCACTCGCCGGTGGTGCTCGCGGTGATTGCGCGCATCGACGAGCACCACCCGAAAATCCCCGCGCAGGAACAACTGCTGTCGGCGGGCTGCCTCGCGTTCAACCTCCTGTTGTCCGCGCAAGCCGCCGGCTTCGGTGCGCAATGGCTGACCGGCTGGTCGTGCTACCAACCCGAGGCCGCGAAACTGCTGGGGCTCGCCGATAACGAGCGTGCGATCGCCTACATCCACATCGGCAGCCGCGGGACGGAGCCGCCCGAGCGGAGTCGTCCCGGTATCGATCAGGTTCTGGACGCGTGGCAGGGATGAATGCCGCAGTGCCCGCGCAGGCCGCCGCGGCGGCCCCGACGTCGGCCGAAACGCTGTACCTGATCGACGCGAGCATGTACGTGTTCCGCGCCTGGCACTCGATGCCGAACGTGTTCTTCGACACCGACGGCGCGCCGGTCAATGCGGTGCACGGCTTCGCGCGTTTCCTGCTGGACTTCGTGGAGCGCACGCGCGCGCGCCACGCGGTGGCCGCGTTCGACATCGCGCTCACCAGTTCCTTCCGCAACGCGATCTATCCCGCCTACAAGGCCAACCGCGATCCGGCGCCGCCGGAACTGAAGCGCCAGTTCGAATACTGCCGTGAGCTCGCTGCCGCGTTCGGATTGGTGGTGCTGGCCGACGCCGCCTACGAGGCCGATGACTTGATCGGCAGCGTGCTGGTCGCGATGCACGCGCACGGCTTGCGTTCCGTGATCGTGTCGGCCGACAAGGATTTCGGGCAGTTGCTGCACCATGACGCCGAACAGTGGGATTACGCGCGCGGCCATCGCTGGGGCGCCGCGGGCGTGCCGGCGCGCCTCGGCGTCGAAGCGCACCAGGTCATCGACTTCCTCGCGCTGACGGGCGATGCCATCGACAACATTCCCGGCGTGCCGGGCGTCGGGCCGAAGAGCGCGGCCGCGCTGCTCGCACATTTCGGTTCGCTCGACGCGCTGTTGGCGCGCCTCGACGAAGTGCCGTTCCTGCGCCTGCGCGGTGCCGCGGCGCTGGCCGCGAAATTGCGCACCCATGCCGAACAGGCGCGCCTGTCGCAACGGCTGGCCTGCATCGCCCTGGATGCGCCGGTACCGGGTCATCCCGACAGTCTGCTGCGCCGCGCCGCCGATCTCGCGGTACTGGATGCGCTGTGCGAACGGTTGCGGATCGGTCCGCTCACCCGCGAACGCGCGCGGAAATTGCTGCAACTGGAGCCGGTGGCGTGACCCGCAACCGCCGCACGCCCGATATCGCCGACACGCCCGCCGAAGTGCTGTACACGGGCCGGTGGCTCACGCTGAAACAGCGCGGGCACTGGGAGTTCGTCGAACGCAACAACCCGCAAGGCGCGGTGATCATCGTCGCGGTGACGCCGGAAGATTGCGTACTGTTCGTCGAACAATTCCGCGTGCCGATTCGCCAGTTCACCATCGAAATGCCGGCCGGCCTGATCGGCGATGCCGGCCACGATACCGATCAGGACGCTGCCGAGACCGCCCGGCGCGAACTGGAAGAGGAAACCGGCTGGACCTGCGGCCGGGTCGAGTTGTTGCATTCGGGGCCTTCGTCGGCGGGCATGAGCACGGAAATGATGCACTTCGTGCGCGCGCTGGACCTGCGCAAGGTCAGTGACGGCGGCGGCGACGACACCGAAGACATCGTGGTGCACGAAGTGCCGCGCACCGAAGCGGGCGCGTGGCTGCACGCGATGTCGGCAAAGGGTTACTCGATCGACCCCAAGCTGTTCGCGGGCCTGTGGTTCCTCGACCACGAAAAAGAGTCAACGGCCCGCACATAAACGCGAGTGTGGTGGCCGGCGAAGGCGCTACGCCCAGTGCCCGTCCCGAACCCAACCCGGGGGCGCACGGATTCAAACCGAGCGAGTACCAATCGCTGTGTCACTGGCATGGTGCCAGCGCCACGCGGCCACCACGACCGCCGCCGCGGCGACCAGCATCAAGATCACCGATGCGAGCATCCGCACATCGAACCAGAACGCCGCCGCGAGGGCCGCCAGCGGAAACACCGCGATCGCCAGCGCCAGCACGCGATCGCCTCGCCGCGCGCGTGGCAGCAGCAGGGCGGCACCGGCCCAGGCCAACAGCAGCGCAAGGATGCGGCGCGCCCACTTGAAGTGCGGCGGTTGCGGTGCGTCGGTCAACACGTCGGTCAACGAATGCTTTCCGATCAGCACCTGCGCGATCGCATCGCCCGCCGGATTGCTGGCGGGCACCAGCGTGCCGCCATCATCCCGTGCGAACACGGTCAAGTGCGAAGGCGCAACGCGCATCCAGCTGATGCGCAAATCGCCGACCTGCGGATGTTCGGGATTCGCACTGGTGATCAGCGTGCCGTCCTTCGCCTGGAATGTCGCGGCCATGTTCAGCGGCACGTGCGAGAGATCCGGCGCGAACGGTTCGACCCCATTGATCATGCCCACCAGTGCCGGCCCGAGCTTGAATCCGGCGACGGTCACGTCGGGCGAGTCGAAGCGCGCGGCGTCGATCGGAAACGCGCCGGGGTTGGCGTGTCCGTTCGGATTGCCGAATGCGGACGAATCGATCGGATGGTCGAACCAATCCATTTCGTAACTGCGCTGCCCGCCGTAGCGCATCTCCCTCCACTGGAACATCTCGACCTTGCGCACCAGCGCGGGGGCATTCACGGTCACGCCGAACTGCGCGTCGCGCGCGGGCGTCTTCACTTCCGGCGCGCCCACGGCCAGCACCAGTTTGCCGTCGGCCGACGGACCGGGCGCCGCGGCGGCGCCGGTCAACACGAATCCGCCGAGCGCATCCTCACCCATTGCGCGCAGCCGGTCGGCGTGTTCGGTGAACCCGAGCAGCAGCAAACCCAGCAGCAGCAACACCGCGCCCAGCGCGGCGTTTCGCAAAGGATGGTCGAAAAGTGCGAAGAAGCGGCTCACGCCGCGAGCTTACAGCGCCATGCCCGAAAAGTGGGCCTGCCCGTCGGTGACGCCATAGCGGCCACGTTCGTCGCGTTGCGGCGAGGCCATCGCGGTCGCATGGTCGTGCGTGAAAAACAATCGCACGCCACGCGCGAGCTTGTCGTCCAGGAACGCGCGCTTTTCGTCGATCAGCGTTTCCGGCGCACGGTCGTAGCCCATCGTCACCGGCAGGTGCACCCACGGCGTACCGGGAATCAGGTCGGCGCAATACACCACGCCTCCGCCGTCGTGCGGACCGGCGATTTCGGACAGCATCAAGCCCGGCGTGTGGCCCTGCGAATAATGAAAGCGCACCGCCTTGCCGAGCACGTGCGAATGCTCGCCCGACACCTTTTCCAGCCGGCCGCTCTGCTCCAGCAATTCCGCGACACCCGGGATGAACGACGCGCGATCGCGCGGATGCGGATGCGTCGCGCGTTGCCAGTGTTCGTCGCCCACGACGTAAGTCGCGTTCGGAAACAGCAGCCGCAACGGCGCGTTTTCCTCCCACGCCGCCAGCAAACCGCCGGCGTGGTCGAAGTGCATGTGCGACAGCACCACCACGTCGATGTCCTCGTGGGTCAGCCCTATCGCCCTCAGCGAATCGAGCAGCACGTGACGATCCTCGACCACGCCGTACCGTTCACGCAGCTTTGGTTCGAAAAACGCGCCGATGCCCGTTTCGAACAACACGTTGCGGCCGTCCAGATCGGTCGCCAGCAGGCAGCGGCACGCCAGCGGAATCCGGTTCCGGTCGTCAGCCTCGATCCACTTCGACCACATGGCCTTGGGCGCATTTCCGAACATTGCGCCGCCATCGAGGCGCTGAGAATTTCCTTCGATCGACCACAATTGCATTCGGATTCTGACCTACGTTGGAAGGGCGGCGGCGGTTGCTAGGCTCGGCGCCCCCGCCTCGCCAAGCAACCCAGCTTTCGGCTCCTGCCTCCGTCGCTCGCCGGCGCGCGAGTTGCCATCAACGAAACTCGCGAACCCCCGGCTCGCCCATCGAGCTTCTGGGTGTTGCCTTCGATGGAATGGAGTCTCATTGCGTGCGCGCTGTGCTGCCGATGGTCACGATGTTCGCAGATGCCAATCTTTTGTAGGTTGGGCTGACGCCGGCTTCATCGGCGGAAGCCCAACAAGGCACTTTCGCACGGAGCGTTGGGCTTCTCCCGGGCAGAGCCCGGGATCAACCCAACCTATGTGCAAGTGAGCTGGACCGAAAGGTTATTTCTCCGGCACGCTGATCGCGATGAATTGATTCTGTCCCTGGCGCGATACCAGCAGCAGCACCGTGCTGCCCGGCTTCACGCCCGCGGTTTCGCGGCGGAACTCGGAAACACTGTTCACGGGTTTGTTGCCCACGCGCAGGATCACGTCGCCGGACGACAATCCCGCGCGTGCGGCCGGCCCTTCGACGTCGGTGATGACCACGCCGCCCTTGCCGCTGTAGCCGAGTTGCTGGCGCATGCCGGGCGTGATGTCCTGCACGGCCAAGCCCAGCAGATTGCTGCCGCTGGTTGCCGGCGGTGCACCGGCGAACAGTTCCTGCGACAGGCCGTTGCGCGGCATCTCGGCGACCTTGACCTTCATCGTCATGGGCTTGCCATCGCGCAGGATGCTGACGGTCGCTTCGGTGCCGGGCGCCGTCATCGCGACCACCGGCGGCAGTTGCGCCGAATCGTAGATCTTCTTGCCGTTGAATCCGGTGATGACGTCGCCGATCTTGAGACCGGCCTTGGCGGCCGGGCCGTCCGGCTGCACCGAGCGGACCAGCGCGCCGTTTTCGTCGGAAAGATGCATGGCCTTGGCGGTATCGCTGCTGACGTCCTGGATACCGACGCCGATCATGCCGCGGCTGACGAAGCCCTTGGTCTTGAGCTGGCGCTCGGCGTCCATCGCAAGATTGATCGGGATCGAGAACGACAGCCCCATCGCGCCGCCGCTGGTCGAGAAGATCTGCGAGTTCATGCCGACCACCTGGCCCTGCAGGTTGAACAGCGGGCCGCCCGAATTGCCGCGGTTGATCGGCACGTCGGTCTGGATGAACGGTACGGTCGGCTGGTCCGTGTTGCCCAGGCTGCGGCCGACATAGCTGACGATGCCCGCGCTCACGGAATGATCGAGGCCGAACGGCGAACCGATCGCGACCACCCACTGGCCTGGCTGCAGGTCATCCGAATTGCCGATCTGCACGGTCGGCAGTTTGGTCGCGTTGATCTTCAGCAGCGCGATGTCGTAGATCTTGTCTTCACCGACGACCTTCGCCGGGAAGCTGCGGTGATCGGGCAGGTGCACGGTCACCGAATCGGCGTTGGCGACCACATGGCGATTGGTGAGGACGTAACCGTCGGCGGAAATGATGAAGCCCGAGCCCAGCGATTCGCCGCCGCGATCGGGCCGTTGAAGTTGCGGCCCGAACGGCATGCCGAAGAAGTGCCGGAAGATTTCCGGCAACTGCGGCTCCTGCGTTTGCTGGTCGCCGGGATGGTCGTCGCCCATTTCGCTGGCGTGCTTGTAATGCGCCACCACGTTCACCACCGCGGGCCCGTATTTCTGCACGATGCCGGTGAAATCCGGAAGCGCCGCGGGCGGCGTCGCCGCAAGCGCCGCGCCGGAGCCGGAAAAACACAGCAGAACGAATACGGCGGCCATCCGCCTCGCCCGTTTCAACATGGTTTTCTCCTCATCGATCGATATGCAGGATCATTCCGCCGCGCCCGAACCAACGCGCGCAGCGTGGCGCACCGACAAACGGTGCATGTCTGGAGCAACGTGTCGCCACGTTGGAACCGCCCAGCGTCATCCGCGGCCGCGCGCAACCTCAGTGCCGCGCCATCGACGCGCTGGAGGACGGCGGTTCCGGCAGCAACACGATCGAGAATGGCAAGGCGGATTGGCTGCCCTGGAACGACGTGTAAGGCAACGCTTCGTCACGCGCGTAGGTGGCGCGGCGCAGGTAGTCGGGCTGCATCAGCCCGGTGCCGTACACGACGTTGGCCGAGGCCGGTTGGGCCGAGAGCACGGTGGGTTGGCGCGACAGCAGCCACGGCGGCGTGACCGGATTCAACGCGGGCGAGGTTTCAGCCAACGCGGTCGGAACGAGGGAGTTCGTGGCGGGACGGCTTTGCGCAACCGGTGCCGGCGCATCGCCGCGGGGACCCGGCGCGTTCAACATCAATGCGGCAACCGCAACACCGGCGGCGATCGCACCGCCGCCCATGTAACGCGCCCAACGGCGCTGGCGCACCTGCGGCACGGCCTCATCCTGCAGGGCCGTGGCGACACGGGCCGCGAAATCGCTGTCGCGTTTCGGCGCCGACATGCGCGCCGAATCGGAGGCGAGGCAGGCGCGGATCAGGTGCCAGCGCGACCAGGCGGCGGACAGCTCCGGATCGTGTTCGAGGCGCCGCAGCAGGAAACGCGTCGGTTCGGCGGCCAGTTCACCGTCCATCAGGGCGGAAAGGTCTTCGCGGCTGGTCGGATCCATCACCTTGTACCTCTTGCAGCACTCATCGCCAAATCAGGTTTCATCGTTGGACAACAGCGGGCGCAGTTTCTCATCGATGGCTTCGCGGGCGCGGAAGATGCGCGATCGCACGGTACCGATCGGGCAATTCATGCGCTCGGCGATTTCCTCGTAGGAAAGGCCATCGACCTCGCGCAGGGTAATCGCGTCGCGCAGTTCCTCCGGCAGCTTTTCGACCGTGGCGAACACGGTTTGTTCAATTTCGTGGCGGGCCAGTTCGTGTTCGGGTGTGGCTTCGTCGCGCAAGCGGGCGCCGGCATCGAACTGCACGGCGGTATCCGCGTCGATGTCCTCGGCGGGCGGGCGGCGGCCCTGGGCGACCAGGTGGTTCTTGGCGGTATTCACGGCGATCTTGTACATCCAGGTATAAAAAGCGCTGTCACCACGGAACGCACCGATCGCGCGATAGGCGCGGATGAAGGCTTCCTGCGCCACATCCTCGCACTCGCTCCAGTCGTGCACGTATCTCGACACCAGGCCGATGATCTTGTGCTGGTATTTCCGGACCAGCAGGTCGAAGGCCTTGTTGTCGCCCTTGCGCACGCGCGCCACCAGGGCACGATCGGTTTCCACATCGCCCATCCGGGCGGCACTCCCTGATGCGCCGGAGGTGATATGCACCCCCGTCTGACCGCGCTCCGCGCGCGAAAGTTCATCTGCAATCGTCATCCCGCAACCCTTGAACCGCCACCTTCGCCGAGATGGTTGGGCCTTTTCGCCTCCGGATCAAGCCTAGCGCGGGCCGAAGGCCGCCACCAAGTGCGGAAGGTCAGCCGCGGGCGCCGCGGCTGCGGCCGGCAGACGGCGAATGTGGCTTGCCCGGCACGTTCGATGCCACCGCCGGGCGCCCCGCAACCCACGTCGTGCCGCGCGCGCGCAGCAATCGCGCAAAGGCACTGGCCGGAAGCGCACGGCAAAACAGCGGCCCCTGTGCGGCGTCACAGCCCCGCTCGCGCAGGAATTCCAGCTGGCGCTCGGTTTCCACGCCGTCCGCGATCACCCGCCGGCGCTGCAGTCGCGCCGCATCGAGGATCGACGACACCACCGATTCGTCGTCGGGATCGCTGCCGATGTTGCGCACGAAGCTCGGGTCGATCTTGATGGCGTCCACCGGCAACGCCCCGGCAAGCTCGGGCGCACTGTGCGCATCGCCGGCGTGATCGGCCACCAGGCGGCAGCCGGTCTTTCGCAGCGAGGCGATGGCCGTGGCGAGTTCCGCCTGCGGGTTCGCCAGCACTCCCTCGGGCGTTTCCAGATCCAGCACGTCGGGGTCGAGTTCCGCGTCGCGACAGGCCGCCTCGACCATCGCGGTCAGGTTCGGTTGCATCCATTGCAAGGCCGACAGGTTCATCGCCAGCCGCAGCGGCAGCTTGTGGCGGCGGCGCCACACTGCCACGTCGGCGCAGGCGCGGCGCAACGCCCACTCCCCGATCGAGAGAACCTGCCCGGTTTCCTCGGCGAGCGGCATGAAGAAGGCCGGACTCAAGAGACCCAGCACCGGATGCTGCCAGCGCACCGTGGCCTCCACCGCCATGATCTCTTCGGTGGCGAGGTCGATCTGCGGCTGGTAGTGCAAGGACAGTTCGCGGTTGGCCTCGGCTTCGCGCAGGCGCGATTCCATTTCCATGCGCTGCCCGTGCGTATCGGCCGGCACGTCCGCATACGCCTGCATGTTGTTGCGGCCGCGCGCCTTGGCGCTGTACATCGCCATGTCGGCGTGCTTCACCAGGCCTTCGGCATCGGTGGCATCGTCGGGATAAATGCTGACGCCGATCGACGTCGTCACGTGCAATTCGGAGCCGTCGTCCAGCACCAGCGGCGCCTGCATGCCCTTCAGGAGTTTGGCCGCCACCCGATCGATGTCGCTGCGATCGCTGACGTGCCGGACGATCACGGTGAATTCGTCACCCGCGTACCGGGCGACGGTATCGGAGGCACGCACGGCATCGGTGAGGCGCCGCGCGCCGGCCACCAGAACCTGATCACCCACCGCATGACCCAGCGAATCGTTGATGCCCTTGAAGCGATCCATGTCCACGAACAGCACCGCGAAAACCTCGCCCGTGCGACGCGCGTCGTGCAGGACCGATTTCAGCCGATCATTGAAAAGCATCCGGTTGGGCAAGCCGGTCAGTCCATCCATCAGCGAACGGCTGCGGCTGCGCTCGCGCTCGACGCGCAATTCCAGCAATGCGGCAAAACGGGTGCCGAGGATTTCCAGCAACGGCCTCAGCGTTGCCGGCGATTCGGCAAACGGCTTGCGGGACGCACACACCATCAAACCCAGCGGATTGCCGACCATGTCGAACAGCGGCAAGGCCGCGTACCATGCGCAGCCCGTTTCGCTGGCAAACGCATCATCCGACGGCGAAGCCACGATGCGAACGAGCCCCTCGCCTTCGAGCGCCTGCTGCACGAATGGTTGCGCCAGCGGATCCGACGCTCCGGGTTTCGAAAGGCGGTCCATCCGTGCCAGGGAACGCAGCGGGTTGCGGGGCGCACCGCGTTCGGCGATCACCATCAGATCCATGTCGAACGCCTGCATGGCGCGCTGTACCAGGATCGGCAAGCCCGCCGCATCGCGCGCCGGCTGCAACAACCCGGCGATCATCTGCAGCGTTGCGCCCGGCTCGACGGCCAGCGGCTGCGGGGGCGCAACGGGTTCATTGCTGTGCGCAAGCGAGGGCACCGGCGGTGCGGGGGCATCCAGCACTTCACGCATGCGGACCGCCGCTTCCGTGGCGTCCACCGGCGCGCGCAACCATGCCTTCACGTTGCCGCAGGCGGACGGGCATGCATGGCCATCCTGCGCGGCGAAGTCCGCACCAAACAATCCGATCACCGGCACGCCATCCAGTTCCGCGCACAAGGTTCGCGACTGCGCTCCCGCATGCGCGAAATCCAGCACCGCCAGGATCGGGCGCGGCGAGCGCCCGAGCAGCGCGCGCGCATGGATGGCATCGCGTGCACTGAGGATTTCGACGACATGCATGCTATCCAATGCGTCGAACAGGACGCGACGATCCTCGCGCGAGGCCGCCACCACCAGCACCGGACGCTTGTCACCGCTCATCATTGCGCCCATGCCCAGGCGCCTTGCCGCAGGCGCAACGGCGGGACCTCGAAGCAGCCCCAGGCAAGCTCGCGTGCGGGCAGTGAGGGCGGCAAATCCGCGAGCGTCCCCGGCAATACCAGGCGTTTCGACTGGCGCGGATCGATCTCGGCGATCCGGCGCAGCAAGGCCACGAGTTCCGGCCCCCATGCCTGCGGGGATTCGGCCAGAAAATACACGCCGAACTGCGGGCGGCGTTCGACAAAACGCAACACGTCGGCCGGACGGACAACGCCGCGCACCACCTCGTCGCGGCCGCCCAATCGCCACAAACCGGATCGGCGGCTCCAGACATACATCGCCTTGCCGGTTCGCTGCGCAATGCGCCTCAACGCATCAGGGACCGCTGCGGGGTCATCGCAGCGCAATGCCACCACCACACTCTCCGCCGCAAGAATGCGGTCCAGAAGATTGTTTTCGACTTCCTGCTGCGTTGACGATTCGATATCGGCCATGTATCCCTTCACCCGACGTTGACCGCGATCCCTGCGAGATCAATCATGATGCGCAAACAGGAACGGCAGGACTGAGAAGTGTTCGACGGTTTGCGGTTCAGCCACTGGCATGCTTCGATGGGCGCGAATGGCGTCCTCGTACTGTGCGTGGATCGTGCCGGCAGCGGCGTGAACGCATTGTCACGATCGCTGCTGGACGAACTGGACGGCATGCTGGAACGCATCGCGATCGAACGTCCCGCCGCGGTGGTGATCCATTCGGGCAAGGCCTCCGGTTTCGCGGTCGGCGCCGACCTCAAGGAATTCGAAAGCTACGATCGCAAAGGCACGGTGCGCGAGGAAATCGAGCACGGCCAGCGCGTGTTCGAGCGTCTCGCACGCCTGCCGATGCCGACGGTGGCCGCGATCCACGGCACCTGCATGGGCGGCGGCACCGAACTCGCGCTCGCCTGCCGGATGCGCATCTCCGCACGCGCGCCGGAAACCCGCATCGCCCTGCCGGAGGTGCAACTCGGCATCCATCCGGGCTGGGGCGGCACCGCGCGCCTGCCGCGCCTGATCGGCGCGCCCAAGGCGCTCGCGATGATGCTGACCGGACGTTCGGCGTCCGCCGAACGCGCATTGGCCGACGGCCTTGTCGATCGACTGGCTGCGCCCGACGCGCTGGTGGAAGAAGCATGCAAGCTGGCACTGCATCCGGTCACGCGCCCGTTCGCACACCGCGCGCTGGCATGGTTCACCAACTGCTGGCCTGCACGCCAGATCCTCGCGCCGATCGTACGCAAGCAGGCGGCCGCCAAGGCACCGCCGAAGCATTACCCCGCGCCATTTGCATTGATCGAGGCATGGCGGCGCGGCGGCGGCGACATCCACCAGCGGTTGAAACTGGAAGCTCATTCGGTCGCGAAACTCGCGGCCACGCCGACCGCGCACAATCTGATCCGCATCTTCTTCCTGCGCGAACGATTGCGCGGGCTGGCGGGCGACACGCCGCACGGCATCCGGCATGTGCACGTGGTCGGCGCTGGAGTCATGGGTGGCGACATCGCCGCATGGGGTGCGCTGCGCGGTTTCGAAGTGACGCTGCAGGACCGCGAAATGAAATTCATCGAACCGGCCCTCGCGCGCGCGCGCAAACTGTTCGAGAAGAAAATGAAATCGCGCGATCGGATTGCGCCCGTGGAAGCGCGCCTCACGCCGGACATCGACGGCGCCGGCATCGCATCGTCGCAACTCGCGATCGAGGCGATCTACGAGAATCCGGAAGCCAAGGAAGCGGTGTACCGCGCGCTCGAACCGAAGATCGCGACCGATGCCCTGATCGCCACCAACACGTCGTCCATTCCACTGGACGCACTGCGCGCCGCGGTCGCCGAACCGCGGCGATTTCTGGGCCTGCATTTCTTCAATCCGGTGGCGCAGATGCCGCTGGTGGAAGTGGTGCGCCACGACGCGCTCGACCCGACGCTGGAAAAACGCGCCTGGGCGTGGGTAAAGGCCGTCGGCAAGCTGCCGCTGCCGGTGAAAGGCACGCCGGGATTCCTGGTCAACCGCATCCTGATGCCGTACCTGCTGGAAGCGGTGCGCTGCCACGCCGAAGGCATTCCCGATCCGGTGATCGACCGTGCGGGCAAGCACTTCGGCATGCCCATGGGTCCGATCGAATTGATCGACACCGTCGGACTCGATGTCGCGTTATCGGTCGGGCGCGAACTCGGCCCGTTCCTCGGACTCGAATTGCCGAACGGCATCGCCGACAAGGTCGAGGGTGGCAAGCGCGGCAAGAAGGACGGCCAAGGTTTTTATGCGTGGAAGGACGGCAGGCCGGAAAAGCCGAAAATCGATGCCGGCTATCACGCGCCCGCCGATCTGGAAGACCGCCTGATTCTGCCGATGCTCAACGAAGCCGTGGCCTGCCTGCAGGATGGCGTGGTCGCGGACGCCGACCTGCTGGACGCCGGGGTGATCTTCGGCACCGGCTTCGCGCCGTTCCGCGGCGGCCCGATCCAGTACATCCGCACGACCGGGGCCGGCACGCTGCGCGAGAGATTGGACGCGCTGGCGCACACCCACGGCACGCGCTTCGCACCGAAACAGGGCTGGTTCAATCCCGCGTTGGCGACCCAAGCCGGTTAGCCGCAACCCGCGAAAATCCTACCGACGGCTTCAAAGCCGACTGCAACCGTGGCCACTTCCGAGGCCCAGGCGTTCCGCCAAAGCCTGGAATCGTGGCTGTGAACGCAACACGTTCCACCGCGCATCCACCTTCATGAAGGCCATGCGGATGTCGTGCTCACGATACGCGCGTTCCAGCTCGTCCAACGCGGCGCCGGTGTCGCCGAGCGCTGCGTGCACCGCGGCGAAACTGGTGGCGGGAACGTAGCGCGTCGCACGGCGCGCCTCCAGCTCGTGCAGGATCTCCTGCGGCAGCATGCGGTCTCCCGCCGCAACATGCGCGATGGCCTGGAGCGCCAATATCTGACTGGCGCGATGAGAGCCGTCGACGGCCGAGGCGAGATCGGCAATGGCGGCTGCCGTGTCGCCACGATCCATGGCCAACCCCGCACGGACCTGCAACGCGATCCAGAAATCCGGTTTCAGTTCGAGCGCCCGCCGGACCTGTTTTTGCGCAGCATCGGTTTGCCCGGCAGCGGTGAGCAGCCCACCGTAAATCGCATTGACCATCGGCGACAGGGGATCGAGTTCGCGCGCCTGGCGCGCCTGTTCAAGACCTTCCTCGAACCGGCCCAGGTGCACCAGCAGATGCGCGCAGCCCCAGCGCGCTTCCATCAGGCTGGGATTCAGTTCGATCGCGCGTTCCAGCGAAGCCTCCGCGCCCACCCAATCCCAGTCGTACAGGTGCCGGATGCGGCCCTGCGCGGCGAGGGCCTCGGGCGATTCCGGGTCGAGCTTCAGCGCCTGCGCGACCGCCGCCTTCGCGAGGCCGAACATCTCATCCGGTTCATGGTCGATGTGCACCAGCCCGCGCCACGCAAACGCCATTCCGGCATAGGCGCGCGTGCACGCAGCATCCAGATCGACCGCACGGCGAAACGCCGCGATCGCCTTCTTCAAGTTTTCCTCGTCCGGACGTTGCAGCAGGTGATAGCCCTGCAACCAGGCGCGATAAACCTCGGCCTCTTCGCCGCGCCGAGAGCCGCGCCGGCGTTCCGGCATGACGGTGCCCGGGAGCGCCAGGGCCTTCACTACGGCGCCGGAAATCCTGTCCTGCAGCGTGAATACGTCGTCGACACGGGTATCCATGGTGTCCGCCCAAACGGTCACGCCGTCGGCGACCGACAGCAGCCGGACGTTGACCCGAACGCGGCCGTCGACCTGCTGCGCGGAACCGTCGATGACAAAGGCCGCGCCGAGTTGCCGGCCCGCGGCATCGGGATCATGCGCCACATCTTGCGCAAGATGCAGCGACGAGCCCAACGCCAGCACGCGCAACTGGCGAACGCGGCTGAGTTGGGTGATCAGGGTTTCGGTGAGGCCGAGTTCGAGGAGTTCGTCGCGCGGCCTCGATGAAATCGACCGGAATGGCAACACCGCGAGCGCAGTCTGCGGCGGCGCCCGCGTCGCAGCTTCGACCGTATCAAATTCGCTGACATCGGCGACGAAGCGATAGCCGCGACCGGAAACCGTGACGATGAAGCGATGCTCCGGCGGACGTACGCCGAATGCCTTGCGCAACGCCGAAATCGCCTGGGTCAGATTGTTCTCCTCGACCACCCGCCCCGCCCACACGACGGCGAGCAGATCGTCCTTGTCGACGACCCGGTCCCGCTGCCGGATGAGATACGCCAGCACGTCCAGCGCCTTGGACGTGACGGCAATCGTCGCGCCATCCGGGCCGAACAATTCCCGCGACACGGCATCCAGTCGATAGCCGGAAAACTCGTATTGGCGCCGTTCCATCCCCACGGGCGTGGGCTTCGAGAGAATTCAGAACTTTTCAGGAATTTAGCAGGATTCCCGGGGCGGCGGTGAGCGACCTTATGCGCGTCGCCGAAGCGGGTTCCGGCGGCATTGCCCATCGAAACAAAACTCACGTTTCCATGGGTGACCGGCTGGTGCCGAGACCGCATCAGTGGGCATGCAATTGAGGTTCTGACCGTACCCGCAACACGACCTTCATCCACGAGGAGAATCGCGATGAATACCAAGACCGCGCTTGCCGCCGCCATGCTCGCCCTGTCCACCGTCGCCGGAACCGCGGGAGCCGGACCAGGGGTGGAGCCGCAAACCACGTCGGGCTGGTTCGCGGATCGCATCGTCGGCACGTTTCAGACGACTGCCGGAAAAATCGGACCATGCGGGACCACACCGACTCAGCCGGTGGGCAACACGATTTCCTTCCACGCGGGCGGCACCGCCACCGAAAGTCCGCGCTTCCCGCCAGTCGGTGCTCCGAACGTGTTCGGAATTCCAGGGATCTTCACCCGCAACATCGGTATGGGGAACTGGTCGTACAACCCGCGCACGAACCACTATTCGCTGCATCTGCAATACGACTTCTTCGAGGACGGCGAGTTCTACGGCACCGGCACGGTCGATCGCGACCTCAAACTGAGTGTCGACGGCCAAACCGCCTCCGGGGCCGTGCGGTCCACGATTTACGCCGCTGATGGCAGTGTGATCGCGGCTGTGTGCGGCACGGCGACGTCAACGCGCCTGTGAGATGGAAACACGAAATTCCGCCGGCCAACCCTGACCTGCGGAACCGCCTCGTGGCTGCGCTGGACGGATGCCCCGAGACGGTTCTCGGGTCTCTTCACCACATCAGATCGTCGGGCACGCCGTCATCATTCGCGGGCGACGAAGGATCAACCAGCAGCGCCACGGCTTCCGGTGCGATGGCCTGCACGTCCAGTGCGATGTCGCGTACAACGATCAACGCGTGCCCGTTGTGCATCACCACGCCCAACTCCCCCGCGTTGATCTGCGGCAGTTGTTCGGGCGTGACATAGACGCGGCGGATCTTGCCGGCGAATTCGAAGTTGCGGACCTGCTCGGCGTCCTCGCGATTGAGCGTCTTGCCCGCCAGCAGTGCCTGCAGCTTGCGCTTGCGTTCCTTCTTGGCCGCGGCTTTTTCGCGCGCCTCGCGTTCGGCCGCCTCGCGCTCGGCGCGATCGGCTTGCGCGCGCAACGCAAAGGCCTTGGCGAGATCCGGCTCGGCGGGTTCGCGGGGTTTGCGCGGCTCCGGGTTGTGGCGCACGTGCTGTTTCGGTTTGGCCGACGGTGAAGGCTTGAACCCAGCCTTCAGCAACTGGTCTCGCAGGGATTCACTCATGAGGAAACGGATACGGGACGATGTTCATGTTGAACCGGATGTTGGGCTTCGCGTTGCTCAGCCCAACCTACGATTTCGCTTCGAGCGAGGTATTGTCGACGTTCAAATCGAAGCGGCTGTTGGTGGAAAATCAGGCCAAGGATGGCCGTTCTGGTGTTTCAAATCTTCGTCCCTGCCACGGGTGCGAACACACCGGCGATGCAGCGATCACGGATGATCGCACTGCTTTCTCCAAAGTCAGGCCTGGATGGCCGTTCTGGTGCCTGAGAGCCACGCATCCAACGAGACGCGACGAGAACCAACGAAGCAGCATTCATGGAGGAATGCACTAATAATGCGGCGGCGGCTCGTCCTGCACGTTGTCCACGAGGCTCGTGCGCAGCGACGCCAGTTCCCGGCGCAATTCCGCCAGCGCGTTTTCGAGTTGCAGCAACCGGCGCGTCTGCTGCGCCTCGCCATCGTTCAATGAAGCGACCGCGTCATCAAGAAAGGTCAGCTTCAACTCGAGCTCGTTCATCCGCTCGTCGTTCGGTGTGCCCATCGTCGTTCATGCCCTTTTTTGCCGCCACGGTGCTGCGACCGCGGCCGATGCCGTAGTACGCGAGGCCCGCGGATTCGACCATCGGCGGATCGTACAGGTTGCGGCCGTCGAAAATCACCGGATTTTTCAGCATCGACTTGATCCGCGCGAAATCGGGGCTGCGGAACACCTTCCACTCGGTCACCACGGCCAAGGCGTCGGCGCCTTCCAGCGCCGCCCACGGATCGTCGCACAACACCAGATCATCGCGCTGCCCATAGATGCGTGCGGTTTCGCCGCGGGCCTGCGGATCGTACGCACGCACGCTGGCGCCGGCCTGCCACAAGGCTTCCATCAACACGCGACTGGGCGCTTCGCGCATGTCGTCGGTGTTCGGCTTGAAGGCGAGGCCCCACAACGCAATGGTGGTGCCCGACAAATGGCCGCCGAAATGGCGCGTCAGCAGCTCGAACAACCGGCGCTTCTGGTCGAGATTAACCGCTTCCACCGCGCCGAGCAGGCGCGCCTGGTAGCCATTCGCATGCGCGGTGCGTTCCAGCGCCTGCACGTCCTTCGGGAAACACGAGCCGCCGTAGCCGGTGCCGGGATAGATGAAGCTGTAGCCGATGCGCGGATCGGAACCGATGCCGTGGCGCACCATTTCCACGTCCGCGCCGACGTGCTCGGCGATGTTGGCGATTTCGTTCATGAAGCTGATCTTGGTCGCCAGCATCGCGTTGGCCGCGTACTTGGTCAGCTCCGCGGAACGTTCGTCCATCACCACGATGCGGTCGTGGTTGCGATTGAACGGCGCGTACAGTGATTTCAGCAGGTCGATCGCGCGCGATGAGGACGAGCCGATCACGATGCGGTCGGGCTTCATGCAGTCGTCGACCGCATTGCCCTCCTTCAGGAACTCGGGGTTGGACACCACGTCGAAGGCGATTTCCACGCCGCGCTTTTTCAACGCCGTATCGATCTCGGTGCGGACCCGGTCGGCGGTGCCCACCGGCACGGTGGACTTGTCCACCACCACGGCATAGCCAGTGAGGTTTTCGCCGATGCTGCGCGCGACGGCCAGCACATATTTGAGGTCGGCGCTGCCGTCCTCGTCGGGCGGCGTGCCGACCGCGATGAAGATCGTGTCGCCATGCGCGACCGCCGCCTTGGCATCGGTGCTGAAGGCCAACCGGCCGGCTTGATGATTGCGTTGGACCAGCGGTTCCAGACCCGGCTCGAAAATCGGGATTTCGCCGCGCTCCAGCCGCGCGATCTTGTCCGCGTCCACGTCGACGCAGAGCACGTGGTTGCCCATTTCGGCGAGACAGGTTCCGGTGACGAGGCCGACGTAGCCCGTTCCGAAGATGGTCACTTTCATGCGTGCATTCCGGCAAAAGACGCGATTTTAACAGCGGGACGTGGCGGCCCCGTGAACGGCGGACCTCCTACAACCGGTCCAGCACCGCCCGCAGATCGTCCGCCAGCGGCGCGGAAAAACTGTAGGCGCGTTCGCCCAGCTCGAACTCGAAACGCGCGGCATGCAGGAACATGCGTTTCAGGCCAAGCTTCGCGAAACGCTTGTTGGCCTCGCGCTCGCCGTACTTCGAATCGCCCGCCAGCGGATAGCCCGCATGTGCAGCATGCACGCGAATCTGGTGGGTGCGGCCGGTGGCGAGCGTCGCCTCGACCAGGCTGCAATCGGGGTAATGCTCGATCTCGCGGAAGAACGTGAGCGCCGGCTTGCCGTCCTCGTCGACCCGTACCATCCGTTCGCCGCCCGACAGCACCGATTTCCGCAAGGGCGCGTTGACGTCGAACTTCGCGCGCCGCAGCTTGCCGGTCATCAGGCACAGGTACTGCTTCTTGGTTTCGCCCGCGCGGATCATCTCCTGCACGCCCGTCAGCCCGCGCCGCGAGCGCGCGAAGACCAGCACGCCGGAGGTATCGCGATCGAGCCGATGTGCGAGTTCGAGGTGATCCTTCGGCCGCGCCGCCCGCAACAGTTCGATCGCGCCGAACGCGATCCCGCTGCCGCCGTGGCTGGCGATGCCGGCCGGCTTGTCGATCGCGAGGAAATCCTTGTCCTCGAAAATCACGGCCTTGCGGATCTCGTCCAGCATGGCCGCGGGCGGGGTACCGGCTTCCGGGCGTTCAGCCACCCGCACCGGCGGAATCCGCAACTGGTCGCCGACGCTGAGCCGGGTATCGGGCTTGGCACGCTTGCCGTTCACACGCACCTGGCCGGTCCGCAACAGCCGGTAGATATGCGTCTTCGGCACCCCCTTCAGCAGCGCCGCCAGGCAGTTGTCCACACGTTGGCCATCGCGCTCGGGGCCGACGGCCACGGTTCGCACCGAACTGAAGTCTTGGGCCGAAGTTGCCGTCCCCATTGAAAAAAATCCTTTTGCGATGATAGGATGCCGAAGCGTCAAGCAGGCTCTGGCCCCTCATGGGCGACCCTGCACTCGTTCGCCGCGCGGACAAGGCTTCCGCCTGCCATTCCTGACCGGGAGCAGCCGGTACCTCGCCATCGTAACGTTCGGGTCGCTGTTTGCCCATCGTCGGCATGACGGTGCGGGGACATCGGGACGCGAGCCATTCCATTCATCACCAGCCGGGACCATAGATCGGTTCCGGCGACTGCCGCCAGGCGCGGCACGTCATCCGGCCGGCCGCCCCTTGAAGCGCCGCCGACGACGCGCGCGGCAACGGCAACCTCAAGGAATCCACAATGAAACGCATGTTGATCAACGCGACTCAGCGTGAGGAGTTGCGTGTGGCCATCGTCGATGGCCAATCGCTTTACGACCTCGACCTCGAAATCCCTTCGCGCGAACAGAAGAAGTCGAACATCTACAAGGCCCGCATCACCCGGGTCGAACCTTCCCTCGAAGCCTGTTTCGTCGACTACGGCGCCGAACGCCACGGCTTCCTTCCCCTGAAGGAAATCGCCCGCGAGTACTTCACCGCCGGCGCCGATCCCAACAAGGCCGGCATCCGCGAGTTGCTGAAGGAAGGCCAGCAACTGATCGTGCAGGTCGAGAAGGAAGAACGCGGCAACAAGGGCGCCGCGCTCACCACTTATATCTCGCTGGCCGGCCGCTACATGGTGCTGATGCCGAACAGCCCGAACGCGGGCGGGGTGTCGCGCCGCATCGAGGGCGAAGACCGGCAGGCGCTGAAGGAAGCGCTGCAGCACGTGACGGTGCCCGAAGAAATGGGCCTGATCGTGCGCACCGCCGGCGTCGGCCGCGACGCCGAAGAACTGCAGTGGGACCTGGACTACCTGCTGCAACTGTGGAAGGCCATTTCCGAAGCCGCCGCCGCGAAATCCGCGCCGTTCCTGATCTACCAGGAATCGAAGCTGTTCATCCGCGCGCTGCGCGACTACCTGCGCGCCGACATCGGCGAGATCCTGATAGACGAGCCGTCGCTGTACGAAGACGCCAGGCAATTCATGCAGCAGGTGATGCCGAACAGCCTGCGCAAGCTGAAGCTGTACGACGACACGGTTCCGCTGTTCACCCGTTTCCAGATCGAAACCCAGATCGAGAGCGCATACGACCGCAACGTGCGGCTGCCGTCGGGCGGTTCGATCGTGATCGATCCGACCGAGGCGCTCACCTCCATCGACATCAACTCCTCGCGCGCCACCAAGGGCAGCGACATCGAGGACACCGCGTTCCATACCAACTGCGAGGCCGCGGTGGAAATCGCGCGCCAGTTGCGCATCCGCGACCTGGGCGGCCTCGTCGTGATCGACTTCATCGACATGGAAAGCTCGCGCCATCAGCGCGAGGTGGAGGAAAAACTGCGCAATGCGCTGAAGCTGGATCGCGCGCGTGTGCAGCTTGGTCGCATCTCGCGTTTCGGGCTGATGGAACTGTCGCGCCAGCGGCTGCGTCCGAGCCTGGAAGAATCGACGCAAATCGTATGCCCGCGCTGCGACGGCCACGGCCGCATTCGCGGCATCGAATCGCTGTCGCTCTCGGCGCTGCGCCTGATCGAAGAACACGCGATGAAGGAAAACACCGGGCAGGTGCTGGTGCAGGCTCCCGCGCGCGTGGCCAACTTCCTGCTCAACGAAAAACGCTCCAGCGTGGTCGAGATCGAGCTGCGCCACAAGGTGCACGTGGTGATCGTCGCCGACGAAAACCTGGAAACGCCGCACCTCGAAATCACCCGTATCCGCGAAAGCGAGATGGGCGAGCACGCCAAGCCGAGTTACGAGCGCCTGACCGAAGTCGCGGCCACGCCGCAACCTCGCATGGGCGTCGTCGTGCATGGCGAGGAACCCGCGGTCAGCGGCATCCAGCGTGCCACGCCGATGCCGCAGCGCGAGGAAGTCGCGCCGGCGCCGATCGCAACGCCCGCGCCGGTCGCGTCCGCTCCTGCCGCGGCGTCCGGCGGCTTGCTGGGTCGCCTGTTCGGCTGGTTCCGCAATCCGCCCGCGCACGAGGCGGCGCCGGCGCCGTCCGAACGGACGCAATCGAGGCGCGAGACGGAATCGCGCGACACGCCGCCCCGCGAACGGTCTTCCGAACGCCGGCCCGACGCTTCACGCAGCGGCGGGCGCCGCAACGGCCATGATCGAGATGGCGATTCGCGGCGCGGACGCCAGCAAGGTTCGCAGGCATCCAAATCGTCGCAGTCCAAATCGGGCAAGTCGCGCGGCGATGATTCGCAGCGCGCGGCGCGCCCCGCACAGAAACCTGCGGCCTCCGCAGCGGCCAAGCCCGCCGCCGAGCCGCGCGCTCACGAAACCCAGTCCGCGCACGGCGAGGCGACCGGCACGGCACCGCATCGTGACACCCCGCGGCCGGTGGCCGCGAAGCCCGTGTCCGCACCAGGCGCTGACGCGGAAACCGCCAAGCCGATCGAGAACGCCACCCACGGCGCCGAGGCGCCGGCCACGCCGGCCGCCACCGATGCCGCGGGCACCGGCAAGCGTCGTCGCGGTCGCCGTGGCGGGCGCCGTCGCAAACATGCGAACGCCGCCGCCCAGAATGACGCCGCGCCCGCCGCGCCGCACGACATCGATGACGAAGATGCGGACCGCAGCGATCGCACGCCGCCTTCGGCGCGGCCGACGACGCCGCACGGCGAACGGCCACGTGCGTCGGAAACTGCAGCAGTCGCCAGGAACCCGGCCCCCGCAGCGGCTCCGCCCGCATTGGTGACGCACGAGCAGGTCCCGGCCACCGCGCCGCTGTTCGCCGGTCCCGAATCCAAATCCGCAACGCCCGCGTCCGCCGCACCTGCGCCACAACCGATCGCGGCGACTGCGCCCAGCGAAAACGTGCCGCGGCCAATTACGCCGCCGATGGAAGCCGCGGCGCCCGTGAAGCCCACATCGGTGACCCCGGCGCCAGTCGCATCACGTGCGCCGGAAGCACCACGTGCGCCTGCCGCGGCATCGGCCGTGCCCACTCCGCCGCCGGTCTCGCCCGCGCCGTCCGTAACTCCGGTCGCGCCCGTGGTCCCGAAACCGGAGCCGGTCACGCCTTCACTGTTCGCGGCGCCGCCCGCGGCGCGGCCGATGGTGCAACCGTTGCCGCGCCATCCGGCGATTCCGACCCCGCGTCCCCTGTCCGGTGCAATCCGGCCGATCCTGGCGCCGAGCGTGCTGCCGCCCAAGGCACCGGCCGCCCCCGCAGCCCCGGCTCCGGAACCCGACAAATCGCAGGAATGACCGTGCGCAAGCTGCCGGTTCTGCAGCTTTTTGCGCCGGCCAGCCGTGCCTGATGAAGCCCGGAGGCAGCTACCGCCTCCGGGCAGCCCGAACCAGAACCCGTTTACACCTCGCCCAGTTGCTCGCCCAGGAGACCGTGCGCCGTCAGCACATGGGCCAGCGCGATGGTGTGCTGCACGCTCAGTTTCTCGAACAGGCGCTGCTTGTAGGTCGACACGGTCTTGGCGCTCAAGTGCAGGCGGGCGGCGACTTCGTTGACGGCCAACCCGCGTGCCAGCATCAACGCGACTTCCAGCTCGCGCGATGACAACGATTCCAGTGGCGAGGCGTCGCCGTCCACCGCGGCCAGCGCCATCTCGCGCGCGACCGTGGCATCGAGGTAGCGATTGCCCTGCGCCACGGTGCGCACCGCGTTCACCAGTTCTTCGGCGGGACAACCCTTGGTGAGGTAACCCAGCGCGCCCGACTGCAACAGGCGGCGCGGGAATTGCGCGTCCTGCACCACCGTCAAGATCACGATGTGGGTCGGCAGACTCGAACGCTGCACGCGTTCGGTGAGCTCGATGCCGCTCATGCCCGGCATGTGGACGTCGATCAGCGCGACGTCGGGTTTCATTGCGCGCACCAGCCGCAAGCCGTCTTCCGCGTTGCTGGCTTCGCCCACCACTTCGATGTCGGGCTGCCCGGAAAGGATCAGGCAAAATCCCGAACGCACCAACTCGTGATCATCCACCAACACCACGCGAATCATGCCGCTCTCCCCAGGAGTGTGCCGATGCGGGTCCGCCCAACCCTAGACCGCGAGCCCGTGGATTGCAAGGTGCACCCCGGAGCGGAGTGGGCAGACGCACATAGAATGCCGGCATGTACACATGGACCCGCCGCGCGATCGCTGCGCTCGAAGCCGAGGCCGCGCGTTCGGCCGACACCCACCTGATCCGCCTCGACCTGCCTGCGTTTCCGGGCATCCCGCTGTACTTCAAGGACGAGTCGGTGCATCCCACCGGCAGCCTGAAGCACCGGCTGGGCCGCTCGCTGTTCCTGTACGCGATCTGCAACGGCTGGCTCGATGAGGATCGTCCGGTGATCGAGGCGTCCAGCGGCAGCACCGCGATTTCGGAAGCCTATTTCGCGCGACTCCTGAACCTGCCGTTCTTCGCGGTGATGCCGCGCAGGACGTCGAAACAGAAGATCACGCAAATCGAATTCTTCGGCGGCCAGTGTCATCTCATCGACGACACCGACGTGTACGGCGCGGCGCAACGGCTGGCTGCACGCTGCGGCGGTCACTACATGGATCAGTTCACCTATGCCGAGCGCGCCACCGACTGGCGCGGCAACAACAACATCGCCGAATCGATCTTCCGCCAGATGCAGCGCGAGGCCGACCCGGTGCCGCGCTGGATCGTCGTCAGCGCCGGCACCGGCGGCACTTCCGCGACGCTCGGCCGCTACATCCGTTACGGCAGCGCGCAGCGCGGCGAAACCCGGCTTGCGGTGGTCGACCCCGAGAACTCGGTGTTCGCGGACTACTACGCAACCGGCGACGCCGATCTGACGCTCGAACGCGGCTCGCGGATCGAAGGCATCGGCCGTCCGCGCGTCGAACCTTCGTTCCTGCCCGGCGTGATCGACCGGATGGTCCGCGTCGCGGACGTGGACAGCATGGCCGCGTTGCGGGTGCTGGAGAAACTGCTCGGCCGCCGCTGCGGCGGCTCGACCGGTACCAACTTCGTCGGTGCACTGCAGTTGATGTCGGAGATGAGGGCTGCCGGCGAAGCCGGCCCGGTGGTCACGCTGATCTGCGACGGCGGTGAACGCTACGCCGGCACGTACTACAACGACGCATGGCTCGCGGCGGAGGACCTCGACATCGCGCCCGCGCTCGCGCGGCTGCAGCGGATTGCCGATACTGGCGGCGCCTGAAAACATCCGGCAACCTTCGCGCATGAGCGCCCTCGCCCGCCTGCGCGACGATCCCTTGCTGCAAACGCTGCTGCACACCGGCAAGCGCGACGTGCCGGTGACGGTCGCATTGCGCAACACCGCGGCGATCGTGTTGCCGCTGCTGGTGGGGGCGCTGACCGGCCACCTGTTCGCGGGTCTCGGTATTTCCGTCGGCGCACTCAACACGATGTTCGCCGACCAGCCGGGGCCTTATCGCTTGCGCCTGCGACGGATGCTGTTGACAGCGGCCGCAGCCGGTGCCGCCGCGTTCGCCGGCGCGGTGCTCGGCCAATGGCCGGTGGCGCTGCTGCTCGCCGCGGCGTTGTGGGGCTTCGGCGCCGCGCTGCTGGTCGCGGTGGATGCGCACCTGACGCGTGTGGGCTTGACCAGCATGATCCTGCTGCTGGTGCTGGGCGCGGAACCTCAAACGCCGCTGCAAGCGGTGCCGGAGGCGCTGCTGATCTTCGCGGGTGGCCTGCTGCAGACGCTGTTCGCGATCGCGGCGTGGCCGCTGCAACGCTACCGGCCGGAGCGCCTCGCGCTGGCGCAGGGTTTCCGCGGCCTGGCCGATTTCGCGCGCACCGACGCCGCGAAAGACATCGCGGTGGCGCTGCCGCCTTCGCTCAACGATCTGCAAGCCCTGCTGTTCGGCGCCGGCCGCGCGCGCGGCCGCGCGGTCGAGGCCTTCCGCGTGCTCGCGGAGTTGTCGGAACGGATCCGGCTGGAGTTGTTCGCGCTGGCGAGTCAGCAAGCCGCATGCGAACAACCGGAAATCCGCGCAACGCTGGCGAGCGCACGCAGCGCCGCGGCGGAGGTCTTGGCCACGATCGCGAGCGCGCTGGAACAGGCCACGCCGCCCGCGGCCGCGGCCGCGCTCGACGCCTACGCGCAGGCGATCGCCCGCATCGAATCGGCGCCCGCCTCGGTCGACTCGGAAATCGCGAATGCGCGCACCGCCGCACTGGGCGGGCAATTGCGCGCGGCCGTCCGCAACACCGACACCGCCGGCAGCCGCGGCGAGATCCGCGCGCTGCGATCGGAACTCCGGCTGCCGCGCGCGTTGCAATCGAACAATCCGTTCCTCACCTTGCGCGCCAACCTGCGTGTTTCGTCGCCGGCTTTTCGGCACGCGATCCGCTGCGGCGCTTGCGTGGCGATCGCGCTGGCGCTGGCGAACGCGTTGCCGTTGTCGCGCGGCTACTGGATGCCGATGACGGTCGCAATCGTGCTGAAGCCCGATTTCGGCGCCACCTGGCGCTACGGACTGCTGCGCGTGGCCGGCACGCTCGGCGGCCTGTTGCTCACCACGGCCGCGCTGCACTTCGGCGGCGTCGGCGATTTCTGGACATCATTGGCATTGATGACCGTGTTGTGTTTCGCGTTTCGCGAACTCGCGAGCGTGCACTACGGCATCGCGGTGGTCTGCCTGACCGGCACGGTGGTCATCCTGTTGTCGTTCTACGGCATTCCCGCGGCGGAATCGGTGCTCGCGCGCAGCATCGACACCGCGCTCGGCAGCGCGCTGGCCCTGCTGGCCTACCTGCTGTGGCCGACGTGGGAACGCGGCCGCGAACACGAAGTGGTGGCGCACATGCTGGATGCCTATCGCGCGTACCTGATCGCGGCCCTGCGCGGCAGCACGCAGGCCCGCCACGACACCCGCATCGAGGCGCGTGCCGCACGCAGTGCCGCCCAGGCATCGCTGGACCGGCTGCGCAGCGAACCGGCCAGCCGCGCCAACGCGCCGCGCGCCGAAGCGCTGGTCGCGCACGCCAATCGCGTGGTCCGCGCGGCGATGATGCTGGAGGCCACGCGCAGCGATGGCGAGCCCTTGTCCAGCCCGCAGGCGGACGCCTTCACGAGCACATGCGACGCGGCCTTGCGCGAAGCGGCGGCGGCGTTGCGCGAATCCCGCGCGCCGCAAGGCGGGTTCCGCTTGCGTTCCGGACAGCGCGCGCTGGTGGCGTCATTGACAGAAAACACCGACGACGCCTTCACCGTGACGCTGCGCGACGCCAGCGACCGCATCGTCGACGCCATCGACAGCCTGTTGCACGTATTGGAAGCACGCAGCAACTGAATTCCTCATCGCCGTTCCGGGGCCGGCCGTAGGCCGGAATCCGGAATCTGCTCTCAGCGCAAGACGAGAAGCAGATTCCGGGCTCATCGCCGATGAAGCCGGCGATGTCCCGGAATGACGAGTATGACTTATTTCATCGCGACGGCATCGGTGGCGGTGGGCAGGCCGACCTTTTTGCAGAACGCGGCGAAGCGCGGGTCGTCGCGGTAGCGCAGGATCAAGGGGTCGTTGAGCAGTGAGGTGACGCCGGCATCGCGCGCGGTCCATGCACGGTCCAGCCACTGGAACATGGCGTCGGGATCGCGGCGCAGCGCGTACGCCTCGGCTATCTGGTACGGGCCGCTCTGCGCGTATTCAGCGGTCAACTTCTTCAGCGCGGCATCGGCGGCCTTGCGGTCGGCCCCGACCTGCAGGGCCAGCGTCATCGCGATGTCATGCCACGCTCCCGGTGGCTCCTTCTGCGCGGCGACCACCGCGGCCTTGGCATCACCACGCAGGATCGCGATGACGGCGAGTTGTGGGTGGTAATCCGTTGCACCGGGCTGCAATGCAAGCGCCTTGTTGATCGCTTGCCCGGCTTCGTCCAGCCGGCCCAGCGTGGTGAGATAAGCGCCCAAATTGTTCCATCGGGCAGCACGACGCGGATCGCTGGCCAGCGCCTGCCGGATCAACGCCACGGCACGCGCGTTCTGCCCCTGCGTGGCCAGCACGCGCGCCAGGAAACTCTGCGCTCCCGCATCATTGGGCGCCAGTTGCAGCGCGCGCCGGGTTTCGGCCTCGGCATCCGCCCAGTCCATGTCTACATTCAACAGCAACTGTGCGTGCACCAGACGGGCCAGCGCCAGATCGGGATCCAGCGCCAGCGCCTTGGCCGCGGCGGCACGCGCCCTTGCGATCGTCCCTGTCGCGTCCCCGTACAAGATGGCGAGATTGGTGAAATCATTGGACAACTGCGCATACGCCGCCGCGTATTCGGGATCGAGCGTGATGGCCTGTTGGTAAGCGGTGATGGCCTGGCGGGTGGCAGCTTCGGTGTCGAGCGCGTTGTAGGCGACGCCGTGCTGGTAGGCCGCGTACGCTGCGAGGTTGCCACTGGGCGGCCGGTCGCTTTGCACCACCGCGCCGGGCGTGGCCAGCAGCTTGGCCTTCAACGCATCGGCGACCGATTGCGTGATGGCATCCTGCAACGCGAACAGGTCCTTGTACGGTTTGTCGTAGCGCTGCGACCACAGGATGCTGCCGTCGGCGGCGTTGACCAGCGTCGCGGTGATGCGCACCTCGTCTTCGGCGCGCTGCACGCTGCCTTCCAGGATGTGCGCGACGCCAAGTTGCTGCGCAATAGTCTTGATGCTGTCCTTGCTGTCGCGGAACTGGAACGCCGAATCGCGGTTGATGACTTTCAGCCCCGCGAACTGCGACAGCGCGGTGATCAGGTCCTGCGACAGGCCGTCGGAAAAGAACTGCTCGTCCTTCCGGCCGCTGTCGTTGACGAACGGCAACACCGCCACGGATTTTTCGGGAATGGATGTCTGCAATGCGGCCGGCGCCGCCGGCGTCGAGGGGTCCGGCACAGCAGCCACGGCAGGTTTGGCGGCGTCACGCGGCGCACGCGCGTAAGCCCACAACGCGCCGCCACCGATTGCGAGCAACAGCGCGATGATCAACAACTCGACGCCGCCGACGCGCTGCACGCCGCGCTCGCCGTGATACCACGCCAGCACCAGTACGACGAAGAAACCGACCGCCAGCGCCAGGATGACGACCTGCTCGAGACGGTCCGGCCAGCCGAAGCGCTGCGCCACCACGTCTAGCCCCTGCACGAATGCAAAGGCTGCGGCGACGTAGGTCAACGCCCACTGCACCAGCTTGCGTTGCTTCAACCCGAGCCAGAATGCGCTGCTCACCCCGATCCCCAACCGAGCGCCTCCGCTCATGATGCCGCAATTTGCACGCGATGTGGCATTTCGTCACGAAATGCCGCTGCCTGGGAGCCGGCGCAGCCAGGTCGGCTTGCGTGCCTGACCTATACTTGCGACATGTTGAAGATCGACGTCCACTCGCACATCCTGCCGCCGGACTGGCCCAACCTCGCCGAAAAATATGGCGATCCGCGCTTTCCGGTGATGGTGAACGCGGGCGGCCACCACCGCATCTACCGGGGCAACAAATTCTTCCGCGAGGTGTGGCAGAACTCGTTCGACGCGGAATTCCGGATCGAGGAATGCAGGAAGCTCGGCTTGGACGTGCAGGTGATCTCCACGGTGCCGGTGCTGTTTTCCTACTGGGCCAAACCCAACCAGGCGCGCGAACTGCACCGGCACTTGAACACGCACACCGCGGAAATCTGCCGCGATCACCCGCAGCACTATGCAGGCATCGGCACGGTGCCGCTGCAATCGCCGCGCCTCGCCATCGAAGAGATGGAACATTGCGTCGAGCAACTCGGCCTGCAGGGCGTGCAGATCGGTTCGCACGTCAACAACTCGAACCTCGACGCGCAGGAACTGTTCCCTTTCTTCGAGGCCGCGGCCGATCTCGGCGCCGCGATCCTGATCCATCCATGGGACATGATGGGCAAGGAAACCATGCCCAAATACTGGCTGCCGTGGCTGGTCGGGATGCCGGCCGAGCAATCACGCGCAGCCTGCTGCCTGATCTTCGGCGGCGTGCTGGAACGCCTGCCGTCCCTGCGCATCGCGTTCGCGCACGGCGGCGGCTCGTTCCCGTTCACCATCGGCCGCATCGAACATGGTTACCGGATGCGTCCCGATCTGGTCGCCACCGACAACGCGCGCGCGCCGCGCGAATATTTCAGGCGCCTGTTTTTCGATTCGTGCGTGCACGATCCCGAGGCGCTGCGCTATCTTCTCGACATCGTCGGCGACGACCGCGTGATGCTGGGCACGGACTACCCGTTTCCGTTGGGCGAACAGCAGCCCGGCAGCGGCATCGACGCGCTCAAGTTGCAGCCGCGCCAGCGCGACCGCGTGTTCCACGGCGCGGCCCTGGAGTGGCTGGGACTGCCCAAACAACGATTCACAACCGGCTCGGAGGTTTCATGAATCGCAACACAGGTTCGCTGCTGGCGCTGTTCGGCGCGTGTGCGCTCGCGATCGCACCGGCCGCCTTCGCTGCCGATTATTCGCTGGCCAGTGGTGCGGTGAAATTCTCCGCGCCCGACGCCTGGCCGATGTTGATGGAAAAGCTGGACGGCCCGCGCCAGTTCGTCGCGCTGCAGGTGAAGAACCCCGGCGATACCAACGCGCTGGCGCGCATCACGGTCACCACCGAACAGGTCGACGGCGTGCAGGGTTTCCAGAAATTCCTCAACGACGGCACCGCGCGCGCGCGCAAGCTGCCGGGCTACATGGCGACCACCTCGCTGGGCGACTCGTCGAGCCTGCGCTACACCGCCACCGAGAATCGCGAGAAGAACGCGTACACCGAGGTCTACGCCTACCGTTCCAACCTTGCGATCCAGGTGCGCTGCATCCGGCCGGCCGCCGCGGCCGCCGCCTGGAGTTCGACGTTCGACGCCGGCTGCCAGTCGATCGTGGCCGCGGTGGAAAAATAGTTCCGCTACCACGTCAATACATGCCACATCAAAACGATTTCCGCGCCGACGTCGAATGGGCGCGCACGCAGGACGATGGCGATCCGCTGCGCGGCTTCCGCAATGAATTCCTGATTCCGCCCCACGCCGGCGGCGAGCAAACCTATCTGGTCGGCAATTCGCTGGGCCTGCAACCGCGCGGCGTCCGGCAGGCGCTGCTCGACGAACTCGACGACTGGGCACGGCTGGGCGTGGAAGGTCATCTGCACGGCCGCCATCCATGGCTGCCGTATCACGCCGAGGTGCGCGACCGGCTCGCCGAGTTGGTCGGCGCCGAGTCCATCGAAGTGGTCGCGATGAATTCGCTGACGGTGAACCTGCACCTGCTGCTGGTGAGCTTTTATCGCCCGACGCCGGAACGCCACGCGATCCTGATCGAACGCAACGCTTTTCCCTCCGATCGCGATCTCGTTGCATCGCAAATCCGCTTCCATGGCTACGACCCGGCCGAAGCCCTGATCGAGCTGGATGCCGACGAACCCGGCGGCACGCTGTCGATGGAAGCGATCGAGCGCGCCATTGCCGAACACGGCAAGCGGATCGCGCTGGTATTGCTGCCGGGCGTGCAATACCTCACCGGACAGGCTTTCGATCTCGCCGCGATCACGAAACTCGCGCACGCGCAGGGCTGCAGGGTCGGTTTCGATTGCGCGCACGCGGCCGGCAACATCGACTTGCGCCTGCACGACAGCGATTGCGATTTCGCCGCGTGGTGTTCCTACAAGTACCTCAACTCCGGTCCCGGCGCGGTGGCCGGCGCATTCGTGCACGCGCGCCACGCGCGCGAAACGCTGCCGCGCTTCGAGGGCTGGTGGGGCCGCAACGAGTCCACGCGTTTCGAGATGCGGCCCGAATTCGATTCCATTCCTGGCGCCGACGGCTGGCAGTTGTCCAACCCGCCGATCCTGGCGCTGGCGCCGTTGCGCGTTTCGCTGGACGTGTTCCATCGCGCTGACATGTTCCGCCTGCGCGAGAAGTCGCGGCGGCTCACCGGCTACCTGGAATGGCTAATCGAATCGCAACTGCACGACACGCTGGAAATCCTCACGCCCGTCGAACCTGCCCGCCGCGGCGCGCAGCTTTCGGTGCGCGTGCGCGAGGGACGCGACGCGGGCAAATCCCTGTTCGATCACCTCGTGGCGCGCGGCGTGCTGGGCGACTGGCGCGAGCCCGACGTGATGCGCATCGCGCCCGCTCCGCTCTACAACACCTTTTCCGATTGCCTGCGCTACGCGGAAACCGTGCGGGCATGGCGAGAACACGACCGCACGACAGCATGAATCATGCGATCCGGGCGCAAGGTCGCCGAGGTGCTGGACGGCGCTCCGCGGCTGCCATCGTGGCATCGCAATCCCTGCCGCAAGCCAGGCGAACCGGTCGGTTCGCATGCTTGGGACAAGGGCGACGGTTTCTTTTCCGGTTTCGTGGTATCCATGGCCGGCCGCGGACGCCCGGAAGCGCCGCGCCGCTGGAAGTGAAAGGCCGGCGGCAGTGACGGCGATTTTTTCGCTCGATCGATTGAAGTGGACATGACCGATTCCGAAAGCCTTCCCAGAATGACGTTGATCGGCGCCGGCCTCGTGGGCGCACTGCTGGCCACCTTGCTGGCGCAGCGCGGGTTCGCGGTCGAGGTGTTCGAACGCCGGCCCGATCCGCGCGTGCGCGGATTCCTCGGCGGACGTTCCATCAATCTCGCGCTGGCGGAGCGCGGGTTGAACGCGTTGCGGAAGGCCGGGCTGGCCAACGAGGTGCTCGCGCAGGCGGTGATGATGCGCGGGCGGATGGTGCATGCGCTGGACGGCATGACCAACCTGCAACGCTACGGGCTCGATGATTCCGAAGTGATCCGCTCGGTGTCGCGCGGCGGCCTGAACATCCTGCTGCTGGATGCCGCCGAACGCGCGGGCGCGCAATTCCACTTCGATTCGGCGCTCACCAGCGCCGATTTTGCGCAGGGCGTCATCACGCTTGCGGGACACGACGGCCGCGCACGCAGGCGTCGGGCCGGATTGCTGCTGGGCTGCGACGGCGCCGGTTCCGCGTTGCGCGCGGCGATGTCCCGGGCGGCCGACCTCGGCGAGCGCGTGGAGCCGTTGGGACATGGTTACAAGGAACTCGAAATCCCTGCATTGCTTCCCTCCCCCGTAAACGGGGGAGGGGGCGAAAGGTCCGCAAGCGGGGGAAGGGAAAAATCCAGTTTCGCGCTGGAGCCGCATGCCCTGCACATCTGGCCGCGCGGCCATTACATGTGCATCGCGCTGCCGAACACCGACGGCAATTTCACTGTCACGCTGTTTCTTCCGAACGAGGGACCGCACCCGAGTTTCGCGACGCTGCCGGACGTCACCGCGGCGCGGGCACTCTTCGAACAGCAATTCCCGGATGCGCTGGCGCTGATGCCTGCGTTCGACGAAGACTGGAACGCGCATCCCGTGGGGCAACTCGCGACGCTGTATCTCGATCGCTGGCATCTCGAGGGCCGCGCGCTGCTGCTGGGTGACGCCGCGCACGCAATCGTGCCCTTCCACGGCCAGGGCATGAACGCGGGCTTCGAGGATGCCGCGGAACTCGCCACGTTGCTGCAGGAACAGCCATGCGATTCCGCCGCGGTATTCGCCGAATTCGAATCGCGGCGCAAGCCCAACGCCGACGCGATCGCGGCGATGTCGCTGGCCAACTACGTCGAGATGCGCGACGGCGTGGCCGACCCGCATTACCTGTTGAAGCGGCAACTGGCGGCAGCGCTGACCGAGCGCATCCCCGATCACTTCATGTCACGTTACCGGATGGTCAGCTTCACCTCGATTCCGTATGCGACGTGCGTCGAACGCGATCGCGCGCAAACGGCATGGATGGAATCGCTGCTGGCGGGGCGCGACAACCTGGACGGCCTCGATCTCGACGCCGCCGCCGCGCACGCGCGCCACGCGCTGCCCCCGCTGCCAGAAGGCGCCTGACAGCATGCCTTTGCCCGAATCGATACGACGAGCATGGACAGAAACCGACTACCGCGTGCGCCTGCCCTATGGCGGTTTCGCGAGCATCCGGTGCGGCCAGCCTTTGCCCATGCCGCTGCTGGCGATGCTGCGCCATGCCGATGATCCGTGGGGCTACATCACGGCATGGAATCCCGCCGGCGTCGCGCTGCCGCTCGCCACCAACAAGATCCGGCAGCGGCGCTTGCGCGATGAACTGCGGGGCGATCGCCACCGCTTCATCGGCGGGATCGGCGTGGGCCCCGCCGACTGGCGCGAACCCAGCCTGTTCGTGCCAGGCATGACCCATGCGCAACTGGACGCCATGGCGCGCCGTTTCGGCCAGCTCGGCGTGGTGCGTGGCATCGGCGCCGGACCGGCGGAATTGCACGAATTGATGTGATCGCCGGTCGCGGTTCGCAATGAACGGGTAAACCAGGCTCGACGGCGGCTGCCCGTCGTCGACAGGCATGCGGCATTCGCAGGAACCCGCTGCGCCCGCGCAAGAACGTTCGTGTCCGGGGCGCCAGGGTGCCGTCCAGTCCGCGGCGGCTCCGCCTTGGCCGAACCCATTGACGATGACGGTGGCCCGACGGAACACCCGTTTCCCGAGACAGCTTTGCACATGGTCGACTCGCAATCGCGACGGTCCCGGGCACTAATGCGCAAACCGAACGCATGCAAGAGGAAAGCACCATGTGCACGTATCTGGCAGTTCGTGTCCGCGCAAGGGTCACATCACCGTTGCATGGCGAGTACCACGTGTTGCGCAAGCTGCTGGCAGGCGTCGCGGCTCTGATGCTGACCGGGGGCGCGATGGCGCTTGCCGGGTGCGGCGGCAATGCCTACGCAAGCCAATCCACGGCGAGCGAACATCAGTCAGCTACCGCCGAACAGGCCCATCACCAGCGCGCGCTGGTGGCCGAGGGCAAACAAATTTTTCGATACGACACCTTCGGGGATGAAAGTTTCTGGACCGACAAGCTGAAGATGAACGACGTCATCCAGATGGCGGTCAGTCCGAAGGTGGCGCTGGCGGTCGGATTGAAGGTGGACGTCGACGCACTGCCTGACGCCGTCAGGCAGGGGATCAAAAACGGCACCATCGATCTGGACGATCCGGCCACCACCCTGGCGTTGCTCAAGCTCGACGCCGTGGTGGGACTCAAGGGAACGGTGCAAGACATCGACGGCAAGGCGACGCTCACGCGCGTGGGTGTCACCTGCGCGCTTTGCCACTCCACGGTGGACAACGCCTTTGCGTCAGGCATCGGCCATCGCCTCGACGGTTGGCCGAACCGCGACCTGAATCCGGGCGCGATCATCGCGCTCTCTCCCGCGATCCCCGACAGCTACAAGGCCGTGTACAACTCGTGGGGGCCGGGCAAATACGACGCACGTTTCAATCTGTTCGTGCAATCGAAAGGCCTTGCGTTCTTCACGGACGGCCAGAATCCCCCGCATGACAGATTCGCCGTGGAGATCCCCCCGGCATACGGCCTGCTGGGAATCGACAAGGAAATCTACACGGGCGACGGCGACATCCAGCACGAGCCCGTCGGGCCGGTGGCGTACTGGAACCGCTATGTCGCGGTCACGCAGATGGGTGGGCAGGGCACTTTCTCCGATCCACGCCTCGTTGCAATGGGAGCAGCCGTGCCCGTCGACAACACCCATGGCGGCGCCCTGCCGGACCTGGTGACGCCCGCGTTGCCGGCACTGCAGGCCTATCAGCTTTCGCTGGCTGCACCGCGACCACCGCTCGGGTCGTACAACCCGTCGGCCGCTGCGCGTGGCAGGCAGGTCTTCTACGGACAGGGACAATGCGCGGCCTGCCACAGCGGCCAAAAATTCACGGACGCCAACTTCCGCCTGCATCCGCAATCCGCTTCGGCGGCACGGAATACCGATTACGTGTTGCTCAGCGCGACGGGCAAGTGGCGCACGTCGCCGCTGGCCGGGGTGTGGCAGCACCCGCCCTACTTCCACGATGGATCAGCCGCGACATTGTGGGATGTCGTAAACGCCTACAACAGCAAGCTGGACCTGAAACTGACGGTGCAGCAAAGGTCGGACCTGGTTCAATTCCTGAAGTCGCTGCCACAGCGGGACGAACCGCGCCGATAAAGATGGGCCGCGCCGGAAGGCGGCCCATTTGCGAGAGGACGGAGCGCGCGGCCTCGGCCACAATGCGAGGATCACGGTGCCACGTTTTCACTGCGAGGCCTGAGCGAATGGCTCGTCACGTCCCGCTTTGGAACCGGTCAACGAATTGCGGGAGGGGGTCGATTGTGCGTCGTGCACTCGCCCCCTTGTGGACGATGCGTCGCCGCGCTGGGACAATACGGGGTTGCTCGCATGGCCACTTTCCCCGCCCCTGCCGCGCCGCTGCTGTCGGCGCATCGGCTCGCGTTTTCGCGCAACGACGAGCCCGTATTCGGACCGCTGGATTTCAGCCTCGGGTCCGGCGAAACCGTGCTGGTCGAAGGCGACAATGGTTCGGGCAAGACCACGCTGCTGCGGGTACTGGCCGGCATGTTGCCGCCCGGCGAGGGCGAAATCCGTTTCGACGGCCGGCCGGCGTCGCGCGACAGTCGCAGCGGTCGGGTTTTGTGGCTGGGTCATCGGCCCGGCATGAACGAGTCGCTGAGCGCGCGCGAAAACCTGGGTTTTCTCGCCGGCTTGTACGGCACACGCGCGGGCGTGACGCCGGTGTCCGCCATGGAGCGGGTGGGCATCGCCGGCTGGATCGACGAACCGCTGCGCACGCTTTCCGCGGGACAGAAAAAGCGCGTGAGCCTGGCGCGACTGCTGCTGCTGCCGGGCGAAGTCTGGCTGCTGGACGAGCCCTATGCCAATCTCGATCGCCACGGCATCGATCTGGTGAACGCGCTGATTGCGGAACACTGCGCACGCGGCGGCGCCGCGTTGGTCACCAGCCACGGCGCGGTGCGTTTCGCCGATCCGAATGCGCGGCATATTCATCTTGTCGCCTGAGCCATGGCCAGCACCGCACAATCAATCCTCGGCGGAGCAAGCGTCGTGACGGCGACGGAACGCGCGGGCACGTTCGCTGCCTGCAGGGCCCTGCTGCGCCGCGACTTCGTGCTGGCGTGGCGGCGTCGCGGCGAATTGTTCCTGCCGCTGCTGTACGCGGTGATCGTGGCCGCGCTGTTCCCGTTCGCGCTGGGACCCGAACCCGAGTTGCTGGCGCGGATCGCAGGCGGCGTGCTGCTGGTGATCGTGGTGCTGGCGATGCTGCCGGCGCTGGAATCGATGTTCCGCGCCGATCTCGAAGACGGCACGCTGGAACAGTGGTTGCTGGCGCCGCAGCCGCTGGCTCTGCTGGCCTTGACCCGCGTCATCGCGCACTGGCTGACGACCGTTCTACCCTTGATCGTCGTGATGCCGTTGCTGGGCGCCCTTTTGAACCTGCCCGTGAAAGTGCTGCCGGTGCTGATCGTCGCGCTGCTGCTGGCGACGCCGCTGCTGGCGTTGCTGGGTTCGGTGCTGTCGGCGCTGGCGGCCGGGGCGCGCCGCTCTGGTATCCTGTTGGCGTTGATGTTGCTGCCACTGGCGGTCCCGGTGGTGATCTTCGCCGCCGGCGCCGTCGCCGCGGCGCAGTCCGGCATGCCGTTCATCGCGCCCTTGATGTGGTTGTCGGCGGCCCTGGTTTTGGCGATCGTACTGGCGCCGCTCGCATGCGCGGCGGCACTTCGGATCGCGGTTGAAAGTTGACATGTCACGCAGCTACCTCCCGCATTGGATCCACTGGCTCGGCTCACCGCCGAACTTCTACCGGTTCGCGGGCGCGCTTCGCCCGTGGCTGATGGCCATCGCGCTGATCAGCGCCGTGGTCGGCCTGTACGGCGGACTGGTGCTGGCCCCGCCCGATTACCAGCAGGGCGATGCCTACCGGATCATCTTCATCCATGTGCCGAGCGCGTGGATGAGCCTGTTCATCTACGCGACGATGGCCGTGGCCGGACTGGTCGCGCTGGTGTGGCGCGTGAAGCTGGCGGAAGTGATCGCGATGGAATGCGCGCCGATCGGTGCCGCATTCACCCTGGTCACGCTGGTGACGGGTTCGCTGTGGGGCAAGCCGATGTGGGGCACGTGGTGGACGTGGGACGCGCGGCTCACGTCGGAACTGGTGCTGCTGTTCCTGTACCTCGGCGTGATCGGCCTCTACAACGCGTTCGAGGATCACCGCCGCGGCGCACGCGCGGCCTCGCTGCTGGCGCTGGTCGGCATCGTCAACCTGCCGATCGTGCACTACTCGGTGCAATGGTGGAACACGCTGCACCAGGGCACCACCGTGAACTTCCTCGATCCCGCGCGATCCTCGATCGCGCCGTCGATGCTGTGGCCGCTGCTGGTGATGGCGCTGGCGACGCACCTGTATTTCTTCGCGAGCCTGCTGGGGCGCGCGCGCACGAGTTTGCTGTCGCTGGAAAGCGGCAAGCAGTGGGTACGCGCCTTGGTCGGCGGACAACCCGCGTCCACGACGGGGGCACCTACCTGACATGGCTCACTGGTTTGCAATGGGCGGTTACGCCATCTACGTGTGGCCTGCGTACGCGGTGTTCTTCGTCGTGCTGGCGTGGGACTGGTTCGCGCCGGGTTTGCGTCGCCGGCGGCTGACCCGCGAACTGCGCGGCAAGCTCGCGCGCGAGCGCACCCGCAATACGCGCACGCCACGCGCGGAGGTTTCGACATGAATCCGGTTCGCAAGCGGCGGCTGGTCATCACGCTGCTGATCCTGGGCGCGGTCGGCATCGCAACGGCGCTTTCGGTGTTCGCGCTGCAGAAAAACCTGACCTACCTGTATTCGCCTTCGGAAGTCGACGCCGGCAAGGCGCCGGACGGGCATCCATTCCGGCTAGGCGGCATCGTCAAGGAAGGCAGCGTGCACCGCGTGCCCGGCACCCTGACCACCGACTTCGTGATCACCGACCGTTTCCAGAGCATCCCGGTGAGCTACACCGGCATCCTGCCCGACCTGTTCCGTGTCGGACAAAGCACCATTACCACCGGCAAGATGGAGAACGGCAAGTTCGTTGCGACGCAAGTGCTGGCCAAGCACGATTCCACTTACATGCCGCCGCAGGTCGAACAAGCGATCGCGAAGGCGGAGAAAGAGCACAAGACAGGGGCGAGGAATGAGTAGCGAGGGCGCCATCACGACGGGCTCGGCGAACGTGAATGTTGGCGCGCCCTGCTCCATTTCCTGCACCTGCCCTCCCGGGATTCTGCCGCGCGCGCCTGGCATGCCCTCACCACTCGTCCCTCACCCCTCACTCAAATGAATCCCGAACTCGGCCAGGTCGCATTGATCCTCGCGCTGGTGCTGTCGGCGCTGCAGTGCGCGCTGCCGATCGTCGGCGCGTGGCGCGGCAGCAAGCCGCTGATGGCGACCGCACCGACGCTCGCGATCGGCCAGGCGGTGTTCGTCGCGCTGGCGTTCGGCATCCTGATGTGGTCGTTCTGGATCAACGATTTCTCGGTCGCCTACGTGGCGCAGAATTCCAACCTGTCGCTGCCGTGGTTCTACAAACTCTCGGCGGTGTGGGGCGCGCACGAAGGCTCGCTGCTGTTGTGGATGCTGATCCTCAATGGCTGGACGGTGGCGCTGGTCATCTTCGGCGGCAAGCTGCCCGAAGCGTTCTTCTCGCGCGTGATCGGCGTGCTTGGGTTCGTGGCGTTCGGATTCCTCCTTTACATGATCTCGACGTCGAACCCGTTCCTGCGGCAGTTCCCCGTGCCCGCCAACGGCGCCGACCTCAATCCCGTGCTGCAGGACCCGGGCCTGGTCTTCCATCCGCCGACGTTGTACATGGGCTACGTCGGTTTCAGCGTGGCCTTCGCGTTCGCGATCGCGTCGCTGCTCGGCGGCGAATTGAAATCCACCTGGGTGCGCTGGGCGCGGCCATGGACGAACGTCGCGTGGGGCTTCCTCACCCTCGGGATTGTCGCGGGCAGCGCGTGGGCGTATTACGAACTCGGCTGGGGCGGCTGGTGGTTCTGGGACCCGGTCGAGAACGCCTCGTTCATGCCTTGGCTGATCGGCGCGGCGCTGATCCACGCGCAGGCGATCACCGACAAGCGCGACGGACTGCGCGCGTGGACGCTGTTGCTGTCGATCTTCGGCTTCGCGTTTTCGCTGCTCGGCACGTTCCTGGTGCGCTCGGGCCTGCTCACCAGCGTGCACTCTTTCGCCTTCGCGCCCGCGCGCGGGGTGTTCATCCTCGTGTATCTCGCCGTGGTGGTCGGCGGTTCGCTGCTGCTGTATGCGTTGCGTGCACCCAAGGTCACCGGCGGCAAGTCGTTCGCGCTGGCGTCGCGCGAGACGCTGATGGTGATCGGGAACCTGATGCTCACGGTCGCCTGCGCGATGGTGTTGCTCGGCACGCTGTATCCGTTGGTCGGCGAAGCCTTGAACATCGGCCGCATTTCGGTTGGACCGCCCTACTTCGGACCGTTGTTCCTGATCCTGATGACGCCGCTGGTGCTGGCGCTGCCGTTCGGTCCGCTGTCGCGCTGGGGCAAGGCCGACTTGACGGTGTGGCGAAAGGCACTGATCCGCATCGTCGCGCTGGCGGTCGCGGCCGGCATCATCGGTTTCATCGTCGGCGCGCGCGGCTGGTATCAGTTGCTCGGCATCACGGCGTCGGTGTGGGTGATGGCTGGCGTGGTGCTGTTCGCGATCAAGCGCTGGCGTGAGGCGCCGCGCGGCAAGCGCTATCCGTTCGAGATGCTGGGCATGATGCTGGCGCACTTCGGCATTGGCGTGTTCATCGCGGGCGCGATCCTGACCACCTCGATGAGCGTGGAGCAGGACGTCAGCATGAAGCCGGGTACGAACGTCGATGTCGGCGCCTACGACTTCCACTTCAATGGCGTCACCGAAACGGAAGGACCGAACTACCGCGCGCAGCAGGGCACGGTGGTGATCACGCGCAACGGCAAGCACGTCGTGACCCTGCACCCGCAGAAGCGCACGTATTCGGGCGGGCAGGTGCAGACCGAAGCCGCGATCGAGGCCGGCGTGTTCCGCGACCTGTATGTGTCGCTGGGCGATCCGATCGGCGGCGGCGCATGGTCACTGCGCGTGTACGACAAGCCGTTCGTCCGCTGGATCTGGGGCGGCGGTGTCCTGATGATGCTGGGCGGATTCGCGGTGGTGCTGGACAAGCGTTTCCGGCTGCGCCGCGCGGTGGAATCCGAAACCGTGCGTGCGACACCCGAACCCGAGGCGCCGCGCAAGCTGGCGGAAGGGGAAGCGTGAACGAGGTTGCGCGCAAGCCCATCGGACGCTTCGTGCCGCTGCTCGTGTTCGCGGCGCTGGTGGTGTTCTTCGTGATCGGGCTGCTGTGGAACCAGAGCCACGACGCGCGCTTCGTGCCGAGCCCACTGATCGACAAGCCCGCGCCCGAGTTCCGCCTGCCACGGCTGGAGAACCCGACGCAATTCGTGACCAAGGCCGACCTGCTGGGCAAGCCCTACCTGCTCAACGTGTTCGCGAGCTGGTGCTTCGCCTGCGGCGACGAGCATCCGGTGCTGATGGCGTACCGCGACAAGTTCGGTGTTTCGCTGATCGGCTACGACTACAAGGATGCGCCGCAGGACGCACGCGCCTGGCTGGACCGCCACGGCAATCCGTACCACGAAGTGATCGCCGACCAGTCCGGCGAAACGGCGATCAACTTCGGCGTGTATGGCGCGCCCGAGACCTACCTGATCGACGCCAAGGGCATCATCCGCTACAAGCACATCGGCCCGTTGACACCCGACGTGATCGCGAAGGAACTGGAACCGAAGATCCGCGCGCTCGCGCAGGAGGGCAGCACGTGAAACGCCTGCTCCTCGCCGTGCTCATCGCCCTCGCGCTGGCACTCAGCGCCGCCGCGTTCGCGATCGATCCGCTGCCGTTCAAGGACAACGTCCAGCGCGACCGTTTCCAGCACCTGACCCGCGAACTGCGCTGCATGGTCTGCCAGGACGAAAGCCTGCTGGCATCGAATGCCGACTTCGCCAAGCAGTTGCGCCGGCAGATCTTCGACATGATGCAGCAGGGCAAGAGCGACAAGGAAATCAAGGACTGGCTGGTCGCGCGCTACTCCACCTTCATCCTGTACGACCCGCCGCTGGCGCCCTCGACGATCGCGCTCTGGTTCGGCACGCCCGCGATCCTGCTCGCGGGCGGCATCGTGGTGGTCGTGCTGCTGCGCCGGCGCACCCGCCCGGCGGGCGCCATCGCTGAAGATCCCGGAGACGATTGGTGACCACCCGTTTTCTCGTCATCGCGGCAACAGCCATTGCGCTGGCCAGTGCGTACGCTGACCGCGCCGCTGCCGCTATGGGGCATCCCGGAGACGATTGATGACAACACGATTTCTCGTCATCGCCGCCATCATGGTGGTGGCCGCCCTCGCCTGCGTGCTGGTGCCGATGCTGCGCAGTGCCCGCCGCGAAGGCCGGCCACGCGGGCCGTTCGTGCTGGCGCTCATCCTCGCGCTGGTGACGCCGCCCATCGTGCTGGGCGCGTACCTCGCCGTCGGCACGCCGCAGGCGCTGCAAGCCGTGCCCGCCGCGGAAAACCAGGCGACGCTGGTCGACGCCACCCGCCAGCTGCAGGAAAGCCTGCAACGCAAGCCGAACGACGCCCAAGGCTGGGCACTGCTGGCGCAGGCGTACTCCGCGCTTGACCAGCCGCAGCAGGCGCTGGACGCATTGAACCATCTACTGAAATTGAAGCCCGATGATCCGGACGCAATGGTCGCGTGGGTGGAAGCCACGGCCGAAACATCGCCTTCCCACCGGATCGACGACGTTTCGCGCGCCAAGCTGCAGCGTGCGCTGCAGATCGAACCCACGCACCAGCGCGCGCTGTGGCTGCTCGGCATCAGCGATTTCCAGCGCAACGACTACGCCGGCGCCGCGAAACAATGGAAGGTCCTGCTGCCGCTGCTGGAACCTGGTTCCCGCGTCGCCGAAACCGTGAAGCAGCAATTGGCCGAAGCCGAAGCACGCGCCGGCGGTACGCAGAGCACAGGGTTGACCGAGGCGGACCCCGCGACCGCCTCGTCGACCGCCGCGACTTCTTCCGTGGTGCTCGATGTCACTGTCAAGCTCGATCCGAAGCTCGCCGCGAAGGTGCAGCCGGCGGACACGCTGTTCGTGTTCGCGCGTGCGGTGAACGGTCCGCCGATGCCCCTCGCGGTCGCGCGATTGAAGGCGTCGCAACTGCCGGCGAAGGTCACGCTCACCGACGCGATGGCGATGACGCCGGCCATGATGCTGTCGAAATTCCCGAAAGTCAGCGTCGCCGCACGCATCAGCAAGAGCGGCGATGCGATGCCGCAAGCGGGCGATCTGGAATCCGCACCGGTCGAGGTCGCCACCGATTCGCACGCACCCGTCGCGCTGACCATCGACAAGGTGGATTGATTCGCGAACGGGGGACTGGGTGCGCACGTGCATTGCATGTGCTTGGCGCAAACGGCGGTGTTCATTACCCTTGCGGATTTGAATTCGCCGAAAGTCCGCCATGGCCGACGCCCGCCAATACTTCGACCTGCCCTCGCCCTTTCCGATGAAACGCGGCGGTGAACTGCGCGGCGCACGGCTTGCGTACGAAACCTGGGGCGCGTTGAACGCGGCGCGTGACAACGCGGTGCTGATCCTCACCGGGCTTTCGCCCAGCGCGCACGCGGCCAGCAATGCCATCGACGATGCGCCCGGCTGGTGGGAAGACATCATCGGCGCCGGCAAGGCCATCGACACCAACCGCTGGTTCGTCGTGTGCGTGAATTCGCTGGGCAGTTGCAAGGGCTCCAGCGGGCCTGCTTCGGTCAACCCAGAAACGGGCGAGATCTACCGGCTCGATTTTCCCGAACTGTCGCTGGAAGACGTGGGCCATGCCGGCTACGAACTCGCGCGCGGGCTCGGCATCGAACGGCTTGCGGCACTGGTCGGCTGTTCGATGGGCGGCATGTCGGCGCTGGGTTGTCTGGCACGCCATCCCGGTTTCGCGCGCGCGCACGTGAGCGTTTGCACCGCGCCGCGCGCACAGCCGTTCGCGATCGCGATCCGTTCCCTGCAGCGCGAAGCGATCCGGCTCGACCCGAACTGGAACGACGGTCATTACGACGACGATCATTACCCCGAAACCGGCATGAACATCGCGCGCAAGCTGGGGGTGATCACCTACCGCTCCGCGCTGGAATGGCGCGGGCGCTTCGGGCGCATCCGGCTGGACGCCGACCAGCGCGACGAAGATCCCTTCGGCGCGGAGTTCCAGATCGAGTCCTACCTCAACGCGCACGCACGCCGCTTCACGCGTTCGTTCGATCCGAATTGCTACCTGTACCTGTCGCGTGCGTCGGACTGGTTCGACCTCGCCGAATACGGCGGCGCACCCGATCCCGCCACCGCCGTGCGCAACGCACTCGCAAAAATGAAGCTGGAACGCGCGCTGGTGATCGGCGTCGAAACCGACATCCTGTTTCCGCTGGAACAACAGCAGCAACTCGCCAACGACCTGAGCGCCACCGGCACCGCCACCACTTTCACGGGGCTGGACTCGCCGCAGGGACACGACGCGTTCCTGGTCGACACCGGCCGCTTCGGCGCGGCCATCGGCGCCTTCATGATGTCGCTCTGATGCCACGCGCGGTCGCTCGGCGGCCGCTTGCCCGCCCATGCAGCGAACGTTATAAGCTTATGCCATGGCCATCGATTTTCCGGGGCGCGAACGCCTGATCCGCGCGTTCGACGCCGCCGTCACCAGCGGCGACACCGTCGACGCCATGCGCGCGCTGCGCAGCGCGTTGTGCGACGCCATCCACTCCGACGAAGTTCGCCTGCCCGAGTGCGTGTTCGAGGGTTGCGCGGAACACTACGCGCGGCGCGAGCTGTACCGCAGCCCCGAGCACGACTATTGCGTGGTCGCGATGACCTGGAATCCCGGCCAGGGCACGCCCATCCACGACCATGCCGGCATGTGGTGCGTCGAAGGCGTGTGGCGCGGCGCGCTGGAAGTGGTGCAATACGAATTGTGCGAACACGATGATGTGCGCTACCGCTTCGTGCCGGCGGGCGTGATCCAGGCCGGCGCCGGCTCGGCCGGCAGCCTGATCCCGCCCCACGAACACCACACGATCTGCAACGCCAGCGACACCGACATCGCGGTCAGCGTGCACGTCTACCAACGACCGATGATCCGCTGCAGCGTGTTCGAGCCCGCGGGCGGCGACTGGTACGCACGCGGCGAACGGCAACTGTCGCTGGATCACTGACCGACGGACCGACCCGCCGAGGCCCGCCTTGCGGGGGCTCAGTGTTGGGGCTGGGTCGCCGGACGCTGCGAACACGCCACGTATTCGGCTTCCGAAAGCTTGCCGTCACGATCGGTGTCGCAGCCGGGGAAGCGCTGGCCGCTGTCGCCACTGTGCGTGAATTCCGAGCGGTCGAGGAAGCCGTCGTGGTTGGCGTCCATGTTCTGGAATGCCATCTGCGCTTCGCGCGGCGTCATCTGCATGCCCAGGCCGCCACCGGAATTGTCCATCTGGCCCGCCGGCTTGCTGGCGGTCGATGTGGCGGGTTGGGTTGGCGGGTTGTTGGTGGGCGTGTTCTGCGCGAACGCGCCTGCGGCCATTCCGAGCGCGGCCATGCCGCAGAAAGCGAGTATCGAAGTTCGCATGTGGACTCTCCTTGTCGATGAATGACGGGCGGGTGCGTCCGGCACCCGCGTCGCCGATCCCATCATGAAGAACCTCGTGTAAATGCGCCGTCAACCTGGGGCTGAATGCCGATCCCGCGTTGGCGGCGATTCACCTGGCGTGCTTTGCCGTCGTGAAGGCGCTTGGCATTCGCGCGGTGCTCCCGCATACTTTGCGGCCCGTCGCCGAAGTGGCGGAATCGGTAGACGCAGCGGACTCAAAATCCGCCGCCCTTAAAAGCGTGTGGGTTCGAGTCCCACCTTCGGCACCAGCGGATGACCGGGCGGCGCAATGCCGCCTTCTGCGGAGTTTGCGCAAATGGGCATCCGCGGCTTGGCAGCCACCCGGACGCGCAGCATGCATCGCACGACCTTGCCCGACGGACGCCGCGTGATCGTCAAGCAGCGGCGCGACGCGCCCACTGATTTCTTCCAGGCGGAAGCCCGCGGGCTCGCGGCCTTGCGCGAGGCCCATGTGTTGCGCGTCCCCGTCGTGTACGAGGTGGACGGGGATCGGATCGTGCTGGAGGATCTGGGCCGCGGCCAGCCCGCGGGCGATTACTGGCAACGCGCGGGCGCCGGACTGGCGATCCAGCACGCCGTCGCCGGCGAATCTTTCGGTTTCGAAGGCGACGGCTACTGCGGCGATTCTCCGCAGGACAACACGCCAGACGACGACGGCTGGCGGTTTTTCGCGGAGCGCCGTCTGTTGCCGCAGATGCGTCGCGCGCGCGATGGCGGCCTGATCGAAGCGCGCGATGCGACGGCGATCGAGCGCGTCTGCTCGAAGCTGCGCGAGCGCATTCCCGACATGCCACCGGTACTGCTGCACGGCGATTTATGGTCAGGCAACCTGCACGTCTGCACAAACGGCGAACCCGCCCTGATCGACGCGGGCGCCGCGCACCGTGGCTGGGCCGAAGCCGAACTCGCGATGCTGACGCTGTTCGGCTCTCCGCCAGCCGGATTCTTCGAGGCCTACGCCGAAGGGGCGCCGCTGCGCGACGACTGGCGCGAGCGCGCGCCGCTCTACAACCTTTATCACCTGCTGAACCACGTCAACCTGTTCGGCACCGGCTATCTTCCCGCGCTGCGCACGGCGTTGGCTGCAAGCGCGTGAACGGATCGCGCAGTTCGTCCCGGATTCCGAGGCTCGGCGTCACAGATCCCGCACGACCCGAAACCCAACCCTTCCGCTGCGGGCGTCGGCCGCCGCGCCCATCCGGAACGACGACCGATCCTGGTCCGGCGCGCTGCCCCACGAGCCGCCGCGGATCACGCGTTCGGCGCAACCGGGGTTCAACCACGCGCTGCCGTCGGCGGGCGCACGCACGTAGTTTTCATGCCAGCAGTCGGCGACCCACTCGGACACGTTGCCGCCCATGTCATACAGGCCGAACGGGTTGGGCTGGAAGCTCATCACCGGCGCGGGGCCCCAATAGCCGTCGTTGTAGTTCTTGAATGCGTTCGCCCAACTGCGGTGCGCGGGGGAACGATCACCGGCGCCGGTGAGGTTCTCGACCTTGCCCGCGGGCGCGCCATCGCCCCACCAATAGGCAGTGGTGGTGCCGGCGCGCTCGGCGTATTCGTACTCGGCCTCGGTGGGCAGCCGGTAGTGCTGGCCGGTCCGCCTGGACAACCATTCGACGTAGGCGTGCGCATCATTCCATGACACGTTGACGACCGGATCGTTGCCCTGCGCGCGCCCGCCAGCGTAATCGTCCTGCCAGTCCGCGCCCGCGCGGGTCTGCATGCGACCGTTGGTTTCGTCGTACACCGAGGCGCCGCCCAGCCGATTGGAATCGGGCACGTAGCCCGACTGCCGCACGAAGGAACGAAATTCGGCGACGGTGACTTCGGCGCGCGCCATCGCGAAGCCCTTGGCGATCGTCACCTGGTGCTGCGGCTGCTCGGCACCGGTTTGCGCGCGGCCCTGTTGCGGTTCACCCATCAGGAAGTTGCCACGCGGGATCACCACCATCGCGGGCGCCTGCCCGACGATGTCGAGGAAATGATCGGTGAAGACCTGCCCCGGGTGATAACTCGCGTACTCGCGCGCGTTCTGCACCTTGGCGAGGAACGCGTCGGTGGACGCGCCGAGGACCGCGGCCTGCTCCGCAATACGTTGCGCGAGCTCGAGGTTGCCGGCATCCAGCGCCGATTGCGCCTGCGCCATCAAATTGTCGGCGCGGCCCGTGCGCATCGCCGCGACGCGCGCACGCGTGTCCGCCAGCGCCGGCGAGGACGGCAGGATCGCGGCCGCGTCGGCCAGCGCCGCGTCGGCCTTGGCGTCATCGCTCTGCGCGGCGGCGCTCAACGCGCGGTCCAGCGCCGGCTGCTGCACGCGCTGCAGACCTTGGCGCGCCACCACGTTTTCGGGATCGAGCGACAGGACCTTGCGGTAAACCGCCAGCGCGTTGTCCTCGCCGGGCCCTTCCAGCTTGCCTTTCTGCACCAGTTCACTGGCCTGCTCCAGCAGCGGCTGCACCTTGGCGGCGGCATCGATGCGCGCGGCCAGCGCGGCCATGTCGCCGTCGCGCCCCGGCAACTGCTTGAGCGCATCCAGATTCGTCCGCGCGGCGTCGGCGTCACCGGTCGCCAGCGACTGCTGTGCGTTCGCGACGAGGCGCGCGTGCAACAGCGAGATCGCGGATTTCACGCGCGGATCGTCAGGCGCCTCCTTCGATGCTTCCAGCACCAGCGCAAGTGCGCTGCCGTTGCCGGGTTCGACGAGATTGCCGGCACGCGCGGCCGTGCCGGCTTCGGTCAGCAACTGCGCGACCTTGCCCTTGCCGCCGTGACTGCCGAACGCGGCTTCGCGGCCGCGCGCCGCGATCACCGCCGAAGGCGCCAGCGAAATCGGCGGCCCGGCGTTCAGTTCGGACTCGGCCGAAGTCAGCCTGCGCGGCGGCGGACCCGTCATCAGGGGCGCGCTGGAACGCACCGCGTTGTGCGATCGAAGGATCGCCGGCTCCACCTTCAACGCCTGCGGGAAAAACCGGTACACCAGCGCGAACGCCAGCAGCAGCACGCCGATCGCGCCACCGATGGCGTGCTGGCGGGTGAGGGTTTGCGGCTTCGGCATGCGGTCGCGACGTCCGGGTGCTATCGTGTGCGGTTCACGATAGCAAACCCCATTGCAATGGAACACCGACCAATCGGCAGACGGACGCCATGAGCGCGGCATGGATCGATCAGGCGGGCGAACTTCCGGCGCTGCCGGACCGCGAGCCGCTGGGACTCGACACCGAGTTCATGCGCCGCAACACCTTCCACCCGAAGCTGGCACTGGTGCAGGCGGCGCACCTGAGCGAACGCTGGCTGCTGGATCCGCTGGCCTACGCGGTCGGCGCCGACGTGCGCGCGCTCGTCGCCCGCCGCACCTGCGTGATGCACAGCGCCAGCGAGGATCTGGAAGCCTTGATGCCGCTGCTGGACGACACGCCGCTCGAACTGTTCGACACCCAGATCGCGGCGGCGCTGTGCGGCCTGGGCGCGGGCCTGAGTTACCAGAAGCTGGTCGCGGGCGTCCTCGGCATCGCGATCCCCAAGGATGAAACGCGTTCGGACTGGCTGCAGCGGCCCTTGACGGCCAGCCAGCTCGACTATGCCGAGCAGGACGTCGCGCACCTCGCCGCGCTGCACGAAAGACTGGTGGCGGAACTCGAACGGCACGACCGCGCAGCATGGCACGCCGAGGATTGCGCGCGGCTGGTGCAGCGCGCGCGTCGCAACCACACGGAAATCGATCCGCAACCTCAGCGCGGATTTCCAGGCGCGGCCGACTGGCATCCCGACGCGCAGGTACGGCTGAAGCGCATGTTGTTGTGGCGCGACATCACCGCGCGCAAGCTCGACCGCCCGCGCCCGTGGATCTTGGACGACGCGCATGCGCTGTCGCTGGCGCAGCAACCCCCGGCGACCCCGCAGGCCCTGTTCGATCGCGTGAAGGGGCTGCGCGCGATGCGCGGCCCCCAGCGCGCGGAACTGCTGGCGCTGATCCAGGCGACGTCCACCCCGGAAGAACTGGAAACCCTGCAGCCCATCCCGCCAGCGCCAAAAGGCGAAACCAAGCGCGCCATCGACGCGATGCGCACCGTGGTGCAAGCCGCCGCCGAAAAACTCGCCCTGCCCGCCGGCCTGTTGTGCCCGCGCCGCCTGATCGAGGAATTCGCGGTCACCCGCGTCTGGCCGCCGGGTCTGCAGGGTTGGCGCGCCTCGGTACTGGAAACCGAGCTGACGCCGCTGCTGCCGGGCTGAGTATTTGCCGGGGCGCTTGGCGCGCGACCGCATACCGGCTACCATACGCGGCTCGCTGGCGTGCAACGCGCTCGCGCGGCGGCAACGGAATCCCGGTGCCCGCCCTGAAAATCCAAATCGTGGGGCGGTAGCTCAGCTGGGAGAGCGTCGCGTTCGCAATGCGAAGGTCGAGGGTTCGATCCCCTTCCGCTCCACCAACTCAACGATTGCAAGGGCCGAATCTCGTGCAGCGGCGGCCCAGCGTCCCGTTTCGCGCTACCTCACGCTGTCGTTCAGTTGCTCCGTGACGCGGTCGCCACGCAGGCGCAACGCGTGCGCCAGTGCCATGATCGCCGCCGAGAAGATCACGATCACGACCAGCCCCGACACCATGTCGAGGTAGCCGAGATTGCCGGCGTGCTTGTCGAGATCGGGATAGCGTCCCAGCCAACTGATCAGCGTGACGCCGCCGAGCCATGGCAGCATCCAGAACCCCGCGCGCATGTCCAGCTTCGGCGTGTGTTTGCCCCAGCCGGTTTCATGGATGACCAGCAGTACCAGACCGAGCAGCACCGCCACCATCAGTTTCCAGACCACGTCCCAGCCCGACCAGAACACAATCAGGTTGGACGACAGGAACGCCAGATACGGAATTGTCCACCCACCGCCAAGCCGGAACGGGCGCTTGTAATCCGGGCGTTCCTTCCGCAACGCCATCATCGTCAACGGCCCGGAACCAAACGACATCACCATCGCCGAGGTGTGGAAGCCGACCAGCTTCTGCCAACCCGGAAACGGCAGGAAGAACAGCAGCCCCACGAAGAACGCCAACACCACGCTGACCCACGGCACGCCCTTGTCGTTGACGCGCGAGAGCGACTTCGGCGCATTGCCGTTGCGGCCCATCGCATAAGTCAGGCGCGCCGACAACACCATGTAGATAAGCCCGGTGTCCGACGGCGACACGAACGCGTCCACATACAACAGGATCGCGAGCCACGTGAGTCCCAGCGCCGTCGCCAGCGCGGCCAGCGGCCCGAACGCCATCGCGTGTTCGCCGAGTCCGGCAATGAACGTCGTGCCGATATTGGCCCAGCCGTTCGCGAGCGCCGATTCCGGCAACGCGGCGATGAAGGCCACCTGCAGGCCGACGTAGATGATCGTGCACAGCGCGAGCGAACCCAGGATCGCGATCGGCACGTTGCGTTGCGGATTGCTGGTTTCGCCCGCGAGCTCCACGCCCTGCCGGAAACCGAGATACGAGAACACCACGCCCGCGGTTGCCACGGCCGAGAACACGCCGTGCCAGCCCATCGGCATGAAGCCGCCGTACTGCGGCGCGAAGAAATGCCCCGGATGGAACTGCACCGCGAAGAACGCCACGATCGCGATCACGATGATGCCGACCTTCCACACCACCAGCGTGTTGTTGATGCGCGCGAACCAGCGCACGCCCAGCATGTTGATGAGGACGAACACCAACAGCAGCACGCAGGCGACGCCGAGACCGGGCGTGGTCAGCACCGGCGAGCCATCCTTCAATGTCTGCAACCACGGGATGTAGTTGGCCGCGTATTGCAGCACCGCCAGCACTTCCAGCGGCGCGACTGCAACGGTCGCGATCCAGGTAATCCAGCCGGAGACGTAGCTCGCAAACGAGCCGAACGCGAAATGCGGGAACCGCACCACCCCGCCCGAGACGGGGAACATCGTCCCGAGTTCGGCGTAGGTGAGTCCGATGAGGAGGATCATCACCGCGCCCACCAGCCACGAGATGATCGACGCGGGGCCTGCCTGCTGCGCCGCGTTCATCGCGCCGAACAGCCAGCCCGAACCGATGATGGACCCGACCGCCGTGAACAGCAGTCCGACGGTGCCGATATGGCGTTTCAGGCGGTGGTCGTCACCGGCGGATTGGATCGTCGTTGACGACATGCAAGCATCTCCTCGTTGTTTCGAATAGCGCGGCAAATCAGCTCGTCATTCCGGGGCAATCGCCAGCTTCTTCGGCGATTGAACCCGGAATCGGTTTTGGCTGCGGCCAACCGAAGCCACCGATTCCGGGTTCTGCCCGCGGCGAAGCTGCGGGCAGCCCCGGAATGACGAAGAACCATCTTTATCGAGCGCGAAAGCCACACGCCACGCTGTCGACCTCAAATGTTTCCCGCCGCTTGTGGCCTAGCCGCATGCGGTGTTCGTACCGCGAAATATCGAGCCCTTCGCTGCTGATGTGCGGCATCACACCGGCCATCAAGTCGGCGAGATATCGCCCCGAGCCGCACGCCATCGTCCAGCCCAGCGTGCCGTGGCCGGTGTTGAGCCAGAGGTTCCTGAAGGGCGTGCCGCCGACCACCGGCGTGCCGTCCGGCGTGGCCGGTCGCAGGCCCGTCCAGAACTCGCCCTGCGTCGGGTCACCGCCGTGCGGATACAAATCGGCGACCACTTTTTCCAGCGTGGCGCGACGCCGCGCCGGTTCGGAAAGGTCGAACCCGCACACGCCGGCCGTGCCGCCCGCACGGATGCGTCGCTCGAAGCGGGTGACGGCCACCTTGTACGTTTCATCCAGCACCGTGGATGTGGGCGCCATCGCGGCGTTGCTGATGGGCAGGGTCAACGAGTAGCCCTTGAGCGGATACACCGGAAGCCGGATGCCCAGCGGCGCCAGCAGCCGCGGCGTGTAGCTGCCCAGCGCCAGCACGTAACGATCGGCGTGCTCGACGTGACCATCGATACGTACGCCAGTGATGCGGTCGCCGGATGTTTCGAGCGCTTCCGCGGTGGCGTTGAACCGGAACGCCACGCCAGCCGTCTTGGCACGCTCGGCCAGCAGCCGCGTGAACAGTGCGCAATCGCCGGTCTGGTCCTCGGGCAAACGCAACGCGCCGGTGAACTGATCCGCGACCTCCGCCAGCGCCGGCTCCACCTTCACGATGCCGGCGCGATCGAGCAGTTCGTAAGGCACGCCGTGCCGTTCGAGCACCGCGATGTCGCTGCCGGCGGCATCGAGTTGCGACTGCGTGCGAAACAATTGCAGCGTGCCGAGTTTGCGGCCCTCGTAATCGATGTCGAGTTCGTCCGCGAGTTCATTGAGGCATTCGGCGCTGTAGCGCGCGAGGCGCAGCATGCGCGCCTTGTTGACCACGTAACGCGCAGCGGTGCAATTGCGCAGCATCTGCAGCAGCCAGATGTACTGGCGCGGATCAAGACCCGGTTTGATCACCAGCGGCGCGTGCCGCGAGAACAGCCACTTCAATGCCTTCAACGGCACGCCCGGCGCGGCCCACGGCGCGGCGTAGCCGGGCGAAATCTGGCCGGCATTGGCGAAGCTCGTTTCCATCGCCGGACCGGCTTCGCGATCGACCACCGTCACCTCGAAGCCCGCACGCGCGAGATACCACGCGCTGCAGACCCCGATGACGCCGCCGCCAAGAACAAGTACGCGCATGACTGATTCTTTCGTCGATCACTCAGCGTGATCGAACTCCGGCATCGCCTCGAACTGCTGTCCCTTGCGCCACTTCTCCGCACCGGGACGCGTGTACACGACCTTGCCGCCGATGATCGTGTACAGCACCCGCGTGCGCAGGATGTCACTGGCCGGCAGCGTCAACAGGTTGCCGGAGAAAACGTCCAGGTCGGCGAGCTTGCCGGGGGTGAGGGAACCCAGTTCGTTTTCCTGGTAAATCGCGTAGGCGTTGTTCCAGGTGTAGGACTTCAGTTCCTGCATCCGCGTCTTGGCCTCGTCCGGGAAGAACGTCTTCTTGCCGTGGTCATAGGCACGCGTCACGCCGCAGTAGAAGTTCGGAATCGGATTGGTGTCCTCGACCGGCGTGTCGGTGCCATCCAGCACGATCGCGCCGCTGTCGATCAGCTTCTTCCAGACGTAGGCGCCCTCTTTCGCGCGCTGCTCGCCGAGGCGCGGAACCACCATCGGCGCGTCAGAGCATGCGTGGATGGACTGCATGGACGCGATCACGCCCAGTTCCGCGAAACGCGGGATGTCGGCGGGGTTGAGGTGTTGCGCGTGCTCGATGCGCCAGCGCAGCGCGTGCGCGGCGGGGTCCTCCTGGAAGATTTTCTGGTACATGTCCAGCAGTTCGCGGTTGGCCCGGTCGCCGATCGCATGGATCGACACCTGGAAACCGTCGCGCGCCGCGATCCGTGCGATCTGCGACAGGTCGCTCATCGAGGTGACGTTCTTGCCGGTGATGTGCGGCGCATCGCTGTACGGCTTCAGGAACCAGGCGCTGCGCGTGCCCAGCGCGCCATCGGAAACGTCTTCGCCGACGCCGCGCACGGTGAAGTGGTTGTCGGCGTAGCCGATGGTCTTGTACTTGGCGAGGTCCTTGTCGAGCTTCGCGACGTCCAGCACGCCGACGTTGACGTACAGCCGCAACGGCAGGCCCTTGGCCGCCTGCTGCTTCAGCCAGTCGATGGTTTCGAAGCTCGCGCCCTGGTCGACGAAGGTGGTGATGCCCTTGCTGATCTCGTTCTGCACCGCAAGCTGCAGCGCCTTCTCGCGGCGCGCCTCGCGCGCGGCCGGCGGCAAGGTTTGCAGGTGCCGGTTGTAGGCTGCGAATACCGGATCGGCCGCGGTATCACGCAACATCCCGATCGCATGGCCCTTGGCGTCGCGCACGATGGTTCCGCCGGCGGGATCGGGCGTCTTGTCGGTGATGCCGGCGAGTTTCAGCGCCTGCGCGTTCGCGTAGATGCCGTGGCCGCTGGCGTGGTTGAGCAGTACCGGATTGTCGGGCGAGACGGCATCCAGGCTGTCCGGCAACGGCAGCCCGTCGACGTTGGGCTGCGGCACCTTGTTCCACTTGGCCTGCTGCCAGCCCTGGCCGACGATCCACTGCCCCGGCCTGGCCTTGGCCACCGCGTCCTTCACGATCGCGACGATCTCGTCCCAGTTCTTGGCCTTGCCGACGTTCACCTGCATCAGCGCTTCGCCGGTATCCATCAAATGGCCGTGGCCTTCGATGAAGCCCGGCGTCACGAAGGCGCCGTGCAGGTCCATCACCTTGGTCTGCTTGCCGATGTAGCGCGAGACCGCCTCGTCGCTCCCGACCGCCAGGATCTTGCCGTCGCGGATCGCGAGCGCCTCCGCTTCCGGCTGCAGCGGATCGAGCGTCGCGATGGTCGCGTCGCGCAACACCAGATCGGCCGGCTGCAATGCGGGCGGGAATCCCGCGACCGGTGCGCCGGATGCGAACGCGCTCGCCACGAAGGCCAGCGCGACGCACGGAAACAACACTCGAATCGACTTCATTGCGCACGCTCCCTATCCCGGAACCCGCACGGCCGTGCGGGCCGGTCAACATACAGCGCCTACCAGCGGTATGCGATCTTGCCGTAGAAATATGCGCCGCTGAACCCGAACGGGGAAAGTTGCGAATACGGGAACACGCCGTTGGTGTTCTGGCCCGCGCGAACCCGGTCCGGATAGTTGTTCAGCACGTTGTCGCCGCCCAGCGTGAACGTCCACTTGTCCAGGAAGTAATTCACGTTGAGATCGAGTGTCCACTCCGGCGAATAGACCTGGTCGAAGACGTAGCTGGTCGAGCTGTAACTGGTGACGCTGCCGTAACGCGTCAGGGTGGCGCCGACTTCCCAATTGCCCACGTCATAACGTTCGTCGAGGATCAGCTTGCTGCGCGGCGCGGCGTCGGCCATCAGCCCCTTGATCGCATTGCGGTTGAGGCGCTGGAAGTTGACGCCCAGCGAATCGAGGATCGCGGGGTTCGGCTCGACCTTGGTGACCTTGTTCTTGTGATAGTCGGCGCTGAGCGTGGTCATCAGGCTGCCCGCGTCGCCGAAATCACTGCGATAGGTGGTCACCAGGTCGATGCCCTGCGAGCGCACCGTGCCGGCATTGGTGAAATAGTTGAAGCCGCTGTAGCCCGGGGTCGTGACGCCATGGCTCGCCAGGTAGGCCAGTACTTCCGGCGTCGTCAGCGGGATGGTGCTGGACAGCGCGATGCGGTTGTCCACGGTGACCTGATACAGATCGAGCGTCGCGGTGAAGGCATTGTTCGGCGTCCATACCGCGCCGATCGTATAGTTCTTGGCCTTCTCCGGCTTCAGCGGTTCGCCGCCCAGCAGGCGCGCCAGCGGCATGGTCGAGGGCACGATGCCGCGCAGGTAGATGCCTTCCGGCAAGCCGAGGTTGTTGCCCGCGCCGAACGACGTCGACGACGTCTCGAAGTAATGTTCCTGCCCCAGCGTCGGCGCGCGGAAGCCCGTCGACACGGTGCCGCGGACTGCGAATGCCTGGGAGAATTGATAGCGGCCCGACAGCGCGTACGAGGTGTTGCTGCCGAAATCCGAATAGTTCGAGTGGCGCGCCGCCAACGACATGTCGAAAGCGTCGGTGAGGTTCGATTCGAGCTGCACGTACTCGGCGAGGCTGTGGCGCGAAACCGAAATGGCATCCGACGGTGACCAGCCGGCGAAGCCCTGCGCGCCGCCGGTCGCGTCATTGTGGGTGGTGCTGATGTAGTAGGAACCCAGGTCGCCCGCCGCGACGCTGTAGCTCTGGCGCAGCCATTGCGTGCCGAACGCGACGTTCAGCGGATGCGAAAGCCAGCTCACATCCAGCGGCTTCGAGATGTCCACGTCGAACGTTTGCTGCTTGGCGCGCAGGATGCCGTCGTGGAATTCGGTCGGGCTGGTGCCGAAATCCGCCAGCATCGCGAAGTTGGTGGTGTTTTCCGTCGCATAGGAAACACGGTTGCCGCCTGTGTTCGCACTGACGTCCCAATTCCAGCCGTCGATCACGCCGCGCAATCCGGCGACCAGGGCACTGTCGGTCGAGACACCACGCTCGTGCGGAAGAAATCCGTTCGGGAACGGGCTGATGGCCAGCCATGGACTTTTCGGATACGGCGTATTGAGGCCGTAGCGGTAAAAGTCGTACGGCGTGCCTTCACGCCGGCCGAAATGCCCGTACGCGTAGAACTGCACGTTGGGCGTGATGTCGTACTGGCCGTTGATCAGCGCGTTGGAATCCTTGAACGGCACCACGCCGGTATGGAACAGCGTGCCGTACTGCGCGAGTCCGGGCCTGACATCCGGTTCGGCACGATTGGTTTCGTTCTGGTTGCCATCCTCCAGGCTGAACCGCATCCAGCCCTTGTCGCCCAGCGCCACGCCGAAGTTGCCCGCGCCGCGCCAGGTCCTGCCGTCGCCCGCGGCATACTGTCCGACGGTAGCGGTGACCGAGCCACCCTGCGCGCCCTTCTTCAGGATCACGTTGACGACGCCCGCGATCGCGTCGGAACCGTATTGGGCCGACGCGCCGTCGCGCAGCACTTCGATGTGGTCGACCGCGGATAGCGGAATCGTGTTGAGGTCGTAGCCTTGCGAACCGACGCCGATGTTGGCGAGGGTCATCACCAGCGCGCCCGGATGCCAGCGCTTGCCGTCGACCAGCACCAGCACTTCGTCGGGCGGCATGCTGCGCAACTGGAACGGGCGCTGGAAGGCTTCGAGATCCGAAGCCGGCGACATCGGGAAGTTCAACGATGGAATCGCGCGCGACAGCGCCGTGCCGAAATCGAACGCACCGGTCTGCCTGAGCGTGTCGCCGGAAACCACGTCGACCGGCTGCAGCGAATCCTTGAGCGTGCGGCCGAGCACGCGCGTGCCCGTCACCACCACGGTGGACAAGGTTGCCGGTTGCCTGGATTTTTGCTGCGCGGAAGATTGCTGATCCTGGCTTGCAGCCTGGGTGTCCTGTGCGGAGGCCGTACCGGCCAGCGCCAGCAGCACCGCGGCAGCCAGCACGGTCGGAACGATTTGTTTTGCGCGTGTAATCACTGAAAACCTCCCCGGTTCTGACCGTTGCAGGATTGCAGCGATCGAAGTGGTGTTCGTGAAACGACGAAAATCCCCATGAAACCCCGAGCGTACCCACAAAAGCGCCATTGCCGCCAATGAAAAAAAGGGCACGTGGCATAACTGAACGTTGTGGAGGCGACCGCCGCGGCGGAACGCATCGCCTCACTGCGCAAGCATCCGCTGCGCGAGTTGCCGTATCAGGTCGAGGAATCGCTTCTGCACCGGGTTCAACGGACTGTCGGGGCGAAACATCGCATACAGCACCACGTCGAGGTGCGGTTTCAGTGGACGCATCTGCACGTGGTGCACGCCGGCGCGCGCCGTGAACGGATCGATCAGCGCCAGGCCCTCGCCCTTCGCCACCAGCGCGTGGGCCAACTGATAGGTCTGCACCGACACCAGCGTCTGCGGCGGCGGCTGGAGCTGGCTGAGGTGGCTTTGCAGCATGTTGCCCAGCGCGTCGCGCACGGTGATCCCGATCATCGGCTGGCCGGCCAGCGCCCCGATCGGCAGCGGACGCGCCAGTTCGGCCTCCGGCCACCAGCCGGGCGGCGCGATCACCATCACGCGCCCGCGGCACAACGCCTTCTGGCGCAGGGTCTGGTGACCGACGTCCTGCAGGGTCAAGCCGATGTCGGCGTCGCGCAGCGTCAGCGAGTGGCACATCTGCAACGAGTGCTGCGTGGACAGTTCCACGATCGTGCGGGGAGATGCCTTGCGCAGCAGCGCGGTGGCCTCGGGCAACAGCCCCATGGCCAGTGTCGGCGTGCACGTCACGCGCAACGGGGTGCTCTCCGGCTGGCTCATGTTGGTGGTGAGCCGCTCCAGGTCGTGCACGTCCTGGATGATCTTTTCGATGCGGTCGCGCAGCAGCATGGCTTCCTGCGTCGGCTGCAGGCGCCCGCGCACGCGGCTGAAAAGCTCGAAGCCCAGCTGGTCCTCGGCGTGCTGCAGCGCCTTGCTGGCCGCCGGCTGCGAAATGTTCAACAGCTTGGCCGCGCCGGTCAGGCTGCCGGTGGTCAGCACCGCATGGAACAATTCGATGTAACGCAAACGCATGTCGAGTCACCCCATCCGGACGAATCATTGCCCGCCCTTTGTCGCGCCCGCCGACGCCGCACCGGCGCCGGGACGCTAGTAGGGGCGAATCATCGCATGTAACCGCCGCGCGCACCCAGGCCAAAAGTATCGGAGCCGGTACACTGCCGGGCGCCACGCGTTCACGCCACCCAAGGATCGACCATGCCCGCGCGTCTCGTCACTGTCGCCATCCTGCTGCTGGCCTGCCTGCCCGCCCATGCCGGACACGAGAACCTCCGCGACTACGGCATCCGCATCGGCGTGCTGCAGCCGGGCAAGTGGAACGCGATCACCGACGTGCCGGGCGTGCTGGTCGGGCAGAAGACGCTGATCGAAGGCGATGACGTGCGCACCGGCGTCACGGCCATCCTCCCGTACGCGGGCAACATTTTCCAGAACAAGGTGCCGGCCGCGGTGTACGTCGGCAACGGCTTCGGCAAGCTGACCGGCACCACGCAAATCGCCGAACTCGGCAACATCGAAACGCCAATCGTGCTGACCAACACGCTCAGCGTGCCGACCGCGGCCGACGCGTTGATCGACTACACCTTTTCCTTTCCGGAAAACGCCGAGGTCATGTCCGTGAATCCAGTCGTGGGCGAAACCAACGACGGCTGGTTGAACGACATCCGCGGCCGCCACGTCACCAAACAGGACGTACTGGACGCGATCCATGCGGCGAAAACCGGCCCGGTCGCACAGGGCAACGTGGGCGCCGGCACCGGCACGGTCGCGTTCGGCTTCAAGGGCGGCATCGGCACCGCATCCCGCAAACTGCCGGCCTCGCTCGGCGGCTACACCGTAGGCGTGCTGGTGCAGACGAACTTCGGCGGCGTGCTCAGCATCGACGGCGTGCCGGTCGGCAAGCTGTTGCACAAGTATTACCTGAGCGACAAGTTGAACGATTCGCCCGATGGTTCCTGCATGATCGTGGTGGCGACGGATGCGCCGCTGGATTCGCGCAACCTGGAACGCCTCGCGAAACGGGCCATCCTGGGGCTCGGCAGGACTGGCGGCATCGAGTCGAACGGCAGCGGCGATTACGCGATCGCATTCTCGACCGACAAGGATTCGCGGGTCGCGTACGAATCCAACGACCCGTTGCAGCACATCACCGTCGTCCGCAACGACGACATGTCGCCGCTGTTCATGGCTGCAATCGAGGCGGCCGAGGAAGCGATCCTCAATTCACTGTTCCACGCCGAAACGACCACGGGCCGCGATCATCACCGCATCGATGCCTTGCCCGTCGACAAGGTGCTGCAGATCATGCGCCGGCACGGCTACGACATCGCCGATCCCGCAGCGCACGGCGACCACGACCCGTAGCGACAAGCACTCGCCCGCATCGCCCGATGCGCCGCCGGAGCGTGCGCGCCGTTCACAACTCCCAGTTATGCCAAGTGCCGGTCTTTTCATTGGCCGGCGGCGTGCGCCCACGGGTACTCTCCTGCAGGCACTGCTGTTGGCGCACATCCGAAGGAAGGATTGCATGTCTGACCATGGCGAAGTGGCTGGCGACGGCCAGTGGGGTCCGCCTTATCTTTTGTACCTCGGCCAAGCGGCCGACGATCTGGCCATCAAGACGGCCAGGGGCCTGGCGTTCTGGCGCCCCGAATGGTGCGTGGGCCAGCACAGGCATCCCGACTGCCGATACACTCTGGGCTTGCCCGACATGGGCTTCGCGGAAGCGCGCGACGCGGGCGCCGACACCATGGTGATCGGCACCGCGAACGCCGGCGGCGTGATGGCGCAGGAAACCGTGGCCGACATCGTCGAAGCGCTCAACGGGGGACTCAACGTGGTTGCGGGCCTGCACCAGAAGCTGCGCGACAATCCGTATATCGTGGCCGCGGCCCGGCGCAACGGTCGGGTGCTGTACGACGCGCGCGACTTCACCCGCAACCTCCCGGTCGGCAACGGCCGCAAACGCGCAGGCCATCGGCTGCTGACCGTCGGCACCGACTGCTCGGTCGGCAAGATGTACACCACGCTCGCGCTCGAGCGCAGCATGCGCAAGCGCGGTTTGACCGCGGATTTCCGCGCCACCGGCCAGACCGGCATCTTCGTGGCGGGCGGCGGCATTCCCGTGGATTCGGTGGTCGCGGATTTCATTTCCGGCGCGGCGGAGTGGATCTCGCCTGCGCGCGAAGACGGCGGCTGGGATTTGATCGAAGGGCAAGGTTCGCTGTTCCACCCGTCCTACGCCGGCGTGTCGCTGGGACTGCTGCACGGCTCGCAGCCCGACGCGCTGGTGTTGTGCCATGAACCGACCCGCAAGCACATGCGCGGCTTGCCGGATTCCCCGATCCCCGATCTGAAGCGCTGCCTCGAAGCCAATATCGAAGCCGCGCGCCTGACCAGTCCGGCGGTCAAGGCCGTCGGCATTGCACTCAATACTTCCAATCTTTCCGAGCACGAAGCCAAGGTGATGTGCCGCGAAATCAGCGGCCGGCTCCAGCTTCCCTGCGAAGACCCGGTCACGATGGGCGTGGAAGGCATCGTCGACAACCTGCTCGCATGCTGCGCGAACTGACCATCCGGCACCGCAGCCTGCCGCTGCATTCGCCCTTTCGCATTTCGCGCGGCGTCAAGCACGCCGCCGACGTGGTCACCGTCGAACTCCGACAAGGCAACTGCATCGGACGCGGGGAATCGGTGCCGTACGCGCGATACGGCGAATCCGTGGCCTCGGTGCTCGACGAGGCTGAGGCGCTGCGAAAGGAACTCTGCGCCGGGATGGGCCGCGACGAACTGCAGGCGCGGCTGCACCCCGGCGCAGCCCGCAACGCGATCGACGCGGCGTTGTGGGATCTCGAATCGAAACTCACCGGCGTGCCGGTCTGGATGCGACTGGCAAGACCACCGCGCGCGTCCATCGTCACTGCGCTCACCGTCAGCCTCGATGCGCCGGAAGCGATGGAACAAGCCGCATCGCGGATCGCGGATGCGAAGCTCATCAAGGTCAAGGTCGATGCCGACGATCCGGCCGCGCGCATCGAGGCGGTGCGGCGTGCAGCGCCCTCGGCGCGGCTGATCGTCGATCCCAACGAGAGCTGGAACCTCGACATCCTGCACGCCACCCTGCCCACGCTCGAACGCGCCGGCGTGAGTTTGATCGAACAGCCCTTGCCGGCGGTCGGCGATGCCGATCTCGCAGGGTTTTCCAGCCGCATCCCGATCTGCGCCGACGAGGCTTGCCACACCTGTGCCGATCTGCCGCGCCTGCTCGACCGCTATCAGGCCGTCAATATCAAGCTCGACAAGACCGGCGGGCTGACCGAAGCGTGGCGGCTGCTGCGTGCCGCGCGTGCACAAGGCTTCCGCATCATGGTCGGCTGCATGGTGGGATCATCGCTCGGCATCGCGCCGGCGCTGGAAATCGCGCGCGAAGCGGAATTCGTGGATCTGGACGGTCCGCTGTGGCTGGAGAACGACTACGCCGACGGTGTGAAACTGCAGGACGGCTTGCTTGCTCCGCCCGCGCAGGGATTCTGGGGGGAGGCAGCGCGCTTCGCCGATACCCTGACGGCTTGCGCCTAGCAAAGGCAGCGCGCCCGACGAGTGCGCGCTTCGCAACCAAGGCGTGCGTGGTATTGCCACGTCGTCCACAATCGCAAGCCACGCCACGTGACGCTTTTTTCATTCGGTGCCGTTTTGCGACCCGCAACCATTTCGATTCGATGACCAACAAGGTGAAAGCGATGTTCCAGCCTGACGCGGCCCGACATTCTTCCGATCCCTCGATCCACGCCGATGCGCTTCGCCGCGCCGCCTGGACGCGCACCGCGATCGCGGTGGCGATCGCGGCATTCAGCACGGCCGCGGCCGCACGCGACAATCGCCCACCCGCGCCTGACTTTTCGCACGCGCCCGCCGCGACCCAGGCGATGCTGGCCAAGGCCAAACCGGTGACGGCCAGGCACGCGATGGTCGTTTCGGACCAGCACTACGCGACCGAAGCCGGCGTGCAGATCCTGAAGGAAGGCGGCAACGCCATCGACGCGGCGGTCGCAGTCGGTTACGCGCTGGCGGTGACGCAACCCTGCTGCGGCAACATCGGCGGCGGCGGCTTCATGACCATCCATCTCGCCAATGGCGAAAACCTGTTCCTGAACTTTCGCGAGAAGGCGCCGCTGAAGGCCACGCCAAACATGTTCTTGGACGCGCAGGGCAACGTCGTCGAAGGCCGCAGCACCGACACGTATCTCGGCGTCGGCGTGCCGGGCACGGTGATGGGGCTCGACACCGCGCTGAAGAAGTACGGCACGATGAGCATCGCGCAGGTCATCCAGCCGGCGATCAAGCTGGCGCGCGAAGGCTACGTGCTGCAAGAAGGCGACGCGAAGATCATCAACAACGATCTCGAAGCGCTCAACAAATATCCGGAATCCGCCGCGGTCTTCGGCAACGGCGGCAAGCCCTGGATGGCGGGCGATCGCGTGGTGCAGACGAATCTCGCCAACACCCTGGAGAAGATCGCCAAGGGCGGCACCGACGCGTTCTACAAGGGCTCGATCGCCAAGGCCGTCGTGAAAGCCAGCGACGCCCACGGCGGCATCCTCACCATGAAGGATTTCGCCAGCTACAACGTGGAATGGAAGAAGCCGCTGCAATGCGAATATCGCGGCTACACCATTCTTTCGGCGCCGCCGCCGAGCTCCGGCGGCACCACGATGTGCCTTGCGCTGAACATCCTGAAGCCCTATCCGGTCGCCGACTGGGGCTACGCCTCGACGAAGTTCGTGCACTACTTTGCGGAAGCCGAGCGCCGCGCCTTCGCGACCCGCAACACCTATCTCGGCGATCCGGATTTCGTGAAGATCCCGATGCAGAAACTGATGTCGCCGTCCTACGCGGCATCGCTGCGCTCGACCATCAAGCCCGACAAGGCCACGTCTTCGTCCGAGATCAAGAGCTTCCTGCCGCCGAGCGAAGGCAACAACACCACGCATTATTCGGTGATGGACAGCCACGGCAACGCCGTGGCCGTCACCTACACCATCAACTTCCTGTTCGGCATCAAGCAGATCGCGGGCGACACCGGCTTCTACCTCAACGACGAGATGGATGACTTCACGGCCAAGCCCGGTGCATCGAACGGTGCGGGACTCGTGCAGGGCGAGGCCGATGCGGTCGCACCCGGCAAGCGTCCCTTGAGTTCGATGACGCCGACCGTCGTGTTGAAGGACGGCAAGCCCTTCATGCTGAGCGGCAGCCCCGGCAGCGCCACCATCATCTCGACCACGATGCAAAGCATCATCAACGTGGTGGACTTCGGCATGAACATGCAGCAGGCCGTCAACGCGCCGCACATCCACATGCAGTGGTATCCGGATGTCGTGTACGTCGGGCCGGGCCTGCTGACGGCGGAATCGAAGCAGCAACTGGAAGCGATGGGCTACACGCTGAAGGAACGCCATTTGGGCGTGCTCGAATCCATCCTCGTGAACCCGAAAACCGGCATGCTGGAAGGCGCCAGCGACCCGCACCGTTCGGCGGGCTCGGCGGCGGGTTACTGATAAGCGCCATGCGCACGCAGACTCACTTCGAAATCGCGGTGTGTATAACACCCCCTCCCTCCGGGAAAGGGTGCCCCGAAGGGGCGGGTGAGGATTCGCTTACCGAAGGCACTACATCTTCTGCAAACTTGCAGTTCGAGTATTCGTACCCTCATCCGGCGCTGCGCGCCACAGCAAAAGCAGCGCGTAACGCGCCCTTCTCCCGGTGGGGGACGGAAAGAGCCAACGGCGAATGAAGCCCGCACGCGATGACCGCACCGACTGCCCACGCCGACCCCGCACGCGCTGACGCGGCTTGCCTGGACGGAGTCGATCTCTCCGCCTTGGCACGGCGCGCGGGCACGCCGTGTCACGTTTATTCCGCAAGCGCGATCCGGCAACGCATCGATGCCCTGCGAAGGGCATTGCACGGGCTGGACGCGCGGGTCTGCTACGCGGCCAAGGCCAATTCCAACATTGCGATCCTGCAACTGATGGACGAAGCCGGGCTGGGCGCCGACATCGTGTCGGGCGGCGAGTTGTGGTGCTGCCTGCATGCCGGCATTCCCGCCGACCGGATCGTGTTTTCCGGCGTCGGCAAGACCGCGGAGGAAATCGCGGACGCGCTGGACGCGGGTGTCGCGCGCTTCAACGTCGAATCGGCGGACGAACTGCAACTGCTGCAACGCGTCGCCGCGGAGCGCAACGTCGTCGCCAATGCTTCCGCGCGCATCAATCCCGACGTCGACGCCCTCACCCATGCCAAGATTTCCACCGGCAAGTCGGAAAACAAATTCGGTGTCAGCATCGACGAAGCACGCCAGTGGTTCGCGAACCGCGCCGCGTTGACGCACGTGCGACTGGACGGCCTGCATGTCCACATCGGCTCGCAAATGCTGAGCCTCGATCCGGTCCGCGCGGCGCTGCGACGCGTGGCGGAATTCTGGCGCGAACTGAGCGCCGCGGGATGCACGATCCGCAGCATCGACGTCGGCGGCGGCCTCGGCGTGTGCTATCGCGCCGGCCACGATCATCCCGTTTCGATCGATGACTACGCCGACGCGATCCGCCAAGCGCTGGCAGATTACGACGGCCGCATCCTGCTGGAACCCGGCCGCTGGCTGGTGGCCGAAGCCGGCGTGCTGCTGACGCGCGTGGTCCGCGTCAAGGAAGGCCGGCAGCGCAAGTTCCTGATCCTGGATGCCGCGATGACCGAACTGATCCGGCCTTCGCTGTACGACGCGTGGCACGACATCGTGCCGCTGGTGGATGACTCGCGCCCGCTGCAGACCTACGACGCCGTCGGCCCCGTCTGCGAAACCGGCGACACCTTCGCGCGCGATCGCACGATGCGGGAATGCAGGGCCGGCGACCTGGTGATGATCAAGGCCACGGGCGCCTATGGTGCGTCGATGGCATCGACCTACAACTCGCGGCCGCTGGCGGCCGAAGTGCTGCTGGATCGCGGCCGTTACGCGGTCGTGCGGCGCCGGCAAACATTGGAAGAAATGATCGCGGGCGAGCAAGTCGCCAACCAATGGGAGACGTGATGGCCGACACGAAGCCGCTGAAAACCCCTCTCCCTCCGGGAGAGGGTGCCCCGTCAGGGGCGGGTGAGGGTACGCGATTGCGTTGACCATGCAAGCGAGTAGATACAACTGGGCACAACCGAACCCTCATCCGGCGCTGCGCGCCACCTTCTCCCGAAGGGAGAAGGAAAAATCGGCTTTGGCGACAGAAAATATCATGAAGCACTTTTCGCGATTCATACTAGCAGTTGCGCTTGGGTCGACCATGTCGATTGCACAAGCTGCCGCGCCATCGCCAAAACAAAACGCCGGCCTTGATCGCCTCGTCGACGCAGTAGTCGCGTATTACCACCTGCCCGGCCTCGCCGTCGGCGTGATCGATCACGGCAAGGTGGTTTACACGCGCGAGGTCGGCACGCTCGCATCCGGCAAGCCGATCGACGCGAACACATTGTTCGAAATCGCCTCCAACACCAAGGCCATGACGTCCACCCTGCTGGCGCGGCTGGTGCAGCAGGGCAAGTTGCGCTGGGACGACCCGGTGACGAAATACCTGCCGACGTTCCGCATGTACGACCCGTGGGTCACGAAGAACATGCAGGCCGGCGACCTGCTGGTGCACCACAGCGGCCTGCCCGAAGGCGCGGGCGACCTGATGTTGTGGCCGACGCCTAACCACTTCACGCGCGCGGACGTGATCGCGGGTTTGCAGTACCTGAAACCCGCCTACAGTTTTCGCGCGGGCTATGCCTACGACAACACGTTGTACATCGTGGCCGGACAGGTCGCGGCCGCGGCGGGCGGCGCCCCCTACCCGGTGCTGATGCGCCGCGAAATCTTCCAGCCGCTCGGCATGACGCGTTGCCAGGTCGGCACGTGGAATCGCGATGAAGTCGGCAACGTCGCGGACCCGCACATCATCGAAAACGGCCGCTACGTCGCGATGCACGCTCGCGGCGCGATCGTGCACGAAACCACCATGGATTCGGCCGGCGGCGTGCGCTGCAGCCTCCACGACATGCTGACCTGGGCGATGAACTGGCTGGCACCGACACCGCAGCAGTTGCAGTGGCTGACGCCAAAGGAGCGGCACGCGGAGTGGACGCCCTACACGCCGATGCCCATCTCGAAGCGCAAGCACGAATGGGACGGCACCCTGTTCTGGGGCTATGGCTTCGGCTGGCGGATCGGCGATGTCGACGGCGAGATGACGGTGTCGCACACCGGCACGCTGTCGGGCATGTATTCGGCCGTGACGCTGTTGCCGTTCAAGCAGAGCGGCTATGTTTTCATGATCAACGCCGAAGCCGACAACGCGCGCAGCGTGCTCAACGAGGTGCTGACCAAGCACTTCACCGCGCCCGACAAGGCGCGCAGCGTCGCGAGCTACGCCGACGAACTGAAACGTGCCGACGAACAGCGTCGCATCTCGCGCGTGCCCGACACGTCCTCGCGCCAACCCGCAACCCCTGCCGACCTGAAAAACGAACTCGGCGTATGGCGCGATCCATGGTTCGGCGAAGCACGCATCTGCGCACACGGCGACAAGGTGCAATTCGCCTCGCAGAAATCCCCCGAACTCACAGGCGAAGTGATGCGCGTCGGCGACAAGTACCTCGTGCACTGGTTCCACGGCGACGCCGAAGCGTGGCTGGACTTTCCCACCAAGGCCGGCGGCACGCTGCACATGGCCAAGGTCGATCCGGATGCGGATTTCAGCTACGACTACGAAGACCTCGACTTCACGCGAGAGCATGCTTGTGAATAAAAATCCTTCCAAGGTCGAGCAGCATCAGAATTTATCGACGTCATTCCCGCGTAAGCGGACTGCGTTTGCAGGATTGCAAACGCGAACGCCGCAGGTGGCGCGTAGCGTGAGCGCCATGGATGGCGCGAGTTTATCCAGTGTCTTAGGCGTGGTGAGAACCAAGTCGCTGGGTTCCGGATCGCCGCTGCGCGGCGTCCGGAATGACGAAAAAACATTGGTTGGTAAAAGGATGACGATTCTTGTGGCTTGCCTGCTGGCTCTCACTGCCGCCGCCGCAAACGCCGACACCCCACCCCAAATCTCGCCCGCAAACATGGCCGAAGCGGGCATGGTCGACATCCGCTCGCTTATTCCCGACATCGCCGAGAACATCCACTACGCCGGCAGCGACAACTTCACCGGCGCGCCGGTGCCTGGCTACAAGGCGGCAAAGTGTTTCCTGCTGAAGCCCGCCGCCGAAGCGCTGGCGCGCGTCGAACACGCGCTGCGCAAGCAACACGCCCGTCTGAAGATCTGGGACTGCTACCGCCCTGCCCGCGCGGTCGCCGCGTTCGTGCGCTGGGCGCACGATCTTTCCGACACAAGCACCAAGGCCGAGCACTACCCCAACGTCGACAAGAGCAAACTGCTGGGCGAATACATCGCGCCGGTGTCGGGGCATAGCCGCGGCGCAACCGTCGACCTGACGATGATGCAGTGCGACACACACGGCCGGCATTGCAAGCCGCTCGACATGGGCACCCACTTCGACATGTTCGACCCGCTCGCCCACACCGATTCGCCCGACGCCACCGCCGCGCAGCACGCAAACCGCGAGCGCCTGCTGCACGCGATGGCCGCGCAGGGTTTCGAAAACTACGCGGCGGAATGGTGGCACTACACCTTCACCATGCACCCGCAGCCGACCACGCTTTATGACGTCCCCGTACATTAGGGGGAAGATCCGATTATTTTTGTCGTCATTCCGGGGCCGCCGCGGCTTCTTCGCGGCGGAACCCGGAATCCATTGTCTTTTGCAATTGATGAAAATGGATCCCCGCTTTCGCGGGGATGACGTCTGATTCCAGAAGGGTTCTGGCCACTCGGAGACTCGACCATGACGCGCAAACTTTTCGTTCTGCTCGTACTTGCATGGCTGCCCCTGATGGCCGCCGCGCAAGCACCAGCACCGCTTCAAGCCCAAGTCGATGCGCTGATGAGCCGATACACGGGCGACGTGCCCGGTGCGTCCCTGCTGGTCGTGAAGGACGGCAAGCCCGTGATCGAGCGCGGCTACGGCTACGCCAATCTCGAAGAACACACCGAGGCCGGCCCCGAAACCAACTATCGTCTTGCCTCGGTCACCAAGCAGTTCACCGCGGCGAGCATCCTGCTGCTGAAGCAGGGCGGCAAACTGAAACTCAGCGACCCGATCCGCAAGTACCTGCCGGAACTTCCCGCCAGCGACGCCAAGATCACGATCGAAAACCTGCTGGCCCACACCAGCGGCCTGGTCGATTACGAAGACCTTATCCCGGCGAGCCAGACCGCCCAGATAGACGACAACGACGTGCTGCGCATGATCGCGTCGCAGGATCGCCTGTACTTCCAGCCCGGCAGCGCGCATCGTTACAGCAACGGCGGCTACGTGCTGCTGGGCCTGATCGTGCAGCGCGTGTCGGGCATGGATCTGGCCGACTTCATGAAGCAGCGCATCTTCCAGCCGCTGGGCATGGATCACACTCTGATGTACGAACACCACCGCGGGCCGAAGCCAACCCATCGCGCCTACGGTTACAGCCTGATCGATGGCAAATGGACGCGCACCGACCAGAGCGTCACCAGCGCCACCCGTGGCGACGGTGGCATCTATTCGAACATCCAGGACTTCGCGAAGTGGGACGCGGCGCTCTACACCGACAAACTGCTCGACGCCGACTCACGCAAGCTCGCGTTCACGCCGAAGGACCCGATCGCCGATCCCGACACCGACTACGGCTTCGGCTGGCGCCTCAGCGGCGACACCGAATGGCATTCGGGCGAAAGCCAGGGCTTCCGCAACGTGATCATCCGCTGGCCCAAGCAACACGTCACCGTAGTGATCCTGAGCAATCGCAACCACTTCAAGCCCTATCCGCTTGCGCTCACCATCGGCGAGCTGTTTCTGGCGCACTAATCTTTGCCAGTTAAGCGGTTCTAATTGCTTGAGGGAACAAGCGCGAGGGAGTTGCGAACGCGCTCGACCGGCCAGTTAAAGAACCTGAGACGAAACAACTCCGTTCGCCGCCAGAAAGTCTCGAAGCGCCCGATACTTGGCGCGATAAGCGTCACTGCGAACGTCCTTCGGACTAAACCAAAGACTTATTTCCGACACACACTCACCATGTCCACGGAAGAATAACGGAGCTAGTTGTTTGAGAATCGCCTTGGCGGTTGCGAGCTCCTCATCTCTTGCGCGTGTAAATGCATTTATTGCGAACCGAAGTGAACCGAGGAGTACATCGACCAAGCTGCAAAAGTGCGACTGTCCGATAGCCGCAAGATGGTAGCCGACGATCCACTGAATCTTCATTTCAGTACTGTATGGCAAATGACCAGTTAGCCCCACAGATAGCTTTTCTCTGAGTTGGCCATCAATCTCCTTGTCGTCAAACCGATCAATTAACACTAGGCCGGGCCCCTTTTGCCTGTTGAGATAGCAGTCAAAGTGATAGCAAAGTGTGTTGATGCCGAAACGACGCGCATCCTCGGACGAAGTAGCAATGTCATGAAGAAGAAGGTTGACGAGGAGTTTGCAGCCAAACTTTGCCGCGACAGCAATGATAGCCTGCTTAAGTTGGATGAACTGTTGGTGCGAGATGTCCTTTGGGCCCGGATTGAACTTGAGAATGTAGTCACGCGCCACACCAAGAGAATTTCTGACATCTTCAATCTCTGCGGCAAGCTCATGCGCAATGGCTGCGTCAAAAGCGATGCCGCCATACACAAAAAAATCCCCTGCCTTCTTGGCGAAATTCGTTTCGTCGCAATACAAGAGATGCATGGGCTTTCTAGCGTACGAACTTAACGGCGCTCGCAGTGCATTGCTAAAACGCTAGCCACCATTTTGGCTTGCCAAAAGCTGATCAATCACGGGATCCATCTTTGACTTGGTTCCCCGCCACTTGCCGAGGTCATACCCGCCCTTGCCATTGAGGTGGTACTCAGCGAATCCAATTTGCATGCCACCACGCCAAAGGCGCAGCTCTGCATGAGACAGATATGGCTTGAAGTCCCATGAGCGAAGCGCGGTGTATGTGACTGTTACAACGCAGGACTGGGCCTGCGACTGATCAACAACAGATGTTGCGATGTGGTGACGGGCAAAGCCATCACGCAATACCGGAACGAAATCAGAAACTATGACTTTGGGGTTGTTGACGATGCACACGTTGTGAAGCTGTACGCTGGCCGAGACAGGCCTCACAGTCACGGATGTGCAACCTGCAACGGCGAGCGCAACGACGACCAAAACCAGAACCCGAATTCGCATGAACTTTCCCCTTATGGCGATCAATTACAAGTTAGTTTCGGAATCAAGCATGACTTGGACACGCTCGGCGGCGTCGGAACATTCCTGCACGAATACACGGCCGGCATGCGCCTCTTGCGGCGTCTGATCCCCGCCGTCTGACCGACCCGTTTTCCCCAAGGGCCAACGCGCAGCGTTGCGATCTTCCCACCCGACGAAAACCGCTGCAAGCATCATGCCGACCCGTGCGGCGCGGCACCTTGCGGATTCCGGAGCCGGAAACACCATGACGCCGCCATCCAGCACTTGAATGCACCCCATTGAATGTCGGTAGGGGCCAACATTGCCGAGCCGGTGCTGGAACCCGTGACACCCCGCATGCGACACTCCGCGCATGCCGATCCACTCTCCCACGATGGAATTGCTCGCGGTCCTCGCGATCGCGTTGTATTTCGCGTCGGCCGCCGCGCTGGCGCGCCCGCTGCTCAGCCACAGGGCGATGCCGCGGCGTGCGGCGCTGGTCCTTGGCGGTATCGCGGTGCTGATGCACTTCGGGGTGCTGTTCGGCATCCATCGCGGCGCGGTGGACCTGCACTTCTACGCCGCGCTGTCGCTGGTGTCGGCGGTGATCGCGGCCTTGACCCTGATCGTGAATGTCGCGCGCCCGGTGGCGGCGCTGGGCATCATCCTGTTTCCGCTGGCCGGATTGTTCCTCGCGATCGACGAATTCCTCGCGCCGGCCACCGCGCCGTTTCCGATCGACTGGCAGATCGGGCTGCACGTGATCATCGCGCTGCTGGCGTACAGCCTGCTGGCGATCGCGGCGGTGCTGGCGTTGCTGCTGGCGACCCAGGAACGCGCGCTGCGCACCCGCCGCCTCGGCACCTGGGCGGGCGCGCTGCCGCCGCTGACGCAGACCGAATCGCTGATGTTCAAGTTGATCGGCGCGGGTTTTGCGCTGCTGACGCTGATGCTGCTTTCGGGCGTGCTGTTCGTGCACAACCTGCACGCGCAGCACCAGGCGCACACGGCGATCCTGTCGCTGGTGGCGTGGATCATCTTCGGCGTGCTGCTGATCGGCCGCTGGCGCTGGGGCTGGCGCGGAAGCCGCGCGGTGAACCTTACCCTGGCCGGCATGGTGATCCTGCTGCTGGCGTTCTTCGGCTCGAAGTTCGTGCTGGAGATGATCCTGCATCGGAACGGGATGTAGCGTCCCGCCGTGTCATGCGGACGCTCCGTGCGCGTTGTTTCGTGACTCGAGGCATCAAGAAACATCGTCATTCCGGGGCTGCCCGCGCTATGCGGGCAAAACCCGGAACCCAGCGATTTTGCTTTTCAGCGCATACCGCGAAAGTCACTGGGTCCCGGCTTTCGCCGGGATGACGAGCAAAAATCAAAGCATCGTTGGCGGGGTGTGCACGCGCCGCGCGGTTGTGCAACCATCCGCGACGTTTGCGGCATGACTTTCCCTGACGGAGTTCCCATGACCTCATCGATGGATTCCACGCGGATGTGGAACGGACACTTCTCGCACCCGCTTCGGATCGTGGCTGCGCTGCTGATCGCGTGCGCCGCGTGGCTGATGGCCGGCACGGCACACGCCGATGCGACGCTGGATCCATCGCTGCTGCCGGGCATCCAGTCGGCGACGTTCGAAGTGGTCGCGGCCAAGCCTAAGGACACACTCACCTACGAAAAACCGCTGCCGCTGGACCTGCTGCCGTACCAGGAACGCACCGACAAGTACTACTCCATCGGCACCGCGTTCGCGATCGGCCCCAAAACCTACGTCACCGCCGCGCACGTGTTGATGATCGGCTACCAGAGCCTGTGGGGCGCGCCGGAGTTGCGCGACGCGTCGGGTAAGGTGTACGCGATCGACAAGATCGAGAAGTTCGCGCTGCGCCGCGACTTCGTGGTGTTCTCGCTGAAGGACCCGCCGAAGATCACGCCGCTCGCGCTCGACACCAAGCCCGGCTTGAACCAGGTCGTGTACTCGGTGGGCAACGCGCTCGGCACCGGGGTGGTGATCCGCAACGGCCTGTACACGTCCGACACGCCCGAATCGCAGGACGGCCAGTGGAAGTGGATTCGTTTCTCGGCGGCGGCGTCGCCCGGCAACAGCGGCGGCCCCTTGCTGGACCAGAACGGCAAGGTGATCGGCGTGGTGCTGATGAAATCGCCGAACGAGAACCTCAACTATGCGCTGCCGATGCGCGACGTGCTGGACGCACCGAAGGATCTCGCGCGTTTCGACAAGCGCATGGCGTACCAGTTCGACGCGTTCGACTCCACCTTGAGCGGCACCTTCAAGGGCGACTTCAAGTTGCCGCTTTCGGTATCCGATTTCTTCGCGGCGTACGGCAAGGCGTTCCACCCGTATCTCGATTCGCAGCTCAAGGCGCTCCTGACCCAGCAATCGGCCAACCTGTTTCCGAATGGCGATGGCTCGCAGCAGGTTTTGAACGGCGGCGCGGGGTCCAGCGACTTCCCGCAGATCCTCGTTCGCAACAGTGACGGCATCTGGGCGCCACAGGGCAAGCCGGGCATCAAGATCACCTTGCCCGCCAACGGCTACATCCTGGGCGGCACCGTCGCCGGCAACGTGCTGTTCCACCTGCGCAAGCCCGACAACCTTCCCGCGGGGTCGTTCCATCACGACGCCAAGGGCGTGATGGACCTGCTGCTGAAGACCGGCTTCCTGAAACGCACCGTCGGCCCGGAGCGGATTCTCGTGACGTCGCTCGGCGAACCCGGCAGCAAGGACACCTGGACGGATCGCTGGGGCCGGCATTGGCAAGTCTGGACGTGGCCGGTGCCTTACGCGAATGGCTACCTCAGCATCTTCGCGCTGCCGATTCCAACCGGCTTCGCCCTGCTGATGCGCATCGCGCCCGCAGAGTCACGACACGACACCGCCATCAACATGCAGGCGCTGACGGATTTCGTGAGCCTGTCCTACGAGGGAACGCTTGCGCAGTGGAAGGCGTTTCTTGCCGAGCCTGCACTGTTGCCGGACGTGTTCAAGGACATTCACATCGCCTTCGACTACGGCAAAATTTTTCATTACGACTCGTCGCGGATGGAGTTTTCGTCCACGTCCGCCATCCAGGACATCGACGCGAACAGCATGCTCGAGTTGGGATTCTGTTTCTTCCCGCCCGGCCGCAACCACAAGGTCGTGTGGGATGTCTGCCGGGCCGGCCTGGCCGCCGACAACTACAGCCAGTACATGCTGGGCGTGGTGCGCCATCAGGCACCGCCCGCCGACCTCGGCGATGTCTATGCGAGTTATTGGAAAAAGGTCGTGGATCGCCGTCACCCCTACGATGCCACCGCCTTCAGCGACGACGGCATGACCAAGATCGACGCGGTGGTGCCGTCTTCGAAGGGTGACGCGAAACCCTCGGTGCTCTACAGCGCCTACGTCTACCAGCCCGGCACGCAGGCGCAGGCGGAGATGAAGCAGAAACTCGATCTGCTATTGAAGGACGTGAAGGTGAAGGAGCAGTAAAAGACCGCACCTGCGCGGCTACACGTCTCAAGCGTGTAACGGACAATCCCGGGCGCCGGAATTTTTCCAGCGCGAAGGCAGGCACGAGTCGGCTTCGTCACTGGCAATGCGCAATCGGAGTACGCTGTCGATGCTGCGCAGAACGGTTGAGCATGGAGGCTCGGATGAACCCGCAAAGCTACGCCGAAAACGACCCGCGCTATCACACCGCCCGCATCAGGCAGATGCTGGGCGAGGCCGTAAGACATCTGCGCGAGGACACCCGCAAGATCGACGATCCGAGTGCCGCATGCCTGTTTGAAACCAGCGCCGAGGTTTTGCAGGATCTGGACATGGCTTTCGAACATTTCGAGCGCCGCGCCGAGGAAGCTTGGCGCAAGTGATCCGCGACGCACGCGCGCCTGCGTGGCGGGCGCTGCCGTGAACCGACAACAGGAGTGTCGTCATGAACCATGAAACCGGGGTCCCTGGAGCCGAATGCGTCTCGTCGCGACGGCGGTTCGTACGGAATGCATGCGTGGCGATGGGCGCGGGTGCGTTCGCCATTGCCGCGCCGATGGCCACCGCCGCGGAGCAGGAAAGGAAGGTCACCGCCACCGAGGACCTGATGCGTGAGCACGGCGTGCTGCGCCGGGCGCTCCTGGTGTACCGCGAATCGGTTCCACGTCTGCACGATGCCGATACGGAGCTGGCCGATGCGCTGCAGAAGACGGCGCGTTTGTTCCGCGATTTCGGCGAGGACTATCACGAACGCATGCTGGAAGAGCAGTACATCTTTCCGGCGGTGCGCAAGGCGGGCGGCCCGGCCGCGGGTTACGTGGATACGCTCCTGGCACAGCATCGCCGCGGCCGCGAGCTGACCGATTACATTCTCGCCGCCACCCGAACCGGCCGCATCGGCGCGGCGCACGGGGCACGACTCGGCAAGGTGCTGGACGGGTTCGTCGTGATGTATCAGAACCACACGGCGCGCGAGGACACGGTGGTGTTTCCCGGCTGGAAGCAGTCGCTGCCGGAAAAGCGGCTGGAAGCGCTGGCCGACAAGTTCGAGGACATCGAACACCGGCAGTTCGGCAAGGATGGCTTCGAGGATGCCGTCGCCACCATCACGCGGGTTGAGCAGCAATTGGGGCTGGCCGATCTCGCCCAGTTCACGCCGCCAGCGCCGCCGCAAACAGGTTGAGGCGCCGCCGTCCCGATCATTTGTTAGCGAAATGCCCAGGCGATCACGTCGGTGGAGAGTTGGATGGATTCGCTCAGAGCCGCCAGCAACTGTACGTTGGCTGCGCGTAGCGAAGCCCAATATTCCTTTCTCACGCCCGCGTTGGGCTTCACGATGTTCAGCCCAACCTACAAAAGCGAGGTAGGTTGGGCTGAGCACAGCGAAGCCCAACATTCCTTTCTCACGTCCGCGTTGGGCTTCACGTTGTTCAGCCCAACCTACAAAGCGAGGTAGGTTGGGCTGAGCACAGCGAAGCCCAACATTCCTTTCCCACGCCCACATTGGGCTTCACGATGTTCAGCCCAACCTACCAAAGCGTCGCTTGGGTTCCAGGCTGATTCGGCCGGCGAAACGGCTTAGCCGTTGCCCAGCAACGCCTTGGCCTTCGCGATCACGTTGTCGACGGTGAAGCCGTACTTTTCCAGCACCAGTTCGCCGGGTGCGGAAGCGCCGTAGCGGTTCACGCCGAGGCCCGAGCCGTGATCGCCGACCCAGCGTTCCCAGCCTTCGCGGCAACCGGCTTCCACGGCGAAGCGTGCGTGCACGTTCGGTGGCAGCACGGAGTCTCGGTACGACTGGTCCTGTTCCGCGAACAGTTCCCAGCTCGGCATCGACACCGCACGCGCCTTGACGCCTTCGGCTTGCAGTTTTTCGACGGCTTGCGCGACCAGTCCGGTTTCGGCACCGGTGCCGATCACGATCAATTCCGGCTCGCCCTCGCAATCCAGCAATACGTACGCGCCTTTGCGCAAACCCTCGGCGCTGGCGAACTTGTTGCGATCGAGCGTCGGCACGTTCTGGCGCGACAGGATCAGCGCGGTCGGACGATTCTGGGTTTCGATCGCGACCTTCCAGGCGACCGCGGTTTCGTTCGCATCACCCGGACGGATCACGTTGAGGTTCGGCACCGAGCGCAGGCCCGCCAGTTGTTCGACCGGTTCGTGGGTCGGGCCGTCCTCACCCACCGCGATCGAGTCGTGGGTGAACACATTGACGACTTGCAGGCCCATGATCGCGGCGAGCCGCATGGGCGGGCGCATGTAATCGGAGAACACCATGAAGGTGGCGGTGTACGGAATGAAACCGCCGTGCGCAGCCAGGCCGTTCGCGATCGCGCCCATCGCGTGCTCGCGCACGCCGAAGTGCAGGTTGCGGCCGGCGTAATTCCACACCTCTTCTTCGCAACTCTGTTCGTCGGGCTCCTTGCCGGGCGAGAACACGCCCGAACCCTTCACCGCGGTGTGGGTGGATGGATCGAGGTCGGCCGAACCGCCGCTGATGGCCGGCAGCTTCGGCGCGATCGCCGACAACACCTTGCCCCCCGCGACGCGGGTCGCCAGGCCCTTGGCGTCGGCCGGGAACACCGGCACGTCGGCGTCCCATCCGGCCGGCAATTTGCCGTCGAGAGAACCTTGCAATTCCGCTGCAAGCTCCGGATATGCCTTGGCATATTTGTTCCAGCGCCGCTTCCAGCCGGTTTCCGCGCCCTTGCCTTTTTTCTGCGCTTCGCGGAAGTGTGCCAGCGCTTCTTCCGGCACCAGGAAGGCCGGCTGCTCGGGCCAGCCGAGCTTCTGCTTGGTCTTGATGACGTTGTCGGCACCCAACGGCGAGCCGTGCGCCTTGTAGCTGTCCTGCAGCGGCGAACCGAAGCCGATGTGCGTGCGCACGAGGATCATCGACGGCTGATCCTTCTTGCCTTTCGCGCGCTTGATGGCTTTTTCGATGGCATCGAGGTCGTTGCCATTCTCGACCGTCTGCACGTGCCAGCCATAGGCCTTGAAGCGTGCGGCGCGGTTCTCGGTGAAGGTGATGTCGGTGCCGGCCGCCAGCGTCACGTAGTTGTCGTCGTACAGGCAGATCAGCTTGCCGAGCTTCAAATGCCCGGCCAGCGAGGCGGCTTCCGAGGTGACGCCTTCCATCAGGTCGCCGTCGCTGACGATGGCGTAGGTGTGGTGATCGACCACCTTGTGGCCGTCACGGTTGTAGCGCGCGGCAAGCTGCGCCTCGGCCATCGCCATGCCGACCGCATTGGCCATGCCCTGCCCCAGCGGACCGGTGGTGACTTCCACACCCGGTGTATGGCCACGTTCGGGATGACCCGGCGTTCGACTGCCCCACTGGCGGAACTGCTTGATATCGTCCAGCGACAGGTCGTAGCCGGTGAGGTAAAGCAGGCTGTACAGCAGCGCCGAACCGTGGCCCGCCGACAGCACGAAACGGTCGCGATCGGCCCAGTGCGGGTTCTCGGGGTGGTGCTTCAGGAACTTGGTCCACAGCACGTAGGCCATCGGGGCCGCACCCAGCGGCAGGCCGGGATGGCCACTGTTGGCCTTCTGCACCATGTCCACCGACAGGAAGCGGATGGCGTTCACGCAAGTATGGTCGAGATCGGCTGCCACGGTGCAAACTCCGGGTAATGGAAAGCGGAATCCAGTAGGATACCGGCCCGGCGCCTGACTGTCCGCAGGCTTGCGGCAAGTATTTACGCGCGCTACAATTTCACGCTTTATTTCGGCCAGATCGTCTGTCAGGAGTCCGCCGTGAAGGTGCTTTCTTCCCTCAAGTCCGCGAAACAGCGGCACCGCGACTGCAAGGTGGTGCGCCGGCGCGGCAAGGTGTTCGTGATTTGCAAGAGCAATCCGCGCTTCAAGGCCCGCCAAAGGTAATGAAAAGGCCGCTTCGAGCGGCCTTTTTCGTGATGTCCTTCGCTGGCGCAGCCGTCCCGGTTTTGCTAAAAAGACACATCGGCGCCGCGCGCCTGGGGAAGCCATCGCCATGAACCGCATCGCTACCAGCTTGATCGCCGCATCCCTCGCCCTAGGCGTCGCCCCGCTGCTGCTGTCGACGCCCGCGCATGCCGACACGCTGCAAACGCAGACGGTGCACTCGGTCCCGCTGCGCGTGAAGGTGCAGAAGGAACAGCGCTACAACCTGCCCAAGCGCGGCATGACGATGGACCAGGTGAAGCGCGAATACGGCGCGCCGGAGAAGGTCTTGGCGACCCGCGGCGGCAGTTCCAAGCAACAGCCGCCAATCCATCGCTGGGAATATCCGAAGTACATCGTGTATTTCGAATACAGCCATGTGATCCATTCGGTGTTGCGCACGCCTGGACCGCATAGTTTGTGAGTGCGGTCTTCCCTGATCGCCGCTAGATCTCGGCGACCAGAACGGGCCTCCCTGCCCTGACTTCTCACAACAGCCGCTCCGAGTGGAACGGAAATATTTGTCGTCATCCCGGAATCGCGCAGCGATATCCGGGACCCAGTGACTTTGCCCGCGATGTGTCCCGTCAATGGCACTGGATTCCCGCTTTCGCGGAAATGACGAATTAAAGCTGACCAAGTCCAATCAATTCATCATGATCCAATCTCCCTTGCGACTGCCCGCCGAATGGGAGCCGCAGTCCGCGATTTTGCTGGCGTGGCCGCACGCCGGCACCGACTGGGCCGATCGGCTTGATTCCGTCGAGGGCACCTGCGCTGCGCTGATCGCCGCGATCACGCGTTTCGAAACCGCGATCGTCTGCGTGCCCGACGCCGAGATTGGCGCGCACGCGAGCGAACGTTTGCGCACAGCCGACGCGGATCTCGCGCGCGTGCGCTTCGTCGAAATCCCCTACGACGACACCTGGTTGCGCGACTCTGGTCCGATCACGTTGCGGGAGAACGGCCGCTTCGTGCTGACCGATTTCCGCTTCACCGGCTGGGGGGGCAAGTTCGAAGCCTCGCAAGACGACGCGCTGGTCGCGGGGTTGATCGAACGCGGCGCGTTCCGGCGCGACGCGCAACACCAGCGTGTGGACTGGGCGCTGGAAGGCGGCGCGATCGAATCCGACGGACGTGGCACGATTCTCACCACGTGGAAGTGCCTGCAACAACGCCAACCCGATCAATCGCGCGAAACGATCGAGCTCACGTTGCGCAACGCGCTGTCCGCGCAACGCGTGCTGTGGCTGGATCACGGCTATCTGCAAGGCGACGACACCGACGCGCACGTCGACACGCTTGCCCGGTTCGCGCCGCACGATGCGATCGTGTTCCAGGCGTGCAGCGATCCGGACGATCCGCATTACGAAGAACTGGATGCGATGCGCCGCGAGCTCGAATCACTGCGCACGCTCGACGGGAAACCGTACAAGTTGTTCCCGCTGCCGTGGCCGAAGCCGATCCTGGACGACGGCCGCCGGCTCGCGGCGTCGTACGCGAATTACCTGATCGTCAACGGCGCGGTACTGGTTCCGGCCTACGGCGACGCGGTGGACGGCGCGGCCGCGCAAACCATCGCACTCGCGCATCCCGGCCGCGAGATCATCCGGATTCCCTGCCGCCCGTTGATATGGCAGAACGGCAGCCTGCATTGCATGACGATGCAGCTCCCCGCCGGCGTGATTGTGTAAGCCGCGCAAACCCCGCCTCCGTCATTCCGGACGCCGCGCTGCGGCGATCCGGAATCTGCTCGTCACGTAAACGGTAGATTCCGGGTTCTGCCGCTGACTTCGTCCGCGTCAGCCCCGGAATGACGAAGGTCGATTTTCGCATTTGGAATCTCGCTAAACTTCGATCATGACCTCCAAAACCCTCAAAGTTGCCCTGCTGCAGGAACGCGATCGCGGCAGCGTCAACGCCAATCTCGATGCGATCGAGGCCGGCCTGCGCGAAGCGGCCAAGGCCGGCGTGCAATTGGTGTTGCTGCAGGAAATCCACAACGGTCCGTACTTCTGCCAGCACGAATCGGTGGCGGAGTTCGATCGTGCCGAACCGATTCCCGGCCCGTCCACCGAACGCCTCGGCAAGCTTGCCGCCGAATTGAACCTGGTGATCGTGGCTTCGCTGTTCGAACGCCGCACCGCCGGGCTTTACCACAACACCGCGGTGGTGTTCGATCGTTCGGAAGCGATCGCCGGCAAGTACCGCAAGATGCACATCCCGGACGACCCCGCGTATTACGAGAAGTTCTACTTCACGCCGGGCGACCTGGGCTTTCATCCGATCGACACGTCGGTCGGCAGACTCGGCGTGCTGGTGTGCTGGGACCAGTGGTATCCGGAAGCCGCGCGCCTGATGGCGCTGGCCGGCGCGGAACTGCTGTTGTACCCCACCGCGATCGGCTGGGATCCGGCCGACCCGCAGGACGAGAAGGACCGCCAGCGCAATGCCTGGATCACGGTGCAGCGCGGTCATGCGGTCGCGAACGGCGTGCCGCTGCTCGCCTGCAATCGCGTCGGCTTCGAACCCGCGCCCGACGATGGCCGCGGCGCGCAGTTCTGGGGTTCGAGTTTCGTCGCCGGCCCACAGGGCGAAATCCTCGCGCAAGCGGGTGACGACGGACGCGAACTGCTGATCGCCGACATCGACATGGCCCGCAGCGAGAACGTGCGCCGCATCTGGCCGTTCCTGCGCGATCGCCGCATCGACGCTTACGGCGACCTGACCAAACGCTTCCGCGATTGATCCCACCGCCGCACCGGGCGCCGTCGCGCCGGCCAAGTGTTTCCGCCGATGCTGTCATGTGCCGACGCGCACGTCCCGGCCGGTCGACCCTTGTCGACGCGCGTTGCCGCACCCATGCTTGGCGCTTCGATCGACCATCGTTGAACCCATGAACGTATCTGAATCACCGGACATCGCGCTGCCGGACGCCCTCGCCGACCAACCGGTGGCGCGGGTCGAACGCGACGGCGTGGAATACGTGCTGCTGGGCACCGCGCACGTTTCCCGCGCCTCCGTGGAGGCCGTGAAGGCGCTGATCGACCGCGAACCGTTCGACGCGATCGCCGTGGAACTTTGCGAATCGCGCGCGCGGGGCATCCGCGATCCGGAAGCCTTCGCGAAGATGGATCTGTTCCAGGTGATCCGCACCGGCAAGGCGGGGATGGTATTCGCGTCGCTGGCGCTGTCGTCGTTCCAACAGCGCATCGCCGAACAGTACGGCATCGAGCCCGGCGCGGAAATGAAGGCCGCGATGCGCGAAGCCGAGATGCGCGGCCTGCCGCTGTGGCTGGTCGATCGCGAGATCGGCACCACCCTCAACCACGCCTATCGCGGCGTGCGTTTCCGCGACCGCCTCGGCATCATCGGCGGGCTGATCGCCAGCGTGTTTTCCAGCGACGAGATCGACGAAGCCGAAATCGAAAAGCTGAAACAGGGCGACATCCTGGAAGGCGCCTTCGGCGAATTCGCGCGCGAGTCGAAACCCTTGTACGAGGCCTTGATCGGCGAACGCGACCGCTTCATGGCGGCGCGGTTGCGCGAGGAATCTTCGATGAAACCGGGCGTGAAGCGAGTGCTGGTGGTGATCGGTGCCGGCCATTTGGCGGGCATCGAACGCGAACTCGGCGCGCAAATCGAACCGCCACGCGCGCTGATCGAACCGCTCGCCGCCAAACTGCCGGCGCCGAAGTGGCCGAAGTATTTCGCGATCTGCGTGATGCTGGCCATCTTTGCCGCGATCGGATACCTGTTCTGGCGCAACGCGGCGATGGGCTGGCACGCGCTGCGCGACTGGGTGATCTACACCGCCGCGCTGAGCGGCATCGGCGCCGCCGTCGCGGGCGGACATCCGCTGTCCGTGCTCACTGCTGCGGTGATGGGGCCGCTGAAGCCGTTGCGACCGCCGGGGCTGTCGTCCGGCGTGTTCTCGGGCATGGTCGAGGCATGGCTGCGCAAGCCGCGCGTTGCGGACTTCCAGTCGCTGCGCAAGGATCTGCTGCACGTCTCCGGCTGGTGGCGCAATCGCGTCGCGCGCACGCTGCTGGTGTTCATGCTCACCAATTTGGGCACCATTGCGGGCGAATACCTGGCCGGCATCCGCATCTTCAGCCGGCTGTTGTGACCCAGAATTCAGCGTGGCCACCGACCTGTCCTTCATCGAATACATCGCCGACCAAGCACGGCTGCAAGACCGCCTGACGTGCAAGAAGCTGTTTGGCGAGTACGCGCTTTATCTCGATGGCAAGGTGGTCGCGTTCGCGTGCGACAACAGCCTGTTCGTCAAGCCGGCCGAGACGACCCGTCATCTGACGGCAGATCTGCCGCAACGCCCGCCCTATTCCTGCGCGAAGCCCTATCCTGTCGCCGATGCATTGCTCGATGAGCCGGATCGGCTGCGCGAGTTGCTGCTGGCGACCGAACGGGCCATGCCCGCGCCGAAACCCAAGGCGCCCCGGAAGCGCGCTGCAAGATGAACTCGCCGTCCGACTCCACCACTGCTTTCTTGTCATCGCCCAACGTAACATTGTTTCAAGCCGACACGCCTGGACACGTGGGGCTCGCCCGTGCATTGTTTCGCGAATACGCCGCGGCCATCGGCACGGATCTCGAATACCAGGGATTCTCGGCCGAACTCGCCGCGCTGCCGGATCCGTACGTTCCGCCGACCGGTGCGCTGCTGATCGCGCAGGTCGGCAATGAAGTCGCGGGTTGCGTCGGCCTGCGGCCGATCGGCGATGGCGTGGGCGAAATGAAGCGTCTGTACGTGCGGCCTGCCTGTCGAAATTTCGGGCTTGGACAACAGCTCGTGCAAGCGGTGATCGATGCCGCACGCCGCGCCGGAGCTCACGAGTTGCGCCTGGACACGCTGGCCAGCATGACCTCGGCGCAGGCACTTTATCGGCGGCTGGGCTTCGCCGAAATCGCGCCTTACAACACGGCGCACCTCCCGGGTACGCGGTTCTATTCACTGGATTTGGCACATCCACGTTGAATCACGTCGGGATGCGCTGCTCCCACCTACGAACCTTGTCCGTCCGGCCAATAGGCGTTGTCGGGCACCTTGCGCGCACCGAAGATCGCCTGACCGACACGCACGATCGTGGAGCCTTCCTCGATCGCGAGTTCGTAGTCGCCGGACATCCCCATCGAAAGCTCGTCCATTGCGATGCCGGTTGGCGCGGATTCACGCAAGCGATCGCGCAGTTGGCGCAACCGCGCGAAACATGGCCGCACCTTCGCCGTATCCTCCGAGAACAACGCCAGCGTCATCAAGCCGCGTACGCGGAGCGACGAAAGCGCCGGCAGTTGTTGCACGAACGCCTCGACTTCATCCGGCGGCAGCCCGAACTTGCTTTCTTCATTCGACGTGTTGACCTGCACCAGCACGTCGAGCGAACGTCCGAGCGCCTGCAAGCGTTTGTCCAGCGCCTCGGCCACCCGCAGGCTGTCCAGCGCCTGGAACTCGGATGCGAATTCGGCCACCAGCTTGGCCTTGTTGGTCTGCAGATGCCCGATGATCGACCAGCGCAAATCCGGCAAATCCGACATCGCCTGCCACTTGCCATGCGCTTCCTGCACCTTGTTCTCGCCCAGCGTATGGCAACCCGCGGCATAGGCGTTGCGCAGCCGCGCTTCCGGCACCGTCTTGCTGACCGGCAGCAGGCGCACACCGGCGGGATCGCGGCCGACCTTCGCGCAGGCCGCCGCGATGCGCGCGTGCACGTCGGCAAGGTGCCGGCGGAATTCCTCGATGGTGTTGGCGGTGGTGTATGTGTTCATTGCGTCAGTATAGATAAGTGCGAACACTTCGACTTCGCGCCTTCGGCGCTACGCTCAGTGCGAACGGATATGCTTGTTAGTGACGCCCGCGCGCGTATGCTGACCGCATGACTGCGCGGAAAAAGCCCGTAGACACGCCATGGCCCGAAACACTCTGGACCATCGGCCATTCGACACGCAGCCTCGATGAATTCATCGCGCTGCTGAAGGACAACGCCATCGAAGTGCTGGCCGACGTGCGCCACTACCCCGGCTCGCGCAAGTATCCGCACTTCAATGTTGAGCCGCTGCAACAGGGATTGCACGAAGCGGGCATCCGCTATGAGCCCTTCACCGAACTCGGCGGACGCCGCAAGGTGCAACCCGATTCACCCAACACCGCGTGGCGTCATCCCGCGTTCCGCGGCTACGCCGATTACATGCAGACGAAGGAATTTCACGACGGCATCGAGCGACTGAAGGCGCTGGCGTCGAAGCAGCGCACCGCGATCATGTGTTCCGAAGCGGTGTGGTGGCGCTGCCATCGCGGACTGATTTCCGACGTGTTCAAGCTCCACGACACGCGCGTGCTGCACATCATGGGTCCGGCACCGCCACCGGAACATCCGTACACTTCGGCGGCGCACGTGGTGGATGGGCGCCTTGATTATTCGGGCGACCAGCACCAATTGCCTTTGCCATGATCCCGTTTTCCTTCCTCGACCTTTGCCCGGTTACCGAAGGCGGCTCGGTTTCCGAATCGTTGGCGAACACGGTGGACCTCGCGCAACACGCCGAGCGCTGGGGCTTCAACCGTTTCTGGATGGCCGAGCACCATGGCATGCCGGGCATCGCCAGCGCGGCGACCGCGGTGCTGATCGGGCACGTGGCCGGCGCCACCTCGCATATTCGCGTGGGCGCGGGCGGCATCATGCTGCCCAACCATTCGCCGCTGGTGATCGCCGAGCAGTTCGGCACGCTGGAGGCACTGTATCCCGGTCGCATCGATCTCGGTCTCGGCCGCGCGCCAGGTTCGGATCAGGCCACTGCGCGCGCATTGCGTCGCAATCTCGATACCGATCCCGATGCATTTCCGCGCGACGTGCTGGAGTTGATCGCCTATTTCGAAGGCCGTACGCCGGTGCGCGCCGTGCCCGGCGACGGCCAACCTGTGCCGATCTGGATTCTCGGTTCCAGCCTGTTCGGCGCGCAACTCGCCGCGATGCTCGGCCTGCCCTACGCTTTCGCGTCGCATTTCGCCCCGGCGCAGATGATGGATGCGATCGCGGTGTATCGCGCGCAATTCAAGCCATCGCGATTCCTGCAACGACCGCACGTGATGCTGGGCTTCAACGTGTTCGCGGCGGACACCGATGACGAGGCGCATTACCTCGCGACCTCGTGGCAGCAGTCGTTCGTGAACCTGCGCTCGGGCCATCCGGGGCGATTGCCGCCGCCGGTGGAAGGCTATGTCGAATCGTTGGCACCGCAGGGCCGCAAATTGCTCGAACACGTGCTGTCGTGCTCCGCGATCGGTTCGCCCGGCCCGGTGGCGGACCGGATCAACGCATTCATCGAGCAGACCGGCGCCGACGAATTGATCCTGACCAGCAACATGCATGATCACGCGGCGCGGCTGCGCTCGATCGAAATTGCCGCCGGAATGATCGCGTCACCGGCCAGCGCGTAAACGCCGCGTCAGCCGAACGGCTGCTCGATCGATGGGCTCTGCGGCGTGAACCAGCGCGCGCCCGCTGCGGTGACGTGCATGTCGTCCTCCAGCCGCACGCCGAATTCACCGGGAATGTAGATGCCCGGTTCGTCGCTGAAGGTCATGCCGATCTCGATCTTGCGCGTGTTGCCGCCGACCAGGTAATACCACTCGTGCATGTCCATGCCGATGCCGTGGCCGAGCCGGTGCGAGAAATACTTGTAGCCGGGGCCGTAGCCGGCATCGACGATCACCTTGCGGGCGGCCGCGTCCACCGATTCCATCGTCGCACCCGGGTGCGCCGCCGCAAGCGCCGCGGCTTGCGCCTTGCGCACGATGTCGAACACGCGCTTCATCTTGTCGCTGGCCTTGCCCAGCGTGAAGGTGCGGGTGAGGTCGCTCTGGTAACCCTCGACGTAGCAGCCGTCGTCCAGCATCACCGGCGTGCCTTCCACGATGTATTGCGGCTGGTTCGAGCCATGCGGCTGCGCGGTGTACTTGCCGACGTTGATGCTCGCTTCGCCGCGCAAGCCCATCCGCTGGTACGCGGCATCGATCCATGCTGACACCTGGTGCTGGGTCATGCCCGGTTCCAGCCCTTCCCAGATTGCGCGATAAACCGAAAGCGTGGCGTCGCAGGCAACCTGCATCAGCGCGAGTTCCGCCGGGCTCTTGATCGCGCGGCATCCCGCCGTGACCGGCATCGCTTCCACCAGCTTCGCCTGCGGCATCGCCTTGCCGATTTCGGTGGCGCGGTAGAACGGCACACGATCCTCGATGCCGAGCACGCCCGTGCCGGCACGATGTTCGCGCATCACGTTCGCGATCAACGCGTAGGGACTTTCGTTTTCCTGCCACGTGCGCACGTCGCCGCCGATCCTGATTTGGCCCTGCGTACGGCTGCGCTCGAACGCGGGCACGATGTAGACGGGATCGCCCGACTTCGGCAGCAGCATCCCCATGGTGCGTTCGCTGTTCCACCAACGCACGCCGGCGAAGTAGTCGAGGGTTGTGCCGGCATCGACGAAGATCGCGTCGATGCCATTCTCGCCCATCAGCTGCTGCGCCCGCGCCATCCGTGCGCGACGTTCGTCGTCGCTGATCGGAACGATCTTCGATGCGCCCGGCTGCAACGCCAGGATCGACTTCGGCAACTTGAGATCATGGCCGGACGCTTCGGCCGCCGATGCGTTGCCGCCCAGCATCGCCACCGGCAACGCCGCGACGCCTAGTGCCGAGGTCTGCAGGAAACGGCGCCGGGCCTGGCGCATGGTGTCGTGGTTCGTCTGCATCGGGCTGGCTCCGGCGGCGTGGAAGACGCGATGGTAACCGTTGCCGCGCATCAGCAAGGCGACGCGGAACAACGTCACGTGTGCCGATGCCGGCACTTGTCCGCCCCGTAGCAAAGGCGTAGCGTGAAATCCGACCGGGGCGTCGCGCCGCGGCGCCCCTGGCCACGTTCCTCACTGCAAGGAGGTGGCTCATGACGTCGATGGCAGTCTCTCGTTCGTTCGAATGCGCGCCGCACGCGACCCGTTCCTTCGCGATGGCGCTGACCCTGAGCTTGAACCTGGCGATCGTGCTGTTCGCGCTGCTGCCGAGCACGCCGCACACGATCCACGCGCCGCCGCCGCAATCGCTGTTCGCGGTGCTGCAGCCACCTCCACCGGTGTCGCCGCCCGCCGTGCCGACGCTGCACGTGGTGAAGCAGGTTGCGGCGCCGAGCATCCGCGTCGCGACAACCCATGCGGCCCCGATCGTCGTTCCCGCATTGCAAACCCTCGCGCCGATCGCGCCGCTGACAACCACGATTTCGACGACGGGAACGAGCACGACTTCGGCCAGCGACAGCAACGCCACCATCGCCTACGAAACCGCCACGCCGCCTGCGTATCCGATCCAGGCGCTGCAGGCCGGCGTGCAGGGCACGGTGATGTTGAAGGTGCTGGTTGGTCCGGCGGGCAAACCGCTGCAGGTGATGATCGAACGCAGCAGCGGATCGCGCATCCTGGACGATGCTGCGCGCCGGCATGTCCTTGCCGCATGGCGCTTCCATCCGGCGATACGCGACGGCCACGCGACCGAGGCATGGGCCGTGGTACCGGTGCGCTTCAATCTCGATCAGGGTTGATCGCGATACGAGATGGCGCGGCACCCTTCACCGGGTGCCGCGCGTTTGCATCAATGCGCGGTCGGCGCCGGATCATGCGGGCGCGACGCGCGCACGATCAGCCACACCAGCGCGGCGATGCACAACGCGGGCAGCATCAGCGGCAGCAGCGCGAACAGCGCGAACAGCACGATCGGCACCACCAGCACCGCGGCCAGACCGACGAAGAACAATCCGAACAGTCCGCCGAACAGCGCGCCGATCAAGCCGAACGTCAGCTTGAACAGCCCGGCGACCAGCGCACCGAACAGCCAGCACGCGCCGACCACCACCAGCACCAGAATTCCGAGTTCGAACATTTCGATCTCCTCGCCGCCTGAGGGCGGTCCGCTGCAATCGCACATCCAGTATGCGCCGCTTCGGCATCGCGAGCAGCATGACTCACGACCCATGACGATATACCCATGACTTCCGGCGCATGCCGCTATTATCAACTGCGGTATAGTGTACTCGCGTATATGCGCGATGCAAGCGGCTCGTGATGCCGGAAATTGATGCCCATCTGAAAAAGTTCGAGAAGGAACTCGCCGCCGGCACGGTGTCGCTGGTGCTGCTGGCCGTGCTCGCGGCTGCACGCGAACCGCTGTACGGCTACCAGATCGCCAAGCGACTGGAACGCGAAGCCGGCGGCGTGCTGGTCGGCAAGCAGAGCGCGCTGTACCCGGTGCTGCGCAACCTGAGCGCGGCGGAACTGCTGGACACCTTTGTCGAACCTTCCGAAGCCGGGCCGCCACGACGCTACTACCGCATCACCCCACTGGGCCGAAAAGTCCTGCGCGAATGGACCGGCGCCTGGACTTCCACCCGCAGTTTCGTCGATTCGATTCTTGAAGGCCCAAAGCCATGACCACGCCGCAAACCATCAAGCAATACCTGGCACAACTGCGGGCGGCGCTCGCGGGCGCCGACCCGGCGATGATCCAGGACGCGCTGTACGACGCCGAGGAACACCTGCGCTCGGAGCTGGCCGAAAACCCCGGCATGAGCGAGGCCGAACTGCTCGCCAAGATCGCGACCACCTACGGCGCGCCGGAAGAAGTCGCGGACATCTACCGCACCACCGAGAAGACCGTGGCGCGCGCGTTGCGCTCGCCCCCGCCGCGTCCGCGGCGTTCGGCGCTCGGCCGCTTCTTCGGCGTGCTGGCCGATCCGCACACTTACGGCGCGATGTTCTACATGCTGCTGGCGCTCGCCACCGGCATCTTCTATTTCACCTGGGCGGTCACAGGACTGGCGCTGTCGGGCGGCTTCGCGGTGATGATCTTCGGCCTGCCCTTCTTCCTGCTGTTCATGGCCTCGGTGCGCGGGCTATCGCTGCTGGAAAGCCGCATCGTGGAGGGCATGCTGGGCGTACGGATGCCGCGGAGGCCGCCCTACACCCAGCGCGAACGGCCGTGGCGCGAACGCATCGTGGCGATGCTGATCGACCCGCGCACCTGGGCGACGCTGTTCTACATGATCCTGATGCTGCCGCTGGGCATCGCCTACTTCGTGATCGTCGTGGTGCTGTCGGCCGTGTCGCTGGCGCTGATGTTCACGCCGATCGCGATGGCGTTCAATTTCTTCGGCTGGGGCCGCGATTTCGTCAATGGCTACGTGACGATCAATTGGGGCTTCGGCGCGCACATCCCGGGCTGGGGCGACGCGATCGCGATGTTCGTGGTCGGCTTCTTCCTGCTGTTCGGCATGCTGCACCTGGTGCGCGCGATCGGCTACGTGCACGGCGCGCTGGCGAAGCACCTGCTGGTAAAGTCCGCACGCGTTTGAACGCGCGGCCCGCGATCAAACCGCGGGCGGCGTTTCCCCGGCCGACTTGCGAAGCTTTCCGAGCAGCGGTTCCAGCAGATCGAGCGGCAGCGGAAAGGCGATAGTGGTGGTCTTGTCGCCGGCGATTTCCACCAGCGTCTGCAGGTAGCGCAACTGGATCGATTGCGGCTGCTGCATCAGCATCTGCGCGGCCTGCATCAACTTCTCCGATGCCTGCTGCTCGCCTTCGGCATTGATGATCTTGGCGCGCCGCTGGCGCTCGGCCTCGGCCTGGCGCGAGATCGCGCGGTACATGCTTTCTTCCAGGTCCACCTGCTTGATCTCGACGTTCGAGACCTTGATGCCCCAGGCATCGGTGTGCTGGTCGAGGATCCCCTGGATGTCGGCGTTGAGTTTTTCGCGCTCGCTCAGCATCTCGTCGAGTTCGTGCCGGCCCAGCACCGAACGCAACGTGGTCTGGGCGAGCTGGCTGGTGGCCTCGCGGGCATCTTCCACCTGGATCACTGCCTTTTCCGGATCGATCACGCGATACAGGATCATCGCGTTGACCTTCACCGGCACGTTGTCGCGCGAGATCACGTCCTGCGGCGGCACCTCCACCACCATCGTGCGCAGGTCGACCCGGACCATCTGCTGCATGATCGGAATCAGGATGATGATGCCCGGCCCTTTCACCGCCTGGAACCGGCCGAACAGGAACACGACGCCGCGATCGTACTCACGCAGGATCTTGATCGACGACAGCAGGATGATCAGCACGATGATGACGATCACCGCGACGATGGGATACATGCTCACGGGGGTGCCTCCTTCGGGACAACCAGGGGTTTCACATCCAGAACCAGGCCATGCATGGCCGTGACGGCGACGGCCTGGCCGCGTTGCAGCGGCACGTCGGAGCGCGCCTGCCAGCGCTCCCCGTGCACGTGCACGGCGCCGCGGCCTTCGAAATCGGCCACCACTTCGCCGATCGCGCCGATCATTTCCTCGCGCCCGCTCACCACCGGGCGCTTGTGCGAACGCATCGCCATCCATACGATGCCGACCAGGATGGCCGCCGCCACGATCGCGATGCCGATCACCACCGGCAACGCGATGCCGTAGCCTGGCACGCCGGTGTCCATCAGGATCACCGAACCGATCACGAACGCAACCACGCCACCGGTGCCGAGCACGCCATAGGCAGGCACGAACGCTTCGGAAACGATCAGGATCACGCCCAGCACGATCAGCCCCAATCCGGCGAAGTTCACCGGCAGCAACTGGAATGCGTACAGCGCCAGCAGCAGACAGATCGCACCGACCACGCCCGGCAGCACGCCGCCCGGGTGCATGCCTTCCATCACCAGTCCGCCGAGTCCGAGCAACAGCAGGATGTAGGCGACCGACGGATTGGCGATCACGCCGAGGAACTGGCTGCGCGCGCCCGGCGTGATCGTTTCCAGGCTTGCGCCACGCGTCTGCAGCACGCGCGAACCCGCAGCGGTTTCGACCTTGCGTCCGTCGACGTCGGCGAGCAGCGTCGGAATGTCCGGCGCCATCAGGTCGATCACGTGCAATTCCAGCGCCTCGTCGGCCGACACGCTCACCGCGTCGCGCACCGCCTTTTCCGCCCAGTCCGCGTTGCGGCCGCGGCGCTCGGCCAGCGCGCGAATGTACGCGACGGCATCGTTGGTGACCTTGCGCATCTCGGTGCTTTCGCCGGGCGCTGCGGGCTTGCCGCTGCTGGACGCCGGCAGCGGCACGCTGCCACCGCCCGTCAACGAAACCGGCGTGGCCGCACCCATGTTGGTGGCGGGCGCCATCGCGGCGATGTGGCACGCGTACAGGATGTAGGTACCGGCGCTGGCCGCGCGCGCACCCGATGGCGCGACGTAACCGATCACGGGAACCGGCGAGGCGAGGATCGCCTTGATGACGTCGCGCATGGAGCTGGAAAGCCCGCCGGGCGTGTCGAGTTCCAGCACCACCGCGGTCGCGTGCATCGAATCGGCCTGCTCGATGCCGCGCACCACGTAATCGGCACTGGCCGGACTGATCGGGCCATCGACGCGCAGCACCACGGCGGCCGGATGTGCCATCGGCGATCGGGGTGCCGCCACGCAGGTTGCCGTCATCAGCAACGCGATCACACCCCACAGCATGGAGCGCCCCGTCTTCATGCCGCCATCAGACCATTACCCGCGCGACTTGGCAAACTGCCCATCATCCGCGCTGACCTTGCCGGCGCATTGACCGCCGACAACGCTTGTGCGGAGGATCGGCGTAAAGTGCACGTTTTGCATTGCGAGGACAGCGCCATGGACCATCCGATGTATCCCGAATCCAGCGTGGACATTGCGCGCAAACGCCACGAACTGGCGCCCGCGCCACTCGAAGCATTCCAGAATTTCAGCCGCGCGGTGTTCGCGGACGGCGCGTTGCCGAGCGTGACCAAGCAATTGATCGCGGTGGCCGTCGCGCATACCACGCAATGTCCTTATTGCATCAAGGGCCACACGAAAGCGGCATTGAAAGCGGGCGCGACCGAACAGCAGATCATGGAAGCGATCTGGGTCGCGGCCGAGATGCGCGCGGGCGGCGCGTACGCGCATTCGGCGCTTGCGATCGACACGATGCAGCAGGCGCACGCGGCGTCATACGGAGGCTGACGACGCGCGCAGGCTTGCCCCCGACCGCGGGGCACAAGCTATACTTCCGGCTTTGCCACGCGGCGCGAGCCGCTTGCAGGGAACCAGAGAAACATGATCCGATCGATGCTGACCGTCGTCCTGATGGCGGGTTTCGTATGTTTCGCGTCCAGCGCTTTCGCCAAGGGCGATCCCGCCAAGGGCAAGGTCGAGGTGTACACCTGTCACGGCTGCCACGGCATCACCGGATACGAATCGGTGAACCCCGAATACCACGTGCCGCGCATCGCGGGCCAGAACGAGCAATACATCATCGACGCGCTCAAGGAATACAAGAGCGGCGCGCGCAAGTACCCGACGATGAATGCACAGGCGAACAGCCTGACCGACCAGCAGATCGAGGACATCGCGGCTTATCTGTCCAGCCTTGCGCCCAAGCAACTGCACAAGAATTGAGGGGACCGACCATGCAGCAACGCACCATTCTCGTTTCCCTGGTCGCCGTGGCGCTGACGCTCGGCTTCGGCACGGCGTCGGCGGCCAAGGGCAACGCCGCCGACGGCAAGACCAAGTCCGCGGCTTGCGCGGCCTGCCACGGCCCCGACGGCAACGGCATCGCACCAAACTATCCTGCGCTCGCCGGCCAGTACCAGGATTACCTTGCGCAAGTCCTGCACGAATACAAGAGCGGCCAGCGCACCAACGCCATCATGAACGGCATGGCCACGCCGCTCAGCGATCAGGACATCCAGGATCTGGCCGCGTACTTCTCCAGCCTGCCGAGCAAGTTGTCCGACCTGCACGACAAGGTCCAGGGCGGCAATTGACCGCAAACCGATGACCCGCGACGAACTGGCCGCGTTGAGCTGCGAACCCCGCAAGGGACCGGGCGATGCGGTGGATGTGCCGCGCACGCGTGAACTGCTGGCGTTGCTGCCGGAATGGCAAGCGGCCGCCGACGGCAAGTCGATCGCGAAGACCTTCCGCTTCAAGGATTTTTACGAGACGCTCGGCTTCGTCAACGCGGTCGGCTGGATGGCGAACAGGCAAGACCACCATCCCGATCTCGAAGTCGGCTACAACCGCTGCGTGGTGCATTGGTCCACGCACGACGTCGGCGGCCTGTCGATGAATGATTTCATCTGCGCCGCGCGCGTCGAGGCGATCGCGCAGGCGTAGCGCCGCGCACCGCGACACTCCCCCACCGCCGTCATTCCGGGGCTGCCCGCGCTCGCCGCGGGCAGAACCCGGAATCGGTATCGTATCGTGCGAAATCCTCAACCGATTCCGGATTCGGCCTTCGGCCGCTCCGGAATGACCAGCATGCGCTATTGACCTGCAGGGCTGAAAAAAAACGCGGCCCGAAGGCCGCGTTTTTTGTGCAACGTGATTTGCCGCAATCACTGCGCGCCGATCTTCACCAGCGTGACGTCGAAGATCAGGGTTTCGTTCGGCGGGAAGCCGTTCTTCGGTTCGGAACCGTAGGCGAGGTCGGACGGAATCACGAACTTGTAGTGGCTGCCGGTCGGCATCAGCATCAATGCTTCCTTGAAGCCGGGGAACACGTTGGAAAGGTCGAGCTTGGCCGGACCCGAACCGTGCTTGGCCGAGGAATCGAATTCCTGGCCATTGACGAACGAGCCGGTGTAGTTCACCTGCACGGTGTCGGTGGCCTTCGGCTTCGGGCCGGTGCCTTGCGTGATCACCTGATATTGCAAGCCATCGGACGTGACGTGCACGCCGGGCTGCGACTTGTTCTTGGCGAGGTAGGCATCGCCCGCCTGCTTGTTCTGTGCGGCGACCTGGTCGTAATGCTGCTTGGCGCGTGCCGCGAACTGTTCGCCGAACGCCTTGGCGACGCTCTGGGCCTCGGTTTCGCTCATGCTGGGCTTCTGGCCCTGCAACGCACGCGTCACGGCCTGGCCGACCTGCTGCGGATTGACCAGATCACGCGCCCAGTCCGGATACCGGCCCGCGAGTTCGTAACCGACGATCTCACTCGCCTTGGCCTTGTCGACCGTCGCCGTCGCCGTCGATTTGGTTTGTGCCTGCGAAATACCTGCGACGCCAAGTGCGGCGATCACGGCAACGGCGGCCAGGCTCGGCCGCATGATCTGCTTCATCGGTGTTGTCCTCTGATGATGGATGGCTGGCGCGCTGATGGCGCGGTGATGCGTGAATGAACGCACCATTCTGCGTGTTTCGCCGCGGAATGGCAACGAGCAACGCTATGGACCATGGCGCGACGACAGGGTTCATTCATGCGTTTGCGCGGCACAGCCGCGCCGCCGCGAGTCGCCGGCCGGGGCTTTTCGCCAGTTCCGGCAGATGGCTGCGTCGCGGCCCGAACCCATGACTGATGGCAGGGGGTATTGACGGGGCGAAAACTGGTGTTATAGTTCACTACAACACTGGTCAACGAGGTCACTAAAGGAGGCCCGCCATGAACGCCCGCAAATCCATCGCCGTCGTCACCGCCATGCTGATCACCGCCGCCGGGATGGCCGGTATCGCCAACTACAGCAATGCCGCCGCCGATGCTTCCCAGGCGGCGATCAATGCCGCCGCCACGACCGTGATCACCACGCTGCCCACCATCCAGGTCACCCCTTCCAGCGCCCAGCTTCGCGAACTGCACAAGCAGGGCGAGAAGGGCGGCCCGGCTTCGAATCCCTCCGCCCGGGCCAGCGCGACCATGCCCTATTATTCGTTCGCGTCCAGCGAAGTCGGTGCGTGATGCGATCCTGCAGGGGTCCCGCGAATGATGCGGGAACGGAACCATCACCGCCAGGATTGAAGCCATGAGCGTAACCTGGAACGACAACGTCCCGATCTACCGCCAGCTCCGCGAACGCGTGGTGGCGATGATCCTGGACGGCGCGCTGAACGAGGGCGATGCCCTGCCCTCGGTACGCCAGGTCGCGGCCGACTACCAGATCAACCCGCTCACCGTTTCCAAGGCGTATCAGGAACTGGTGGACGAGCAACTGGTGGAGAAGCGCCGCGGCCTCGGCATGTTCGTCACCGACGGCGCGCGCGACGCGCTGTTCCGGAGTGAACGCGAACATTTTCTGCGCGAAGAATGGCCGCGCCTGCGTGCGCGCATCGAACGCATGGGCCTGGACATCCAGAAATTGCTGGCCACGCCAGCGCAAGAATCACACAAGAGGGAATCGTGATGAACGCAGCAGCCGAAGCCATCGCGGAACGGCCCGCCACCCCGCCGGCGGCCGGATCGGACACCGTGGTCCAAGCACGTGGACTCACCAAGCGCTACAAGAATGCCGTGGCGCTGGACGGGGCCGATTTCGAGGTGGGCAACGGCCGGATCGTCGGCCTGATCGGTCCGAACGGCGCGGGCAAGACCACCGCGCTGAAAGCCATCCTCGGGCTGACCGATTTCGAGGGCGAGCTGAAGGTGCTGGGCATCGATCCGCGCCGTGAACGGCCGCGGCTGATGCGCGAGGTGTGCTTCATCGCCGACGTCGCCACCCTGCCCCGCTGGATCCGCGTGCACGAAGCCATCGATTTCGTGGCCGGCGTGCACCCGCGTTTCGACCGCGCCAAGTGCGAGCGCTTCCTCAGCCGCACCAAGCTGCACGCCAACCAGAAAGTGCGCGAAATGTCCAAGGGCATGATCGTGCAGCTGCACCTTGCCATCGTGATGGCCATCGATGCGCGACTTCTGGTACTGGACGAACCCACGCTGGGGCTGGATATCCTCTACCGCAAGCAGTTCTACCAGAGCCTCCTGGAAGACTACTTCGACGAGAACAAGACCATCCTCATCAC